>Ga0316217_10007445_pt1 | contig 10452 bp, 13 predicted proteins | sample 1anoAmetaG_FD_203633 | JGI IMG/M metagenome (GOLD analysis project Ga0316217, IMG submission 203633) | Freshwater microbial communities from Trout Bog Lake, Wisconsin, USA - 1anoA | ecosystem: Environmental > Aquatic > Freshwater > Lake > Hypolimnion/Profundal zone | place: USA: Wisconsin... | reverse complement strand
AAAATAAATTTTGCGATTTTATAGCTTAGCTTATAATTTTATGTCGTAAAATAAAATGGCCAGAGAGCCAAAAACTACTAAAAGTATCAAGCTCGGCTATAGATCAGCCCACCAAAAGAAAAGACCCGAGCAGCTAGCAAAGGGCAGAGTGACTGAGGTCAAACTAAAGATAGATTAACTCCTACAGAAAGATTTTGTATTCCTAAGAAACCATCATACTTAAGCTAATTGGTATGGTAAGCTTCAGATCAATAAGCACAACGATTTGATTCATGAATATGTCCATAATAACTATGAGGAGTATAGGCTGCAAGATCCACTGCCAACTCTACCCCATTAGATAATGTTCCATAGCCAAATCAAATAATCTGGTAAAAAATCTCAAAAAATACACATTTACTCTGCCTCCAAAACAAAGAGCAAGCTAGGCTAATCACATTTGAGAAATTAGAGCTAAGAAAAGATGAAATTCAGGACTTAGCCGAATTAGGAAGAGTTTAGACGGTTATCAACCAAACCGAGAATCAATGGTCCAGAGCTTTCAAGAGATTAACAAAAAACTGAAAAGATACAAATACATCTCCGAAAAAATACCAAAGCTACACAACCCTATACCTATGAATCACATGCAACTTAGTCCAAAAACTACTACACACATTACAAAGGAATTCCTTCAGATTTTTCAGTGAAACTGGAAGATACGCAGTTAGATAGCAAACAGTTGATTTAGAGTCATTACATAAACTAGACAATGGGCTTAAGAACAATAGAAAATAGGGAGTTTTAGGCGAAATCTTTGAAGTTCTAAAAAGAAAAAGAAAAAAATCCTTTCCATGAGATTCAAATAAAGCCTACAAACCAGCAATAGTTTAGTGAAAGGTTCCGATATTGTATAGGATGTGAGCGAGCGTTGCTTTAGATAAACATTGACTATCACGAAAAAGTTTGCAACGAATTCAAATACGCTTTTTCTTTAAATTTCTAGCAGCTAAGAGACTTGATTGCAGAAAAAATAGGCAAATTAGAGAAATAAATCATAGGCATTGGCTAATCGTCACCTATGAACAAAATCAATATCCATGAACTCTATACAGACATAGTTTAAGCCTCATCCCAAATCCGCAAAACAGGAATCCGGACATAAAAGTTCATTCAAAGCTACAACAGCCTGATTGAATCCTCAGGGGACCAACTGTAGCATCTATAGAAGGTATCGAAGCTAAACTGGTTTTTGCAGATTTACGAGAACATCAGGAAAAAACTCAAAATATGATCAGAATCTAATTTTTATCTTTATTGGATCGTTTAAACTTTTCAGCTTCAGTCTTGACTATTTGCTTAGTGGCTGCTTCTACATCTCAGCCTTTTTCACTGTAGGACGCATTTCCTCCTCCTAAGTGGCACTCTTTTGCTTTATTATGTTGTACCTCCGAACTTCCATTTGCTACTAGCTGTTTTGAGGAGTAAATTTGGGCACTTATTTGAATTCATTTTACTTGGCCTATTCCCGCTATTTCCGATGTTATCTACTACTCTTCTCTCTGGGTTAATCATAAATGATTTACTATCTGAGCTCCTCTTATTATTTTAGCTCATACCTTATGCTTTTCTATTTGACCTATTATCTACTTTTCTATCTAATTTCCTCTCTACTTTTGTATTTACCCTCTTCTCTACTTTTATATCTCACCTCTTCTCTGCTTATCTACTTCACTTCTTCTCTGCTTATCTATTTGACTTGCTCTTACTCTTTGAGTGATTACTATCTTCTGCTTATCTAGTTTCGATTGACGGGTTAAGAACTTTAATAATCAGGTTTTTTGAAAATCCGTCTATTTCTAGATTTTGAATCATTTGAAGGCGGTGGAAAGAACCTTTAATTGTTACTCATTTGGATACTTTTGTCAACTCTTTAAACTTCGGCCTTACTCTTTTCGATGGGTTCTTTTTTCTCATAGAAAACTGTAACCTGTACAGAATGCTATGCAAACTATTTCTGCTGTGTCTCCTCCTTTGTTAGTTTTTAAATATTATCTTTATTCTAAATCTGAGTATTTCTGTCCTTCCGAGAAGCATTTTAACTTTTTCGAGCATCATAGGAGGTGATTTATCTTTCGCTAGGTATGTCGTGCTTATACATTTGCCTCATTACAATATCCGTAAAAGTTTTGCTCTAGACACTGCTTTCTTTTTAGTTTCCACTGTTGCGCTTGGACTCAAGCATCAAGCTTTTGTCTCCTGGCTGCGTTCTACTAATGGCCTGCCCGAAATGAGGGTCGTCTCTATAAGATTCTTAATGCTGGATATTGTTAATATCTTCCTAAGCAAAGGCCAACAACTTAGGGGGATCTTTATGATTGGCAACGGCTTCGATATCAATGCTCTTGATGAGGAGAAACTTCCAGCAGAAGAAGCTCAAATCGGCGACCAAAGTGATAAGGCAAACAGAAATGACAATGGCAAGCAGATTTCCGTTAATGTAGGATATTGAAGCGAAAATGATGATAAAGACAAGCATGCTTATTGAAGCCAATGCCAGCAGAAGCACTACCAAGAACACCAATTTATCCTACTCCAGTTTCTATAAGAACTCATCGTATTTAGAACATTTCTTTGTTAGAGAGAATTCGATTTCCATTTTTTGTTGGCACATCTCGCAGAACACGTTAAATTCGAGAGGGTCGCCCTCGTAAGGCTGGTTGTAGACATGTTCGAATTTGACAGTGCACCAGGTTTCAAGGCAACTCCTATGTACAAACCTAGTAGCGCCCATGCATCCGCAAGGAGCCACGTGCTCGAAACGGTTGTACTCCTCCTTGTGCCTGCAGAAGCGGCATTAGACCTTGAGTCTGGCGCCCTCGACGTCCAGGTGCTGATGGTTGACGAACCGCCGGTCAGTCATCCCTTCGCGATTATATTTTATTATAATTAGTCGCTGGTAATCCTGCACGGCCCAGCCAACTGCCATATTCCCCAGCTGACCACAAAGTGAAGGGTAATCAAGGTGGTGGCTTGATGGGAAGTCGGGTTTGAATTATCACGACCATATAAATAAAATCAGCGTTTTGGGATGGCCCAGATGGGCAGTAATATTAGTGCAGTTTGGTTAGTTGATATCCTTAGCAGATAGTTCATGTATGCAGGTATAATTCGGAGCAGGCAATTGGAAACAACCGTAAAACTGGCTCTAAATTGCATAATATCTGTCCTGGCTAACTCTGGAGGCTGCTGCGGTATTTCCAGGTGATAGATTGAAACCCAATCAGCAAGAGTATTCGCCGTAGTTTTATAATTACTATAGCTTTGTTATTATGAACAACGAAGCCAACGAAACCATTTTCGCCAACTGGACCCCCTTCATCGCCCGCTAGGTGTAGAAAATAGTGGCAGCCCAGCTGTAGCACAAGCCCTACGATTCCCTCAAGTCGCAGGACCAGATCGAGTCCATCAGCAAATAGGTATCTTGGGGGTTATCCGCAGATAGTGGACAAACTGGTAGCTACCAACAAGAATTTCAATTACATCATCCACGTCACACTGGTGGCTCGCGGCGGCAACGGGCTGGACATGGGTGGACTGACCTACTGGAATCCAGAAATGGACGGGAGTGTGAACGTGAAGTGGGAAAACAAGTTCCTGAGCTGCGTGACAACTGTCTACGGCATTGCCAATTGATCCATTATTATTAAACATCCATCCGCCATTGCTACCATGCATGCTGCCATTGTTTATGTGTGCTGCCAAACAGGTGCTGAGCATATCGCTTATTAATAATAGAGCAGTTTGAGTGGCTCATATATTTAAGCTCTGTCTTAATACCAAGATCGGTATAGCCTGTCCAAACTAATAATAGCATTTGTTTCGCTGTAGCTACATTTATGGTAGAAGAGTATACGAGGTCGAGAAAATACATATGCATAATTAAATAACTAGACTAGTTTAGATATCCATTACCATTTACGTAAATTATCATTCCAATAATAACTGGTTTAGCTAACACATGCCATCCATGCACTATCACTCAACCGCTATCTTCACAGTGTCACTCCACCGCTATCTTCACCGCCTGCTCCTGCTGCTGGGGTGGGTCCTTGAGCTTGGCTATATGCCCTACTGATTCGTTGCACCAGTCCACCAGATCTTCCTGGCTCAGCTCGTCCACGCTCCTGAGTATAAACTTTTCGTTCTTGATCTCGATGCCCACCTGGAAGGGCCTGTAGTAGAAGCTGGTGATGAACTATTCGTAGTCGGACTCGCTCTCCTTGATTTATTTGAGCCTGAGCGCAGATATGCCGAAGAGTTTTTCAGCGACGGAATCGTAGACGGAGACCCAAATGGAGCCACTGTAGTCTCCCAGCTCCACATTGGTGTTGTACTTGAACGCCATCACGTTGGTCTTGCACTCGAAGCATTTCTGAGAATTGATATTGATCTTCTTCTTGCACAACTCGCACATCTTAAAAACTAGCTTTTCTTCCTGCACTCGCAGCAAGTATGCTCTACATAGGACTGGTCTTACCTGAGAGTGTGAGCCTTGGTGTTGTATTTGTCCAGCTGCTGGATTTTGTAGATCTCGCCAATGTTGATGGGGTTGGGGTAGCTGAAACTCTCAGGTAGCAGGTGGGCCAGTTTGCCATACATCTCGGACTAGGGCTGCAGCCGGACAACGGTGGACTCGTTGGCGAAGTCCAAGAACACAATCTTCTTCTTCCTCACGTCCTCAATGACCACAACTTCGCCCTTCTTGAGGTTGAGTTTGGAGAGGTTCTTGAGCTGGTCGGACCAGAAGCTGACCTTGACGGTTTTGAACTTGTTGCGGATGACCACCCTGATGACCTCCTTGGTCTCCTTGTGCTCCCCCACCTCCTTCAGCCCGTACACCGTCTTCTCCTCGATGTCTTCAATGAGGCCAATCACGTCCACGTTTTCGCTCTCGATATAGTCGTACTCGTGTTCCCAGTGGTAGTACTCATCCGCGAATTTGCTGGTGATTGACCTCTCATTAAGCATGTGCAGTTTGTAGTCCTTTTCCCTCAGCCGGATGTAGGACGACCCTTTGTTGTTCACCACTTCCAGACCCTTGATGTAGTAGCATTTGCCGATCTTCAGCTACTTCTACTCCCTCAAGGCCATTTTGCCCAGCATGTTCAGCTTCATCAGCTAGCCGTTGAGGTCCAGAAACCCCAAAGCCAGCAGATTGGTGCTTGAGTCTTTGCTCTCCTTCACAGCCACTTTCATCCTCATCAATTTGCCGATGAAGAAGCCGTCGTAACCATTCATGACATCTCTGCAGGTCATGGGATCATCAGGGTTCCTATCTTTGCACATCCCCAGAATCTGGAGCTACTTGTTGATCACCGCCAGCTTCTTATCACTCTTCTACACCTTCTTCGCATTCTCAGCCGGCGGCAGTTCTTCCTCGCATATCTTCACCTCAACTTCAGGCAACACTTCAGTTTTGTGATGCAACTAGAATTAGTTTGCCGCTGGCTTAGGCTTTTAGGAGAGATTTGAGGAATTGATGGGTTTGGTGGGCTATAATAGATGGTTTAATTGAGCGTAAAAACTCAGTTCCTCGGGTTTATTGATTTTCCTGTCACAGGTCCGATACTCGACTATTTTCCTGATCATCATTTTCAACCTGCATATTTTAGTTTCATCGAGTTTGCTAAAAAAGTCGACCACCTTGACCACATCAAACTTCTTGAACTCTAGGGCGGTTCCATGGTAGCCTGCAAACGCAGTGACTAGGATCCTGTTGTTGACGACGTCGTATGGACCAAGGAGGGTGGCATCGAAAAAGTGCAATCCATCAGATAGTCTGATGCTGAGTAACTGGAGTTTTACATGATCTCTTTGGGGTTGCTTTCGCTGATCTAGAAGGCGAGGATTTGGAGGGTGGGCTGTTGGACGGAGGTCGGCTTGGCGAGGTAGAGGTCGAGGAGGAACTTGGCGGAAAGATCGGATTGGCTCATAATGCCGATATATTCTAATACTTTGCTCCAAATGTATATAGGTTTAAGTTTTTTGGCTCAAAATCAAATGCGCCCAGCAATTTTCAAACAGCTGGTTATAGCTGCAGCTTAAGAGTTATAATATCGGCTTGAGTTGTAAGTAAGCTAGATTATGGTTATCAGTTCAATTTTTGTAATTTTGGCTCTAAAGAAAAATACTCTTCCACTCTTATTTTGGGTAATATGATTGATTATAGTGTAGTGGTTAATTTCCTTAATAACTAAATTTATAGTTGCAGATGGCAGATAAGGCAACCACAAAGCACAACCTCAAGATCCTCTCCCTCATCAGACTCAAAGCTGAATGCAAAATCGCACCAGTCAGGGTCGATTTCGAGGCACCCCACAGGTTACTCAACCCCTATTCAGGCCCACTCTCACACCAACTTCCATCATCCCTACCTTTCACCATGACGCCTCCTCTTTCACCCCTTCCTTCATCCTACCCGCCGATAAGGTATATCACTCCTAACCAAGAAATACTACGAGGAGAATGCCGCCTTTTAGAAACAGCAATTCGAAGAAAAAATTCAACATAGCCTCAGAGAAACTACCTCACTACACTCAATGTAGTGCCTCTAGGACATATTCGTGGCTATCCCCAACTCTGATTTTTGTCAGATTTGCCAACAAAAGTTTGATTCCTACCCCCAGCATATCAACCTTGAACTGCATAGAACCAGAACCCAGAAATCCAGCACTTCGACCCTCATAGACTAACTCTGCAGAGAATTCAGGAGCCGAACGGAGAAAGAGGTGCAGACACGGAAAAACAAAGGAATTCACAAATTTAGCAAGCGATAGGAGAAGAGCTTAATTGAAAAGAAAACAAGTAAAGCTAAAATGACGTTGACCAAAGAACAAGATAGTCTGATTAAGGGCCAGAATTTCAGCACTTGTCTAATTTAAGATTCTTTGCGGTCTTTTAATTTATGAAAGAGGAAGCAACTCCTAAAACACTGTTGTTTTGATATTTATACTGCCTCTTTCAGTCACAACTTTAGTAATAAATATTATTTAATTGCTTGGGCACCTTTTACTCCCAAATTTCGGCTGCGAACAGTAGAAAAGGAATTGGGAACAAAAAAACGATGCCTGTATGCCACAAAAATCCAATTTTCGTCCAGAGCCTCATTTTTAATGTATTTCGTGGCTTAGCAAGCCAGGGTTACAATTCTTTGGAAGCCACATTAGTGAAACAAAGTGATAGATCTGGTTACATCTAAGAATAAGTTATATAATAAAGCTATAATAATCATCAAATCAATTGGAGGCCTCGTAAATACGATAGCTCATGTACTACGATGGAATGTTTCTATCCCCAGGCCTGATTTTCTTCTTCTCTACTATTGCGTTATTCTTCTTCAAATACTTCTATAAAGTCAGCATGATCCTTCCATAGAGTTTCCTTGCCTCATCCAAGGTGATCTGAGTATCTCCGACTAAGTTGTAAGCCACTCTCACGAACTTATAGAAAGTCGCCAGCTCCTCTTTGTAGAGCCATTCCTTGGCTTGGATGAGGGGCGATCTAAGCAGTCTGAACTAAAGCGGAGTGATGGGCTCTAGCCTTCTCTTTTCATCGTTTTTGAGGAATCCCTAGATAGTCCTGTAGACGTTTCGTATGACGGAAGTCATGGTGTTGGTGTAGCAGTTGCAGGTTCTAGATAGACCAAAAAGTACATTTAAATATTCTTTTTTTTGAGGATTACATAGTTGATAGAATATCCGTACCCAATCCTCTAGGTAATGAAACAGGCGGCTAAGATCCGTTCCAAAGTCTGCTTCTACTCGCGATTGAAGCTAGTTTGCTTCTACTCTGAGCTGTTGAGGTTTGGCATCTTCTAGATCCACTGCGGCCACTCTTGAACCGTGACTAACTTTATTTTTATATGTATTAGCACCAAATAAATGAAATGAGTTTTGTTTTGCTATTGTTAGTGTGACTGCAGCTATACATTTGATTCTGTGGATTGCTTGCATTCGTGTATTGAAAAATTATTTTTGGATTGAAAGTTTTGCGACTAGCTGGACTTTCTCTAACCTAATAGAATTAATTAGGGTCTGCATTTTATTCGAATAATATTTATATTTCTAAATGGAGCCGCTATCCTACAAAGACATCAAACAAGATAACCAGTGCAAAATCTACTTCCCTGAAAAGATCTTCGGGAAGCCCACCAAAAATAGAAAAGAGGATCCCAACATGTTCGATTTGCTTTCGTGGGGTTCAGACGGATTTGAAAAGCACTCTTTTAAAAAAGACTAAAGGTTCAAAGAACCCGCTGAGGCCTACATGAATATGATCGGCAAACATTCGTGGACCAGCTAAACTCAGGAAAACTACGTCAATTACCACGAAAACTGCATCTAGGCTAACCCTGATGTCTTGAACAAAATCTAAAACTACATCTCCGATAGACTGCCTGAAAACACCAAAAATGACAAGAAGTCGCCCCAGAAGGCCATCAAGAAAGGGGACAAAAAACAAGGAGTTGCTGAAAAAGATGACAAAAAAGAAAACAAGTACCAGGTCAATAATTATCTCAGCCCCAAAGCTATGTCTAGGAAGCAGATTGATACTGAAAACCAAGGGGAAAGGTTCAGACGAAGCAGCAGTGGATAGCACCAAAAATCATCAAAAAAACTAAAGATAAAAGACTAGCTCAAGTACGAAAACACCCACAAGCAATTCCAAAACAAGACATTCGGACAAGAACTCTAACGAAACAAAAACGACTAGAAAGAGTTCACTGAAAATTAGCAGCAGAAGCTTATCTAGCACGTAATTCCAACATTATTCAGTTCAAACAAACAACAAGATGGATCCCCAACAGTGCTTTTACTACCTATTTCGGGAAACCGCCCTTTTAGAACTATGGAAGAGGCAACACCAATCCGATTGATGGAGGGCTCGTCTACGGCACATATCTTTATTCTCATAATGTGCACCCTCACCGCGGGCAGAACCATCCCAAACATATTCAGTCCTACCCTGTCGCTCTAATGAAGGCTAAATCTCAAGGCACTTTGATTCCTTCTCATCCTAGAACCAAGCCTGACTTTAACGCTGATGTCGCAAGTGGCACTTAGAAAGACCATAAAGCTAAGATTGAGCCAGAAGTCAACAACTTCGTGGGTTCTTTGAAAATTGAAGCCCCTAAGCTTACAGAGATAGAAAAGTTCGGAGGTAAGAGAGGCTCTAGAATTGTAAACTAAAACAAAAACTATGAATGAAGCAGCTAGATGATTATTCCTTCCTTATAATTATATAAATCGATAATCGAATATTCTATGCTTTCTAAAAGAAAAATAAAAGGCTAATCAAAAGAAAACGAATCAGCACTAAGACACAAAGTGCGTAATTTACGAGCAAAAGTACGTCTTTTGCTTCCAATGTAGTTGTGCTGCAAGTAACAAAAGCGTTCGAAAAACTTGCTAAAGATGAGTTATAACAAAGCAATGCAGTAGCAGCAAAAGTAGAAACGTTGGTGCCATTGCAAATAGAACAGTGATGAGTTGTTCATTCCTCACGAATAGGGCAGATAATAGAAGCATCTCTTTCACAAATTGACAAGTGAATAGATAGAGCAGGTACATTTTGAATTACTCAGATAAAAGAAGATAAAATGTATTATCTAGGTGAATAGTTTATTGGCTAGTTTGACAACTTCCTGCAAAATAAGGAGAAGATGGCACACACCAAAAGACTTAATCTGCTTTAAACTAATATTATCGCTAAAAACCCCATTCGCTCCATACAAGAAGTCTAGCAGAGGAATTGGAACTGGCATAAAATCAGTTCCAGCGAGTTGACTTCTTACTTGAGCCAGGAAAGACAAAGCAAGCTAGATTGGCACATTAGACAGCTCATCAAGTTTTAAGGTATCAAAGAAAAGAGGAAACTTCTTACTGAAGAAGATCTGACTAAGAGGGTTTTTGTGAAGATGAGGCTGAGATAGAAGGAGGAGCGGATGAAGATGAACCATGAGAGGATGTTGGAAACAAAAATTTAGGCAATCAAGTGCAAGAATAAGCTAAGTGACACCAAATCATCTCAATCATTACGTTCCAAAAGAAACTAAAATTAATATGGATAGATTACAAATCTAAGCGAAAAACTTAGAGAAATCTGCTTGGAGAGAGCTTCTAAAAGTGCCAACCTTCTGTTTAGAAGTTGATCCCTTTTCTATTTTAATTTCCATTAGATCCTATAAATTTTCTATACCCACAGACCCATTTATGAAAAATCTTCATCTTTCTTGCACTTCTTTAGGGACAAATCAAAGGATTTGAGTTTTCTTTGGCTGATTTGGCAAAATCTTTGACATAGAAAGCATCAAAAGTAGGTAATTCATCTATTACAACTATTTATAAAGTTGATGTATCTTGCAGTTATTAAATAAAATTACCAATTCTGATGAAACTTTTGTGTGCAGTT
>Ga0316217_10007444_pt1 | contig 10458 bp, 8 predicted proteins | sample 1anoAmetaG_FD_203633 | JGI IMG/M metagenome (GOLD analysis project Ga0316217, IMG submission 203633) | Freshwater microbial communities from Trout Bog Lake, Wisconsin, USA - 1anoA | ecosystem: Environmental > Aquatic > Freshwater > Lake > Hypolimnion/Profundal zone | place: USA: Wisconsin... | reverse complement strand
ACCGGCCGGGAGAACTTCTCGGCAATCTTCATGCAGCGCAGCGCCTTGCGATACCCCTCGGGATGGGGCATGCCGAAGTTGCGCCGCACCCGGTCCTTGGTCGAGCCGCCCTTGCGGTTGCCAATGACCATCACTTCTTCCGCGCCCAGCCGGGCCATGCCGCAAACTACCGCCTCGTCGTCGCCATAGGCGCGATCCCCGTGAATCTCGCTGAAATCGGTAAAGATCCGCTCGATGAAGTCCATGGGGTAGGGCCGCTGGGGATGCCGTGCCCGCTCGATTCTGATCCATGCCGGTGAAACCGCCGGCGCCTGAATGGAAGTCCCTGTTTCCTGTTCGCTCATCGGCTCCTGATACCGCGACAGATTAGCGCAATCGACCGCCAATCCCGATTCTACGGGCAGCGGGCGGCTGGGACAAATGGAGATTTGGTTTGGGCAGAACTCCAGCCTACAGAGGGTTACGATCTCCCAGGTTCCAAAAGGGGGACCTGGGAAGCAAACTGCATGCGCGGCACTTGGAAGCGCCGATCTACCGGGTCGCCCTTTGTGTGGCCAGCCGGCTCACGGATTCGCTCTGCTTGACCATCTCCAGCACCGAGAGTCCCTTCTCCGCAAGCGCGCCGGTGGGACATGCCTGGACGCACTTGCCGCAGCCGGTGCAGTTGCGGGCGTGGCCCCAATCGTCCATCAGGTCGCTGACCACCTTGGAGCGGATGCCGCGGCCGGCCACCTCCCATACATGCGCGCCCTCCACCTCCGCGCACACGCGCACGCACCTGGTGCACAGGATGCAGCGATTGTGGTCCAGCACGAAGCGCGGGTGGGTCATATCCACCGGCAGGCGCGGATTGTTGTAGGAGTAGCGCACGTGAGTGACGCCCAGCGATTGCGCCATCGCCTGCAATTCGCAATGGCTGTTCGAGACGCAGGAGGAGCAGATATGGTTGCGCTCGACCAGCAGCAGCTCGACCGCCATGCGCCGGTAAAGGGTCAGCTTGGCCGAGGAGGTCTTGATCGACATGCCCTCCTGAATCGGCGTCGTGCAAGAGGGCAGCAGACGGTCGGTGCCGGCCAGCTCGACCATGCACACCCGGCAGGCCCCGACGGCGCTGAGCCCCTTCAGATAGCAAAGCGTAGGGATCTTCTTCCCGTTTTCGCGAGCCGCCTCCAGGATCGTCTGCCCTTCCCGTGCGGTCACCAGTTCGCCATCGATTCGGACGGAAATCGTTTTGGTTGGCAACGCCTTACCCCTTTCGCTCTTGCATTTCACTTCGCGCCGACGTTGGCTCTCAAATCGCAGCGCAGGCAGCGGCGGCATTCCTCCAGCGCCTCTTTTGCATCGAGACTGCCGACCACTTCCTCCTGCGAGCGGGCCCGCTGCTTGGCGGGCACGGCGCGGGCGGTATGGCGGCGGCTCAGGCTGGGCTCTCCCGGCGCTTGGCGGCTGTACTCGAACTCGGGCAGAATCTGCTCCCATCGGGCCTTGCCCGCCTCCCCCAGCCCCATCAGCCGCTCGTCGATCTTGCGCGCCGCCTGCTTGCCTCCGCCCATGGCGTTGGAAACATTCGACGCGCCGGTAATCACGTCGCCGCCGGCATAGAAGTTGGGGCGGCTGGTCTCCAGCGTGAAGCGGTCCACCACGATGGTTCCCTCTTCCTTGAGCGCCAGGCCGGAGGCGCGGCAGAAGTCCTGATCGAAGGTCTCGCCCACGGCCAGGATCACGCTTTCGCACTCGTAGCGCTGCACCTCGTCGGTGGGGATCGGCCTTCTGCGCCCGGATTTGTCGTACTCGCCCAGCCGCGTCTTGACGATCTCGATGGCCTTCACATTGCCGTCGGCATCGCCCAGGATGCGGTGCGGCGCGGCCAGATAGACGAAGCGCACGCCCTCGTCCTCGGCCGCCTGAATCTCCTCTTCGATGGCCGGCATATCGTCGCGCTCGCGGCGATAGAAGATGGTGACCTGCGCGCCTTTGCGCAGCATGGTGCGCGCCGAATCGATGGCCGCATTGCCGCCGCCGATCACCGCGACTCTTGCCCCCATCGAGCCGGACTCGCCCCTGGCCGCCGACTCCAGGAAGGGCAGCGCGGGAAAGACGTTTTTCAGTTCCGTTCCGGGCAGATAGAGCCAGGACTCTTTCCAGGTTCCGATGGAAAGAAACACCGCATCGAATTGGCTGGCCAGGTCGTTCAGCGGCAGATCGAACCCAACCCTGGTGCCGAATTCGAACTTCACGCCGACGCCCTCGATCAGATCCAGTTCGCGGCGCAGTACAGCTTTGGGCAGCCGGTATTCGGGAATGGCAAAGCGCAGCATCCCGCCCGCCTCGTTGCGTTCTTCGAAGACGGTGACCTCGTGGCCCAGCATGGCCAGGTAAAACGCCGCGGTCAGTCCAGTGGGGCCCGCGCCGGCCACGGCACACTTGCGCCCCGTGGGGGCAAGCCGGCGGTTTTGAATCCGCTGCAGCATGGTGTCGAAGCGATCCGATTGATAGATCGCATCCGCCAGGAAGCGGTGCACCTCGCGCATGTTCACCACCTCGTCGAAAGACTGGCGGCGGCAGCGATTGTCGCAGGGATGCTGGCAAACCCTGCCCGTCGAGGCGGGCAGCGGGTTGTCCATGATCACGGACTCGAACGCGTCCTCCAGCCGGCCCTCCTGATAGAGCTCCAGGAAGCGCGGAATGTTCATGCGCAGCGGGCAACTGTTCTCGCAAGGGGAAAGCGCAAGCTCCTGACACACGCCGGCGCGGCAGCGGTGCGCCACAATGTGGTCCTCGTACTCGTCGCGGAAGTGGCGCAGAGTGGTGAGCACCGGATTGGGCGCCGACTGGCCCAGCCCGCACAGCGAACATTCGCGGATCATGCGGCCCAACTCGTCCAGCAGCAGCAGGTGGTCCGCGGTGCCATTACCGGCGGTGATGGCGTTGAGAATGCGCAGCGCCTTGTTCAGTCCAACCCTGCAAGGCACGCACTTGCCGCACGACTCGGAATGGGTGAACTCGATAAAGTAGCGGGCCACATCGACCATGCAGTTGTCTTCGTCCAACACCACCATGCCGCCCGAGCCCATGATGGAGCCGAGCTGCGCCAGGCTCTCGTAGTCCACCGGCGTATCGAGCATCTCGACCGGGATGCAGCCGCCGGAAGGCCCGCCGGTCTGCACGGCCTTGATGCGCCGTCCATTCACCGCGCCTTCTCCAATGTCGTAGATGTAAGTCTTGAGGGGCGTGCCCAGCGGCATCTCCACCAGGCCGGTGTTCTGAATCTTGCCCACCAGCGAAATGACCTTGGTCCCTGGACTCTTCACGCTGCCGGTCTCGGCGAACCATGCCGGGCCGCGGCTGACGATGGGGGCAATGTTGAACCAGGTCTCCACGTTGTTGATGTCGGTCGGCTTGCCGTAAAGTCCTTTCTGCGCCGGGAACGGCGGACGGGGATGGGGGCGGCCGGCATGGCCTTCGAGCGATGCGATCAGGGCCGTCTCTTCGCCGCAGACAAAGGCTCCCGCGCCTTGCACCAGCTCGATGTTGAAGTTGAATCCGCGGTCCAGAATGTTCGCGCCCAGGAGGCCGTACTCCCGCGCCTGTTCGATGGCTTTCGTCAGGCGGCGCACGGCCAGCGGATACTCGGCGCGCACGTAGATAATGCCTTCGGTCGCGCCCGTCACATAGGCGCCGATGATCATGCCTTCGAGCAACGAGTGCGGGTCGCCCTCGATCTCGTTGCGATTCATATAAGCGCCGGGATCGCCCTCGTCCGCGTTGCAGACGATGTACTTTGTCTCCGCCTTGGCCTTGGCCAGGAAATCCCACTTATTGCCGGTGAGGAAGCCCGCGCCGCCGCGTCCGCGCAGACGGGAAGCCTTGATCTGTTCGATCACGCTTTCTCCGCGCCCGTCGATCAGCACCTTGTAGAGCGCCTGATAGCCGCCCACGCCGATCGATTCCTCGATGTCCGATGGATTGATCAGTCCGCAGTTGCGCAGCACGATCTTCTTCTGCCCTTTGAAAAACGGAATGGCGTTCCAGGGCAGGATGTCGGGATAGCCCTGGCCGTATTTCACGTGGGCGGTGATGTGGTCCCACTCCTCGATCTTGCAGTAGACAAGATCGGCGGGCAGCTTGGTCGACAAGCTCTCCAGAATGCGCCCGGCATCGTGGGCATGAACGCGGCGCATCATGAGCAGCGGATTGCCCGGCAGCCGCACGCTCACCAGCGGCTCCTGAAAACAGGAGCCAAAGCAGCCCACGCCGGCCAGCATCACATCGAGGCCGCTGCGCTGAATGGCTTCGTTAAGGGCGTGGAAGACCTCTTCTGCGCCGTTGCCCCGGCCGCAGGTTCCCATCCCCACCGTGATGCGCGGGATGGCCGGCAGCAGCTTGGCAAGCCCCGCTTCGCGAACCGCGTTGAACGAACCAATATCCACAATGCGCGGCATTATTTCCTCCCCGGCATAAGTGACTTCACTTCCCGCTGCAAGGTGCGCTCGTTCACATGACTCAGGATGTGGTGATTCACCTCCACCACCGGAGCCAGCGCGCACTGGCCGAAGCAGGCTACCGTGCGCACGGTGAACCGCTTGTCCGGCGTGGTCAGCGCGAGCTTGTCGGCGTCGTTGGTGTCGTCGATGCTCTGTCCGCTCAAACCGAGGTCCAGGCAGAGCTTCTCCAGCAAGTCGCGGGAGCCGCGCGTGTGGCAGGCCGTGCCGCGGCAGACGCAGACCACGTTGTCCCCTTGCGGATCGAGATTGAACAGCGCGTAAAACGTCGCGGTGCTGTAGATCGTGGCGGGAGGAATTCCGGTCTCCTCCGCGATATAGCGCAGCGATTCCATCGAGAGGAATTTGTGCGCGTTGGCGGCCTGCACCGTTTCCAGGATTCCCAACAGCGAGCCGGGATGGCCCTCGTGCCTTTTGATCGCCTGGTCGATCGTCAGCTTCTCATCGGCATTCAAGACTGCATGGACGGCACTCTGCACGATCCCTCCATTCACAGCGCGCCACGACCTGCCTTGAACACGGCAAGGCCGTTCGCAGATAGATGTACGTTGAGTTGAGGCACAGAAGACGGGGGCTGCTCGACGCCGGCAGGATCCGGAAGCAGATTGCGATCGGGAGGTTGGAGATCTTCGACGCCAGTCGAGCCTGGATCTCCCGGTCTCCCCGCTGGTCGCGGTCCGGCGCGTTCCTCACGGAATTGAGAGGGCGACATGGGTCGGACCCTCCTCGCTTTCGGACCATTTCCCGGAGAGGAATGATGAAGAAAAGAGCATTCGCCGATGGCACCGCCCAAACCTGGCGAAAGAGGATATTACGCCTTGAGGCCCAGCGTTATCCGTGCAGACTTCTCCCCGAAGAAGGTCCGTGCGGAACTTTCATACCACCGAGGCAATTTAGATGTGCCTCCCGTCACAGTTGGATGTGACGGCTGCTGTAAGCTTCCTGAAACCAAAAAGTTCTGGCCAGGGCGGCATCCCAAAGGCAGGTTCTTCGACGCGGCAGGGCGCAGGTCCGCCAATCCCCATCAGCCCACTTCGGGGAACGGCTTCACACGACGGAAAACAACCCCGGCAGCACTTCCCCGGCCTTGCCTTCCACCACATGGGTAAACGCGGCGGCGTTCAGCGGCGGCTCCGGCCCTACATAAACCGTACGCGCGCCGTTCATCCGCGCCCAATGCACGAAGTTGGCCGCCGGATAGACCGACCCCGAAGTCCCCACCACCAGCATCAGCGTGGAAAGTTCGATCTTTTCCTGGATGCGGTCCATCTCCAGCGGAATCTCGCCGAAGAACACGATATGTGGGCGCAGCCGCCCGCCGCAGGGGCAGCGGCCCACCTCGTCCAGGCTCTTGTAAATGGCGCGATCCTCGACCGGCGGCTCGCCGCACTCGTACTCGCAGTGCGCCTTGCCGAGTTCGCCGTGCATGTGCAACAGCCGCCGCGAACCGGCCCGCTCATGCAGGTCGTCCACATTCTGCGTGCACAAAAAGAATCTGGCTCCCAGTTGCGCTTCCAGTTCGGCCAGCGCAACGTGCCCCGGATTGGGCCTTGCCTGCGCGCCCGCCGCCCGCCGCGCCGCGTAGAACTCCCACACCCGCCAGGGATTGCGCTCCCACGCCTCGGGTGTGCACACGTCCTCGATGCGGTTTCCGGCCCACAGCCCATCCGACGCGCGAAACGTGGGCAATCCGCTCTCCGCGCTGATCCCCGCCCCGGTCAGCACAAAAACGCGGTCCTCGGGGCCAATGGAAATCGTACTCATGGTCTTCTTTCTGAGCTGTTAGCTTTTAGCTATTAGCTGTTAGCTTTTAGCTATTAGCTGTTAGCTGTTAGCTGTTAGCTATTAGCTATTAGCTATTAGCTGTTAGCTTTTAGCTGTTAGCTTTCAGCTTCTTGTCCGCCGACGCCGGAGTCGCCACTGCTACAAACTGCTGCAACCAAGCAGCTAAAAGCTAATAGCTAAAAGCTGCTTTTACGGCTCCAACAAGATCTTTCCCGTGGTCTTGCGATCTTCCATGTCCATCTGCGCCCGCGCGGCCTCGGCCAGCGGATAGACGAACTCGGTGCGCAGCTTCAGTTCGCCCCTGGCGGCCATGCCCAGCACATCGCCCGCACGCCAGTCCAACTCCGCCCGCGTGGCCACGTGATGCCACAAGGTTGGCCGGGTGACAAACAGCGAGCCCTTGCCGCTGAGCTGGATCAGGTCGAAGGGCGGCACCGGCCCGCTGGAGGCGCCAAACAAGGCCAGCATTCCGCGCGGCCGCAGGCAGTTCAGGCTTCCGTCGAAGGTCGTCTTGCCCACCGAGTCGTAGACCACGTCCACGCCCTTGCCGTCGGTCAGCCGTTTCACTTCCGCCACAAAATCCTGTTCGGTGTAGAGAATCGTGTCGGAGGCGCCGGCCTCGCGCGACAACTCCGCCTTGGCCGCCGTCGAGACGGTGGTAATCACCCGCGCGCCAATCCGCTTGGCGATCTGCGTCAAAAGCAGTCCCACGCCGCCGGCTCCGGCGTGAACCAGCGCGGTGTCTCCTGCCTTGAGCGGAAAGGTGGAATAAGCCAGGTAGTGCGCCGTCATTCCTTGCAGCATGGCGGCCGCGGCCTGCTCCGGGTTCAGTCCATCGGGCACCTTGACCAGTTGCGCCGCCGGCACCAGCGCGTACTCCGCGTAGCTGCCCAGCACGCTCACCGAGGCTACCGCGTCGCCCGCGGCAAATCCGGTCACGCCCGGCCCCAGCTCTTCCACCGTGCCCGCGGCTTCGCTGCCCAGGGTGAGGGGCAACGCCGCCTTGTAGACGCCCTTGCGGAAGTAGATCTCGATGAAGTTGACCCCCGTGGCCTCCACGCGGATCAACACCTGCCCAGGCCCCGGCTCGGGAATGGGCAACTCGGCCAGTTTCAGAACCTCCGGCCCGCCTGTGTCGTGAATCTGGATTGCTTTCATCTCACGGCCAGAATGCACCTTCAGACCCGATCACCGCAAGAGCAGTATGGTCGGGCCTTTGTCCGCCCGATGGAGCAAGCCCTGGCGCTCGGCGACTCAGCGATGCTTCTTCATCTTCTCCACGACGCGAATCGTCCCATCCTTTTCAACCGCATACACGGCGATCTGTGTGCCGATGTATTCCGGCATCGACGGCTTTCGAGTCAAGACGTAAAACACATCCGTGTCCTCTGGAATATCGCTCAGCACATGGGAATGAGAGCCGCCCACAACGGTCGCCCCCGGAGGCACGGGGCCACCGGTGGGAATCAGCCCCTTGTGCAGTTGCCTCTTCTCAACGATGGTTGCACCGTCTGCCGAGACGAGGTAGCGCGCATCCGCTCCGAGCGGGAATATCCCGTTCTCTGTCTGCGCAGGAACAAAATAGACGTAAAGCCGGCCCTCCCCAGCGGGGAGAACGGCCACGTTATACCGGCGGTTTGCGCCATGGAAATCCGGAAGAGTGGTCTCGATGGCTTTGGCTGCCGCGAAGTAAAAACCGGTATCCCGTTCCGGTGCATCGAACTTCTTGACCGTGAACTCCTCGGCTGTCTTGCCCTGCGTTGCAAGAACCGATACCAGAAAAGCGTCCCGGGCCTCATTCAGACGGCCAAATGCAACCGTCCAGCCCTCCGCGGTCTTCTGCGCGACAAACCGGCCGAGGTCCTCTTCGCGAGGGTGTGCCGCCATTACCGCATCGCTCGCGTGCCAAGCTGCCTGGTCGTACGCAAAGAGCATCCTGCCCCTTGCGGTGATCTGCGCCAACTCGTCGCCGGTGGGAATCGAAGAACCCTGGCCAAATGCAGGTATTGACAACAAGACGATAACTGCGGCGACGAACTGCCTGACTCGCGGCATCACTACTCCTTGCGCTATGGGTTGAAGGATGCCGCAAGTATATAACCCAGACACACAGAACCCCGCCCAGGCAATGCCTAAGCGGGGCTTTTCTATTCCCTGTTCCCTGTTCCCTATTCCCTGTTCCTCAATCCCTGCTTCTCTTAGAATTCGTCCTCGCGCCCCTCCGCCATCAGGCTCGGCTCTCCTTGCGAACGGAGCCGCACCATCCGCTCAATCGTATACGGCGCGGGGTGCTCGCTGGTGTAGTAATGGCGCACGTGCAGTTCGCCCAGCAGGCCAATGGCCAGCATCTGAATTCCAGCCACAATCAGCACCGCGCCGATGACGAACATCGGTGCGTGCTGATCCATCACCGCCTGATGCGGATGCAAGAGCTTGCTCACCGCCAGAACCAGCGAGATGATGCTGCCCACCACCATGCCCAGCACGCCCAGCCCCCCGAAAAAGTGCATCGGCTGACTCATGTATTTGAACAGGAAACGAATGGTCAGCAGGTCGAAAAACACGCCGAAGGTGCGCCCGATGCCGTAGTGGCTCTTGCCCCGGACACGGCTCAGATTCTTGATGGGAATCTCGCAGATCGAAGCGCCATGCCAACTGGCCAGTGCGGGAATGAACCGGTGCATCTCGCCGTAGAGAGGAATGCTCTGGATCACCTCGCGGCGATAGGCTTTGAAGGTGGTGCCAAAATCGTGAATGTCCACGCCGGAGAGCTTGGCCATCGCCCAATTGGCGCAGCGCGAAGGGATACGCCGCATGATGAGGCTGTCGATGCGCTCCTTGCGCCAGCCGGAAACCACATCGTAGCCCTCTTCGAGCTTTTCGATGAAGTCCGGAATCTCATTGGGGTCGTGTTGCAGATCCCCGTCCATCGCCAGGATGAACTCGCCCGAGGCATTGTCGAAGCCGGCGGCCAAGGCCGGGGTCTGGCCAAAGTTCCGCCGCAGCTTCACCACCAGCACGCGGCTGTCCACGGCGGCAATCTCTTCCAGCAACTTGTAGGTGCGGTCGCTGGAGCCATCGTCCACCAGCACCAGCTCAAATCGATCGCCCACCTGTTCCATCACCTGCTTGAGGCGATCGTATAGAACGGTTACATTCTCCTCTTCGTTGTGGAACGGCACGACGATTGAATACTTCACCATGGTGTCAGTATAGATGCGATGTCAATGAAAATGGGATACTTCTCGCACGGACACGCCGGTCATTTAACGTCACATGCCAGTACTCACTCCCGGCAACTTGGCCCAGCGCTACCGCTCAAGTTCCTCGAGCATTGCCTGCATCTCACTGAGAGCATGGTGGTTGCCGCTGTTTTTTGCGCTTTCGATGCCGCTCTTCAGGCGTTGGATGGCTTCCGGGGTCCGCCCCGCCGAAGCCAGCGTCTGCGCCGCCATGAAGTAGCCGGCGGTGTACCCTGGATCGTTTTCGAGCAGCGTATCGAACTCCTGCAGCGCCCCCTCCGTCTCGCCCCCGCCGGCCAGTTCCATGGCTAGGCCGTAGCGCGCAAAGCTGTTTTTCGGGTCCATCGCCAGAATCTCTGTCAATCCTGCAATCTTGTCCATTTTCCTCACGTCCCGGTGGGTCGGATTTGCGTAATTGGCCGCGATTGCCGAAACTGAGACAATAGATATCGCCAGACCGGTCGCCACAGCTTCATTTTAGCTTTCGGCAGCCGAAGACCGGCAGCGCGTCAAGAAACGGAGCAATCGCGGCATGACTTCCCCCGAGACCACCAAGATCGCACGCACCGTCGCCAGCACCCAGTCGGAGATGACCGAGATCGTCCTGCCCAACGACACCAACACCCTGGGCAACCTGCTGGGCGGGCGGCTGATGCACTTCATCGACTTGACCGGCGCCATGGCCGCCTACCGCCATTCGCGCAGCTACATTGTCACCGCCGCCATGGACCACATCGACTTCATCCAGCCGGTCCATCTGGGAGACCTGGTCACCCTCCGCTCCAGCGTCAACCGCGCGTTTACCTCGTCCATGGAGGTGGGCGTGAAGGTGTGGGCGGAAAACACCCAGACCGGCGTGACGCGCCACGTGGCCAGCGCCTACCTGGTTTTTGTGGCCATCGATCAAAACAGCCGGCCGGTGCGGGTGC
>Ga0316217_10007443_pt1 | contig 10458 bp, 11 predicted proteins | sample 1anoAmetaG_FD_203633 | JGI IMG/M metagenome (GOLD analysis project Ga0316217, IMG submission 203633) | Freshwater microbial communities from Trout Bog Lake, Wisconsin, USA - 1anoA | ecosystem: Environmental > Aquatic > Freshwater > Lake > Hypolimnion/Profundal zone | place: USA: Wisconsin... | reverse complement strand
CCCAGGGCTGCCAGCAAGGTCAAACCGTCGCAATCGCCCGGAATATTAAGCGGCTTGAAGTGATCGCGCGGCTGACTCCCCGGCAGCGGCGTGACCGCACGGCGGATCGCTGCGTGACGCCCCGCCATGTCTGCTGGTAAATGCAACCTGCCCAAGAGTGTGCGTGCTGATAGGCAATTTCAAGAGAAAGGTGTCGGCTTGCGGGGCATGAAGGTCGCGGATCAATTCCCAGCCGACTTCCGAAATCCGGGCCGAACTCCGTCGCCAGCTTTGGTATAGCCATATTTTGCGATTCAAATAACAATTTATTTCATCTATCCAAATCCCCCCAAAGGACTATAAATTCAGATATGTGGAAGAATATTAATCTGGAAGAATGTTTGTCCCACATCCAACGGCAGCGGATCGCCGGAGAGCCGGATCCGCAGTCTGTCCGGCCCGCCATCACCATTTCGCGCCTGTGCGGTTCTGGCGGACGCACTGTGGCATCCAAACTGAGCGAGTATTTGCAACCCCAGGCGCCGTACGGCTATCGGTGGACGGTCTTTGACCAGAACTTGATCAAGAAAGTGCTGGAAGACCATTTGTTGTCCGCGCGCTTGGCTGAGTTTCTTCCTGAAACCAGCAAATCCCGATTGATTGAATTCATGGAAAGGCTCCGCAAAACAAAACTGCCCGCCGCGGCAAAAATTGTCGAACAAACGATTGAAACCGTCTGGCAACTGGCCGCAGGCGGCTATGTCATACTGGTCGGGCGCGGCGCCAATGTCATCACCGCCAAGCTTCCCAACGTATTTCATGTGCGGCTGGTGGCTTCGTTGGAAAACCGGATCGAGCAGGTGGAGGAAGTTTACGATTTCGACCGGCCCACCGCCATCGCCTACATCAAATCCCAGGACGAGGCCAAACGACTTTATCTCAAAGATTACTTTGGCCAGGACATTGACGATCCTCAAATTTACCACTTCATCGTCAACACCGATCGAATGTCGTATGACGACACCGCCAAACTGATCGGAAATGCCGTCATGAATTGGTTCCAATTGGATTCGGCCGCAAAAGTGAAGTGAGGGCGGAGGGTACGAGTGGCCGGAAACGGATTATGAGGGAAGTCATTCAAAAGGTCATCGCGACCGAGGGCGAGGCCCGACAGTTGGCGCAAGCGGCCCGGGCCGAAGCCGGCCGGCTTGTCACCCAGGCCCACCTACAAGCCCGCGATATGACCGAACAAGCGGGCCGCGCGGCCAAGCTGGAAGCCGAACGCATCCTGGCGGCGGTGGAAACGGAGACCGCACGCGAAACGGCGGAACGGCTTGCTCACGCCACGGCCGAAGTCGAAACCGAAATTCGCTTGGACGAGACCACTGCCCGTCTGGCGGTGGAAGCGGCAGTCCGTTGTGTGTGCGGAGACGGTTCGAACCCCTTCAAATCTGCATGACCCGCGCCTCCTCCAACGATCTGGATTACCTGGCCACGCGGCTGCACGCGCGGCGCAGCCGGATGGCCGAAGCGGGACGACTGGACGAATTATGCCACCTCCGCAGCCTGCCCGAACTCAGCCGCACCATTTTCCCGGGTGCGGAATTTTCCACGGCGGCGGACTTTCAGCGCCGGCTGGTGCAGCAGCTGACGGCGGAAATTACCGGCTGCCTGAAACATTTGGACGACGACGAGCAGGATTTCATTGCCTGGCTGCTCGCGCGGTTCCAAGTCGAAAACGCAAAAGTTCTGCTCCGGGGATTTTTGAATCACGCGGCGCCCGAAACCCTGCGGCCGCACTTGGTGCCGGTGCCGGAAAGCTTCGTTCTGAATCCCGCGTTGATGACCGCAAAGTCGCTGGAGCAGTTTGCCGGCCTGCTGCCGGCGGGTAGTCCGCGCAACCGGCTGCGCGCGCTGCTGGCCAGCCACCGTGAGCCGCCGCCATTTCTGCTCGAAGCCGCACTGGACGCCGGCTACTTTCATGAGTTCTGGACCCGAACCCACCGGCTTCCGGGCGGCGAATTGGAAACCATCAAACCGCTGGTTGCCCAGGAAATCCATTGGTTCGAGTTCCTGCTCGTCGCGCGTGGAAGATTTCATTTTGGCCTGACGGCGGAAATGTTGTCGCCGTTGCACGCCACCGGATGCGGTGCCGGCGGCGACTGGTTCCGCGAGCTATTGTCCGTTCCCGATATTCCAGCGGCGGCAAAAAGCGCCGTCGGCATCGTCATTGACGCAATGCCGGCGGCGGGACGAGCGGGCCCCGATCATCCGGCCATGGAAATTTGCGCCCTCGAATCGCTCGCGTGGCAACGCTATTTGCGCTTGGCCAACGCCGCGTTTCGCCAAAGCCACATGGGAATCGGCGCCGTGGCCGGATATTTCGGCGTTCGGCGGATGGAAATCGCCAATCTCATCACGCTCTCCGAAAGCATCCGGTTGGGCGTGGACGAACGGGAAACGCGGGCGCGCCTGCTGCCGCGCACCGCTGGGGAGGTGGCGCATGTTTAGGCCGGTGTCCATGACGCGCCTGCGCCTGCTCCTCCTCGAATGCGATGAGCGCGCCGTGCTGCGCGATTTGGGCCGCGCCGGCGTCGTGCAATTGACGCGCATGCCGGCGGGCCCCGACACCGCGCCGCTGTCGCCGCGCAACCGGAGCGAGGATTTGGCGCGGCTGGAGCGCGCCGCGGCGCGCCTCGAAACCCTCCGCCGGTCCCTCGAACTGCCCCCGGCGGACCCGCCCATGAAACCTGCGGAAATGTCGTTGGATCAGGCGGAAAATCATATCCAATCGCTCGAAGACCAGTTTGGCGGACGGCTCCAGCGGCGTCAGCACTTGCAGCAACGGCTCGACGAAATGACGATGGTCGGCGGACAGATTGCCGATTACCGCGATTTTGACTTGCCGCTGGACCCGCCAAACGACTCATCTTTTCTGCACTTCGTCACCGGCTCGTTGCCGGCGACAAGTTTTGCGGAATTGCAAACCGTCGGCACCGTCGCCTGGCTGCCGCTGGCCGAACGTGATGGCCGGCAAATCCTGGTGGCCATGACCACCCGTCAAGGCCGACCCGACTTGGATCGCGCGTTGAAGCAGGCGGGTTTTCTGCCGCAAGTACTGCCGGTGGTCCCTGGCGCGACCACCGCCGCGCTGTCCGAACAAAACCAATCCGCCCAAAAGGCCACCGCCGCGGAACTTGAACTAGTCAACGCGGACTTGCAAAAGCTCGTGGCGCGATTTTCTCCGCTTTGGACGGAGCTCGAAAACGTGGCGGTAACCGAACGGCGCCTCCTGGAAGCGGAACAGAATTTCCCGCGCACGGAAAGTTCGCTGCTCGTGACGGGCTGGGTTCCCAGCGCCGACGTTGCGGAATTGGAACAGGGGGTTCGTAAAATCACCGGCGGCCGCTGCGTCATCGAAGCCACGCCGGCGGAACAATTGCCGGCGGAAGCGATTCCCGTGCTGTTGCGGCATCCCCGCTGGCTGCGCCCTTTCGCCCTGCTGGTGACGGCTTACGGCCTGCCCGCCTACTGCGAATTGGAACCGACGTTATTCGTCGCGGTTAGCTATCTGTTCATGTTCGGCATGATGTTTGGCGATGCCGGACATGGCCTGACGTTGGTCTGCGGCGGGCTGGCGATCTTGTGGCGCAGCCGCCAAGCGCAACTGCGCGATGTGGGCCTGCTGCTGGTGTACGGCGGCTCGGCCAGCATCATCTCCGGAGCAATTTACGGCAGTTACTTTGGACTGGCGGCGCTCAAAAAATTCGCACTCTGGCATGATCCCCTGGATGGCGACCCGCTCGGATTCATGTCCACCGCCATCGGCGCCGGTGTGGTGCTGATGAGCCTGGGGCTGGTCTTGAACGTCATCAACTGTTTTCGACGCGGCCATGTCCTGGGCGGTTTCCTGGACAAATTTGGCCTGGCCGGACTCTTGTTTTATTGGGGAGCGTTGGCGTTGCTGCTGAACTTTGCCGCCATCCGGTCCCTGGGGCTGTTAAAACCTGCCGTGGTCCTGTTCCTGTTGATCCCCGTCGTGGCTTGGGCGCTCAAAGAGCCGCTGGAGTTTGTGCACCAACGCCGGACTCATCCGGCATCTGCCGGCAGTTTGTCGGCCTCGCTCATGGAATCGCTGGTGGCCGTCTTTGAAGCCCTGCTGAGTTATATTTCTAACACCATCAGCTTTGTGCGTCTGGCCGCCTATGCCATGAGCCATTCGGCCCTGTTGCTGGCGGCGTTCATTATGGCGGAACAAGCGCGGCATCTTACCGTTGCCGGCGGGGCTTTCAGCGTGCTCATCATCGTTCTCGGCAATCTGCTGGCCCTCGTGTTGGAAGGGATCGTCGCCGCCGTCCAGGCGCTGCGTCTGGAATACTATGAATTCTTCGGCAAGTTTTTTTCCGGCAGCGGCCAGCCCTTTGAACCGTTTCGCCTCTGGGCCAAAACGGAAGCCCGGTCCGGATAAGGCACGCGTTCAATTTGAAATCAATCTGAATGCCAACAATGAACATGAAAACAACCGCTCAAAAACAGCGGCCGCTCTGCGGCTGCAAAACCGGAGGTGTGCCATGAAAAAATGGACTCTGTTACTGATCGCAACCGTGATGGCCGGCGCCATCCTGGTGGGAACCGTGGCACGGGCTGCGGATCCTCCCCCTGTCGGCACGGCCGTGGATCCGGCGTCGGCTTACAAAACCATTGGCTTGACCGTGGCCGCCGCATTTTGTGTGGGCATGAGCATCCTGGGCGCCGGTTATGCCGTCGGCCGCATCGGTTCGGCGGCCATTGGCGCCATCGCCGAAAAACCCGAATTGCTGCCCCGCGCCATGTTGTTTGTGGCGCTGGGCGAAGGGCTGGCCGTGCTCGGCTTCGCCTTCGCCATCTGGCTGCTGCTCCAGAAGTGATGAAGTTTTATTGCATTGCTGATGAGGATACGGTGCGCGGATTCCGGCTGGCCGGCGTGATCGGCGCAGTCGCCGCCGCCCCGCCGGAAGCCATCGCGGCGGTCCAAAGCGCCGCCGCGCGCCCCGATTGCGCCGTCATTATTCTCACCGAAAAAACCGCTGACGCCATCCGCCCGCTGGTGGACCAAATCCGCGCCGGTCAGGAACGTCCGCTGATTGTTGAAATCCCCGGACCGGAGGGCGCCCCCCGGGAACGCAAGAGCCTGAGGCAACTCGTGCAGGAAGCAATTGGCATCCGCCTGGAACCGGAAAGGGAAATTTAAATGACCCCAACCAGTCAAAACTCCCCCGAAGTTCTGTGCGCAGAAATTCTCGCCGCCGCCAGACGTGCAAGCGACGACCTCCTCCAACGGGCGAAGGCGGAAGCGGAGCAAATTCTCGCTGCCGCGGCGGCGGCAGCGGAAAAAATTCAACGCGATCGGCGCCAACAGGCGCAAGTCGAAGCCGCGCGCCGCAAAGAATTGACTCTGGCAACCATCGCCGTCGAAATCGGACGGTTGCGCACAGCCCGCGTTGAGGCGTTGCTGGAATCGGTTCGCGAGGAAATCCGCCGCCGGCTACTGGCGCGGGACTTGAACGCCCCCGAAATGCTGGCCGCGCTGGCCGCCGAAGCAATCCGCCGGATGCCCGGGAATGCTTTTGTCCTGAAACTTTCCGCCGCGGATGCCGCCGCCCATGGCGATGGGCTGCCGGGAGAAATTGCGCGGCGCGTTGGCCGTTCGCCGCTGAACCTCGCGGTTTCTGCCGATGCAACCATGACTGACCGGGGTGTGATCATTGAAACTGCGGATGGCTTTCAAGTTTGGGACAACCGGCTGGCTTCGCGGCTGGACCGATTCTGGCCGGAATTGCGGCGGCAGATTGCCGTGCAGGCTTCGTTGGTGGACGAGAGTCGTTCGACCGGAGGTGGGGTATGACGACCACGACGAATTCAGTGGTCACGCGCATCAGCGGACCCACGGTGACGGCCGGCGGCATGGCCGGCGCGCAGATGTATGAGGTGGTCCAGGTCGGCGAATTGGGCTTGGTCGGCGAAGTCGTGCGGCTGGTCGGTGACCACGCGACCATCCAGGTTTACGAGGACACGACCATGCTCAAGCCGGGCGCGCCCATCCGCTGCACCGGCGCGCCGTTGTCCGTTTGGCTGGGGCCGGGATTGATCGGCAACATTTATGACGGCATCCAACGACCACTGCCGGGAATCCAAGTTCACAGCGGCGCCTGGATTCGGCGCGGCGAAAAAGTGGAACCGCTGGACACGGCGAAAAAATGGCATTTTACGCCGCGGGTCAATGCCGGCGATCGCGTGGTCGCCGGCCAGGCCATCGGCGAAGTGACCGAAACCGAATTGGTGCAGCATCGCGTTCTGGTGCCCCCGGGCGTCGGCGGCAAAATTCTTTCCATCGTTGCGGAAGCCGAGTTTACATTGCGGGAGGTCCTGGCCGTGGTCGCCACCGATTCCGGCCCGCGCGAGGTGTCCATGCTCCAGCAGTGGCCGGTGCGCGTGCCGCGTCCGATCCGGGAGCGGTTGCGCATCGTCGAGCCCCTGATTACCGGCCAGCGCATCATTGACACGTTTTTCCCCATCGGTAAAGGCGGTGCGGCGGCGATTCCCGGCGGCTTTGGCACCGGCAAAACCATCACGCAGCATCAACTGGCCAAATGGTCCGACGCCGAGATCATCGTGTTTATCGGCTGCGGCGAGCGCGGCAACGAAATGACCGAAGTGCTGCGCGAATTCCCGGATTTGAAAGACCCGCGCACCGGCCGGCCGCTGATGGAACGCACCATTCTCATCGCTAACACGTCCAATATGCCGGTGGCCGCGCGCGAGGTGTCCATTTATACCGGCATTACGCTGGCGGAGTATTACCGCGACATGGGCAAGAGCGTGGCGGTGTTTGCCGACTCGACGAGCCGCTGGGCCGAAGCCCTGCGCGAACTCGCCGCCCGGCTCGAGGAAATGCCCGCCGAGGAAGGCTTTCCCGCCACCCTGCCCACGCGGCTCGCCCAGTTCTATGAACGCGGCGGCGCCGTCACCACCCTCGCCGGGGACCGCGGCTCGGTAAGCATCGTCGGTGCCGTCAGCCCTCCGGGCGGCGATTTTTCCGAACCGGTCACCCAGCATACGCGCCGGTTCATCCGCTGCTTCTGGGCGCTCGACACCGAGCTGGCCAACGCCCGCCATTACCCTTCCATCCACTGGCTGCATTCCTATTCGGAATACGTCGAGGATGTCGGCGCCTGGTGGGAAAAACAGGCCCCCGATTGGAACGAACTGCGCGCCGAGGCCCTCACGCTGCTCCAGCGCGAGGAGCGCCTGCAGCAAATTGTAAAACTCGTCGGCCCGGACGTGCTGCCGGATTCGCAAAAGCTGATCCTGTTTATCGCCGAAATCTTCAAGGACGGATTTCTTACCCAGAGCGCGTTTGACGAGAAAGACATGTTCTGTTCGCCGGAGCGGCAAGTGGCCCTGCTGCGCATGATCCTGACCCTTTACCGCCGCGGCCGCGACCTGATTCAAGCCGGCGCGCCGCTGGCAAAAATCCGCGGCCTGCCCGGCGCCGCGCAGGTCATGCGCGCCAAATCCGCCTTCGGCAACGACCAGATGGACCAACTCGCCGAACTGGCCAAGCGCCTCGGCGAGGAACTTGACGCGCTGGCGAAGGATTTTCCGAAACCAACCGCATCCCCGGCATGAACGATTTTATTTTCAACTTGGAAGACCGCGGCCTGCAATACTGCGGCGCGGCGCGCATCGCCGGCCCGCTGGTCGTGGTCGAGCGCGTCCGCGATGTTGGTTATGATGAGATGGTCGAAATTCTCGATCCGGCGGGCCAGCCGCGCATCGGGCGCGTGCTCGACATTTCGGAAACGCAGGCCGTGGTGCAGGTCTTGGAGGGAACCACCGGGCTGTCCAACCAGACTTTGCGCGCCCGGTTTCTGGGCGAGAATTTCCGCCTGCCGGTCTCGCGACAGATGCTCGGCCGGGTGTTTGACGGACTGGGCCGGCCCGCTGATGGCGGCGCGCCCGCGCTCTCCGCCGACCGCCGGGATGTGAATGGGCTGCCGATCAATCCCTTTGCGCGGCGCTATCCCCGCGAGTTTATCCAGACGGGCATCTCCGCGATTGACGGCATGAACGCGCTGGTGCGCGGCCAGAAGCTGCCGATCTTTTCCGGCAACGGCCTGCCTCACGACCGCGTTTCCGCCCAGATCATCCGCCAAGCGCGGCTGCTGGAGGCCGACGCCGGCTTTTCCATCGTGTTCGCCGCCATGGGCATCAAGCACGACGTCGCGGAGTTTTTCATCCGCAATTTCCGCGACTCCGGCGCGCTGGCGCGGGCCGTGATGTTCTTTTCCCTGGCCGACGCGCCCAGCGTGGAGCGTCTCCTCACGCCGCGCGTGGCGCTGACGCTGGCCGAACACCTCGCCTTTGATTGCGGCCAGCATGTGCTCGTGCTGATGACCGACATGACCAATTATTGCGAGAGCCTCCGCGAAGTCGGCACGGCCCGCGGCGAAATCCCCGGCCGCAAAGGCTATCCCGGCTATCTCTATTCCGACCTGGCCAGCCTCTACGAGCGCGCCGGCCGCATCGAAGGTTCGGCCGGTTCCATCACCCAAATCCCGATTCTGACCATGCCCGCCGACGACATCAGTCATCCGGTGCCCGACCTCACCGGTTACATCACCGAGGGCCAGATCGTCCTGGACCGGGACCTGTTTCAGCGCAGTGTTTATCCGCCCATCGCCGGGCTGCCCAGCTTGTCCCGGCTGATGAAGGACGGCGTGGGCAAGGGCTTCACGCGCGACGATCATCCGGCCTTGGCCAGCCAGTTGTTTGCCGGTTACGCCTATGTCAAACGCGTGCGCGGACTGGCGGACGTCATCGGCGAGGAGGAATTGAGCGCGCTCGACAAATTGTACCTGAAATTTGGCGACGCGCTGGAGCATCGCTTTTTGAGCCAGGGCGAGTACGAAAACCGCAGCATCGCAACCACGCTGGACCTCGGCTGGGAGGTGCTTTCGCTCTTGCCGCGCGATGAATTGCATCGCGTCAGCGACGCCCTGCTGAAACAGTATTATCGCGACCAGCCGGCAACCGCCGTGCCCGCCGCCGGCCCGCCAACCAAGGATTAAGTTCATGGCCAAGCTGAACGTGCCGCCGACCAAGTCGAACTTGCTATCGCTTAAGCGACAGTTGGTCTTTGCCGAGGAAGGCTACGACCTGCTGGAGCAGAAACGGCAGATTCTCATCTTTGAATTGATGAGCCGGCTGGCGCGAGCGCAGGAAGTCGAGCGCACGGTGGCCGAACTGCTCCGGCGCGCCTACACCGCGCTGCGGGAAGCCACGTTGGATGCCGGATCGGAAAATCTGGACCGGGCCGCGCTGGGCGTAAGCTTGGCGCCCGAGTTGAGTCTTTCCGGCCAGCATTTGATGGGCATGAGAATACCCAAGGTCACCACGCAGATTCCGCCCATGGTGGCGCCCTTCGGCGTGGGCGGCACCTCGGCGAGCACCGATCTGGCGATGCTCCGGTTTGGGGAATTGCTGCCCAAGCTGGCCGAACTCGCCGAGTTGCAAAACGCCATGTTGCGGCTGGCCCACGAACTGCGCAAAACCCAGCGTCGCTGCAACGCCCTGTCGAAGATCTTCATTCCGACCTACCGGCAGACGATCGGCTATATCGCCGGCACGCTGGAAGAACGCGAGCGGGAATCCCTGACCATCCTCAAAATGATCCGGGACCATCTGGCCTGATCACCCCCCACTTGACAGGCAGGGGCATGTGATACATGTTTGTCTCACTATGAAAACGGCGACCGTCAGAGATTTGCGCAACCGCTTTCCGCGCGTGGCCGCGTGGATTGCCGAAGGCGAGCCGGTGGAGATCACCAAGGCGGGAAAATTGTTTGCCCGACTGGTGCCGCCCGACAAAACCGCCAACCCCGTCAAGCCCGACATCATGGCGCGCTTGAAAGCAACTTGGGGCGACCGCGTTTTTTCCAACCGGGAAGTGGCGGCAATGCGCGCGGCGGAATTGGAAGGCGAAGACGGATGATCGCCTTTCCCGACACGTCATTTCTCTGCGCGCTTTACCGGCGGCAGGACAATTCTCCGGCGGCGGCGGCTTGCTTCCAGCGCCTGCCGGAAGCCTTGCACGTTTCCAGCCTGCTGCTTTACGAGTTTCGCCAGAGCGTCCGGTTTCAAGTCTGGCTGCATGCGCGGGACCAAACCAAGGGCTACCCGCAGGCCGACTGCGACCGCGCGCTGGCGGACTTGCAAACCGACTTGGACACCGGCGCGGTGGCGATGGTGACGGCCGACTGGCCGGATGTTCACCGGCTGGCGGAGACGCTTTCCAAACGCCGCACCAGTGTCGGCGGCCACCGGGCCATGGACGTGCTGCACGTCGCCACGGCGTTGCACTTGGGCGCGCGGGAATTCCTCACGTTCGACGCCAACCAGCGCCAACTCGCCGCCGCCGAAAAATTGAAGGTCAAACCG
>Ga0316217_10007442_pt1 | contig 10458 bp, 10 predicted proteins | sample 1anoAmetaG_FD_203633 | JGI IMG/M metagenome (GOLD analysis project Ga0316217, IMG submission 203633) | Freshwater microbial communities from Trout Bog Lake, Wisconsin, USA - 1anoA | ecosystem: Environmental > Aquatic > Freshwater > Lake > Hypolimnion/Profundal zone | place: USA: Wisconsin... | reverse complement strand
CAAGGAACTGATTGAAAGCCACCATCCTCACGCAGAAGGAGATCTCCATGCGGCCAAACTCAGTCTCAAGCTCAAGGCAGTCATTATGCTCATAGTAATCGGACTGTTCTTTCTGGCACTTGATACCGTCAATGACCGCAGCTTCAAGAAATTTTTCAAAGGGAATGCTAACCCCAACAAAAAAGGGCATCCTTCCAAAAAGTAGACTGACAAACACAGCGTGAAGGGCAAAAAAACGCACAAAAAGCCTCAAAGTCACTGATTGTTTCTTTGATTGATATTCTTATTGGAAGTATTGAGAATATCTTATTTAGAACGTCCCAAACATATGATATAGAATAAGGTTACAGACTTCAGAGGTCGGAGGTGTGAGTATGATAGGAAAAGAATGTCTAGAGTGGGTGAATAGAAGTTGGACTTATCAGTAAATCATTCTGAGGGGACAAGGTCACCTCCAGATCGCATTTCTATGTAGTTTTTGGAACTGGGAGAGGCACTCTTGCAAATCCAGAAGCTAATAACACCCGAGACAAACCCCAAAGTAAACACTATTCCAATAACGTACTACTGGTTGTGGCCAGTTATTTGAGGCAGAAAACTGCTCTTCTGCGAGTAAGGGTCAAGGGAGGCTGTCAGAGAGCCCTAGGCATCTTCTTTATCATTCTTGTGCACTTCCACAATCTGGTTCATCTCATTGGTGTTCAGCTGTGCGAACTCTTTAAAGCGGCAGTCGATGAAATGCAGGGGGAAGGGGTCGAATGTTTTCTTGATGTCAACTGGGGGCAGATCAGCAGGCAGTAGGTCTTGCCTCACAAAGATGGCGTCAGAGAAGGGATGGTGCCACACATAGGCATAGCCGTGTTCAGTGGCTATGTCCACTGCCGATTTTATGCTGCAGCCATAGTGCTTGTCGAAGTAGCCATTCTCCTAGCCCCACGCTGCAGAAGACAGCCGAGGCACAGACACGGCTAGATCAAAACCGAATTTAGAATTGAATTAGACGCTGACCACTGCTGGATGGTAGTCTTTGGCGATGGCAGCCCAGATCCAGCAATCACGAGAGTGCACATCAATCCTTAGGAAGTCAAACTACTTTGGGACGTTTTGCCTTTAGAACACTGCAGCTACGGATTCCGGCCCCACATATTCATTGCTAATGGGGTAGCCTGGGGGATTGGTTGGTTTTGTTCCCGAGTGGAAGAGCTTGCCCTGCCAACCCTGCTTGTCACGCAGGTAGGAAGTGTAGTCCGACTAGCTGCCACTTCCCACTTTCACAAAGTATTTTCCGTTCTGGTAATTGTCCTAAATCGCCTCAAAGATTGCCTAGATTACTCCATCTTGGTCGTACTCTGAAGATATCTTTTTGGCCTTGGAATGGAAGTACTTGAAAGTTTTGGGCATTGATTCGATGGACTTCATTCCGAACACTTTGCGGCGTGGGTCAAAGAACTCTTTCAGCCCACTTCCGTGCTCAGTGTACCCCAGTAACAGTATGAATTTGTCGGCCTCACTTTGCTTGATATTGGTCCCATATGTTCGATCGTATAAACGTCCCAAAGGCTCCAAAACCCTCTTAGAGAGTGCTTCTTCCTCTGCTGGATTCATAGTTTTGTTTGCAGCTGCAATGGAAGTCAACTCTTCCCTCAATTCCTCAGCTTCAATAACATATTGCTTGAGAGGTTGAGTTCCGAATTCCCGCAGTCTTGACTCCAGGACAGCAATAAGTTTGTGTTGAGTATAGTCCTGGGCTATGAGTATGCCATATTGCTTCTAAAGTGATTTCCTGAACATTTCCAAAGTTCTGTTTTGAAAGAACAAACATCTGTTTTGGAAAGGTACGCCAGTATCGTAGACAAACTGCCCAGTACTTAGGTCGGCTCGAATTCCATAATTCATAATCGCTGTAAATCTGAGGATCAGAACCTTGTAGGAAACCGCAGCCTTATCTTCCGCCTGAGGGTCAGAGTTGAAGGAAAGGGAGGATTTGACCTGTGGCAAGAGGCAAATCGCTAAAACAGCACTGAGAGCCACAAATACCCTCATGATTAATGTATATAGGAGCTTGGAATTTGCTGGGTTTATGCCATTAAAAGTAAACAGCCGCAGATGAGCCTCCAAACAATAAATAACAAAGAGTTGGCTGACAATTGTCTGTGGAATGCTGCAAAAAGAATAAAGAAAGCACTAAGCAAGTAGAGAAAGCCTTCTAGCTGCTTCTAATGGACTCAAACTACAAAGAATGTATGTTTGTTTTACTCTTTTGGTAGTCACCCAAAACTAAATATAACAGAAGATCCTATGCAGAGGATCCAAGCCTCTTATAAGCCACATTGTGTCTTAGTGTCCTGCCTGACTAGGTCATAAACTAGTCATAATCAGGTCTAATAATAGTGGAATGGGATATATTGTATATTTGATCAGAGTGGATGTCAGAGAAAACGAAAGATATCGTGGTATCCAAGGCCACCAAATAAAAAGTGGAGTCTGCCAAGAATTTCATCGAGCAGCGCTACTCCAAGATGATACAACTCGAACAGCAGAAACGCGAGTACTGGGAACAACTCAATACCAAGATGTCTTCCCTGGGAATGACCCCCCTCGAGCAGCAAGAGCTCAAAAAACACATCGCCCACGAAGAAGCAGCCCAACTGCGGTAGGACCGCAAGAAGATAACCATCTTCGACTTCAAGTCGGTGAGGATCATCGGGAAGGGAGCCTTCGGGGAGGTGCGGCTGTGCCGCTGGAACAAGTCCATAGAGCCAGTGGCAGTCAAGAAACTCAAAAAAAGCGAAATGATCTTCAAGAACAAAGTCATGCAGTCCAGGGAAGAGAGGAATGTTCTGGCCAACTCCGAAAACAACCCCTGGGTGGTGGGACTCAAGTGCTCCTTCCAAGACCCCGACAACCTCTACCTCGTCATGGAGTACCTCCCCGGAGGAGACCTCATGAATCTGCTCATCAAGAAGGACATCTTCACCCATGAAGAAGCACAGTTCTTCACAGCAGAGATACTCATGGCGCTCGACTCAGTCCACCAAATGAAGTACATTCATCGAGATTTGAAGCCCGATAATGTTCTGCTTGACGCCAGTGGCCACATCAAGCTTTCGGACTTCGGGCTTTGCAAACACACTGAAGTCAAACCCAAAAGACTCCTGGACAACTTAGTCAGGAAGGAAGACATTGAGTCCTAGAAAGAGGCAACTAAAACCGAATTCATGAAAGACTTTCATAAAAGGAATCGAAAGTTGGCATACTCAGCAGTGGGGACCCCAGACTACGTCGCACCCGAGGTGCAGGGCAAGAGTAAGCTTTGTAAGATTTAGTGGGGTACACTGAGACAGTAGATTGGTGGTCTTTAGGAGTTATCCTATTCGAGATGCTCGTAGGCTACCCTCCCTTCGCTTCCTAGACACCTCGTGAGACCTGGTTCAAGATCCAAAACTGGCGGAAGTACCTCACAATCCCTCCGGATGCAAAGGTGAGCTTGTAGGCCGCAGACTTGATAAGGTCTATATCCCTTAATGTAGAAAACTGGTGGCCGACTCTAGAGAACGGTTGGGGACAAACGGAGTCTAAGAAATCAAGGCGCATCCCTTTTTCAGAGGCATCAACTGGACCAAACTCAGGTAACCAACTTACCACTTAGAGAGAAGAAATCCCCCTACATCCCCTAAGTCAAGAACAGTTGGGATACTCAAAACTTCGACCCTTATGAAGAGTAATAACCCTGGATTCCCAGCTAAACCAAGCCCAAGGGCAAGAAGAAGAACACCTAATTCATCGGCTACACCTACAAACCCATAGAAGAAAACCACTCTGCACTAGTCAAAGCCTTAGTAGATTTGGAGAACTACAAACCCTCTTACCCTTCAACCCTCTCGAACCTTGACTACCTACAGCTGTAGCTGAACCCTGGGACGCAGGGTGGGTCGTTGAACCTCTTCAAGAAGAACGTGGACAAAACCGAACGGGTGAACAAGGAGATCTACACAGTGCCAAGTCTGAGCTCAGCGCTGAAGAAGAATGAAGAGAAATAGAAGGAAAGGTACAAATTTCTGTATGGAGATACTCCTGAAAAGAAGGCCTCTCCTGCCCAGCGCATAGTCAAGAAGAGTCCCAAGCAAAGTCCCAAGCAGAGTCCCAACACTCGCGCCAACAACGAGGAGAAAAAAATCAAAATGAAGGTACTACAAAAGAAACTTATTTGAATTTTAACATTCACTCCAATCATCCCAGAACTATAATTCTTCAATAATTTTATACATGCATTTCGATCTTCACAAACGCAGTGCTTCTATGGGCACCCTCGCCCGGCAAACCCTCAAAGAACTCAAAACTCGCAAAAGCTCACTGAACAGAGAAACTACCATTTCCATGCTCAAGCAACTACGCACTTCCTATGAAAGGCCTTTCGCCTCAGTCAGGCCAAACTTCAACAATTAGGAAGAAGCCTAAGAGTAATCACCCATAGTGTTGATCAAAGTAAAACCCATCAAATAAGACTTTTAGCTGAGGTGTAAAAAACTCTGCGAATAGCTCTGCTTTCATCTGCAAGTTTTCTAGCGACTATACAAATAGAACTATCGCAAGAAAAGTGTATTGATAAAGTTTTACGGATGGGATAAAGAATTTGAGGAGATACTGTTCCACAAGCATCGATAGGATTTAAGAAACGACATAAATCCAGAGAATTTGTATACAAAATTTAACTTCGGAAACAAAAGCTTCGAAAGCAGAAACACCTACAACAAAGTAAGACTATTTGTGAGCGAAATAATTAACAATAATCGCAGGCAACAGTAACTTCAGTCGAAGTTTATGAAATTGAGGCTAAACAGCCAGTTGGGGAAACTGGACAAGTAAATTTTGGAACTGGCAAAAGATAAAAAAAGGAAAGATATAAGAGAGTATTTGTAATAGATAGGTAGGACTCACGATCTTATGCTAAACACCAAAATTAAGATCCACAACAAAATGTAAAGCCTCAATAAAATTTAACAAAATACTGGGAGAGTCAGAATCAAGGAATATTATGGGATTGAAGAAAAAGATATCGATGAAGTTTAGAAGTATTTTACTCGCCTCCGTCTTTAAAAAAGACATTGATTGTTCATATCAATTTGTTAGCTTTCATTCACTCAATACCTCTCTACAAAACATCAAAATACTTAAATAGTAATTGCTTGAAGAACAGCAAAAATCATTCACTATGGAATTGTAGTTCCGACTTGGGCAGAAGTCATTGATATGGTCACAGGCAAAGAAGCATTCAAAGCTAACAAAGGCTACAAAAACGTAAAGGTAACAACGAAGGACGAGAGCGGCAATAGGCAGCGATAATCAAAGGCCACTCTGATTTGGTTGAGGTTACTAGGGAACTGTTTGTAAATGGTGCGGTAGGGCAAAGGCTGGGAGGGAGGATAGTTTATGCCTATCATATAAGTCAGCTGTTGTGAGTTTTTGATGGCTAAACTGGCAGCTGAATTGATGATAAAGTCAATCACAATGGCAGTGTACGTGTAAACAGGGAACCCAGTCCTTAGACTAACGTTTGCTGAAGTTGTGTTGCCCATCGAGATGCAGCTAAGCGAAGAGAAATCGAATGCAAATCCATTGTTGCAAAGTTGGCAAGTCACGCTATTGTTACAATTGGCACAGTTGCTGATGCAGTTGCTGCAGAGGTTGGCAGTGGTGTTGGGGAAGGTGCCAGCCGCACACTTTTGGCAAGCACTGCCCTTCTTAACCGAATAGCTATCACAGACACATTTGCCGTTGTTGAGTACCTGGTTCTCCGGACAACTCGTAGGAGCACAAACCCCGTTAAGGTAGACTGTGCCATCTGGACACTGTATGCAAAAGTTGGAGACGTTATAGTAGCCGCTTTGGCAGATGCAGATCCCTGAAGGATTGACTACTTGGTTCATCATAGTACAACTGCAGGTCTGAAGCTGGGTGTTGTAGTACTGGTTGCTTTGGCATTGAGTACAGACTCCAGAAATATTCATAAAGCCACTATTACACACGCATTGAGTGTTATTTGCTGCTAAGGCTGAGTTCGCAGGACACTGGGGGGTTTGGGCGCATTGGGTACCATTGAAGGAGAAGCCAGATAGGCAACTTTGGCACTTCCCGCTGATGTTGTAGGTACCAGGTGAACAGATGCAGGCAGTTCCGTTTTGTATCACATTCTGACCTGAGCAGTTGGAGGGGACTGTGGTCATAGGTATGCACTGGTAAGTAGTGAGCAAGGTGTAGCCTGGGAGGCAGCTGCAACCGGTCCCCAAATCATTGATCTTGAGACCCACTAGACCTGAACACTGCAGACAGGCCTTACCTCCACTTGGGTAGCTGTAGGGAAAGGTACTGGCAGGACAGGAGTCAACGCAACCTGAGTCTGAGATGAAGTTGTTGCCGCAACCACTGCAAACAGTGCTGGTTTGTACTCCCACTGAAAGATAAGAGAAGCCTATGGAGTCGTACTTGGCAGCAGTTTGGGGCAGACTCAGGGAGAGAATGGTAGAGTTGGTGACATCCATGAGAAAGCCGAAGTACCTTGTGTTATCACCACTAATCGAGAAAGAGTTGACCCCCACAAGGTAGTAGTAGATGGGCAGAAAGTTGCTATACAGGTTTAGGGACTGGGAGGTGAAGCTTTGGTAGGCGATTGTGCCTCCATTCGAAAGAAACTGACTGTTTGAGGGGTCAAAGATCACTGAGGTCACTGTTATATTTGTGATATAGGAACTGTAGCCGTTGGTGACTGTGATTGTGGCGGTGGAAGGGTTAATAGGCCCTGCGGTGATGTTGACAGTGAAGTTGTTGCCAATAAGTGCTGAATACATGCCTACAATGAAGAGCAGATGCTTAGCATTGGCAGTGATGGTGTTATTAGTGTATTGTGCGAGTGAAATAGAGAGGTTATTGCTCTGGCCAGGCGGTATATTCTCTGAGTGAGTGCAAAAGTACGCAGGGTATCAGTTCTGACGATGAGGTCGTTGCGGCTGGTGATCCAGATGTTGAGTGTAACCTTGGTCCAGGTCTGGGTGGGCGCATTGAAGTAGAAGGTGATCATCATCATGGCCGAGCTATCTACGTCCAGATAGAAGTTCAGGAAGGCGCCTGAGGTCAGGATGTCTAGCTACGAAATGGCTGAGTCAGGCAGCGATACAGTAGGCGATGTTGGGGTTGGAGGAAAACATGCTGGGGAAGTAAGGGTAGCTCGAGGATGACTCCTGGCCGTTGCTGTAGGTCAGGCTCACCAAATCTGAGTGGGCACAGGCGTACCTTTTATTATGTTGGGGAGAGTGAAGCTAAGTGAGCACTGGCAGCTGGCCAAATCTGCTGTAAGTGCAGCCAGCAGCAGCAGAAGCAACATGCGAGGGATGCCCATTGAGTATATTATACAAATACAAGCTAAGAATAGTGTTATTCAGTGTAATCACAAGGTTCCCTTGTGTCTTACCAGCTACCCAAGAAAGCTGCATTCACAAGCAAAGCCAGCCAAATCGCTTCAAATCAATTGGCATCTTTTTGATTATTGAGATCTTTTTGACTATTGACAGCAAATCCCACTGATTCGGTATTCTTTTATCATGGCACTTTAGTTGCTTGTGCGTAATCCAACCACACCCTTTTAACTAGCCTCAAATACACTCTTCACCACGCGAGAGGAAGACCATAGGTATTTGGAGCTGGGTTGGCTCTTTTTTATCATTTTCTCTGATCCCTAATTCCCTCATACCAAAAAAGCTTCAATTTAACGACAGACAGCATCTCTGAGATGCAGACATTTGAGCCCAAAACCTTGTTCCTTCTTAGGTCAGATGAGAAGTTAATAGAGCCATTTGAGCCTTTTTGCTTCTGTCTTTTAAGAATTAACAATTGGGTTTTCGTTAATAAATATATCACCATGAAGATATCAATAGCTGTAACTCTAATCTGCTTACTCTTAGCAGTAACTGCAGAGGTGACTTCTGTGAGCGCCACTGACTCCTAGCCAGGCTCCAATACGCCCCTCTCTTACAGAGCCTTGGTCTTGAAGCTGTATGCCATCCTCGGGTTCGGCACAAAACTAGACTAGGCCACAGCAGAGTATGTCTATGACTCCTCTATACCCTTCAAGACAGTTGCCTTAGATTTTGCCAACAAGGTTATGGACGGCTATCGTGCTGCCATTAAGAAACAATACGGCTTTGAGTTGAAGGCAGGCCTTAGCCAAGAAGAAATTACGATACTCCTGGACACAAAGCTCAGGCAGTTCGGAACTCTCCCATTAAAACAGTTTATCTTTGAGTTTGAGGCCTTGCTGAAGGAGACGGCGACTGTTGTTGAACCCGAGAAAGAAGTGAGTCTGTAGAAGGAAGAGACACTTGCTCATAGAATAATGAAGCCTTTGGGGAGATTGTACGACAGGACCTACGGCACAGTGATAAAGCAGGGGGAACCTGAAAAGTACCTAATGGTGGTTGGGTGCTACAACTATAGCTATGCGCTGAAGGATTTCTTCGACCCGCGCCGCAAGGTGTTCGGCATGAAAACCATTGAGTCAATGCCCAAAACCTTCCAGTACTTCCACTCCAGGTCTAAAAAGATCATTTCGCAGTATGATCAAGACGGAGTAATTGAGGCCATTTTCGAGGCAATTAAAGACAACCACAAGAACGGGAAGTACTTCGTGGAAGTGGGGGGAGGCGGCCAAGAAGACAACACTGGCTACCTGCGGGACAAGCTCGGCTGGCAGGGCAAGCTCTTCAACTCTGGAACCTACTTCATGGGCGGCCGCACAGGGTACCCAGTGACTGACTAATACGTGGGACCTGAAAACGCAATCAGAATCTTCTAAAAGTACAACGTCCCCAAGGAATTCGACTTTTTGAGCATTGATGTGGATTCCCGCGATTGCTGGATCTGGGCTGCCATCGCCAAAAACTATAACCCAGCCGTAGTCAGCGTCTAATTCAACTCCAACTTTGGATTCGATGTATCAGCATCTGTACCTCGTCTGTCATAAGGAATATGGGCGTAGGATAACAGCCATTACGACAAGCATTACGGCTGCAGCTTCAGAGCCGCCTTAAACATCGGGAAGAAGCACGGATACGTTTACGTATGGCACCATCCTTTTACTGATGTGTTCTTCGTGAAGGAAGGGCTGCTGCCGGCGGATCTGCCCTCCCCCGACCCTGCCGCAACCTTCGACCCCATTCCTCTGCACCTGATTGATACTAGGTTCAAACAATACGTGCTCTTCGACCCAAGCAACATTGTTTAACCATAAAAGTTGCTATAAAGCCAGAGCCTTCCTGAGAAGCCAGCGCCCGACCTTAGTCCCCCAGCTAATGCCAACTCTGACCCTACACTTAAGGACTAGTCTTTGCTGGGTTACTTAGTATCGTATGTGTTGGGGATAGCCAGCATACTAGTGGTGTTGGGTGTGTATCGGGTGTGGCGAAGCAAGAGCAGAGCTGCAGAACCCCCTCAAGGCATAGAAATGCGCAGCTCAGAACTCCCATCCCAAACTTCTGATAGATGACCAACTATTCAAATCTAATCAGCCTTATAAACATCTGCCACCTGCGATCATAGTAGTATGCTATCCTACTTCCATTCCTTGTATTCCACCCTGCCTTGCCTTGCCATGCTCTCCCTCCCGCAGGATACCGATGTCTTTTCATCTGGCTTATTGTTTCTGCTTGCGTCATTACCCACCCCCTCAACTGTCCAGTCCAATCCTTGGAAAGTTGGAGAGTTGGAGGATGTAACGCCGGGCCACCGCGATTAATAAAACCGAAAGCAAGTGTTATAAGCAACTAATTAAATATATTTATTTCATTGGATGACGGTCATCAGCGACTACTACAACACCGCAGCCATCGTCTTCTCCATCGTGGCCCTTTCAATCGCCCCCCTGCTCCCGCTCTTCTTCAAGCAGTATTTCCGAGGACTTTAGTTCCTACAAATGTCCTTCCTCTTCGCCTCAGTAATGAACACTGCGGCCTTTTCCAGCTACCTCACCACAGCCATGATCAGCTTCAATAAAAACCTGCTCGTTTTCTGCACTAGTGGGGACTTTGTGTGCTCCAACGGCTTCCCTCTGTCCTTCGCGGCTGTGCTAGTGGCACTGTTGCTGCTGATCTTCGTGTTCATCTCTTTCCGCAAGTGCTGCAGGCCAGTGGAGTACGAGCCCGCCTTCATCGCCCTCAAAGGCTGCATCAAATGGTTCTACGTGCCCCTAGCCTACTCTTCGACAGTCACCCTGCTCAGCCTAGTCTACTCCCCCATCGACCTGACCACCTTACTGCCGCCGGCCGTGGTTCTGGGCGTGCTGACAGTGTTCCCCCTGCTGCAGCTGCTGGTGAAGAAGTGCATCCAGAAATAAAACGACAACGTGTGGGTCAAATGGCTGTAGTGTCTGGACTACCTGCGGCTGCTCTCCACCGCAGTGCTGGTCGCCTG
>Ga0316217_10007441_pt1 | contig 10458 bp, 5 predicted proteins | sample 1anoAmetaG_FD_203633 | JGI IMG/M metagenome (GOLD analysis project Ga0316217, IMG submission 203633) | Freshwater microbial communities from Trout Bog Lake, Wisconsin, USA - 1anoA | ecosystem: Environmental > Aquatic > Freshwater > Lake > Hypolimnion/Profundal zone | place: USA: Wisconsin... | reverse complement strand
ATTATAGGCAATTAAACATAAATATTATTAATCATGTAGAGACCCTTTTTGTAGACGATTTCGCCTTTGTCGCCAAACCACATGAGGTCTACCTTCTTTCGCTAAACCAGATCTAAAATGCTAGAACGCAAGCAAGATAGCTTCAACTCTCGTAAAAAACAAGTCAAATCACTACTTAGCATCTACGCTGATAAACTAAGACAAACGAGTTCAAATCACTAGAATTAGTCAAAAGATGCAAGAAAAAAGGAAAGCCTTACTCTAAGTAGCAAAGACACCGAACTGATGCTCTATGCAATTTAAAATAAAAATAATAAAAATCAAAGAGTCTAAAGCACAATCGATTCTGTCAATAATTACACCTAATAACTGAAGATGACCCTCATTAATTAATACAAATCCCGCAAGCAAAAGGAACTCTTAAAATAGAAGACCAAAATTTAGAAGCAGAAGCCATAAAAAAGTAAAAATGAAAGGCTAGAAGATAACCCTGAAGTTCTAAACAGTAATAACCCTATGCTTACTAAGTATGCCAACAAAGCTCTAGCTTTTAAAACCATTAATTTGCTTTACAGAGCCATTATCGACAACAGTTTTCATAAAAGAAAAAAGGAGGAGTTTGAATTGCATGCAAACAAACTTCCTATCATCAACAGAAGCGAAATCACTAAAAAAAGGTAGCTACAGCTTCACGATGAATAGTAATAGAAAGCAAAAGTCTAAAACCATAAAACTTTGGTGGCTATCCACCGTTCTCACAACTAGAAGTAAAAGAAAGAAGTGAAAACCTAAAGAAGACTTGAAAGAGATGACTTGGATATTATACCTTGGAAATCTGAAGACGCCTAAGTTGAGTAAAACTGATTCAAATCCGATAATTAATGTGAATGTTTGTAATATATTTTGTTATTAATTCATAAAATGTAGTTAAACAAATAACAGGTAAGGGAACTATTCCCAGGAATCAAAATTAGGAAAAAGTTTACCATCATCGACCAGCAATAAACTTATCTCTTTCACTTGGATGTGCAGGATCTTAAAATAATTGACTTTTAGTGCGACTTCACCGGCTCAGAAAATATCACCATTAAAAATAGGTCTAATCACGAAAGAATTGTCTCCAAGACTGTCTAACCCAGAGAAGTTACTCTGGTTGCTCAAATTTAGCTACATGAGGGCTGGAAGCTCAACTCCACCTTTAGGTAAGCCTACTTTTACTGAGGTTCAGGAGAAGACCTATTCCAAAATAAAAACAGCTGCAGTACATCAACCCCTAGATTTCTGCAATTCAAAGTGAGAAGACAATGGTGGAGACAGTGCTAAAAAAGATCGACATATCCCTCACTGGGCTTTAGGAGATAAACAAAATTCTAGAGAAGTCCAAGATAAAGTTTATTGACAGCGATTTCCCTCCTGAAGATACCTCTATTGTAGGCTACTCTGATAAAAACTTAATAGACGATACTGTAAATCACTGGAGAAGACCTAGCGATATATACGAATCAAATTATACTTTGATCGATCGCATGAATCATAACCATTTGGTAAAGGGCAAACTTGCAGATAACTCCTTTTATTCAGTAGTGGTTTGCCTCTGCTTAGTAAACCAATCACTCCTTGAAAGGCTTTTTTATAATAATAACCAAGTCAACCCAAATGGCATTTATAGATTAAGGTTGTGTAAAAATGGGGAGTGGCAGAGTGTGACCATCGATGATTTGATTCCATGTGAACCCTTAGCCAAACCTAAATTCACCTCAAGCTCATCAAATTAAATTTGGATAAGCCTCTTACAAAAGGCATACGCCAAATTGCATAAGCGCTACCTCAATCTGCATGACCTCTAAGTAAGCAATGTATTTAATGATTTGACTGGTTGTCCAACCTACATCAAAGATATCAAGCGAGAAGATATCAAGAAGATAATCTTTTAGAATTTCAAGGCTAAGCATATTGTTGTTTTCTATGATATTTAGGAAAAGGAGTTTGAAGAAGATGAGTTCATACCTTTGAAGAATTATGCCTATCCTTTGCTCAGCTATGAGGAAGAAGAAGGCAGACTATACTTCAAAATACTTAGCCATAATCATGAGAAACAAGAAATCACTGACTAATAACTAATCAAAAAGTTCAAATATGTTTGTATTTGCTATGCCAAAAACTGGGAAGAAGTACGAATCAAGGGCAAATTTATCACAGCTTAAGCTGGGAAATAGCCTAATATTGATTAGTACCCTATATCTATGTCAAGATGGTACTACTCAATGGACTTGCCTCAAGCTTCAGAGGTACACATTTGCCTACATCAAGAAGATATTTTGATTGGCAATAACAGTCTGTTTAAACCTTATGCATACTGCTCTTTTCTGCTTTTATAAAAGTCATAGAAATCGATTCTAAAACCACTGAAAGTGCTGGACTTTTCTCATAACCGTTAGATTCAATTGAGAACGCAATTAGGCCCAGGAATTTACTTAATCATTCCATTTATTAACTCTTAATCCTCGATTAAAAAACCTCCCAATTAGTAAGACCAAATTATCGATATTTTCAAAAAACTTGATTTGTTAATGAGAAGATAGCTCAAATTCAGTGAATTAGTACCCTTTTTCAAGGTTTGCAATCAGGTTTTTGATGAATAAGTCTATAACGATCTGGTCAAGAATTATGCAAAAGGGAAGAAAGGTATAGGCTTACAGGCATTCAGAGAAATGTGGGCTAAAAACAGAATCTATTGGAAGGATTGCCTGTATTACTACGAAAAGTAGAGACTTTATACTTTGTCAATTCACTCCAACATCTAAACTAACATTTTGATCAAAAACAACATTGGAACTTAATACAATAATCGTGCCCATTGTTAGCTAATCAACAAAGCAGGACAAGATTTGCAGATTTCCAACAAACAATACTAAAAATTTGCCAAAGTCAAGTTTCTGAAGAGCAATTGTCATATTGTTGAATATATGGTCGAAAATAGGCATGATAGGAAAATTGAGATTGAATTAGATTGTACAAGCTCAATGGGCTACTTCTACGTCCCTAAAAGTGGCAAAGTTACGGTGGTATTAGATTCAGGCCAAAAATAGTTCATAATGAAGCTTATACCTTTTGAGAAAAGCTAAATTAAAGATTTAGTGAGACAGGAGAAGGTAAAGGTCAAGACCTTTGATTGAATCTACCTCATTGTTTAAAATTTATGATTAGCTAAGTAAATATCTCACACCAAATCAAAAGCAACAACTATATAACGTTAGGGCTATAGATTAAAAAGCTAAGCCAATTTCATAAAGTATCGTTGTTTTATTGATTGGATGCAGATGTTTTGTGTTTTATATAAAACTTTTCTTTTACTGTTTTGAATAGTTTATACATTCTTTTTTGATGATAGAATAGAAAAAATTGCAATATTCAGAAATTTATATAAGGTAAATGTTCAAATATCATTGGTTTTAGATAGGCTTGCGGCCGTTTCGGCATCTTTTTAGGCAGGCTGCTAGTACTTTACCATCAAAGATTAGTACAAATCTTGGAGTACATCGATTTACTTTTTGTTATTCATTCCTCTCATACTCTCAAAGTCAAATAAGAGAGGGATGCGCCTTGATTACTAGAATCTTGGCAAATCAGAAAAGTAGGGATGAATGAGTGCCTGATAAGGTGTGATTCTTTATTGAATGTCATAAGTAAGAATCTGTTTTATCAAGTCTATTTATGTATCTGAAGGTCCGTATCTTTCTAAAATTTTTGATATATCGCTTTTCTTTACCTTTGGCAGATGGACTGCCGCGTTTTAAGGTGAAAACTTTGCTAATTGCTTTTTAGATGGCGTACCTAACAGCTTAATTATTTCAATTAGCTGCTCGATAGAGCTATCTCCTGGAAAGATAGGCTATAGGGTTAAAAACTAAACAAGAATACACCCTGCAGACCACATATCAACTTAGCATCCATATGTAGTAGAGTTAAGAATTAGCTCAGGGGCTCTATAGTAGCGGGAACAGATGTAGGAAACGTTGTTTTCTTTGGTTTCGATTATTTTGGCTGATCCAAAGTCACAGATTTTGAGTTAGCAGTTGCCTGTATTAATAAGCAAATTAGGAGGCTTCAGGTCTCTGTGGCAAACGTTGTTGATCTTTATGAAAAGATTTTTACATCTAGGTAATAGAGTCCCTTAAAAAGCTGAAAAGACAATATTTTTCTAATCCTACTTGGAACAGGTATTTTGAGTTTACGTTGTTATTTAAGCATGGAATGAAGATTTGTATCCATGTAGTCCATGAGGATGTGCAGAACGCACTAATTATCCACAACTTTGAAGAAATAATCTTTCATTTCTATGATATTGGGATGGTCAAGTTGTGAAATGATGGAAAGTTCTCTGTTTTTGTATTTGGGGTCTTGCACAACTTCCTTCAAAGCGTACTCTTTGCTTGTTTTTTTATTCACAACCTTAGTAGAAAAATAAGTACCAGATAGACTTTCCCGAAAGTGCCTTGACCAATAAGTCTTATCATTTCGTAATGGTTGCTCTTTGTTAGGAGGAAAGGTACTTCTTTGGCTAGCTTTTTAGTGGAACGCTTTATTATATTGAGTTTGTCCTTTAGCATGATGGAAATTATTTTAGAATTTATATCTCTATGGAAATATAAATAACCCCGAAATTCCATAAAATCTTCTCTTCAAATCTTTAGTCTGTCCTATAAATAACCTCTAAATCTAGCTTTAGCATCTTTTTCTTATTTACACAACCTTTCAGCCAAGAATAATAAATTGGTAACCCTTTTTGGTCTTAAAAGTTGATTTTAAATAACCGAAATCAAGAGCATCTTTAAGGATGTAGGTATCACACTTTATCGACTCAAGTTGTTTAGCTGAAAATACTTAGAAGCATGCACTATAGACCATTACAAAAACAATAGGATAACTTGTTTTTTTAGAGCTTACATCTTTTTTTAGCTAGTTTTCTTCCAATTTTTTGTGTAAAATAGGTTTAAATCGCTTTTTAAAGTTTTTGAACTTTCATCTAAACGTTATTTCTTACTCCCACTCTTCCGATTTTATATTGTAGTTTTTATGGCCAAATTTGATTTCCTTTTGTATAATTTATTGCTTAAGTAGATTTTCTTTTTCTTCCAATTTAAATTCGTACAATACCAAATAAATGAATCTTTTTTCAGTTCTTTTTTAAGTTCTTTTCCCGTGTTTAGTTTAAAATTTGTAAATAAGAATTCGATTTGAAGATTTTGAATATAATCTGTTATGAATAAAGAGGGGTCTCTTAAGAAAAAATAGAAATCTCCCAACTAAAAGCTACTAAAATCGTATTATAGCAAACAAAAGTCGAAAACCTAATACTCTCCGAATCCTAACCGTTCGACTAGTAAGTAGCAGATCAAACATCAGATCAAAAAAGTTGTATACAATTGTAGTAACTCTCAATAGCGACCTTTAGCCTCCAGAAACTATGCATAGTATCAAGAAGCACAGGTACCCCTTCGCGATTAGCTCAATAAAAGCAGTAATAGGACTAGTCTGACTCCTAAAAACTTTCATTATCCCAAAAAGCAGTCAGAAAGGGAAGTAAGAACATCAAAGGCAGGGGAGAACAGAGGTAAAGAGCTATTTCTCAGCACTGGGCGTTATGGTAAAAAATATTTAATACATAGGTAGATCTAAAACATTTATTTGAGCGTAAAAAAGAGTAAGATTCAAGATAAAAGGAAAAGAACTCGAGCATCCAGAAAAAAAATAACTATGTCAGCAAATCCAAGTACACTTAGTAGGAGACTATCAAAATCAACTAAAGAAATAAAGATCAGTACAGCTTCAACGTTCAAGCGTATCTGACTCCCGACTAGTATTCCAAATTTGGGGAGAGGTTTCCTTAAAATTTCAAAAGAATAGGGCTTTTGGGGAGAGGTGGTTTCAGTGTTGTTTGGTTAGGAGTTCACAAATCTTCGAAAAGGAAAGTAGCAATAAAGCAAATATTGACAAAAAATCCTCATTAAACACATTTGAAGTAGATTTGGTTCGGTTCCTACTTCTTTTAAAAGGGAGGAGAAGCAAGATAGTAATTTTAAAGCCACATCGGGATAAATAACATTTGTCGGCTTTATTCTCATGAAATCAGAACAGTAGATTCTTGGCTTTACTATGAGCTTTGCGACTAATCACTGGGAAGCAGCCTGTTTGAGTTGAAAGGATAGAATGCTAATGGATAACGCTGTTATAGAGTAAAACTTATTTGATTTAGATATAGTACAAATAGCTCATTAGATAAATAAGAGAAAACCAAAACTAACTGAAAATTCTAATGGTAGAAGTATCCAAAGCTTTGTTTCTTATGAATGGTCATAATATTGTCCATTCCGACTTGAAAACAGAAAACATTTTATTGAAGATCCGGAAAAGTTAAGACAGTAGAGAGGGAGCAAGCTACATCAGAGGTGTCAAACTGATTGATTTCGGAAGCAGCTTTCTTTTTACCAATCTCAAACAGTTCTCTATGGCCACACCAGAGTATATGCCTCCTTAGATTCTGAACTATATCCTTTTCCAGAATAAATTGTAGTATGATGAGGAGATGCTGAAAAAGATGGATAAATATAAGAACCCTTGGACGATTGATATATGGAGTCTAGGATGCATAGTGCTAGAAATCATAACTGGAGTACCATTATGGATGAGCATTGAAACTAAGATCTAAAATAGGGAGGGGAATAGAGTGATGGGCCTGTTTGCAGCTAAAAATAGGGTGTTTTCCAAAATCATCCAGAAGCAAATTGAAGTTATCAACAATATCGACTACCATCTTGCTCACAATGTAAGCAAAACCTTAACTTAGAACTATTCTGGAATATAAGTCAGATAAGATATTAAAAATGTGTTGAAATTGATGCTTCATTTAGACCCAGAACGAAGGATATCCCCTTTAAATGTCTTGAACTCTTTTGGAGTAAGCTGTGAACCGATGAAATTGCCTTCTTATTGATTTTTAAGAATCGGCCAATTTTTTATACTTAACACGATTATTGAGCGGTAAATTGATACGATTTAAGCTAAGTAATTAAGGATTTAATTGATTGCTACTATAAATAAAAACTTGTCAAATCAATGATAGTAGACGCTTTTGTTTGTTCTTTTAGTTGATAATACTTCGTAGCCATGCCGACTGACTTTGGCTTTATCTTTTCCTCTCCATTACTGAATCACATTGTACTTATCTGGGTTCAATCCTGATCCTGAAGGAGCGGTTTTGAATCTTTACACTTTGCCCAGAAATTTCTTGCTTGATTTATCTTTAGTGACGTTCTAAAACAATGTGTAATCTGAAGGAAGAGGCTTGTATGTCCTCATATCTGGGCTTTTTTCAGGCTTTTTCTTACTTCTTTCTTCATGTTTCTTTCTCCAGTCTTCAGGTTTAGTTTTAAGATGTGAAAACTCAGTTTTAACTCTGTCCTGTATTAATAAAGAAGTACGCGAACTATATAGTTGCCGACCCCTGGTAATGTATTTGCTTAATATTGAATTTCATCCAAATAGGTTATTCTGTCTGTTACCTTTACTTTCTTTTCAGCTAGTCTTTTCTTCTAAGCCTAAAGATCTTTGAGCGATTTAATGATTTCGTATTGACCTGGAGCCGGCTTCTTTTACTTCTTTTATTGCTTCATAATCTCGTCAACGTAGGTTTGCTTCTCAGGGTAGTTGATTTTAAGCTTGTTTTTTTCGGGCCATTACATACTTAATGGATATTGGCCTGGACCCGGAACCGCTTTATGCGCCTTTTGCTAATCTTACAAATAGTTTCCTCGTTTAGTTACGTGTTTTCGATCTTTTTGTCCTTTTTTTGCACTCGCAAGCTATTTATCTTTGATCTGCTTGGCTGCATCAAAATATTTTTTCTCGACGTGATAGCCTTAGACGCCTTTTACGTCTGTGTGGTTGACGATGGTGTAAATCTGTTGGACAGATAGTGCTGAAGCCGAGTTCATTTAAATAAAATTATTTAATGTTTATTGCGATTTATGATGAAAATTATTGATTAATTTGACAAAAAGTTCCAAGATCTTGATTTTAAATTAAGACATAACTCTGGGAAGCTTTTAAAATTGTTAATTTGGATTGCCGAATGCCCATAAAAAATTGAATTAAAAATATTTAAGAAACCTATTTGAATAGGGCGATCTTTAGCGAAAAAATGACTAAACAACCTCGTCAAGCAGAAATAAAGTAGAAGTCCTAGAAATATAAAATGCCAATCTATTAGGAACATTTATAATCTCATGGAAAAGCTGAATTGGCTAATAATGGTTGTAAATAATCGGGAAAGCAATAGAGATGATTATGATCTAAAGGAGTTTTGTGTTATAGATGAAGTTTTATAATAATAACTATAACTTTACTTGATTATATGGAGAGTAAAGACAGTAAATCTTGCAGCTTTTTGTGTTTCAGAAACTGCAATAACTAACAAGAGGAAGATTTAGCTAAAAAACTCAATAGTCCGCTGCCTTTTTAAAAACTTTCACTAAAAAAAATGAAAGATGATCAGCTAAACATGCACAGAACTAACTCTTTTAAAAAATTTTAAAGGCCCATCCCAACTACGTAAAGGTCAGTCTAAGAAGGAACTTAGGGCTATTTGACTCATTTAATGGAAAAGAAAAAGAAACTTTAAAAATAGATAAACGCCCTCAACAGTGATTTTGATCGCTACTACGAAATCTACTCATCAAAGTTGAAATAACTCAAAGAACTTCAAATAAACATGAACTAGCAATTCAGGGAGAGAATGAGGAAATGATTTTTCATAAATTTCACACAACTAATATAGCACTCGATCAATGTAGCCTCGGTAATTTGCTTAGATAGCTGCAAGCAAAAAAGCAATCAGCTTTCAGAACTATTTTGAATTACTAGTAATTGAAAAGATAAAAGAGAAGTTATAATAGCTATATATATAACGTTTAAAAATCGATCAATTTTACTGTTCTTCTTTGACTTCGTCGGGTTTGACAAACTTACTAGCTTTTAGACCCTTCAATAGTCCTATGCCGAATCCACTCGTTTTTGAGCTTCCAAGTGTACCTACGGTTTCAGTATTGCCAGTAATTAGAGGATCTTTTGACATCTTGAAGTCAATGCAACTGTCTTTTTTAAGGCTTTTGGCTTGTCTTCGAAGTTAGTTGCCAGTTGTCAGTATAGGAGACTGTCCAACCTCAACTCTATCCAGTCTTTCAAACTATTCTTCCTCCTTGGGCTAGTGCTCTTATTTGAAGTATGGATGGCACAAAGCTGCTTCGGCGTTTATTCTCTATTCTGGATTGATTTTCAACATCTTTTTGAGTAAATCGAGAATAATTGGATCCAATTTTTCATATTCTTCACCTTCAAGTCTGAAGCTGCAGGTTCTGTTCTCATTCAACACTTAGTTGTAGGTCTTGCCCTTGAACACACTTTTTCCAAACAGTAGCAAATGGAAAATCAGTCCTAAACTGAAAATATCGCAAGCACAGGTATACTTTGTTTTCATGTCCTTAATGTTGATAACCTCTGGGGCTACATACCCAGGTGTCCCGCATCTCACGAAGAGATACATGTCTGAATCTGAGAACTCTGCCAATCCATAATCGCCAATAACACAATCGTAGCTGGTGGTGTCTCTAAACAAAATGTTTTAAGGCTTCAGATCTCTGTGCATGATGTTTTTTGAATGCATTTATCTCAACCCTTACAGAAGGCCTTGGACCATGCACTTGACTTGAGCGGGCTTAAATTTTTCCTTTGACTAAATAATACTGGTTTTACCTTTATTTTTTAAAAAAGTTGACCTCCTTCTAACAGCTAGAAGATAAGATATAAAGAGTTGTCTGACTAAAAGACTTCAGTAAGTTTCATATTATGTCTGTTATTGAGGTGTCTCATGATGTCTATCTCTTTCATCAAGCATTATTTGCCACTTTCTTCACTGTAGGCTGCTTATTTGGAAAAAGCCTTGACAGCACAGCTTGAGTGATCCTCCAACCTTTCCACCAAATAAACCGAGGCGAAGTTGCCTTTTCCTATTTTCTTGATGGGTTTGAACTGCTAATGGAATCCAGCTTGGTTGATGAATTTCTTCAAGATACTTCTCCACTATTTCGAATCTTCGTTGGGGAGTAAGAAATTAATTTAATGTTCATGGACGTAAAAGAAAATATTGGTATCGGTGGTCATAAACCTTAAATCGAAAGAGAAGGGGAGGATGAGTCCATTAAACTTGATGAGTTTTTCATAGATGAAGACAGGTTTTGGCTAGGAATCCTATTACTACTTCCAAAGAGATTCATATAAATGATCTCCGCTATAGAGTGCTGACTCTTTAACAAAGAAGTGTTCTTCCATTATATATTCTTCTAAATATAGATGGTAATTATTGATATTTAAATCTCACTTTACTTATTTTTTGACAAACTA
>Ga0316217_10007440_pt1 | contig 10461 bp, 10 predicted proteins | sample 1anoAmetaG_FD_203633 | JGI IMG/M metagenome (GOLD analysis project Ga0316217, IMG submission 203633) | Freshwater microbial communities from Trout Bog Lake, Wisconsin, USA - 1anoA | ecosystem: Environmental > Aquatic > Freshwater > Lake > Hypolimnion/Profundal zone | place: USA: Wisconsin... | reverse complement strand
GATGAGCAGGAACAGGAAGGTTGCGACCAGGGACACGTATGGATTCAGCCCGGCATAGCCCTTGGATGCCGGCACCAAAGCCTTACTCAAATCGGTGTATACCGCGGTGGTGATTGCCCAACCGAAGACATCTTTGCCCCAGAGCATTCCCAGGGAAAGGAGGAAGAGAAAGAGACCGATGCAAACCGCCAGCCAATCTTCGGTAAAACCGGACTTCGCCGAAGACGCCGGAGGCGGAGTAGAAGTATGCGCCGCTGCTGCCATGAATCACCTCAAGCCACGCGGTGAGATTAACCAGGTGCTCTTACGCTAATTACAATTTTGTAAAACACAGTGACCATCAGCGAACCCAGTGCCCAGATGCCAACTACAATCAGCCACTCGGTCCAGGTAGGAACGTAATTCGTTACTGCTCCAAGCGGCGACGGGATAAACCCGCCGACAATCAAGCCCATGCCCTTGTCGATCCACAGGGAAGCGAAAACCCCTGCGCACGCCATGGCAAGCGCGGTGTGGTTCCGCCGTACACCCGGAATCAGCAACAGCACGAGCGCGGCCACCGTCAGCGCCGCCGAGGTCCACATCCAGGGAACCAGGCGCGCGTGGCCGTCCAATCCCACGTACAGATAACGGAAGTGTTCCGCGTGCTCGGGTATCCGGCTGTAAAAGGCCGTGAACATCTCCACGCCGATCAGGAACACGTTCAACGCCATCGCGTAAGTCACAATCACCGACAGCTTCTGTATGCCCTCCCGCCCCACGTCAAAGCGCGAGACGCGCCGCAGCAGCAGCGAAAGCAAGATCAGCAGCGCGGGTCCGGAAGCAAAAGCCGACGCCAGAAAGCGCGGCGCCAGCACCGCCGTCAGCCACAAACCGCGCCCCGGCAGTCCGCTGTATAGAAACGCCGTCACCGTATGAATGCTGATCGCCCAAGGGATCGAGAGAATAATGACGGGCTTGATCCAGCGCGGCGGCGCCACTTCCTTGCGCTCGGCCGAGAGCATCGTCAGCGCAATCACCGCGTTCAGCATCAGGTAGCCGCTCAACGACAGCATGTCCCAGAACATCAGCGAATTCGGCGTCGGGTACAGCATTACGTTGAGCACCCGCATCGGCTGGCCCATGTCCACGAAGATGAACAGCATGCACATGACCACCGCCGCCACCGCCAGGAATTCGCCCAGGATCGTGATCTTTCCGAACGCCTTGCAGTCGTGCAGGTAGTAGGGCAGCACCACCATCACCGCCGATGCCGCCACGCCCACGAAGAAGGTGAACTGCGCGATGTACAGGCCCCACGAAACGTCGCGGCTCAGCCCCGTTACGCCCAGCCCCAGTTCCAGCTGGCGCAGATAGCAAACCAGTCCCAGCGCCACCGCCACACACAACAGCAGCACCCAGCCCCAGTACCGGCGGCCGCCCACCAACGCCTTTTCGAACATGAACATAAAAAGTGCTCAAATGAGGTAATACACACCCGGTCCTGTTCCCAGCTCCGTCCTGCGCCGGATCGCATACCGCGCAGCCAGCAGCCGCCGCACCGGGCCGTTCGGGTCCCTGAGATCGCCAAACGTCATAGCCTTCTGCTTGCACTTCTCCACGCAGGCCGGCATCTGTCCCTTCGCCAGCCGCTCCTCGCAGAAGTTGCACTTCTCCACCACACCTTTCGTGCGCGTGGGAAATTCCGGATTCGGCCGCGCCACCCGCGGCTTCGGGTCCTCGAAGTTGAAGCTGCGCGAGCCGTACGGGCAGCCCGCCATGCAGTAGCGGCAGCCGATGCAGCGATGGTAATCCATCATCACCACGCCGTCGGCCCGCTTCCACGTCGCCTGCGTCGGGCACACCCGCACGCACGGCGGATCATCGCAGTGGTTGCACAGCACCGGCAGCGGATGTTTCACGTACGCCTGCCGCGTGTAGTCGGTCTGCTGCTCCGGAAACACCGTCTCGAAGCGCTCCTTCCAAACCCACTTAATCTCGTGCGCCCGGCTGGAAACCTCGGGAAGGTTGTGCGCTTCCTTGCAGGCCGCCAGGCACTGCTCGCAATCCTCGCCGAAGCGGCACTTCTGGAAGTCCACCACCATCGCCCAGCGCGGCTTCGCATCCGCCTTCGCCGCCACGGTATCGGCCAGCATCTTCGGCGTCACCACCGTGAACAGCGTGCCGGCTCCCGCGCCGGCCGCCGCCAGGCCCATCACGCGGAGGAATTCCTTGCGCGTCATCTTCATCGCGTCCCCCGCTGCGCCGCCAGCATCGCACCATCCGCACCCGCCGCCGCCGTCTTTAGCATCCGGTCCGCGTGGCAGTCAAAGCAATACGGCCCCGAAACTCCCGCGTACGAGTGGCAGCGGTCGCAGAAATCCTTCCGCTCCACATGGCACTGTCCCAGACAGGTCTGCGTCAGGCTAATGTTGTACTTCCGCCCGTCATAGGCGGTAAACGTCCGCTCGCCCCGGCGCACGGCCGAGTCGCGCCAGTCGATCAGCATCTGCATATGCGCCCGTCGCATATACTCCACCGGCGCCACGCAGTGCTTCTCCGTCTCCGGCAGCTTCAGCTCCGGCTGCCGCGCCGGCGTGTGTGCCGCCAGACCGCGCCACACGGGCACCGTGAACAACGCCACGAAAATCAGCAGTCCGCAGACGATGGGCACGCGATCACGCATTGGCACCCTCCAGTTGCGGCATCGCCTCACCCCGCAGGTTGGTCTCGCGCTCCTTTTCGCCCTTCATCACCAGCGCGTTGCCCAGCAGCTCGTGTACCCCCGCCACCTCCACGCCCGGCACCCAGTATTCCAGCAGCGGAGGCAGGGTCGCCTTGTCGATGGCGCAGATGCAGGTCAGCAGGTTCACTCCGTGCTTTTCCTTCACGTACTTCACGGCGTTCGCCCGCGGGAAGCCGCCGCGCAGCCGCATCTCCATGTTTTCGTCGGTGCCCAGCCCCGAGCCGCTGCCGCAGCAGAAGGTCTGCTCGCGGATCGTGTTCTCCGGCATCTCGTAAAACTCCGGACACACGTTGCGCAGAATGTAGCGCGGCTCCTCCAGCAATCCCATCGCCCGCGACGGGTTGCACGAGTCATGGAACGTCACCTTCCAGTTCGCGTTGCGCCTGGGATCCAGCTTCAGCTTGCCGTTCCTGATCAGGTCGGCCGTAAACTCGCAGATGTGCACCATCTTGGTGCTGCGCGCGTTTTCAAAGCGTGTGCCCGTCACCGGCGAAACCGGCACTTGCAGAAAGTCCGCCGGGCCGTTCATCGTATCCATGTACTGGTGCAATACCCGCCACATGTGCCCGCACTCGCCGCCCAGGATCCACTTCACTCCCAGCCGCCGCGCCTCGTCGTAGATCTTCGCGTTCAGCCGCTTCATCATCTCGTGCGAGCTGAACAGCCCGAAGTTTCCGCCCTCGCTGGCGTACGCGCTCCAAGTGTAGTTGAGGCCGATTTCGTGGAACAGCGACAGATACCCGAGCAGCGTGAAGTAGTGCGGCGTGCCGAAGTAATCCGCCGACGGCGCCACGAACAGCACGTCGGCTCCCTTGCGGTTGATCGGCAAATCCACCCGTATGCCGCTGATCTCTTCCAGCTCGTCAACCGCGAATTCCAGACTGTCCTTGAAACCATGCGGCTGAATGCCGAGGTGATTGCCCACGCGGAAGCAGTTGGCCGCCGGCTCCAGCACCCAGTTGATGTTCACGCCGATCAGGTTCAGCAGCTCGCGCCCGATCATCGTGATCTCGGCCGTATCGATGCCGTATGGGCAGAACACCGAGCACCGCCGGCACTCCGTGCACTGGTAGAAGTAGTAAAACCACTCCTTAACCACGTCCACCGTCAGCTCGCGCCCGCCCGCCAGCGCTCCAAACATTTTTCCCGTCAGCGTGAAATAGCGACGGTACACCGAGCGCAGCAGCTCGGCCCGCATCACCGGCATGTTCTTCGGATCACCCGAGCCGATGTAGAAGTGGCACTTGTCAGCGCAGGCGCCGCAGCGCACGCACAGGTCCATGAACAAGCGGAACGAGCGGTACTTCTTCAACCGCTCCCGCATTCCTTCCAGCAGAATGCGTTGCCAGTCCGCAGGCAGCTTCCAGTCCTCGTCCATCGGCTGCCAGTCGCGCGGATTAGGCATGCCAAGGTAGGTCAGGTTCTTCGCCAACGCCGCATGGCTGAACGTACCTTTGCGGTACTCCACCTTCGGGTCCCGCCAGTCCCCTTGCGGCGGCTTAGCTTCGATTTGTAGCAGTTCGGACACCCTCGGACTCCACGGGGCCCCCCGCATGCGCCGCCGTGGCGCTGGCTGGGGTAGAAAGCGGCAATCCTGCCGCGATGATCTTGTCCCGGAACTCTTCCTCCCACTCGGCGTAGGTGTGAGTCTTCACCGGGTAATTCCATGGATTGATGTGGCGCTTCACGCGGCTGGTGTTGGCCAGATTCCGCGTCGGGCTCAGAAACGCGCCGCCCAGGTGCATCAGCTTGCTGAAGGGAAAATACGCCGCCAGCACGCTCACCAGCAGCAGGTGCGCAAAGAAAAAGCCTTCGATATTGGCCGGCACGGTCGGCGAAAACGTCGCCAACCCCAGCGCCAGTTGCTTGACCGCCGCCGTGTCCGTCTTGGTCACGTAGCGCATCACGATGCCGGTCAGCGCGACGCCCAGCAGCAGGCAAAGAGCGAAGTAATCGGTGAAAAGAGAGATGTAGCGCACCGCCGGTTCGCGCAGCCTCCGCCACAGCAGATACCCGAGCGCCACCACGATCAGGATGTCGGACAGATACCACTCCGGCGATCCGACTTGGAAGAAGCCGTCGATCTTCTGCAGTAGCAGCGCGCATCCCGGCACCGGCTCCAGCAGCAGCCGCAGGTGCCGCATCAGCACCACCGCCAGCGACCAATGAAACGCCAGCGCGCCCAGCCACAGGTACTTGTTCTCGCCGATCACCAGCCGCTGCCCATCCATCTGCGCCTGGTTGTTGCGGAACAGCGAACGGAACAGCAGGATCTCCAGCGCCATCCGCACCACCGTGCCCGCGGTGCCGGCCGGATTTTCAATCTTGGAGTAAGGTATCCACGCGAGCGACTTCTGCTGCCCGCACGTCGTGGGAATGCGGAACGGAACCGGCACGGCCGCCCACTGGAGCACCCGCCAGCAGACGCCCACCAGAAATATCGCGCCGCCTAGGTATGGGACCGCTATGCCCAGCACGCCGTGCAACCCGGCCACCTGCCCCAGCAGCAGGCCAAGTCCTGCGATCACCAGCACCGCGATCATCGAGATCAGCATCTGCATCGTGGTATGCCTATCGCGCCGGCTTCATCCTCACCGACTCGCGCGCCCCTATCTGGGCGATCTGCTCGCGGCACCCCGCGTACACCTCGAAGGCCTCGAGCGCCAGATCATCGATGCGTTTCTGCACTTCGGCCTCGCCGCGCTCGCCCAGCACTTCGCGCAACAGGAAAATGAAACCCACTGCCTGGCGCGCGTTCAAGTCCTGTACGGCCCGTATGCGCAGCACTAAATCCAGAGCCTTTTGCACTTCCTCGGCCCCCGTATCTTCGCCCAGCGCGTGCCGCACCAGCACCGGTAGCGCCTGCCGGAAGGCCGTTCCCACTGGGTTGCGGAAAGGATCCGATTGCGCGCGCAGGAACTGCGCCATCTCCGCCGGATACCCCGCCGCCACCCGCAGGAACCACGCTTCGGCAATCGCGCCGATGTCTTTCAATCGATTACACGCAGCCCGTGGGCTTCGGCAGTCCGGCCAGTTTGCAGGCGCCCTTGGCCGGTCCCGACGGGAACAGTTCGTAGATTTCGTTCAGCTTGAAGCCGCTCTCTTTGCAGACCTTGCGCACCATCGGAGCGATGCCGAATTCCTTGTAATAGCCGCGAATATAATTAATGACCTTCCAGTGCGCTTCCGTCAGTTCCCCGATGTGCTCGGTCCCCGCAAAATCCTTGGCGACCGCCTCGTTCCACTTGTCCGGCTCCTGCAGAAAGCCGTCTTCATCTACGTCGTATACGTGTCCATTCGCTTCGTAAGTAGGCACAGTGTCTCTCTCCTTATGAATTCAATTAATTCATGCTGATATGGCCGCAGGGACATGCATCCGCGCATTTGCTGCAACCGTTACACAGTTCCGTCTTGATCCGGTAATGTTCGCCCTTGGGTAGCTTGACGAAGGCGTTGGCCGTGCAATACATCCAGCAGGTCTCGCAATCCATGCACATGCCGCACGACAGGCAGCGCTTGGCCTCCGCCACCGCCTCGGCCTCACTCAACTCCGCATCCAGCGGAACCTCGGCGTGCGCCGGCATCGCCGGGTACCACGCCAGCTTCACCTGGTCGGCCTTGATTGCCGTCGGCTTGAACGGAGGCTCCCACGCTCGTCCGCTCAGGCAGGCATCAATGACATCGGCCACGTGCCGCCCCTGCGCCACCGCCGGGCTCACCGTGTTCAGCACCCGCTTGTCAATTTCCTCGGCCTCGGACGCGGGCACCTCCGGCATCTCCGCCGGCAGTTCGCCTACCACCGCGCCGCCTCCGGGCGCCTGCTTCACTTCCATCTGCGCCGGCTTCAGCAGGCCCATGGCGTAGAACACGGCGGCATAATCCCGCCGCAGATCTTCGGCCGCCACGTCGCGGCCCACCACGCAGCCTCCGCGAAACTCCACGCCCAGCGCCGCCAGCCGGCCCAACTCGCCGTCCAGCACCTGCTCGGAGAGCACGCGGCGCGGCAACCGGTAGCGCATCATGCCGCCCGGCTTGGGCGCCGCGTCGATCACTGTCACCGCATAGCCGCGCCGCGCCAGGTGATACGCGCAGGCCAGCCCCGCCGGTCCCGCGCCCACCACTGCCACCTTCGCCGTCATCGGCTGCGCCGCTGCTTCCACCTGCAGCCCCTGCGCCACCGCGTAATCGCCCACGAAGCGCTCCAGCATGTGTATGCCGACCGCTCCATCCTTCTCCTTGCGGTTGCACGACTGCTCGCACGGATGCGAACACACCCGCGCCACGATCGCCGGAAAAGGATTCTTCTCCGTGATCTTGCGCCACGCCACTTCGATCGCCTGCCCCGGCGTTCTGCCAAAGGACTCGTGCTGCGCGATCGTCACCAGCCACTCGCGCACGTCGCCGCCGTTCGGGCAGTGAACGATGCACGGGGCCGGTTTTTCGGTGAACACGGGGCGGGCCGAGCTGACTTCAGCTCCCCCGCCGCCGCTCTTGATCACCGGCTTCTTGACTGCCTTGAACAGTGCCATACGACTTTCCTGTACTCCGGACCTAATAGCGCATGTGCATCGAGCGCGCGTAGGTCAACCCCGCGTGCTTGAAGTCGTCGATGTGCTCCCGCGTGAATTCGAAGCCCGTCAACTGGAAGAACCGCGGCCAGCCGATGCGGTCGATCCACTCGCCCACCCGCTCGTACTTGCGCGCGCCCTTCGCGTATACTTCCACGATCTTCACCACGGCCTCGACCACTTCCGGCCAGCGCGGCGGATGATTCGGCAGGAACGGCACCGCCAGCTTCGAGAAGGTCGGAGCCGAGCGCGCGTTGCTTACCTTCCCGCCCACCCAGATGGACAGTCCGTCGTTCACCGCATCGTTCATCTTCATCGCCGGGCACACCGTGTAGCAGTTGCCACAGTACATGCACTGCTCGTCGATGACCTCGACCGTCGCCTTCCCGTCGGCTTGCGTCGACGGCCGGATCGCGCCCGTCGGACACGATGCGATCAGCGTCGGCACTTCGCACGACTTGCGGATCGTCTCGTGCTCCACCTTCGGAGGCTTGCGGTGCACGCCCAGGATCGCGATATCGGAGCAGTGCACCGCGCCGCACATATTTAGACAGCAGGCCAGCGCAATGCGAACCTTGCCGGGCAAGGTCTCCGTCGTGAAGTGGTTATAGAGCGCGTCCATCGTGGCCTTCACGATGCCCGACGCGTCTGTCGCCGCCGAGTGGCAGTGGATCCAGCCCTGCGTGTGCACGATGTTGCTGATGGAGTTGTTCGTCCCGCCCACCGGAAATCCAAACCCTGCCAGCGCGTGCTTCAGCGGCTCGATGTTCGCAGGATTCTCCAGCAGAAACTCCACGTTGTTCCGGCTGGTGAACCGCAGGTAGCCGCCGCAGAACCTGTCGGCCAGGTCGGCAAAGCGCCGGATCGTCTGCACGCTCAGCAGTCGCGGCGAACCCGCCCGCACCGTGTAGAGCTTCTCGCCCGACTCCCCGACATGCACCAGCACGCCCGGCTGAGGCGATTCGTGATACATCCACTTGCCGTAGTTTCGCTTTACGATCGGCGGCAGATACTTCTCATATTGAGGGGGACCGATGTCGGTGATACGTTTCGGGGTCGGAGTCGTGCTCATTTCTCACCTCCATCAGGCTTCACAAAGATGTACGGATTGTCGCGGGGCGCCGACACCATCTCCGGCACCGGATCCAGCCCGATTCCATCCAGGAAGTTCGGCAGACCCACGCGCTGGATCATCTCGCCCACGCGCTCGCGGTTCGTTCCATATTCATCCCAGAACTCCCACACCCGTCGGAGCAGCTCCTGCATCGTCTCCAACAGTTCGTCGGCCGGCACGAACGGCACCAGCACCGACGACAGCAGCGCGCCCTGCATGATCGGCGCCTTCGACCCGATCAGGATCGCCGCGCCCCGGTCCTTGCCCGGCCGCAGCGCCTTGGGCATCACGTTGATGCAGTGCATGCAATGCACGCACTCCGCGTTCTCGATCTTCAGCTTGCGGCCGTCCCAGTCCATGCACTTCGTCGGGCAGCGCTCGCAGACGTCTTTCTGAATGTTCATCCCTGCCGCGGCGTACTTCGCTACCTCGGCGTCGTCCTGCTGTATCTCGTCCCGCCAGGTGCCGATCACCGACAGGTCGGCGCGCGCAATCGACGCCACACAATCGTTCGGACAGGCCGAGCACTTGATCTTGAACTTGTAAGGAAATGCCGGACGGTGCATCTCGTCCTGGTATGCCATTGTCAGGTCGTAGCACACCTTCATCGAGTCGTAGCAGGCCCACTCGCAACGCGCCATGCCCACACAGCAGGAAGGCGTACGCATCGCCGATCCCGATCCGCCCAGGTCGAAGCCCGCCCCGGTCAGTTCCTGGAACGTCTCTTCCAGCTTTTCCGTCTGCGTTCCCAGCAGAATGATGTCGCCCGTCGAGCCGTGCATGTTCGTCAGCCCCGAGCCGTTCTTTTCCCAGATGTCGCAGATCTTCCGCAGCGCCTCGCCCGTGTAGAACCAGCCCGCGGGATGGTTCACGCGAATCGTGTGGAAGTGCGCCACGTTCGGGAACTTCTCCGGAACATCGCTGTACCGCCCGATAACGCCCGACCCGTAGCCGCGCACGCCCACAATGCCGCCGTGCTTCCAATGGCCTTGATTTTCTTCGTATGAGAGCTCTAATTGTCCTAACAGGTCATCGCAAACGGGGCTGCCCTGGCTGGCTTGTTTAATCTCGGTAACGAAACTCGGCCATGGGCCTTTCTCGAGCTCGTCCAGCATTGTTGTTTTCGGCTTTTCGTCAGCGTCACTAGCCATGAAGCGCTCCTTGCTGCCTGAACCTGATCCCGGCGCCCCGGTTCGCGTGTCGCGCCGGACACCACATCAATCAAGGAAGGGCGGTACCCCTTCATTTACCCGTAGAACTTCGTATCTCTCTGTGACTCGCCTCACAGCCAAGGGTGAGGTGCCACGCCGTTCGCCCTCAGGCGGCAGGCTGTGCAGCTCCTGGCTCCTCAACGGCCGCTTCCTCCCACTTGGAGCAGCAGCCGCGCGACCGCGCTCCGCACGCAGGCGTCAACATCCCCCGCTGCCGAAGACAGGCGTAAACTCCACCCGCTCCGCCCCTTTCGCGGCTGAACCTCCCGCTCTACCCATTTGGCTTTTGAAGCAGAACCACTTTGCTGTAACTCTGCCGAGCCGTCCAAACACTAATTCTTATGGCCGATGAGCGTTCCTTATCATCCGCCGCCCCTTGCCCTGCGCTCTTGCCCTCCCGCCCGGCACTTTCACAATTTTCTTTCCGCGGCTTCAATGCTATGCTTCCCGCTCACACAGGCAGTGAGTGTAGTTTGCAGCGAGTGCCCCTCCGCGTGCCGGGCCTTCCCTGCCCTTCCTGTGCGGCCGTGCCTTCTTCTAGCAGTAGATACCGAGCACCAGGGCATTACGCCTTCCTGGCGCAAGATTCCTATGGAGGTCCGATGTCAGCCGACACCCTGCAGCCTGCCGCAATCGTCAATCTACCCGAGATCAAACCCAAGGCGCCTTCCAGTTTTAATCCGGTCTACGGCCTGATTATCGCCATCGCGCTGGCCATCATTTTTTACCTGATCCCTACCGGACTGACCCCCAAACAGCAGTTGACCCTTTCCGTGGCCGTGCTGACCGTGGCGCTCTGGGTCGGCAACGTTCTTCCCATCGAGCTCACCGCCATCTTGTTTT
>Ga0316217_10007439_pt1 | contig 10462 bp, 2 predicted proteins | sample 1anoAmetaG_FD_203633 | JGI IMG/M metagenome (GOLD analysis project Ga0316217, IMG submission 203633) | Freshwater microbial communities from Trout Bog Lake, Wisconsin, USA - 1anoA | ecosystem: Environmental > Aquatic > Freshwater > Lake > Hypolimnion/Profundal zone | place: USA: Wisconsin... | reverse complement strand
AACCTTTACCTGCTGCGCGACTACACCAAGTTGGCGGCCGACAAGACGTCAACCAATGATGTCGTATCGCTGAACATCAATTACTACGAACGCGGCACCGCCACCCCGCACGTGCCGGATATCTGCTGGGCGGGCAACGGGCTGACCAAGGTTTACGATACCGAGATTCTGGTGCCCAACGTGCCCCATAAGGATGGCACCCGGTCGACGGTTCCGATGCGGCTGTTGTCATTTGCCCCGCGCAAGGCCGAGGGCATGATCCCCGGACTGGAGGAAAAAGCCGACCAGTCACGCCTGTTGACGGTGGGCTACACCTTCCAGGTCAACGGGCAATATGTGGGGAATCGGGCGCAGGTGGTCAAGTTGTTCTGGCGGCGTGACAGCCGTTTTGGCTATCACTGCAAGATCGAGATTACCTATCGCGCCTACGTGCCGCCGGAACAGGCCCGCCCCGTGATTGAAGATTTCCTGCGGGCATCCCTGCCGCAGATCGAAGAATGTTTGCCCGATTGGCAGAAACTTAACGCGCCCACGGGCGGCACCACCGCCGCCGGCGTGGTTCCTGGTCACTAAGCGAGGTACTCATGGCCCGACAGGTCAATACGCGGTTTGTCCTTATGCTCTCGACGGTGCTGGCGGTTCTCATTGGCATTGCCACGGCCTTCTGGGGCTGGCAAACCTGGCAGGGACGCGATCCGTACGTGCTGCTCAAGCAGGCCAATGAAGCGCTGGCGCGGGGCGATAAGGACGCCGCGATTACGTACATGACCCGCCTGTTGCCCCGGGCCTGGGCGCGGCGCATGCCCGATACCGAACGCATCTGCGTGCAGGTCGGCGATTTGTATTACGAAACCGCCACCGACGGCGCCCGCTACAAGGCGGCGCTGGGTTATTGGCAACAGGCTTTGGTGGTTAATCCGAAATACAAAGAGGCCATCGAGCGCCTGCTGCGGGAGCATTATCAGTTGGCGGTCCATTACACCACCGATTGGTGGCCCGTGGTGGAAAAAGAGGCCGGGCAGCTTCTTGAGGTGGATCCCACCAATGGCGCGGCCTATGTGGAACGGGCCGAAGCGATTCTCAACCAGTCGGTCAAGGCGGACACCAACACCGATGAACGCCAAGCCGCCGCGGACAAGGATCTCCAGCAGGCCATGAAACTGTTGCCGCACGATGCGCGGGCCTACGCGCTGCTGATGCGGTTGCATCTGTTCCGCGCCGAACTGGCGGAGCGCCGCGGCAAGAAGGCCGACAAGGACAACGCCAAGGTGCTGCGCGACAAGGCCCGCAAGCTCATCACGGATTTTTGTGCCGCCAATCCGGCCGATCCGGCCGGGTATGAGGCGTTGATCGACCTGCATATCCAGCTTAAGGAACTCGACGAGGCCCAGAAGGTGCTGGCCACAGCGCGGGGTAAGATTCCGGCGGCCAGCGCCGTTTTCGAGGCCGCCAAACGCCTGCACACCGCGGCCCATAACCAGCACATTGCGGCACATCAGTTGACCGAAGCGGCGGCGGATATGAAGCTGGCGGCGGAGGATTTGAAGCAGCTCATTGCCCTGCATCCGGACCAGCTTGAGTTGTATGTTGAACTGGCCCACAGTTATGAAGACGACGGAAACATGACCGAGGCCCTCCCGTATTTCATGCAGGTATTTTCCCGCAAGCCCGTGGATGTGGGTTGTACCATGCTCCGCAATGAAGGCGCCCGCGATCATACGCTCTTTGCCCTGCCCTGGTGCCAGCTTGATGCCGCCGAGCAGGAAGGACCGGCCAGCGCCAAAGGCAAAGCGCACCTGGCCGATGCGGCCAACGGCACCGGCGAACTGCGCAAGAAGATCGGCGCCAACACCCCGCTGGTATCGCTGCTGGAAGGACGGACCAATTTCCTCAAGAATCAACTCCAGCAGGCCATCCCGGCCCTGCGCCGGGCGGATGAGGGTTTGGCCAATGCCAATCGCCTGGTCTGGCTGCGCTGCAAACTGCTGCTGGCCGACGCCTACACCAAGCAGACCGAATACGGCACGGCAATGAAATATGTGGACGATGTGCTCCAGCAGTTTCCCGGCACCGTCCCGGCGCTGCAACGGCGCGTGCGCCTGCTGCTGCACGTGGCCCGCTATGACGATGCGCTGCGCGGGGCCGAGGATCTCCTGCGCGAGGATCCCAAGAACCCCGCGACCCTGCAACTTAAGGCCACGGCCCTGGCCGGCCTGGGGCGCTACCAGGATGCCGAACTGGCCCTGGCCACCGTGCGCGAGGTCGGCAACGATTCGCCCCAGGCGGTGCTGCAACTGGCCCAGATGCAGTTGTTCCGCAACGAGCCCGATGAAGTGGTCGTCTCGCTGATACCGCTGCTGGAAAAGGAACCCAACAACGACAAGGCGCTGCTGCTGATGTCCATTGCACTGGTCAAACTGGAGCGCAAGCCCGAGGCCCGCAGTTACCTGGAAAAAGGCCTGGCCAAGTACCCGGATAATGTCCAGATGCAGATGCTGCTTAAGACCCTGGACCAGCCCGCGGTTTCCCTGGCCGACGTGCAGAAGCAGGTTATCCAGAACATCCCCGATCTTTTCGAGCGCCACTGGGCGTGGGTGCAGTACTATTCGGGTTTGAACGATTACCCGAATGAACTGGCCTCCCTGCGCGAATGCGAGAAGGTCCGCAGCGATTCGGATGTGGTCATCGACCGCATCTTCTCGCTGGCCATCCGCGAGAAGGATTGGGATCTGGCCGAGCGCTATGCCCAGCGGGCCGCCTCGCTCAACCTCGACGGCGTCTCGGGCAAGTTGTTTCAAGGCCGCCTGGAATATGCCCGTGGCGACAAGAAGCGTGGCATTGAAACCCTGCGCACCGCCGTGACCCTGCGCGACGATTACTCCATGGGCTGGACGATCCTGGGGCAGGCCTATGCCGACATGCAGAACAACACCGAGGCGATCAACGCCCTCCAGACGGCGGTGAGCGAGAAACCGGACAACATTTATGCCCTCAAAACCCTCATTGCGCTGTACATCAACCAGCATGACGACAACAGCATCCGGGTGGCGGATAACTACCTGCGTTCGGCCCTGCGCTTTGCCCCGCGCGATCCCCAGTTGCGCATCTTTGACGACCTGGTGGGCAAGCCCAAGGAGGCGATCGAAAAACGCGAAGCCCTGCGGAAAATTGATCCGCGCAGCGCCGAAAACCTGCGCCGCCTGGCTGTGCTCTACACCAAGGATAACCAGGTGGATAAGGCCGTGGCGACCCTGGCGGACCTGGCCCACCAGCACCCGGAGGATCTGAATGTTGCCGATGCGTTGGCCCGGCTCTATCGCGACCAGGGGCACACCAACGACGCCCTGAAACTTTACGAACCGTTCCTGGCGTCCGGCGATACCGAGACCCAGTTCCGGGCGCGCATCCTGCTGGGCGATATGCACCGTTCCATGCAGCAGGTCTCCGAGGCCATCGCCCTGTATGACGAGGCGGCCGCCAAGGATAAGGGCAACTCCCTGGAGGCCCAGCGCCGCCTGGCAGACATGTATTTTGAACTCGAAGACATGCCGCATGCCGAAGATATCTACCAGAAAATTTACAAGGTTGAAGGCACACGCGATATCCGCGTACTGCGGCGCTACGTTGAAACGCTCATCCGCCAGGACAAGTTCACCATGGCCCTGGACCTGCTCCAGGCGCAGGTGCTCAAGGACCGGCCGGACGATGCCGAAGGCCTGGTGTTACGCGGCTACGCCCTGTTGCGCCAGCACCAGGCCCGCGAAGCACTGGCCAGTTTTGAAAAAGTGCTCGATGCCAATCCGGACAACACCGATGCCCTGCACTACCGCGCGTTTACCAACTTCACCCTGATGAACAACCATGCCGCCGCCATCAACGACCTGCTCCACATCCGGGCGATGGCGCCCAACGCCATCAACAGCCGGCTGCTGCTGGCCCGCGTGTACTATGCCGACAAGCAGTTCCCCGAAGCGGCCCATGAATACCAGGAAGTGCTGGGTTTGCGCCCGGACATGAGCGCGGCCCGGTTGGAATACGCCGAAATGCTCATGACCCTGGCCCAGCTTTACGTGCGTGCATCCCGCACGGCCGATGACCCCCTGTCGCTGCGCGTGCGTGCGGTCAAGCCGGTCGATACGCTGGCCAACCTGCTGCAGGATTCCATCCGGCGCTTTCCCCGGCAGGCCATGTGGCCGACCATGCTCGGCAACCTCTACGGCATGACGGGCGATGGCGAACGGGCCATCGCGATCCACAAGGCGGCCTTCCTGGACTCGGGCAAGAACCTCCAGATCGGCCTGACGTATATTAATACGCTCAATAACATGCATCGCTACCAGGAGGCGGTGACGCTGGCTGATGAACTGTTGCAGGTTAATTCGTCGGTGGAACTCTACATCCGGCGTGGTACGGCGCTGGCCGCCCTGGGCAAGACCCCCGAGGCCCTGGACGATTTCACCCATGCCGCGGACCTGACCCGCGACGTCAACGCCACCGTCATGCTGGCCCGCCAGTGCTGCACGGCGCTGGGGGCCGAGGGGGCGTTAAAACTCTTCCGTCAGCGGGTGGATAAGAACCCGAAGGATTTCCTGGCGCGGGTGGCGGTGGGCATGGTTCATGCCGCCAGCGACAACAGCAAGGCGGCGGTGGATGATTTCCTGCCTTTACTGGCGGATACCAGTGCCGCGCCGGCGCGCCCGGTGGTGCTGCGCATGCTGGCTATGGGGCATTACCAGCTCAAGATTTACGACAAAGCTCTCACGTATTATGAGCAGTTGATCGGCGCCCTGCCCGATGACCTGGAAGCCCTGAATAACGTGGCCTACCTGCTGGCCGAGGATCTCAAACGCCCGGAAGACGCCCTGAAGTACGCCCAGCGGGCCAAGCGGCTCATTGAGGACCGTCCGGTCGAATCTTCCCTGGCGGCCTATAGTAATGTTATGGATACAGTAGGGTGGGTAAAGTTTCTAGCCGATGATGTAGAAGGCGCCAGTGACGATCTGCAACGGAGCCTGCAAATGAATCCGTTGCCGATCTGCTATTACCATCTGGCGCGTTTGTACCAGAAGCAGCATCGGTTGCGGGATGCGAAAGCGGCGGCGGAGCAATGCGTCAAGCTGGGCAACACCCAGAAGGATTCGGCGGTGCCTTTGGCGCAGAGCTTGCTCGATCAGTTAAAGAAGACCCCGCCGGCGGGGTAAGTCTCCGTTCGGCGTGTCGTCCGATAATAAAGGTCTGTAGCAATGAATTGCCGCTTCGTTTTCGAGGCGGAGAATGTTAAAATAGAGAACTTGGCTCTTTCTTGAGGTTGTACGTATGAGTCAGCTTGCGACCCTTCAGCCCCCACCCCGGCCCCTGTCTGCCGCACCGATGGGCGATAGCCCCGATGTCTTGTTCATCATGCGCCATTACCGCTGGATGCTTATTATCGGCACCCTGCTGGGCGTCCTGGTGGGCCTTTCGTCCTTCTGGGTGGCACGCCGGTTCTTCCCGAGTTATGCCGCCTGGGTGGAATACCAGGTACTGCCGACCCAGGCTGGACCGCTGGACAAGGTGGTTGAAACCTTCCAAGGCGATGAAATTACGCGCTTTATCGCGCGGCAGCGCAACGTCTTGAAGCTCAACCCCTCCGAAAGCCTGCTCGAGGACATGCTCAAGGACGATGCCTTCCGCTTTGACTACAACGACAAGAGCAAGCCGGATGCCGCCAAGCGCAAGAGCCCGTTCCTGCTCCGGAACGATAGCCCCAAGACGGCCCTGAAGAATAATCTGGACGTGGTGCCCATTCCCAATACAGACCTCTACCATGTGCAGTTCACCGGGCCGGATCCGCAGGAAATCTGGGAGCAGGTGACCGCTTGCGCCAAGGTGTATGAAAACTTCCTGCGCAACCGCACCACCAGCGAAGAAGCCGAGAAACTCAAACAGTTGAAGGCCACGCGGGCGGAATTGCAGCAGCGCGTGGATGTGGCTCAGCAAACGGTGGAAACCTTCCGCGATGCCCATGATATTCCGGGTATTATTCAATCCAACAGCCGCCTGACGGCCGCCCTGGCCTCCCTGGACACCGCGGTGGTCAAGGCGCAGACCGATACCAACCAGGCCCGCGGAGGGTTTGAATCCATTAAAAAGCAGCTTGATTCCAATACCTTCAAGCTCCCCGCAGACATGCAGGCCCAGGTTGATAATGACATGCAGGCCGCAGGCCTGCAGGCGGAAAAGCGGGCGCTGGAACGCGAACGCGAAGTGATGTTGAACGATCATGGTCCGGCCTATGCCGCCATCAAGGCTTTGGACATTCGCATTGCCGCTTGCCAAAAGCAGGCCGACGGCTTGCGGGAAGAAGCGGCCGCCCGCGCCCGCATCAGTATGGTCGAGCAGGCCCAGCGTTTCTTCACCGGCGCGCAGGCGGTCGAACAAGATTTGCTGGCACGGCGTAATGAATTGCTGATCCAGGTAAAAGACCTGGAGCATTGGCTCAACGAGTTTTCCACCCGGACCGACAACCTCAAACAGCAGCAGGCTTTGCTCCAGGAACTGGACCAGAAGATCCTGATGATCGAAGTGGCACGGAACAGCGATGCCTCGCGTATCCGCAAGTATGGTGAATCGGGCGTGCCCGACAAGAGCGATCCGGTCTTCCCCCTCTGGTGGAAGTTTGTTCTTCCGAGCGTCTTGGCCGGTGCGTTCGCCGCTTTCGGTTTGTCGTATCTGCGGGAATTGACCAATACCCGCGTGCGGACCCCGCGCGACATCACGCGGACGATGCAGATGCCGCTGCTGGGTTTCGTGCCCGATCAGGAAGACGACACGATCGTCAACGGCGATCTGATGACCTCGATTCGTACGTCGCCGAATTCCATGATTGCCGAATCGTTCCGGCAGATTCGCGGGCGCCTCGCGGCCCAGGCCGATGGCAGTGCCTTGGGCACCATGCTGGTGGCCAGCATTGCGCCCGGCGGGGGGGCCACGACCGTAGCGAGCAACTTGGCCAACGGCATTGCACTCAATGATGTGCGCGTGCTGCTGGTGGATGCCAACTTCTACCGTCCGGGCCTGAGCTCCATTTACCGTAATATTCCGGCTCTGGGCCTGAGCGATGTGATCGCCGGCAAGGCCAAGGTGGAAGATGTTATTGTGGAAAGTGCGGAACTGCCCACGTTGCACCTGATGGGCACGGGCTCCAAGCCCAACACCACCTCGGCCGAATTGCTCGAAAGCCGGGCGTTCCGGGAGGCGTTAAGTGTGCTCAAGAGCCGCTATGACCTGGTCATCTTTGATGGCGCGCCGCTGAGCCTGGTGTCCGATTCGCTGAGCCTTGCGGCCAAGCTCGATGGCGTGGTGGCGGTCGTGCGGGCCGGGTCGATCAGCCGCGGCACGGTGACCCGCGTGCGCGATCAGCTCCGCCAGGTGCGGGCGAATCTGCTCGGGTTGGTGCTCAATGCCGCCCAGACGCACGGGGCGGGTTACTTCAAGCAGAACTATCGTTCGTTCTATCAGTACGCCGCGCCGTCCCAGATGCCGCGCAAGCCGGCGGAGGCGCTGGGCCGCTGATCGCGGATGGCTGTTGATTCTCCTGACGGCGCCGGGATACCCCGGCGCCGTTTTTTGTCGCGCAGCGTTTGATTGCCGCGCTGGAATCAGGTACATTTTCCGTCTTCGGCCGCCGTAGCTCAATTGGTAGAGCGATGCTTTCGTAAAGCATAGGTCGTGGGTTCGAGTCCCACCGGTGGCTTTTTCGTTTTCCCCACGCACAGACGAACGGTTGCGTCCCGTGTCGGCCTTGCGTACGATACAGCAGTCACGGGGCGTGGCGCAGTTTGGCTAGCGCGCTTGACTGGGGGTCAAGAGGTCGCAGGTTCAAATCCTGTCGCCCCGAGTGAGAAACCCTTGTATTTACAAGGGTTTTTTCATGCGCTGGGGGCCCGTTGGTTGATCATCAAGCCCCGTGCTACAGGGCGGGGGTGGGATATTTTGCTGGCCAGTAGCGGGCTTTTTATGGAGCTACCCTACTTCTTCGCCTTCGCCGGCAGATCGTCCATGATCGCCTGGGCTTCGGTCACCATTTTTGCCAACACCACTACCGGGAGTTGCTGCATCCCGCCACTGTCGGCAATGTACGGGTTGGCCGGGACTTCGATGTACGCAGTCGGGGCCAGTTCCTCGCCGTTATCGATGCGGAAAGCTCACCACCGCCTGCCCTGCGATGCGCATGATCCGGTGGTGTGCCTGGATGAGCCGCCGGCCTTGCCTTGGGGTCTCTGAACAGCAGCGCACGTGCGCATGGCGGGCATTTTCGCATGTACCGCGGCCGGGCACGATTGTATACTGCGCCCGCGAAGCTTGGGGATGGTCTCCGGGCTGCGGCGACCAGGTGTCATGCGGCCCGTGAGGGCGTGGAGGCAATGGTGATTGGTACTGCCGGGATCCAATTTTCCCCCCGTTCCCCACTCCCCCTGCCCAGGGCGCTGGCGCCCGCGGTTTTGCGCAAAGCGAAATTTTCAGCCGTTGTAGTGCGCCAGCTGGCGGCGAAATGCCTGCGCGCTGCGACGTTGGCGACGACCGTGATTCTGGGGGCGGGCGGCTTGGCCGGCGCCGCGCCGGTGGCCCCGGGGGATGCCTATCGGCCAGAGGGTGTGGGGGAGGGGGGTGCGGGCGCGCCGCTGGTGTTTGAGCATTCGGCTGAGGCGGGCCCGGACGAGACATTTTTAATTGTCGGAGAGCGGTTGACGGGCGCGGTGGCGGCGTGGGGCCGGAGCGCGGACAACGCGGTGGGGCAGGCGTGGCAGCCACGGGTGCAGTTTCTCAAGGATGGATACCTGGCGGCCACGCTGCCGGAGCGCGCGCCGGACGGGCCGTTTGTCGTATGGGTCAAGAGCGCGGCGGGGGCGGGAACGGCGGCGGAGTGGTCGGCGCCGTTCGTGCTCAACGCGCCGCAGCCGTGGTGGTGCGGGCCGGGCGTGGCGCGACCGGGCGAGGCGGTGCGTGTGTTCGGACGGAATCTGGCGCGGCGGCCGGATGGCGCACAGGCGTTCGTGTATGTCGCGGCGCACGGGCGCGACGGGGTGTGGGCGGAGGTCCTCCAGGCGGGCAAATACGCGGTGACGTTTCGCGTGCCGCCGGGGCTGGCGGCGGGCGATTACGAGGTGTCGATGCATGCGGGTGCCGGCGGCGTGTATGGCTGGGGCGGGCCGGTTCCGCTGCGGATCGAAGCGGCCACGCCGGCCGCGCAGGAGTGCCTGCTGCCGGCCGGCGCCAGCGGAGCGGAGATGCAGCGGGCGCTGGACCAGGCATCCGGCGGCGGTGGCGTGGCGGTGGTGAAACTGCCCGCCGGTACGTTCACGTTTACTGGCACGCTGCGCATTCCGGCGGGCGTTGCGCTGGTGGGCGCGGGGCGCGACCGGACGGCGCTGCAGATCGTGCGCGATCCGGGGGCGCACTTTGCGCGGCTCGGCGGCGCGGGGTGGAATCAGGCGCCCGGGGCGATCCACACGCCCGGCGACACGCTGGAGTACGAAATCGCGGTTCCCCAGGAAGGCGACTGGACGGTCTGGCTGCGCTACGGCACGGACATGTCCCCCTGGAAACAGCCGGGCGTGAGCCGGTGCGCGACGCTCGCGGCGGACGGCGGCGGCGCGCCGGTGCCGCTGGACAATTTGCCCAACACGGGCGGCTTTGGCGTCTTCAAGTGGTCCAAAAGCGCGGTCATTCATCTGGCCGCGGGGAAGCGGACGATGGTCTGGAAGAACGTCAAGGGCGGCGGCATCTCCCTGGACGCGTTTGTATTTGCGTTGAATCCCGCATTCGCGCCGTCGGACACGCCCCTGCCCCAAACGGGTGATGGCGTGATCGTGTTGCAGGGCGAGGACGTGGCACGCTTTGCGAGCAAGGACGGCACGCTGCCCGCCGACGACCGTGCGGCGGTATGGCTGGCCGGCGACGGCGCGGGCGTGGCGGACCTGACGATCCTGGGCAATCCGCAGGTCAACCTGGGCGTTGTGCTCCAGCCGGTGCAGAGCCGGGACTGGATTTCCGGTTGCCGCGTCGAACGCGTTCGGGTGGCGGACAACGACGGCAAGCAGGCGGAGAATTGCGGCCTGGTGGCGCGGCGGGCGCGGGGCGCGGTGGTGCGCGACAATGAGCTGGCCGGACGCACGCCGCTGTTCCTTGCGGGGGTGCGGCAATGCGATTTTTCGCGCAATCGGCTGGTCTCCCAGACGCGTTTCGGGGGCAACGCGGAGGCGGCGATCCTGGGGCGCACGGATATCGTCGAGCAGTGCATCATCGAAGGCAACGTGGTGGCGGCGCCGGCGGGCGCGGAAGCCGGCGGCCCGACGGCGCGACGTTTGATCTGGCTTTCGACAGGGCGCGGATCGGTTGCGCATAATTACCTGGCGGGCAATGGCGTGGAAGCGGCGCGCGGGCCGGGCGCCGCGGAGGCGGGGGCGGGCGCGGCGCGGTT
>Ga0316217_10007438_pt1 | contig 10463 bp, 7 predicted proteins | sample 1anoAmetaG_FD_203633 | JGI IMG/M metagenome (GOLD analysis project Ga0316217, IMG submission 203633) | Freshwater microbial communities from Trout Bog Lake, Wisconsin, USA - 1anoA | ecosystem: Environmental > Aquatic > Freshwater > Lake > Hypolimnion/Profundal zone | place: USA: Wisconsin... | reverse complement strand
CGCTTGACCCGCGCTCCTTCACCATTGCCACCTATGCGCTGTGCGGCTTTGCCAACTTTGGCTCCATTGGGATTCAGATTGGCGGACTGGGTGCGCTGGCGCCTTCGCGCCGCAGCGACCTGGCGAGGCTTGGATTCAAAGCCATGCTGGCGGGAACCATGGCAAACCTGATGTCGGCCTGTATTGTGGGAGTGCTGTTATGAGTTCGCACGCAGACGTAAAGCACATGGCGATGGACGAGTACACGCGCGCCGAATCAGCGGCCATGGTGATTCGCATGCAGCTCTCGCAGAAGCCGCAGCTGGGAGCGCCTGAAATCGCGGTCGTGCTGGGCTCGGGACTGGGTGGGCTGGCGGAGGAGCTGACGGATTCGGTAGTCATTCCATACGCGGGTATCCCGAACTTTCCGCGCTCCACGGCGAGCGGCCACGCGGGGCGGCTGGTGATTGGAAAGAGCGGCGAGCTGACGGTTGCAGCCATGCAGGGCCGCGTCCATCAGTATGAGGGCTACAGCAGCCGCGAAGCTGCGTTTCCGGTGCGCGTGCTGGCGCGGCTGGGGATTAAAAGCCTGGTGCTCACCAATGCGGCCGGAGGCATCAATCCTGCGTACCGGCAAGGCGAGCTGGTGGTGCTCGGCGACCACATCAATCTGCAGGGCAACAATCCGCTGAACGGGCCGAACGACGAGCGTTTTGGGCCGCGCTTTCCGGACATGAGCGAGGCTTACAGCCGCGTCTATCGCCGGATTGCGCTGGATGCGGGACGCCAACTCGGCATTGAACTGACGGAAGGCGTGTATGCCGCGCTGCGCGGCCCAAGCTATGAAACACCGGCGGAAATACGCTATCTGCGCGCCATCGGCGCCGATCTGGTGGGCATGTCCACGGTGCCGGAGGTGATCGTGGCGCGGCACATGGGAATCGCCGTGCTGGGGATCTCCTGCGTGACCAACCTGGCGGCGGGAATGTTCGAGGGCGCAATCGATCACGAGGAGGTGCTGGAGACGGGGAAGCGCGCCAGCGCGACCTTGCTCGCACTGCTGACGGCGATTCTTCCCCGGATCGCCGAGGAAAGCAAGTAGCGCGATTGCGGCAAGAAGGAGCTTCGGATCATCGTCGCTCGACTGTCCGGAATGCCTCTGCGGCCGCGCTGGATATTTGGACGATGTAGGGATCTTTCGCTGCGCTCAAGATGACACCTCAAAATCTTCTCTCAGAGCGGCGGCTTCTGGCTGCCGCGGCACAACTCCGCCGCATGCAAAATGGCTTTTGCTTCACGGTTGGCCATCTCTTCGCTGGTGAAATAGATAAACCAGCGGGGACGCTCGGACCGTTCCTCACTTCTCTTTTTGCAGTGTTCGCAGGGGTACACGTCATTCTTGAGAAAGTAGGAATAGACCTGAACGTTTTTGCCCGCTGCGGCATAGAGTTCGAGGTTCCAGTTGGCGGCCAGCTCGTCATAGGCCACGGACACATTGGCAATGTCGTTGAATGACACCTTTTGTTCCGTGTGTTGAGCGAACGGCGGTTTCTCGATGTAGGTATCGACCGCGGTCCACGACAAGGTACAGCTGCCGGCATCGGCCTGCACCGCCCTGTAATCCCCCGCGTGGGTGTGTTCTCCCAGCATCCCATCCTGAATCAACTTCATGGTGGCTTCCAGCGAAGCATCACTCTCGGCGGGCGCGGGAGGTGAGACCTCCTGCTGTGGCGTTAACGTGGCGGCCAGAAGGACCGCGCTCAGCCACAAGATTGTCATTCGCACTGGACTCGACCTCCCGCCGAAGATCGTCGCTTTTGGAACGTCTGTGAGATTCTCTATCGGCTTCTTTTGTCGCCCGGTGGCGATGAATTCGTCGTGGGGAGCAGGGCCGCCATTCCGGATGGAATGCCTCTGGGGCTGGGTGGGAGATTTCGACATCGCTGGGATCTTTCGCTGCGCTCTTAGATGACAGCTCACGAACAAACCCAAAGACAGGAACAAAGCCAAAGGCAAGGTCAACCGCCCCATTCAAGCCGAAGGAAGGCTTGAATGGGCCACCCGTAACGGCGACTTCCCACATTCGCCAAAGGAGGGCGGATGTGGGCCACCGAGGCTAGAAGTGGAAGCGCATGGCGAGTTGGATTTGGCGTTCGCCAAAGATGGTGTTGGAGGCTGCGGTGGGAGTGTTGAAGTTGGAGTCGTACTCCAGTTCGGGGCCGTTGGTGGTGGAGTCGTAGGTGGTGTAGAGGGTTGTGGTGCGGTGGGTGATGTTGAGGTGGTTGAAGAGGTTGAAGGCCTCGGCGAGGAATTCCAGGTCGCGTCCGGCTTCGCCCAAATAGAAGCGGCGGGAGAGGCGGAGATCGGTGTTGTAGAAGTTGCCTATGCGGAAGCTGTTGCGTCCCAGGAAGGGCAGATAGGTCAGGCCTCCGGTTCCCATGAAACCGTAGCATCCGGCGCAGCTGGCGTTGTTGGTGATGGCCGAGAGTGGGGCGTTGCCGCTGACGTTATCGCTGAAGGGCTTGCCCGTGGCGAGCTGCACGATGGGCGCGATGCTCCGATGATCGAGCGTGTAATGCGCGACTCCGTGGGAGTGGGCGAAGAGGCGCGGCGACCAGTAAAGGCTGGCGACCAGGCGCTGGCGAATGTCGTAGTTGGAGGTGCCGTAGTCGGGGCGCTTGACCAGGTGCGGGACGCCATCGAAATCGTAGGTGAAGGGAATGGGGCTGAGAGTGTTGTTGCGGGTAATGAAGGTGGTCGAGCTCTGGCCATTGTCGATGGCGTGCGACCAGGTGTAGTTCATCTTGAAGCCGAGGCGGCGGCTGGAGGTGCGGTTGAACTGCAGGACCAGGGCGCTGTAGGTGGAGTTCACGTTGGAGCGGATCTGGGTGATGGATTCGAAGTTCGGGTTGAGACGCGCGGTGTAGACGGGAACGGTGAGGGTGTGTCCGTTGTAGGGGCCGGGCGCGCCGGTGTAGTAGTCGGGGGTGAAGGTATAGGTGACCGGGATCAGGCTGGCGGGGTCGAGGTTGGTATCGACGTAGTTGGGCAGTTCGCGGCCCAGGCTGAGCAGGTAGGTGGCCGAGACAATGGTGTTGTGGGCAACCTGGCGTTCGAGGATGAGGTCGGCCTGCTGGATTTGCGGAACCTGCATGTTGTGGGCAAAGACGACGACGTTGCCCGCCTGTGCGGTGGTGGGCGGGGCGGCGTAGACATTGGGGTAGATGGGACCGTTGAGGCAATTTGTGGCGAACAGGTAACAGGCCTTGTAGCTGTAGCTGCTCTGCGCCAGCTGGGTTCCTGTGTTGGTGATGGCCGAGGAGATGGTGGAGTTGCTGATGCGCGCGTAGTACACGCCGTAGCCGCCGCGCAGGGCGGTTCTGCCGTCTCCGGTGACGGCCCAGGCGAAGCCGGAGCGCGGGCCGAAGTTGTTCATGTCCGAGGGAAACGACTGGGATGCGGGCAGCTGCGAGTTGGGCACCTGCGGACTGGGCAGCAGTTCGAAGTCGTAGCGCAGTCCGAGGCTGACGGTGAGGCGGCGCAGCGGACGCCAATCGTCCTGGACGAAGAGCGCGCCGTCAAAGGTGTGGAAGGCGAAGGCGGGAGTTCCGAAGCCCTGGGTGAAGCTGCTGTATCCCTGGTTCTCGGTTCCGGTGTTGTTCTGCCACTGGTAGAGGTCGGCGATGAAGTTGGCGCGATAGTCGTAGTTGTAGGCTCCGGCGACGGCATAGAGGTTGTTCATCTGATCGATGACGCGGTTGGCGTCAAAGCCGAATTTGAAGATGTGGCGGCGGTGCACCCAGCTGAGGGTTTCGGCGATCTGGTTGCGGTATTCGTCGGGCAGGGCGAGGCGAGGCTGGTCGGTGGGGGTTCCGAAGGTAAAGCCGGAGGAGTCGGCTAGCACGGCGACCGAGGGAGCCAGGCCGCCCGGACCGGCAGGCTGGCCGGGGACGAAGGTTTGCGGCAGCTGGAATTCGAAGTCGCGGCTCCAGGAGTAGCGCAGCTCGTTGTAGAGCGAGTGATTGAGGGTTGAGGTGAGGCGCGCGATGAGGGTATCGACCTTGACGCCGTCGAAGCCGAAGCTGGTGGTGCCGATGTCGGCGACGGGATCGGTTTCGGTGCCGCCGGGCGAGGACCAGCGCAGGCGGTCATAGAGAAATGAGAGGGTGTTGCGGGAGTTGAGGTGGTAGTCGAGCTTGGCCAGGCCGATCTGGTGATTGCCGCGGCGGGGGACGGGGCCGAGGAGATTCTCCAGGTAGCCGAGGCCGCTGTAGAAGCCGGCGATGGCGGCCGAGTCGGAGATGCCGAAGGGGCGGGTGAGGGCGTAGATCTCATCGCGGCTGGAGTCGTCGGTGTAGCACTGCTGCACCAGGGCGCGGTTGGCGCCACTCAGGGCTCCGTAGTGGGAGGGGATGACGCAGGGCGGAGCCAAGAGGCTGCTGGGATTATTGGCAGCGGCGACGGCGGGGTAGTCGCGGCGCTGGGCATCGAAGGTGGTGAAGAAGAACACCTTGTCTTTGACGATGGGGCCGCCGAGGGTTCCGCCGAACTGCTGGCGCCGGTCGAGGGGCTTGATGTGTTCGACCGCGTCGCTGCCGGGGACCGGAACGACGGTAAAGGGGTTGGTGGCGCCCAGGGCGTTGTCCCGCATGTAGTAAAAGGCTCCGCCGTGGAACTGGTCTGTGCCGCTGCGGGTGACGGCGTTGACGACCGAGCCGGCGGCGCGGCCGTACTCGGCGGAAAAGTTGGAGGTGTTGACCTGGAACTCCTGCACGGCGGCCTGGGGGATGACGTAGCTGATGCGGGTGCGTCCGCGCTCTTCGCTGAAGAATGCCTGGTTGTTGTCGGCGCCATCGACGGTGCTGCTGTTCAGCAGGCCGCTGATGCCGCGGAAGCTGATGAGTCCGTAGTCGCCATCGAGGTTGGCGGTGGGAGTGAGCAGGGCGAAGTCGGACCAGCGGCGGCCGTCGCTGGGAAGGTTCTCGATGTCGGCTTCATCGATGTTGGTGGCGAAATCGGGCTGGGAGGTGTTGACGGCGGGAGCCTGTTCGCGCACCTCGACGGACTCGCTGACGGCGGCGACGGCGAATCGGATCTCGACTTCCGTGACGCGGCCGACCTCGACGGTCACGCGCGGCAGGTGGAAGTCTGCGAAGCTCTGGCTGGCGGCGGTAAGCGAGTAGCTGCCGGGCGGGAGTCCGACCATGCGGAAGTCGCCCGCGGGGCCGGTGAGGGCGGCGAAGAGCTCGCCGGTGGAGGCGGATTGCAGGGTGATCCGGGCGCTAGCCACGGCTGCGTGCTGGGCATCTGAGGCGGTGCCGGCGATGGCTCCGGAGAGCGTGGTTTGGGCGATGGCCAGGGAGGCGAGCAGCAGCACGGAAAGCGGAAGCAAGCAGAAAGCGCGGCGCAGAGACATGTCGATCACCGTCCAAAGAATGTAGGGAATGCGGTGCGGCAACTGCTCACGAAGCCGGCGCGATCATCCGCGCCCGCTTTTTTTGCGATTGAGGGACACCAGCCCGATCCAGGCAAATCCGTAGATGGCAAAAATGACCGCGGGCTCATACTGTCCCTTGTTCTGCACATGGAGGACAACCAGTGCTATGCCCGAGAGGGTCAAGAGCACCATCATTGCGATTGCGATCCGGTTACGGGCGGCTTTCCTCACAGGATTCTCTATCCAAGCGATCGGCCTATGGGTCACACGAAATAGAGCCGGACACCACTTGCGGTTTTTTGACTCCGGGTACTTGAACGCGCACGACGACCAGGGTGTTTCCGGAAGTCCCGACGCGGTTGAGTGCCGTACGCGGAGGTTAGTCTCTGGATGGGAACAAAATTCGGAATCGGGAATTTGTTACGGAATCAGAACGGAGGATGGGCGGCCGCAGAGATGGGCTTCCTGCTCCCCCACCTTATCCGCGCAAAAGCGGCGCGGCGAAGGTGGGGCACCCGTCATGGGGTTAGCCGCGGGTATTCGACGGGTGCATGATAGCCTTTTCCCATGGGCCGCATTCACGTTCTCTCCGAACATGTCGCCAACAAGATCGCCGCCGGCGAGGTGGTGGAGCGTCCGGCTTCGGTGGTGAAGGAGTTGATCGAGAACTCGCTGGACGCCGGGGCCACGCGGGTGCGGATCGACATCGAGGGCGGCGGACGGAAGCTGATCCAGGTGACCGACAACGGCTGCGGCATGGTGCGCGACGACGCGCTGCTGGCCTTTGAACGCCATGCGACCAGCAAACTGAAAAATGACGACGATTTGCTTTCGATTGCGACGCTGGGCTTCCGGGGCGAGGCGCTGCCTTCGATTGCGGCGGTGAGCCGGCTGCGGCTGGAGACTCGCGACGCGACCGAGGCGAGCGGCACGGTGGTGGAGATCGCCGGAGGACGGATTCTTACCGTGGAAGAGGCCGGACTTCCGGCGGGGACTTCGATCAGTATTCGCGATCTGTTCTTCAATATTCCGGCGCGGCGGAAGTTTTTGAAGGCGGAGTCCACCGAGCTTTCGCACATCGCTTCACTGGTGACGCACTACGCGCTGGCGCATCCGGAGATGCACTGGGAGCTGCACTCGGCGGCCAACGCGATGCTGACCGCGCCGCCGGTGGCGAGCCACGCCGAGCGCATTTACCAGGTATTGGGCAAGCAGACGCTGGAGGAGCTGATTCCGCTGGCGGCGCAGATGGCGCTGGAGCGGGTGGGGATCCCGGAGCCTCCGCCATGGCGGCGTGAGCCGGAGTATGAGGCTCCCACACCGGGCGAGCTGCGTCTGCACGGCTTTACCAGCAAGCCGGAGATCCAGAAGCTGAACCGCAATTCGATCTTCATCTTCGTCAACGGGCGGCTGATTCGCGACAAGGTGGTCATGCACGGAATTCTGGAGGGATACCGCAACATCATCCCGCCGACGGTGTATCCCGTGGTGCTGCTGTTTCTGGAGATGCCGTGCACGGAGGTGGATGTGAACGTGCACCCGTCGAAGACCGAGGTACGCTTCCGTCAGCAGAGCTTTGTGCATGACTTTGTCAGGGACGCGGTGCGGTCGGCGCTGATGGCGGCGCGTCCGGCACCGGCGTTTGCCAGCGAGATTCATGCCGGGCCGTCGGCGCGGGTGGCGCTGACGCCTCCGCTGCCGGGAAGAGGGGAAGAGACCGAAGGCAAGGTCAACGACCCCACCCAAGCCAACGGCGGGCTTGAATGGGCCACCCGCCCCACTCAAGCGGAAAGCGGGCTTGGATGGGCCACCCAGGAGGGCTTCTCGCTGATTCCCGCGGAGAGCACGCTGCGCAATGAGGCGCTGCCGTTCGATAGCTCGATGCTGGTGGAGGGCAACGCGGCGGCGAGTGCGGTGCGGATCGCTCCGCAGGGATTTGGGACGGAGATCGCAGGGTACTCCTCGCAAACCTACCCGGTGGAAGAGTCGGTTCCGGAGACGCGGCGCCGCTGTGCGCTGCCGCTGGACGGGATCGACGATGCCATGGATTTGTCGATGCTGGGAACGCTGAAGCCGCTGGGGCAGATTCGCGACTCGTTTATCCTGGCCATCAACCCGCAGGGACTTTGGATTATCGACCAGCATTGTGCGCATGAGCGGGTGTTGTTCGAAAAGATTCGGGCCGAGCGGGGCGGGCGGGCGGTGGAGGCGCAGCGGCTGCTGATGCCTCTGATTGTGGAGCTGCGGCCGGCCCAGCAGGCCATCTTTGCCGAGATTGCCGAGGAACTGGGGCGCAACGGCTTTGAGGCCGAGCCCTTCGGGGTGAGGACGCTGGCGATTCAGACGGCCCCGGCGGGGATTACGGGCGAAAATGTGGCGGATCTGCTGGGTGAGCTGCTGGAGCAGTTCGAGGGCGAAGAGCAGGCGCTGACCATGGAGAAGATCCGCACGCGCATTGCCGCCTCGATTGCCTGCCATGCGGCGATCAAGGTGAATATGCCCTTGGACACGGCCAAGATGGAGTGGCTCTTGGCGGAGCTGGCAAAAACCAAATATCCGATGAGCTGTCCGCACGGCAGACCGGTCGTGCTGCGGTATTCTGTAAAGGACATACAGAAGGCGTTCAAGCGAATTTGAACAATCCCACGCGATCCGGGTTGAGCGGGCCAGCTGTCCGATACGGCGGGTTGGTGGCCGAAATTCCTTGGAGTGGCACGCGATAGTCAGACGGTGTAGGGGTCCTTCGCTTCGCTCAGGATGACACTTTAATAACGAGAGCAGCGGTAGGATCGAGAGCAACGGCCAGAACAAGAGCAAATCTTAGTAGGTGGTGTGAGTGGAAAACGTATTGGAAAACAATGACTGAGCAGGAATTGCAGGAGCTGCGCGACGCCAAGTGGCACACGGACGGACATGCGATCCGGACGCAAGAGGACGCGCGCGAATTTATCGAGAGCGTGGGTTTCTGCCTGATGTACCCGCTGCGCCCGCCGGTGCTGGTGCCGACGTTTATCGGCGCCTGGGCGGGCAACCATGAGAACCTTCCGACCTGGCAGCACGCCTACGCCGATCCGCGCGCGAAAGAGGCGATGGAGGTGATGGTGCGCACGCTGCGGCAGAAGTTTGCCTTTGAGGCGCCGCTGTTTGGCGAGACGGACTTTCTGGTCTCGTCCGAGGTGTTTCCGTATTTCTACGGCCTGGTGGGGGACCGCAATCCGCGGGCGGCGATCAAGACGGGCAACCGCTCGGAGTACTCGCCGCTGGCGGCGCACGTCTTTTCGGTCATTCAGAAGGACGGGCCGATTACCAAGAGCCGGATGCGGGAGATTCTGGGCGGAGAGTTGTCGGAGGCGGCGATTGACCGCGCCCTGGGCGAGCTCTCGATGAAGCTGCGCATTACGCGGGTGGACTACCGGGCCGAGCAGGGTGCGTACTGGGACGTGCTGCTGCGGTGGAGTCCGGACGAGGTGCGCGAGGGCATGAACATGTCCATCGCCGAAGCGCTGACCGCACTGGTTTCCAAATACATTGAATGCGTGGTGGCGGCCGAACAACTGGAGGTGGAAGAGTTCTTCAGCACCTTCATCGGACGCGGACGGGTGCGGGAGGCGATCAACGCATTGCTGGCAGCGCGCGAGTTCCAGTTCACGCACGTAGGCACACGCTCGATGCTGCACATAACTCCGCCCAAGCCGACGATGGCCAGTCCGCGGCGGCTGGTGCGTCCTGGCCAACCGATTGCACGGCGTCCACGGCGGGCAGTGCAGGCGCCCATGCCGGTGGCGGCAGCCCCCAAGCCAACGGGCGAAACGATAACGGGCGATGCGATAACGGCCGAAACCAAGCCGGCCGTGAGCACGGACTCCACGAGCTCTGAAAAAGAATGAGCGAAGCCAGACAGAAACTTGTGATTGCCATCGACGGACCGGCCGGAGCAGGCAAGAGCACCATCGCCTCCCGGCTGGCCAGGACGCTGGGCTATGTGAATCTGGAATCCGGGGCGATGTACCGCGCGCTGGGGTTGAAGGCGATGGAAGCGGGGATCGCGGTAACCGACGGCGGGGCGCTGCTGGCGCTGGCCGGCCGGTCCACCATTGAATTGCAGCCGACTTCGGAGGGCAACCGGGTGCTGCTGGACGGACGCGACGTTTCAGTGCGGATCCGCGAGCGTGACGTGACCGACGCAGCCTCCAAGGTCTCGGTGCATCCCGAGGTGCGCGAGTGGATGGTGCGGCGGCAGCGCGAGATGGGAGTTCGAGGCGGAGTGATTATGGAGGGACGCGACATTGGCACGGTGGTCTTTCCGGATGCCGAGGTCAAAATCTTTCTCGATGCGGATTCCGGCGTGCGCGAGGGGCGGCGGGTGAGCCAGGCCAAGGCGGACGACGATCCGGCGCGCGCCGAGCGGCTGAAGCAGGAACTGCGCGAGCGCGACCGGCGGGACACGACCCGCGCGGCGGCTCCGCTGAAGGCCGCCGACGATGCGGTGCATATTGATTCCAGCGCGCTGACGATTGAACAGGTGATCGCGCGAGCGGAAGAGATTGTGGCGGAAAAGCTCAAGCAGCGCGGCGTTTCGATTTAATTGAAATAGAGAGCGATGGCCCCGGATGGAGAGAAACTCTTCCCATCCGGGGCTTTTTTTGCCTTGCGGGAAATATTTATTGAAAGGATCGCCTTGCGGGCTGTGCGAAACCTTCGCGGGGCGATGCAAAGCGCAACAGTGTTGCGAAATGCCTCAGCTTTTGTCGTCTCCTATCTAAGCTGTTGATTTCATGTGCGGAGAGCTACTGCAGCGCGGCAGAGTGGCTGTTTGGAGCGTTGCGAATTGCATCGATTGGCGGTGTTGCGATTTTCTTCAGATGGCGGGTGGTGTTGGATAACCTTCGTGTTTTCTGCGCGATAGCGGAAGGTACTCAGTTTGGCCAGCAGCGTGCTTTTACAAAGGCGTACGCGGCAAGGCCAAGAAGAAAAGCCGAGAGCCGCGAAATTCAAACAGAGCCCCAGCCAAAGGGGCGGAGGATCAGACAATGACGGTTATCCTAGT
>Ga0316217_10007436_pt1 | contig 10465 bp, 3 predicted proteins | sample 1anoAmetaG_FD_203633 | JGI IMG/M metagenome (GOLD analysis project Ga0316217, IMG submission 203633) | Freshwater microbial communities from Trout Bog Lake, Wisconsin, USA - 1anoA | ecosystem: Environmental > Aquatic > Freshwater > Lake > Hypolimnion/Profundal zone | place: USA: Wisconsin... | reverse complement strand
CGGATTCTCGAGGCGAATCAGGCGGCAGTCGAAGATTACGGCTACAGCCGGGAAGAACTGCTGGCGCTCTCCATCTTTGATCTGCGCGCTCCGGAGACCATGGACTTGCTTCCCGGCCAGATGGCCGAGGCTTATCTCAAGACCCTGCGCTTTGAAACCCTGCATCGCCGTAAGGACGGCACGGTCTTTCCGGTAGAGGTCATTAGCAGAGGAGTAGCCGTCGGAGATGAGCGCATGCTGATTGCTTCCATTCGCGATATTACCGAACGGAAGCGAAACGAGGAAGTGCTGCGCAACAGTCAGGCGGAGTTGGACCGTAACAACCGGGAGTTGCGGGCGCTGCTCGGAGCCGCCACGGCCACGGTAGAAGGCCGGGACTTTCCGCCTGCGGCCATGGATATCTTCGAATTTGCACGGCAGGCAACGGGCGCGCAATCCGGCTGCCTGGCCCTGTTGAACGCGGATGGTTCTGAGTGCCAGATGCTGGTTTGCGATGGTTCAGGGATACAACTTCTGAATTGCGCGAGCGGCGAAGGACGTTGCATCTTGAATCCGGGCTCGCCGGAGGCGCTTCTGGCCCTGCGTGAACAGGCTTGCCGGACGAAGCGCCCGGCCTTCCAGAACGATTTTCCCCAGAACGAGTCGCTGCCGGCCGGCGCATATGAGATCAGAAACTTCCTTTTCGCGCCCTTGGAGATCGGCGGTGACGTCCATGGCGTGATTGGATTGGCAAATAAAGAAGGGGGCTTTACTGAATCTGACGGGCAAACGGCGGTAGCTTTTGGCAAGCTGGCGGCCGGGGCCCTGCAAAAGAGCCGCTACCTCGACGCGTTGCGTGCCAGCGAAGAGCGCTTCCGCTCACTCTATGAAAACGCCACGATTGGGCTCTATCGCACCACTCCCTCGGGTAAGATACTGCTCGCCAATCCGGCTTTGGTGCGGATGCTCGGCTTCTCCTCCTTTGACGAACTTGCCCAACGAAATTTGGAGGAGGAGGCGCGCCGCGAGCCGATTTACGATCGCGTTGCTTTCAAGCGCCGAATGGAATCCGACGAGGTGTGCGACCTCGAATCTGCATGGACCAGAAAGGACGGGAGCACAGTCTTTGTGCGCGAAACCGCCAAGGCAATCCGTAACGCCGCCGGCGAAGCCCTCTACTATGAGGGTACGGTCGAAGATATCACCGAACGCAAGCAAGCGGAGCTTGCCCTGCGGCGTAACGAGGCTCTCTACCGCGCGGTAGTCGAAGACAGTGGTGAGCGCGTGATCTTCACCGATGCTGACCGGTTGCTCTTGTATCGGAGCCCCTCCCAACAACTGACGGGTTTTCCCGATGACGAGCGTCTCGGGCACGACATGCTGGAAGTGATACATCCGGACGAGGTTCAAATCGTCCGCCAGGCCTGGATCGATGTGTTGAACGATTCGGAAGAGCCGTGCGCAGTGGAATACCGCCTGCGGTTCAAGGACGGAGGTTACCGATGGGTGGAAGCATCGATTCGAAACATGCTGGCCAACCCGAATGTTCAGGCCATCGTAGCGCGCATTCGCGACGTCTCGGCGCGCAGAATAGCGCAGGAGGCGCTGCGCAATAGCGAAGCTCAATTCCGCGGCATTCTCGAGAATCTTCAGGACGCTTTTTTCCGCTCGGATGCGACCGGCCACCTTACGTTCGCGGCGCCCTCGGCGCCGGAGATGTTCGGTTACGACTCGGTGGAACAGATGCTGGGACTTCCGGTGGAAGCTTTGTACGCAGACGCCCAGGAAAGGTTGGCATTGCTGGAAAAACTTCATCGAACCGAACGTCTCAACGATTGGGTATGCAAGGCCAGAAGAAGAGATGGGACGAGTTTCTGGGCTTCCCTCAGCGTCCGCTTGTACCGCGACGAAGAGGGCCGCGTTACAGGCAACGAGGGCTTCGTCCGCGACATCTCGGAGCGCATGCGATCCCAGGAGGCGCTGTGCGAGAGCGAAGAGACCAACCGCATTACCTTCGAACAGGCGGCGGTCGGCATCGCTCACGTGGCTGCCGATGGCCGATGGCTGCGGGTTAACGACCGGCTCTGCGATATCGTGGGCTACACGCGCGAAGAGATGATGGGGTTGCGTTTCTATGACGTTACCCGTCCGGATGATATGAACCTGACCCAGGTTTTGATCCGGCAGATTCTGGCGGGCGTAGCGGACAGCTTCTCTGAAGAGAAGCGGTATATCCGAAAGGACGGATCAACCCTCTGGGTACATTTGACCGTCTCCCTGGTCCGCAATGCCGAAGGCGAACCGAGGTTCTTCGTTGCGGTGACGCAAGACATAAACGCACGCAAGGAAGTCGAGCAGCGGCTGCGGCAGAGCGAAGCTGAAGCTCGCGCTCGGGCCGATGAGTTGGCCGCCCTGCTCGATGCCGTGCCGGCCGCCACCTTCATTGCCCATGACCGGCAATGCTGGAGCATTACGAGCAGCCGGGCCGCGCTGGAAATGCTCCGGTTGCCACCCGGAACAAACGTTTCTATGACGGCTCTTGATGGCCAGGTGCCCCTGCATTTTCGCATTCTGCAAGGAGAGCAAGCGCTTGCTCTGGATGAATTGCCGCTCCAGCGGGCGGCGGCGACGGGCTGTGAAGTCCGCGCTTCAGAACTCTCGATCGTCTTCGATGATGGCAGTTCGCGCACCATCTATGGAAATACCTCACCGCTGTTCGACGGCAACGGGGAGGTGCGTGGTTCCGTCGGCGCTTACGTCGACATTACTGAATTGAAGCGCATCGAACTGGAACTGCGCCGGAGCCGGCATTCCCTCCAGGCGGCCATTGATGCTGCCAAACTGGGCGTCTGGAGCCGCGACTTGCTTGCCGACCAGGCCACCTGGGACGATCACTTGAGGGAGATTTACGGAGTCAGCGCCGGGGAGGTTGTTCCATACAGCAAGTTCCTGAACCTGGTCTTGCCGGAAGACCGGGAAGCAGTGATAACGGCCATGCAACAGCGAGTTAACTCCAACGAGCAGATCAGTTGCGAATATCGGGTTCGGAAGGCGGGCGAAGTCCGCTGGTTGCACTCCCGGGGCAGTTGCGTGCGCGATGAGTCCGGGAAGGTGATCGGAGTTTCCGGCATCACCATGGACATTACGGATCATAAGCGGGCGGAAGAGAATATGCGTTCCCTGCAGGAACAGATTCGCATCGCCCAGCGCACGGAAGCTCTCGGACGGCTCGCCGGGGGCATGGCGCACGATTTTAACAACATCCTGATGATCATCAGGAGCTATACGGAACTATTACAGGCCCACGTGCCCGAACGAGGCAGTGGGGCCGGCTACCTGGTGGAGATGCTGAAGGCGACCGACCGCGCCTCGGGTCTCACCGGGCAACTGTTGGCGTTCAGCCGCAAACAGATCGCTGTTCCGGTGGTGCTCGACCTGAATGCCGTGGTGAAAGACACCTCCAAGATGCTCCGGTTAATTGGTGAGGACGTGGAACTCGTGCTATCTGCGGCGCCCGAGTTGTGGCATGTTCAGACAGATCCAGATCAAATGGTGCAAGTGCTGATGAACCTGTGTGTCAATGCCCGGGACGCAATGCCCAATGGCGGCAAGATCACCATTGCCATCGAAAATCTGAGCTGCGCGCTTCCCGGAGAGCACCCCCACCTGCCGCCCGGAGATTTCGTCAAGCTCTCGGTCACCGACACTGGAGTGGGCATGACGAAGGAAGTTATGGAACACATCTTCGAGCCCTTCTTCACTACCAAGCCCCAGGGCAAGGGGACGGGGTTGGGCCTGTCTACCGTCTACGGTATCGTGACCCAAAGCGGGGGCTACGTGTGGGCCGAAAGCGAACCGGACTGCGGCGCCAGCATTGTCGCCTGCCTGCCGCGAGCGAACAAGATCGCACCCAAGCCGGAAACGCCGATTGACCGTGCGCTTCCGCGGGGCACGGAAACCGTGATGGTGGTCGACGATGAAAGGGCCCTGCGCGACTCAATCTGTGAGGCCTTGCGGGATGCGGGATACACGGTTCTGAGCGCCGGTCCCGGGGAGGAAGCCCTGTCTACGGCGGAGCGCCACGAAGCTCAAATTGCCGTTCTGATCACCGACGTGGTTATGCCCATGATGAACGGGCGGGAACTGTCGGAGAAATTGACCGGCATTCGCCCCGGGCTGAAGACGATCTTCATGTCCGGCTATACCGACGATTGGGTCGTCAGAAGCGGTATCAGCGAGTTGCGAGTGGCCTTCTTGCAGAAGCCGTTCAGCATGAGCGCCCTCGCCCGCAAATTGCGCGAGGTTATCGATTCCGCATAGCGGTCTCAAACCGGCTGGCCGCCATGCGGCCCGGCTGGCAGAAAAGAAAACCTGCACAAAAAAGCAGCCCCGCGTCCGGGGCTGCTTCTCTTGCTTCAGTGCTTAGGGTCGGTAAATGCCGAACTAAAAGCTGGCCGGCGGTGCGGCCTCGCTCGCAAAGGCGTACTTGAATCCCGCGGTGAAGCGGAACAGGCGAGTGCGGCCGGTGCCGAAGCTGGGATTGCCTTCGAAATCAAGAGCCGTCCTGAGCGACAGACCACCCGTAAGCCACCAGTCTACGCCCCCGCCCACGATGTACGACCCTCCGCTTATATAGGGCATCCCCGGTCCCGTGCCCGTTTGCTTGTACCGGCTGTACCCACCCATGCCCCGTAGGAAGGGCTCCATTCGCCGGCTCGCGCGGAAGCGGACAATTGGGCCGGCCCGGTATCCATACTCCCAGAAATTCAGGTACTTGGTGTATAGCAGGTCCCCTCCTGCGGTCAATCCGAAATGCTTGCTGAAATAGTGGGCAATGGAAATCTCGCCGCCCCCCCCGAGCTTCCACTTCGTAGGGTTGGTGTCCCAGTTCCCTCCACCCCGGAACATCAGGACTCCGCCCCCGGCCACTTCGTCACGAACTACTTCGCTTCCAGATGCAGGCGCTGGGGTTGGAGCAGCGGGCTCTTGTGCCCACATTAGTGTCGACGCCACCAGGAGCACCAGCAGCATTATCGTCAATTGTGACTTCACTATCCCTCCCATGCTTGGCAAGAGAACTGTGGGAATCGCAATATAGCATAAGGAATACTTTTCAGAGCAGAATTTTGAGGAGGCCCGGGCAAACAACGTTCAGGTTTGCTGGCGGACTATTTTGGAATTACATACAGTGCTCCTGCACTCTTTAGGCTCTCCAATGTCTCTGGCTGCAATAAGGCGGATCCATTTACCAATGGCTCACCGGGGGGCGAGATCACGTCCCAAACAGGGTGCTGAAAAACCACTCCCCTTTTCACAGCTTAAGAGTTCGCGGAAGAAACCGGCATCTCCGTCCGTGGCTGATTGCGGCGGCCGATTTCGTTGTAAACCTGCAGAATGCGGTGAACCGAAGTGTCCCACGAATAGCGGGCCGCCTGCTCATAGCCTCGCTGCTTCATGCGCTCGCGCAGAGGTTGATCGAGCAGGACGCGGTGCAATGCGCGCATGATCTCAAAGACGTTCTCCGGATTTACCAGCACCGCTGCGTTGCCCACCACCTCCGGCAACGATGACGTGTTGGAGGTGACCACGGGGGTGCCGTGCGCCATCGCCTCCAGCGGGGGCAGTCCGAAACCTTCGTACAGCGAGGGGAAGACGAAGACCTTCGCCGCATCGTAAAAAATTCGCAGCACGTCAATCGGCACAAAGCCGAGGAAGCGTACGTCGTTCTGCACGGCGCTCCGAATCACCGTTCTCCGCAAGTCAGGATGGCTCGACAGATCGTCGCCGATGATGAGCAGCTTGAGGTCGGGATACTTGTCGTCCTTCGCGAGTTCAATCTTCAGAGCGGAAAACGCCTCGATGATGCGGACGATGTTCTTGTGGGGGCTGATCCGTCCCGCGTATAGCAGAAAGGGGTGATTCACCTGGTAGCGCTCGGAGATAAACTGCCGGTCGGCATCCGTGGCGTGGCCAAGGCGAAAGCGGTCGTCCAGCGCGTTGTAAACCACCTCGATCTTGGAGCCGGGTATGCCAAACAGGCGCTGCACGTCGTTCTTGGTGAAGCTGGAAACGGCAAAGATCCGCGCTGCGCCCTGCAGGGCGCGCCGCGTGAATTCGGTGTGGATCATGCGGCGCAGGCCGGATCCGTTCCGGCGCGTGCGGTATAGATAGTCGAGCAGGTCGTGGACGGTGATGACGTACGGACAGAGCAGGTACTGCGGCATGGCCAGCAAGTGCGGCACATGCAGCAGGTCGCAGCGATGCCGCTTTACCTGCCGCCGGAAATCGACGTACTCGCCCAGCGTAGTGTCATGCGGAGCGAGGGGAACCACCTCGAAATTCGACGGCAGATTCCCGATTTCACGGACGCGCTCAGGATCGCCGATCAGAAAATACTGGTTGTCGCGGTCCAGACGCGCCAGCCCGCGAACCACATTGCGCAGGTAGGTCCCGACGCCGAAGTCCGTAAGGTGGCGGATGTCGATCCCGATTCTCACAAGTGCGCCTTAGACACGGACTCCCTCCGGGACCCCGTTTGCGGCTCTGCGATTATGCCAGCGCCGCCAACTCGGATTCATGCTTGTGGCGACGCTCCGGGTACAACGGGAATCGCTCGCACAATTCCGCCACCTGGCGCCGGACCTGGGCCAGACGACTGGCCTCATTCCGATACCGCAGCGCCTCGTCGATCCACCGGGCAATCAGCTTCATCTCCGCTTCCTTCATGCCGCGGGTGGTCAAGGCGGGCGTGCCAATGCGAATGCCGCTCGGCTTCATCGGGGGGTTGGTGTCAAACGGGATCGCATTCTTGTTCACGGTGATGCCCGCCTCGCCGAGTGCTTTCTCCGCTTCGCTGCCCAGAATCTTCTGCGAGAAGACATCCATCAGGAACAGATGCGTGTCGGTGCCGCCGCTGACAATGCGCCAACCGCTTGCCGCCAAATCTGCGGCCAGCACCCGGGCATTGGCTACGACCTGCCGTGCGTATTCCTTGAACTCGGGACGCGCCGCTTCCAGGAAACAGACCGCCTTGGCGGCGATCATGTGCACCAGCGGACCGCCTTGTGCAAACGGGAAGGCTGCTTTGTCGATGGCGGCAGCCAGGTCGAGCGCCTGGCCACCCAACTCGGCGACCTTGCGGCACAGAATCATGCCCGCTCTGGGACCGCGCAACGTCTTGTGCGTCGTGGTGGTGACAATCTGGGCGTGCGGCACGGGCGAAGGATGTACGCCGCCTGCAACCAGGCCTGCAAAGTGCGCCATGTCCACCATGAAAAGCGCGCCCACCTTGTCGGCAATCTGCCGCATCCTGGCGAAATCGATGATGCGGGGATAAGCGCTTCCACCGCCCACGATCAATCGGGGACGCTCCCGCTCCGCCGTGCGCTCCAACTCGTCGTAATCAATGGTCTCGGCTTCTCGGGTAACGCCGTAAGGGACGATCTTGTAGGTCTTGCCGGAAAAATTCAGATGATGACCGTGGGTCAGGTGTCCGCCGTGCGCAAGGTTAAGGCCAAGGATCGTGTCGCCGGGCTCCAGGACCGCCGCGTAGGCCTCGAAATTGGCCGACGATCCGGAGTGCGGCTGCACGTTGGCGTGCTCCGCGCCGAATAGCTCCTTGGCCCGGTCGCGAGCCAGGTTCTCTACTACGTCGGCGAACTCACAGCCGCCGTAGTATCGCTTGCCGGGATAACCTTCAGCGTATTTGTTGGTGAAAACCGATCCCATGGCCTCGAGCACGGCTTCGCTGACAAAGTTCTCCGAGGCGATCAGTTCCAATCCCTCGTGCTGGCGGCGCTCTTCATTAGCAATCGCGCGGGCAATCGCCGCATCTGTCTTCCATAGGGGCAATGACATTCGAGTCTGATCCATATGCAGTTCCAATCCTGAGAGCAAAACTGATTGTACCTCGCGAGCGGCTGGCCGGGAATCCACGGGGCGCCCGCCGGTGCGCGGCGGAAGCGGAACCAAAACTACCAGTTGTGCGACAAATCACTCTGCGCTATTCTCCCCATCACAGACAAGTCCATCCCGCATCACACAATTGCATTGACGAATTCGATAGAGTGTGCCATAGCTCGGGGGATTCGCTTTTCCCGTTCCGCATTTATCCCCCCCCAAGCTGATTGCGATTAGTTGCGATGGCCGCAGAGAGCCCCACGCCGGAACTGCCAGCAAAGGCTGGGACGCTCTGCAATAACGCGGCACACAACCGAGACCGGCAGACCGTCGGACGGGAGGAAACTTGCAACGCGCCAACCCTTCATTACGCCTCCACTCTATTTTTGACTCTCTTTGTTCAACGGCCGTCTTAGCTCTTTCCCTTCTGTGGCTGCTTCCCGTTCAGGCCCGGGCGGCCGTGGGCGGTAACCCGGCTGAGAGCGCTCACGCTCCTTTCCAATTCCACTACTTTGAGTTCTTGACCTCACCGAAGTATTCCAGCATTGAGCGGATTGCCCTGTTCTTCGCCCTGGTGATTGCCATAGCCGGCCTGGTGTACGCCACCCTGCTTGCCCGGCAGATCCGGCGTGCCGACCGCGGAACGCCGCGCATGCAGCAGATCGCTGACGCCGTTCGCAGCGGGGCCGATGCTTATCTGAAGCGGCAGTTGACCTCGGTGGCAGCCATGATCGGCGTGCTGGTGATCGCCCTGTTTCTGACCAAAGCGCTCAGCTCCGATCTTGGCTTCAGCGATCCATTTGCTTACGGTCGCGCGGGGGCCTTTCTGATCGGCGCGATTTTTTCCGCCTGCGTCGGCCTGATCGGCATGCGTATGGCCACCCAGGGCAACCTGCGCGTGGCTCAGGCTGCCAAGACAGGATTCGGGCGGGCGCTGATGCTGGGCTATCGCACCGGCACGATCACCGGGATGTTGACCGACGGACTCGGCCTGCTGGGAGGCACGCTGATCTTCATGGCCTACGGCGAGCATGCCTATGAGGCCCTGCTCGGCTTCGGCTTCGGGGGCACCCTCCTGGCGCTCTTCATGCGGGTCGGCGGAGGCATCTACACCAAGGCTGCCGATGTTGGCGCTGACCTGGTAGGCAAGATCGAGAGGGGAATTCCGGAAGATGATCCGCGCAATGCCGCCACCATCGCCGACAACGTCGGCGATAACGTGGGCGATTGCGCCGGTATGGCCGCCGATGTCTTCGAGTCGTATGAAGTAACGATTGTGGCCGCCATGATTCTGGGCTATACCGCTTTTGGCCACAAGGGCGTGATGTTTCCGCTGCTGGTGCGCTCGATCGGAGTGGTGGCTTCCATCATCTCAACCTACCAGGTGAGAGCGAGCGACCGCGGCAGCGTCGGCGAAGCAATGAAGTCGATCAACACTGGCTTCTGGACCGGTTCGGCCCTCTCGGTGATCGGCTTCATGGTCCTCGGATTCTTCTACTTGCGTTTCGACGCTTCCATGGTCGCCGGCCACGCCTTGTCGCAGCAGGCCTGGGAAGGCATCAGAAGCCTGGGCTTCTGGGCGAATCTGGGCATCAGCGGACTCGACCTTCGTCCGGCTTACGCCTGTCTGGTTGGCGTTCTGCTCTGTCTCGGCCTGAATCGCACCACCGAATACTTCACCGGCACGGAGTTTCGGCCGGTGAAGGGCCTGGTTCGCAACTGCACCACGGGCCACGCCACGAATCTGATTGAGGGCTTCGCGGTTGGCTATGAATCCGCCGTGGCTACCGGACTGGTGCTCGGCGCTGCCATCTTGTTGTCGGCGCTGGTTTACAGCGGCACCAACCCGCTCTGCATTGCCTATGGCGTGGCGATGTGCGGCATCGGCATGCTGACCTTGACCGGCAACACCATCTCAATGGACGTGTTCGGCCCGGTGGCCGACAATGCCAACGGCATTGGCGAAATGGCCTACGACGAGAAAGAAATGGGCGCCGCCGATTATGGTCGTGCCCGGCAAATCCTGTCCGACTTGGATGCGGTGGGCAACACGACCAAGGCCGTTACCAAGGGCGTCGCCATTGGCTCGGCGGTGATTGCCGCCGTGTCGCTGTTTGCCAGCTTCATCACCGTGATCGGTTCAGGCGGCGGCGGAGAAAACGAGGCGTTGCCGACCGCTCTGTTTGAGAAGGTCGCCGGCCTGCTCTCCATCAGCGAACCGAAGCTGCTGGTAGGTATGCTGATCGGCGGCTGCATCCCCATGCTGTTTTCCTCCATGACGATTCGCGCCGTCGGACGCGCGGCATACCTGATCGTGAACGAATGCCGCGAGCAGTTCCGGCGCCCGGGCGTAATGGAAGGCCGAGTCCTTCCGGATTACGGCCGGGTCGTTGGCATCTGCACGGCGTCGGCGCAGCAGGAGTTGCTTGGTCCGGCGCTGCTGGCCGTCTTTGCTCCCATATTCACCGGGTTTGTGCTGGGTCCCATTGGATTGGCCGGATTTCTGGGCGGCGCGATCGTCGTGGGCCAGCTCATGGCGTCCTTCATGTGCAATGCCGGTGGCGCCTGGGATAACGCCAAGAAGATG
>Ga0316217_10007435_pt1 | contig 10467 bp, 18 predicted proteins | sample 1anoAmetaG_FD_203633 | JGI IMG/M metagenome (GOLD analysis project Ga0316217, IMG submission 203633) | Freshwater microbial communities from Trout Bog Lake, Wisconsin, USA - 1anoA | ecosystem: Environmental > Aquatic > Freshwater > Lake > Hypolimnion/Profundal zone | place: USA: Wisconsin... | reverse complement strand
CTGCTGACTGTCCGTTTTGGGTGGCTCTTCCAAAACTGCTCTCAACACTCGGTTTAGCCGATTTGCGAATTTACTGAAGTCGCTAAATTATGAGTGCAGGGCAGGAAATAAGGGTGAAATAGCTACTGAAATGGGCTTAGATTAGTGATAACTGGCCTGCTGAAGAAGTGATCCATAACATCAGCCTATCAAATTAAACAACTAATATAACCAATAACACAAAAACCACATTCACACTACTCGCCTCCTCCCTCCTCCATCACCATCCCCTCCACCCACACCCTCCCAACCTACTCCCGACCCCACACCAACAATCTCCCAAATATTTGGCCGCTTCAACTCTTCTACTGCAGCAGTTTAGCTGCGGATTGGGCAACGGTATGGCTGCGGGTTGGGCAAAGTGTGTGAGTATGTATGGGGTGGTGGGTGTTGCTCATTCTGGGGCTGGCAATGTGCCAACGGGAGGTGCTTTCTGTGATTTGATAATTATTATTAAGTTATAATGGAAAGGGCTTCCCACGGCAATAAGAGCGACCGAAAGCGCTTCAGTATGGACGGCAATGACATTTACGCCTCGCTTTCGCTGAAAAAGCTGAAAGAGGCGGAAAAAAGGCTGAAGAGGAGGCGCAGGTAGGATTTTTCGAAAGCAAACTAACGTTAAGGCACCGAGAAGCTGTCCCTGGAGTTCAAGAAGCTGCTCGAGAAGCATTCCGACGAGAAACGCGTGGCCTTCCTCAAGCGCAACTTCTCGGAGTACTTCGGTAGGAACTTCGCTTCCTAGTATAAAAAATAGTATGGTTTCGCAGAAGAGTGGCAGGAGGCAGCCGACCGCTCCTAGAAGGGCACTCATGACGACATCAACAACCTCAGCAAACTCGAAATACTCGCCATCTTCGTACTGATGCTGGCCTACATCGTGAGCCTCTGGTACAGCAACATCAACCACTTCTTCAGCTAGGACTGCCTCACCACTTAGTACCTCACAGTCTACGCCATCGCCATCTTGGCATTCCTCGCGGACACCGCCCTCAGGGCCCTCCACCACCAGCCCACCTTCGACCTACTGCACTTCTTCAGGACCCACTACCAATCCCTCTGCTGTGCGGGCTACCTGACCCTCAAAAGCACCAGTGTGATGGCATAGAGTTCGCACTGGTGGGTGCTGGAGCTGGTGTTCAGCTACTTCGTGTGCGTGAGGGTGAACCAGCTGTACGAGATGGTGCGGTTCCTGAAGCTGCGACTGTACCACACCTACCAGTCCCGCATAATGGACTTGATACTGACCCTGCTCGTGATTCTTCACATCGTTGTACGCTGGTTCTAACCTAGGCCATCATCCTGTTCTCGGCCACCAAGGCCGGCTACCAGAGGACCTGGCTCTCCTAGATAAAGGACGACATCCAGCCGTTGACCGAGTTCACTCTCTACCTCTACGCCTTCTACTTTGGCACCACAACTATCCTCACAGTGGGCTACGGAGACATCGCAGCCAAGAACCCCCTCGAGGTGGCCGTGGTCATCCTGGTCGAAATCATCGGTACCTGCCCCCTCACTCAGGCATCCTCATGTTCTCCTACCTCATCAACGAAATCGGCTACAGCATCTCCACCCTCCGCAAGGGCAGAGAACTCATCGAGAACGACCTCTCCGTCCTCGAAAAGATGCGCAAACACTACAGGATGAAGGACGACATCACCAACCAGGCCCGCAACTCCATCATCAACCACAAGCCAGACTCCAACCTCCTCGAGCCCAACAACTAGAAGAACCTCCTCATGAAGTTCAACTAGCCACTCAGGAACCGTACTCTCCCTCCTACTTAGACATTGTCACTTCCAACAACTTGGGAGTCATCAAATCGTCACTCTTCTTCCTGACCAAGTGGAGCAACACTTTTCAGCGCTCAATCGCTAACAAGCTCATCCATCAGCTTTTTCCCCCCAATGACCTTATCTATCAACCTTTGGGCAACGAAAGAATCTACATTTTCAAAAGCGGCAGAGTCAACGTCTACGCTCAGAGTAACGGCCACAAAAAGCGCTGTGATAACACTCTCAAAGTTATTGACTGCAAAACCAAGCACTAGGTGGCTGACAACTGTTACGGATACACAGCTGTGATTTCCAAGCGGCCGTCACGACTGTACGCCTGCTCCAAAGACTTCACTTCTTCGTACTTCGTGGACAAAGAAACGTTTATGTAAGTGGTGAATGAGAGGTCGCAAGACTTAGAGTTGTACCACTAGATTCTTTCGAAGATGGACCTTGAGAAGTTTTGCGAGGCCTACTAAGTGCCTCTTCTCCGCAGCAGCCGCCACCACTACATCCCTACCGTCATCAACGTAATCAAGAAGTACCGCAAGCACACAGGCGTCTCCCTCAACTCCAGAACCAGATCCCACCAAAGAACCACCGATCGCCACAGAAGGACTGGCGACTTCTACAAAAACGATGAGAATCTCTAGAAGATTATCAGGCAGAGACTTGGGACCAAGTAGCCTGAAAAGCTGTAGGCTTCTGAGGAGTTTTCGTTGACTAGCAACGAATCCTCTTTCGTCAATTTTGTGATTTAGTCAAGCGACAAAGAGCAGGTGATGGGTATGTTCGAAGCCAAGAAGTAGTTCAGCAACTATTTCAAAAACCACAATGTCGAGATTGTACTTTTGGGGGTTAGTTAGGTACTCAGGAAGATAGAGCTCAAGACCTTATTCCTGGACAGGACGGCCTTCTCCCCAGACCCAATCGAACTCGAGAACAAAGAGGAGGATATCTGCGAAATGCTGCCTCACCTGAGGGCCACTGTCGAAAAAGATAGCGGCATTGGCAATCTCCATACTGAGCATCACTTCAAATGAACAATCAATGATCTTCTGATAAGCTACTTCACTTCGCATATCTTTGCAGAGATCCCACCTTTGGATGTTTGTAATGACCATTGGACTTATATATTGAGGAGAGCATAGTCCTGAATTGATGAGCATATTTTCAGATTGGGGAGAGCATAGGTATAAAGTATCTTGCAACTTCTATGCTATAAAACTGTATCAGGGCAATTAAGAGCAACCCTATAATGCTTGTTATTAAGACTACAGATGATCCCCTTCTACAAAGCAGTCTCGTTAATCTTGAGAGTGTTGTCCAAGCCGCTGTTCAGCTATACCAAAAGGCTGCATTCCACCAACGAAGCACAATCCAAACGCACCCGGCTCTTTTTCATCCACTTGGGCAACTCTTATCACAAGTTTGATTTAGCAGTCAATCGCAAATTCGTTAAAAACCACACCCAGTTTGCTTTCAAGCCCCTCAGTGACGATCTAGCCCTCGAAAGGGGGATAGAGTTCTTTTACGAGCTTCTATTTTACTGCTTAGTGATCGGAGTCCCAGTGTACTAAGTATGGAGAACCCATAGATAGTCGGCTTAGAAAACAGCTGAAGTAAACAAAAATCTTTCTGAATTGTAAGAAGGTATATAATAAACAAAAAAGCTGTTGTGCGCATTGAAAAGGGAGTACCTAAGCGATTTTTTATGAATTATGAAAATGACTCAAAAAGGGATTATGAAATAGGTTATTGATTTTGCCAATAACTTAGAGATGCATGCAAGATGGAATGTAAGTCATAATTTGCGACCTCTATCTTCCTTTTTTTCATATTTTCATTTCCCTATCATCTATTCATATTCTACTTGTTTCTCTATCCTGTATATTATACCACTTCTATTTGTTTTGATCATACATACTTATGCCATTTATGACTTAATTGACTGATTTGATCTAATCTTATTAAAGTTTATCTTGATATTAATTCAGATGGGAGGTTGCATTGCTAGAAACTAATAAAATCACACCGAGCCTAGGCCTTCAGTTGGTCCTAATTTAAATCAAACAGCTCAACAGCCTTCACCTAATGTCTAAACAAGCTTAACTGTAAGCCATTAACCAAAGTGGGATATGTCGATCGAGTTAGCTTCAGAAACTCCAATTTCTAGTCAAGTGTCGAGCTTAGAAACTAATAGTCGCTTAACTCTCCCCTCCAAGCTTAATAAACTTCCGAAAACGGAATTGATAGTTCATTAACCATCTGAGAGCAACAACTCAGCCATCTAAAGACTGTAGTTTTAGGACCCAAACTCTGCATTTTTCAAAGGCATTCCAAAAATCTAGCAGAACAGTGGGATGGTTTCAGGTAAGAGTAGGTCAAGTAAAAAATATCCGGCCCAAACCCTTGACAAAATTGATGAAAAGGTGTAAGAATGATGATCTATCAAATTTCTTATGCTACGACTGCCAGTACTTGTCAAACAGTAGAGCCAGAATGAAAGAGAATTATATCAAAATAAGCTCTAATTATAGTAGATTTAGCTCTTTATATAATTTACAGAATATGAATCTATTTCAAGGGATGATGCAAGGCGCCAACGTCACCTACCAAAGACCGGGCCCCACACGCATCAACTTCTTCAGAGAGTACATCATTATCTAAAAAGGCTTCGTGTATACCCCGCATCTTTCGCCTTTCGATAGGACATCGAAAAGGGAGATAAAATATTGCTGCCTTCGTCTGCACTGAATGAGTTGTACCCTCTGCTGAACAGCAAGAACAAAGACCCTCTGATTTTTTGTCTGAAAAACGGGCCAAAGATGACATACTGCGGGGTTTTGTAGTTCGTGGCGGAGTAAGGATTGTGCTACATTCCAAACTGGATGTTCAGGATGCTGAAGTTCCCTGAACCGGGAGCCCCAGCAACCGTGGCTATGGTGCCCGACATGAAAAGGAAATACGGTAACGTCCGACACATGATCAAGTTGCAACCGCATCAGACCAAGTTCATCGAACTCAACAACCCCAAAGCCGTCCTTGAGTACCAACTCAGGAACTTCACCTGTCTCCACGAAGAAGATACCATCACTATCGAGGTTTTCGGAGAGAAGTTTGAAATCGACATTCTCTAGATCAAGCCAGAAAACTAGTACAAGGCCATTTGCATCATAGATGCCGACGTTGATGTCGATTTCGCCCCTCCTCTCGACTACGTAGAGCCGCAGAACCTCAAAAGGGAGGCCAGCTTGAGTGAGGAGACTGGCAAGAAGAAGAAGGATGTCTTTTCTGGGGAGGGTCTGAGGATTGATGAGAAATCTGGAGGCAACCGCAAAGCTTCGCAGACTGTGCCAGCCACAGAGTAGGAGGAGTATGACCCACGCAAACACAGGATCCACCGCGGCGTCCGAAAGACCTCAATCGAATGGACAGGCAAAGCAACAAAGATCTCAGACCCCGTGGGGGTGCGAGGCAAGAAATGAAGGCAGTGATGAGTGGTGGTAATGAAAGAGTTGAATTTTATTTAAATAGTTATCTATCAAATCATGTTGGTCCGCAACCTTCTAAGCAGAACCATCCAGGCCTTCTCCACGGCAAAGGCCACAGCCACCCTCAAGAAGGGACAGATCTCCCAGGTACGCACTCTGATAGCTAGGTCATCGGCGCAGTCGTAGATGTGCAGTTTTAGGGAGACATTCCCCCCATCCTCAATGCTCTTGAGGTCGAAGGAGTCGAGAACAGGCTGGTCCTCGAAGTTGCCCAGCATCTGGGAGACTCAAGGGTTAGAACCATCGCTATGGACTCCACCGAAGGTCTAGTCAGAGGACAGGATGTCATTGATACAGGAGCACCCATCAGTATCCCCGTCGGCCCCGAAACCTTGGGCAGAATCATGAACGTGATTGGAGACCCCATAGACTAAAGAGGGCCCATCCTCACCAAAAAGAAGTATCCCATCCATCGCGAGGCACCATCGTTCGACGAGCAGGGTTCAGGAGCTGAGATCTTGATCACAGGTATCAAGGTGGTTGACTTGCTGGCACCCTATGCTAGAGGAGGTAAGATTGGACTGTTCGGGGGTGCAGGAGTGGGGAAGACAGTGGTCATCCAGGAACTGATCAACAACGTGGCCAAGGCCCACGGAGGGTACTCAGTGTTTGCAGGAGTGGGAGAGAGGACCAGAGAAGGCAACGACCTCTACCACGAAATGATCGAGTCAGGTGTCATCAAGATCAACCAGCCAGGCTCAAGATGCGCCCTCATCTACGGCCAGATGAACGAACCCCCAGGAGCCAGAGCCAGAGTTGGACTCACAGGTCTCACCGTGGCTGAGTACTTCAGAGACGAGGAAGGCAAAGACGTGCTCCTCTTCATCGACAACATCTTCAGGTTCACTCAGGCCTGCTCTGAAGTGTCAGCCTTGCTCGGCCGTATCCCCTCTGCCGTCGGCTATCAGCCCACTCTCGCCACTGACTTGGGTGCCCTCCAGGAGAGGATCACCACAACCAAGAAAGGATCAATCACCTCTGTCCAGGCCATCTATGTGCCTGCCGACGATCTGACCGACCCTGCCCCCGCTACCACCTTCGCCTTCTTGGATGCCACCACTGTGCTCTCCCGAGCTTTGACCGAACTGGGAATCTACCCCGCTGTGGACCCTCTGGACTCAACCTCCCGTATGTTGGACCCCACCATCGTCGGATAACGTCACTACACAGTGGCCAGAGGCGTGCAGAAACTGCTGCAAGACTACAAATCCCTTCAAGACATCATCGCCATTCTGGGGATGGACGAGCTCTCGGAAGACGACAAGCTGACTGTGGCCAGGGCCAGGAAGATCCAGAAGTTCCTGTCCCAACCCTTCTTCATGAGCTAGGTCTTCACCGGCAGGAAGGGCAAGTTCGTAGAGCTCAAGGACACCATCGAAGGCTTCGCAGCCCTGCTGGAAGGCAAGGGAGACGACTACCCCGAAGCCGCATTCTACATGCAGGGCACTCTGGAGGAGGCCTTCGAAGAGGGCAAGAGACTGGCTCTGCAGGCTGCCAAGAAATGATGAGCGACAAACAGCTTTAAAGCATTTAAAACCATCGCCTAAATCCATTTCAAATTTATATGTCGGCCCAAATCAACCCTCACCAGCGCAGGGTCTTCGAGGAAGGTACTCTCCTCCCTACCCAGACCGGATCCTCAACTCCCACCACCATCAGCCCGAAAATGACGATGAGTACGAATCCATCTCGGACGATGAGTAAGATTGCCACCAGCCTGAGCACTTTCGCCGCTCCCAAAGGCCGCCCTAGCCTGTCCCGCAACATCCCAAGCACTAGACTGAGGAAGTCGAGGAAGCAGACGCGTAAGTCAGAACTAACCAAGCACTCTCAACTAGCCAGGCACTCTGAAGGAGTTGATCGAAAAGCTCAACGACGAGGATCACAGTGAGGACGAGGGGATCGAAGACTACAAAATCGGAGGGTACTCCTAAAAGTAGCTAGGTACCACCCCTGCCACGTGGGGGAAGTGCTGATCAACAGATACGTGCTGATACAGAAGCTGGGGTGGGGCCACTTCTCGACCGTGTGGCTGGCCAAAGACTTCAAGTACAACAACTACGCGGCCGTCAAGATCATGAAGAGTTCCCCCCACTACCTCGAGGCCTCCTACGACGAGGTAAGTTCGGTTATAACCAAGACAGGTTGAGATCCTGCAAAAGGTGGCCAGCTACGCTTATCATCCCGAGTGGATTAAATCGCTGAAGCACTACGAGCCCAACAAGTAAAAGTTCGACCGAGATGACTGCCACGTGCTGAACCTTCTCAACTCCTTCCTCTACAAAGGTCCCTACGGCAACCACTTCTGCATGGTATTCTAGATCCTAGGAGTCAACCTGCTCGAAGTGCTCAAGAGGTACGACTACAAGGGACTGCCTCTGGACATCGTCAAGGAAATCACAAGGCAGGTTCTCATGGGACTCGACTTCCTCAATCGCATCTGCAGGGTCATACACACCGATCTCAAACCCGAAAACGTCTTGCTCTGCTTGACTGACGAGGAAATCAAGAAGATAGTCGAATCGGGGCAACTCGCCAGCAAGGAACTGTACAGAGACAGGCTCAGACTCTATCGCAGTAAGTACCACTTGGGCCCCGAATAGGAATCCGAACCTGAGTAGCCCTAGAAGGTAGAGCAAAAGTAAAAGCCAGAACTGCCCAAACCGAAAGCCGTGAACTCAGATTCCGAGGATGGGTAGTTTAGCTAGCTGTCAACCAGAATATAGGAGCTGAAATAAAAACTGGAAGACTCCAGTTTGAACAAAAACCAGAGGAAAAACTACAGGAGGAAGTTGAAGAAGATCGAGGAGAAGCTGGAACTCAAGGAAAAGACCCACTCAGCCCTCAAACCTCAAAAGGAGTAGCCCTAGGTCAAATCCCTGCCCGGCAAGCAGAAAACCATCAAAGACCTCTTCAGCGCTTTTTCGACCAAACTGGTCCTAGACAAAGGGCCCAAGCTCGAGAAAGGCTTCAAAGTCAAAATAGCCGATCTAGGAAATGCCTGCTGGTAACACCACCACTTTGCCACCGAAATCCAGACCAGGCAATACAGAGGGCCGGAGGTGCTGACCGGATCAAAGTACAATCTGACAGCCGACATGTGGTCCCTTGCCTGCATGACCTTCGAAATGCTCACAGGAGAACTGCTCTTCAACCCCCGAAAAGACAGCAATGATTCCTTCGGCAAAAACGACGACCATCTGGCCCAAATGATGTAACTGTTGGGCAGATTCCCCCGGAAATTCACAGTGCGCGGCAGCAAGAGTCGCAAGTACTTCTCCAAGGAAGGCAACCTTGTGCGCATCCCCAAACTCCAGAACTGGAGTCTCAAGGACGTCATGATCGCCAAGTACTGTCTGGCTTAACTAGATACCGCTTCACCGAAGAACAGGCCTACTTTTTCGAACAGTTCATGACCCCCATGCTCAACTGCTACCCCGAACGCAGAACCCTCTCAGATGTGATGCTGCAGCACCCCTGGCTGCACACCATGGCACCAGCCACCTACTTCATGTACCACTGCCATCACCTAGGACTGAGGAGTAGCACCAGAAGGTCAAAGCCTAACGCTATGATCTGGACATCCAGAGGGAGGAAGTGTACCAATATGAGTCGGAAAACGAGGATGGATAGACTGAGGATAATGGAGGCGTTGAGGATTCGGACGATGAGTTTTTCGGGTACGAGAAGGTGGGAGATATTCGCTATATTGATCGCAGTTTTATGGATTTGGGGTACATCGGCTACGGAGATGGCATCTTTCTGGAAAAACTGGATTTCGGACCCAACTGGCAATTCTAAGCTTGATTTCTGTAAATCAATCCACCTGCAACCCTCACTCAACACCAACAACCCCACCCAACACCAAAAACCCCCACCCAACACCAACAACCCCACCCAACACTTGCAACCTTGGGTCAACTTACTTACTACCCCATCGAATTCAATTGTACGATACGTCAATAGTTGTGTCCTGGCACAAATGACTCACTCTTCAATCTGCAATATCATTCAAAGCTAGGCAGATAACTCCCTTCTCATGACCCTTCAGCGTCTGGACCAACTCGCCCTTCTCTACCTCCCACAACTTGATGGTCTGGTCAGTGCTGCAGGTGATGAGGTAGGCCTCGTCGCATGAGAACTGGCAGTCCCAGACCCACTTGAGGTGGCCCTTCAAGACCTTGTGCTCCTCAACGGTGAAGTTGTCGTGGTCCATGTTGACCTTGTAGAGCTTGATCTTCTTGTCGGCGGAGCAGGTGGCCATGTAGCGGTTGTTGGGCGAGATCTTCATCTTGAGGATGTAGTCGTCGTGGACCTTGGCCGGTTTGTTCTTGCGGGTCATGTGCTCCACGTAGCAGTTTATGTACCCCTCGTTGTCTCCGAACGCCATCCGCTACAGACTGCTGCTCATCGTTATCGTCCGGATGCTGTAATCCGACTCGATTGTGTTCTTGTGCTCGTTGTCTTTGTTCAGGTCCCACTTCGTCACCACTCCGCCCTCGTCCCCGAACACTATCGAGCTCTCGTTGGGGTGCAGGGCTGCGCAGTTGATGGGTTTATTGTTCTTGTGCTCCTTGACCACGTTCTTGGCCCTGAGGTCAAAGATGCGCAGCCCTCCGTCCTCGCAGGCAGTGTAGATAGCTTTGTCGCCCTTGCTGAAGCAGCCGACGGCAGTGACGTTGCCCTTGAAGTTGGTGTCGAATGAGCGTTGAGGGTTGTCGGGTTTGGCGATATCTATGATTTTGACGCAGTTATTCATACCGACTACAATTTTGTCCTTGGCCTCGGTGATTTCGATGCAGTTGGGGGCGGAAGTGAGTTTGATGGTCTCGCTGGGGTTGCAGTTGCCAGTGGAGGGGTCCCAGAAGCGGATGGTGTTGTCGTAGGAGCCGCTGGCCAGTTTGAGAGTCATGGCAGCAAATCAATATGGTGTTATAGAGCCTAGATTGCCAACTATCATAGCATCTACAGATTGGAAAGGCCAGTTGGGGAATCAACAGATTGGAGTAGTCATTTGGGCGTATACAGATCTTATTAATGGTCATTTGAGCAGTGCCATGCTATGATGTTAACTATACGATCCGTATTCAGTAATGAAGGGG
>Ga0316217_10007434_pt1 | contig 10468 bp, 10 predicted proteins | sample 1anoAmetaG_FD_203633 | JGI IMG/M metagenome (GOLD analysis project Ga0316217, IMG submission 203633) | Freshwater microbial communities from Trout Bog Lake, Wisconsin, USA - 1anoA | ecosystem: Environmental > Aquatic > Freshwater > Lake > Hypolimnion/Profundal zone | place: USA: Wisconsin... | reverse complement strand
GGGCATTCTGGTGATAGTCCATTCGATCTCTCCTCGGGAAATCTGTTTGCTCGTCACAACCAGCTTCTCGCGTTCAGATCGAATGGACAACCTCCTGAAACTTCACAACTAGGCAACGATCCGCGAGGCTAACGAAGAAGGAAAAAATGCCGATAGTGCAAGGTGAGCCGTCCGCGCTTTCAGGATTTCCATGCTGTGTCGCTCTGAGGAAAAATGATCTCAATCAAGAAGTACCTCGATGCTGAACATGGCGGCCCAGAGCCGCAAGCCGTACCGAATGAAGCCGAACCGAGCAAAGGGAACATCGTCCCCACAGTGATTTCGGCCTATCGCAGCGCCTTGCAGGAGATGGGCAATTGCAGCATGGACGCCTGCCCGGCCCTGGGTGAAGAGCTGAAGAAGGGCCTGGACAAGCTGGGGGAGACACTTTCCAAGGGCCTCACCAGCGAAAAAGTGGCGGCGACGGAGGGCAACGTCAAGGGCAAGATGCAGGATTGGGGCAAGCGCGCCGCCAGCCATTACGAGCAGAAGACCAACGAGGTGAAGGAGATCCTGATCGTGCTGGCGCGCACCGCCGAGTCGGTGGGCGCCCGGGATCAACGATGCGCCCAGCAGATCACCGATGTCACCACCCGGCTGCGGGCCATCGCCAATCTCGAAGACCTGACCCAGATCCGCGCGTCGATCGAGAAGAGCGCCTCGGATTTGAAGATCTCGATCGATCGCATGACGGAGGAAGGCAAGGCCGCCATCGCGCAGCTTCGAGTGGAGGTGACCAGCTACCAGGCCAAGCTGGAAGAGGCCGAAAAGGTGGCCCTGCGCGACTCGCTGACCGGGTCGCTGAGCCGGCGTTGCGTCGAGAACCAGATCGAGCGCCGGATCGAATCCGCCGCCCCGTTCTGCGTGGCAATTCTGGACATCGACGGCTTCAAGCAGGTGAACGACGAGCACGGACACCTGATCGGCGACGAGTTGCTGAAGCAGTTCGCCACCGAGCTCCAGTCCAGGAGCCGCACAACGGATATGATCGGGCGCTGGGGCGGCGACGAGTTCATCATCCTGCTGGATTGCGACCTGGCCAAGGCGAAGGTTCAGATCGAACGGCTGCACGAATGGGTTTGCGGCGCCTATACGGTGCATGGAAACGCCGGCCCGATCAAGTTGAAGGTGAATGCTTCCATCGGTTTGGCCGAGCATCGTCCGCGGGAGAAATCGAAGAGCCTGGTGGAGCGCGCCGATACGGATATGTACAAACACAAGGCCGCGACGAAAGCGGCCGGAAACGGCGCCAAGCGGTAGCGCGGCTCCACAATTCGCCTGCCCGCATCTCTCCCGGAGAGCCCTGCCTTTTTGGGATGCGTTTCCCCTTCCGTTCCGATTCTGGAATCAGCCCCACATCTTCCCGGTGACCATCTTGAGTCCCTCCCCTCCCTTGCGGGAATGTAGGAGGTGGGGAGCCGACCTCGAACGCCCGCTGAGCCGGCTCGCTGGAGCAAAGCGGCAGCCAATCGCTCTTGGCTGTCCGCCTTGTTGGGGAGGTAGCCTGCCATGAGGTTGCTGATCGCCGAAGACGACCAAGCTCTGGGGCTGTTTTTGAGCCGCGGCCTGGAGGCCGACGGACACCGTGTCCAAGTGGTCTGCGACGGCGCCGCCGCGGTGGAGGCGTTTCGCCAGCAGATGCCGGATCTGACCATCCTGGATCTGAACATGCCCATCAAGGACGGCGAGCAGGCCTTGCAGGAGATTCGCTGCTTCGACGCCGATCTGCCGGTGCTGGTGCTCACCGGCCGGCAAGAGGTGGATACGCGCATCCGCTGCCTCGACCGCGGGGCCGACGATCTGATGACCAAGCCCTTCAGCCTGCACGAGCTGCGCGCCCGCTGCCGGGCATTGTTGCGGCGCAAACGGGAGACCCGGCTGCAATTGCGTGCCGGCGACCTGGAACTGGACCGGATGGAGCACAGCGCCCGCCGCGGAGGCCGTTCGATTGTGCTTACCAACAAGGAGTTCGCTCTGCTCGAACACCTGATGCTCAATCGCGGGCAGTGCGTCACCCGGGTGGAACTGCTGGAAGCGGTGTGGAAGCTGGAGCCGGCGCAGACCACCAACATCGTGGATGTTTACGTAAACTACCTGCGCCGCAAGCTCAAGGACCCGCCCCCCGGCCAGTTGATCCGGACGGTGCGTGGACAGGGCTATATGGTGCCCGCGGAAGGCCATCTTGCGCTCCCCATCCTTCCCGCCATCGAGATCCCTCCGGCCGCAACCGGGCCGGTGTTTCGCGTTCATTAGCTTTCTAGCCTGCCTCAACCCGCGTCACCCTCAGGAGAATCTTCATGCAGCCTGTTCCGGTTTCCGTCCTGCCCCCCATTCTTCGTATCCGGCCACGCACGGCGGTGGTCGCGAGCGCCGACGGCAACTTCCGCCAGCGGCTTTCCGAGGTACTCACCAGCCTGCGCTGGCAGGTGCGCGAGGCGGAAGGCGGCGCCCAGGCCTGGGCCGAGGCCGAAGCGGCCGCGCCGGAAGCCATCATTGTCGATTCCTGGCTGCCCGATCTGGACATCGCCGAGTTTCTCAAGGACTTCCGCACCAGCTTTCCGGAGGTCGATCTGTTGACCGCCGGCGGGGGAAACACCCAGGAGAGCCCGCGCGGCCCCTATCGCCAGGAATTGCTCTACGCCCTGCGCCGCAGCCAGGATACCGACACGGCGGCCTGGAACACGGCTCCGGAGTTGAACAAAGCCAGCGCAGCCGCCGACCAAGGAGCCGCCGACTCCTGGGCCGCCGCCCTGCCGGCAGCCGGTTCCGGGCTGAAGCCGCAAGGGGTCCGCAGCCCGGCGCCCAAGCTGGTCCCGCCCCCCGCGGAGGCCAATGCTGGCGCCCATCCATCCGCCGATGGCCGCGCGCCGGCGCTTTGCGAGCGATTGCCGGAGATCGTGGGCAATGCTCCCTGCATGTTGGAGGTAAGCCGCCGCATCCGCCTGGTGGCGCCGCGATCGACCCCGGTGCTGATCGAGGGACCCACCGGCTCGGGCAAGGAACTGGTTGCCGAGGCCTTGCACCGGCTCTCCACGCGCAGCCGCAAGCCCTTTGTCGCCATCAATTGCGCGGCGATTCCTGAAGCGCTCCTTGAAGCGGAGCTGTTCGGCCATACGCGGGGCGCATTCACCGGCGCGGTGCAAGGGCGCACCGGCCGCATCGAGGCTGCCGACGGGGGCACGCTGTTTCTGGACGAGATCGGCGAGATGCCGCTTTCCCTTCAGTCCAAGCTGCTCCGCTTTGTCGAGAGCGGGGAGTTGCAGCGGGTGGGCGATAACGAGAAGGTGCAGGTGGACGTGCGCATCGTGGCCGCCACCCACCAGCCGTTGGCGCAACACACCCAACTGGGGCGCTTCCGCGCCGACTTGTATTACCGCCTGGCAGTCTTTCTGATCCGCACCCCCTCGCTGGCCGAGCACCCCGGCGACTTGCCGCTTCTGGTGGAGCACTTCATGCAGCAGATGGGCCGCGAAGCTCCGGTAAAGCGGGTGGATCCGGGGGCGCTGGCCAAGCTCGCCTCGCACGACTGGCCGGGCAATGTCCGCGAACTCGAACACGTCCTGGAGCGGGGAGCGATCCTGGCCGGCGACGATGTTGTTTTGACCGAGCGGGAGATCGACTTTGGAATGACGGTGGATTGAACAGCCTGGAGCGGGAGATCCATGCGAATGGAGATTGAGACCCAGACCGGCGGACAGTTGGCTCGCTATCTCGATTTGGCGGCCAGCCAGGTCAAAGTGACGGCGGCCAACATGGCCAACATCGATACTCCCGGCTATCGCGCGGTGGGCATGGACTTCGAGGCCGAGATGCGGGAGGCGATGCAAGGGGTGGCGCAGGGCCATGCCCCCCGGCAGGTGCGCCTCAAGGCGGTGGACGGGCTGATTGCGCGGCCGGACGGCAACAACGTGTCCATGGACCGCGAGAGCCTGAATCTTGCCGAGGCGCAACTGAAGTTCAAGACCGGCGTGGCCCTGCTCCGCCAGGAGTATCAACGGATTCTGGACGCCATCCACGCCGACAGCAAGTGAGGAATGGCGGCTTCTAGCTGTCAGCTGTTAGCTATTAGCTAATAGCGAACAGCCAGGTGCTGCTTATGAAAGTTGGCTATGCGATGAATCTCTTTGGACTGATGGAAACCTCCGGGAGCGCGATGCAGGCCGAGCGGATGCGCGCCGAGGTGGTGGCGGCCAACATGGCCAACGCCGAGACGACCCGCACCCAATCGGGCGGCCCGTACCGTCGCCAGCATGTGGTCTTCGCCGCCAACCGGGGCGCTGCCGGCTTTGCCGACTCCCTGCAAGCGGCCTCGGGCATCGCGGTCTCCGGCGTCCCTTCCGCGCTCTCTCCGACGGACCCGGCCACGGTGTCGACGGGCGTGCATATCGCCGCCGTGGTCGAGGACCCCAGCCCCCCGCTCAGGCGCTACGACCCAGGACATCCCGACGCCGGTCCGGACGGATATGTCTCATATCCGGACATTAATCCCCTCACAGAGATGGTGGATCTGATGGGGGCGACGCGTGCATATGGGTTGAATGGTTCCGCGGTCCAGGCGGAGAAGGGCATGATCGCCTCCGCCCTGGAGATCGCCAAGACCTAGCCGCTCGGCGAGGGGTGGGGCGCGACGGGTGCAGGAAACGGAGTTCGGCAAAGGAGGCTCGATGCACACCGCAATGAGTTCGACGATTCCTGCGGCGCTGGCAAGCGCTGGTGGGAACGGCGCGGTTCCGGCTTTGACTTCGAGCCAGTCGCAGAGCGCGGCGGCCACCCCCTTCGCGGATCTGTTTGCCGACGCCGTGGGCCAAGTGGGCCAGCTCGAAGACCAGGCGCACGCGGCCGTGGCCGGGCTGATGACCGGCTCCGGGGTGGATGTGCACCAGGCGATGATTGCCACGCAAAAGGCCAGCATGGCCTTCGAACTGGCGTTGGCGGTGCGCAACAAGGCGGTCCAGGCCTACCAGCAGGTCGTGGGGATGCAGTTTTAGGCAGAGCTGGGGATTTCGGAAGATTGAGCGGGAGGGGGCCGACGGTCCCTGACGGCAGGCGGCAACCGAGTTTCGATCGAGGCAGAACAGGGGCGGGACGCAGGGATCATGGCCACCGGAACACAGTTGGAGAAGAGCGCGCCAGCCATGCCCGGCCAATTCCGGCTAGCGGACCGGCTGGCGGCGCTGTGGGGATTGGGGCGCGTTCGCTGGGCGGCCATGCTGCCCGGGCAGCGCAGTTGGGCTCTGACCGCCGCGGTGCTGCTGGCCGGCCTGGCGGGCCTGCTCCTTTGGTATGCTCTGCGCACCGATTGGCGCATTCTATATGCCGATCTGGACCCGGAAGACGCACGCCAGACGGGGCAAGTTCTCACCCAGGCGCAGATTCCCTTCGAGGCCACGTCGGGCGGCGGGGGCATCCGGGTTCCGGCGGGGCAGTTGGATAAGGCGCGGCTGGTGACCGCGGCCAAAGGGGGCATCAAGAGCGGGCGGCTGGGCTTCGAACTCTTCGACAAGCCCAATTGGGTGGGTTCGGAGTTCGACGAACAGGTCAACTATCAGCGCGCGCTGGAGGGAGAGCTGGAACATACGGTGGGGACCCTGGCGGACATCGAGTCGGCGCGGGTTCACCTGGTGATGCCTCACGATTCGCTGTTCCGCGAGGCGGAGCGTCCCGCCAAGGCCTCGGTGGTGCTCAAGCTGCGCCACCGATCGCTGGCCGACAACGAACCGGAGGCGATTCGCAATCTGGTGGCTTCGGCGGTGGACGGGCTGACCTCCGACCGCGTGGTGCTGGTGGATGCGGCGGGGCGCATCCCGCTTGGCCCGAAGACCGCCGAGGCCCTGCGCCTGAGCGCCGAGCAGGTGCTGGAGGAGAAGCTGATCGCCACGCTGGAACCGGTGACCGGCGTGGGCAACGTGCGTGCTTCGGTGACGCTGGACTACGAGCCGGCGGCGACCGAGGAGACCAAGGAGAGTTACGACCCGGATCAGACGGTGACCCTCTCCATGCAGCGGACGGAGCAGACCACCGGCGCTCGCCCGGTGGCAGCCGGGGTGCCCGGCACGGCTTCCAATGCGCCCAACTCCCAGGCTTTGCCGGTCTATCCCCAGCAGACCGCGCCGGCGGAGAGCTCCAAGAGCGAGTCCGGAACCTACGGCGCTTCGAAGACGGTGCGGCACGTGCTGGAGAACCCCGGGCGTTTGCGCCGGATGACGGCGGCGATCGTGGTCAACGACCGGCTGGCCCAGGCGGCGGCCAAGGGCAAGGCGGCGCAATGGCAGGCGCGCTCGGCCGACGAGGTACGCAACCTGACCGCACTGGCCCAGGCCGCGGTCGGCTTCGATGCCAAGCGCGGGGATGTGGTGACGGTCCAGGATCTGGCCTTTGACCAGAATCGCCCATCGCAACCGGTTTCGCTGCCTGGCGAGGCGTTGGCCACGGCGGAGAACTCGCCGGTGCTGGTCAAGTACGCCGCCCTGCTGACGGGACTTCTGGTTGTTGTGGCCTTTGGGCTGCGCCCTGCTTTGCGCGGGGCGCGGGCTGCGCCACGAGAGGCCGGCAAGGGAGCGCCCAAGGAGTTGCCTGTCCACGCAGCGAACGCGCCGCAGCCTGTTTTGAGCGCGCTGGAGGCGAACGAGCAGGACCCCGATCGGCTTCGCTCCCAGGAGATCTTCGAACAGGTTACCGGGCATCTGAAGCGTGAGCCGACGCAGAGTTCGCGCCTGTTGCAGAGTTGGATTCACTCCGAATAGCCGAGCGCAATCGAGGCGAGAGACGAGCCGTGGCGGAGCAGGGAAACGACAACTCGAGGGCGCGGCATCGCCAGTCGGCAAACCTGACCGGGGTGCGCAAGGCGGCGGTCTTGCTGGTGGCCGTGGGCGAAGATTTGGCCACGGAGATTCTGCGTGTTTTGCCCGAGGCCGACGTGCAACGGCTTACCGAGGAACTGGCCGATCTGCGCGGCATCACGCCCAACCTCTCCGCCGAGATCCTGGAGGAGTTCTGGGAACTGCTGGAGACGCAGAACTTCATGGTCCATGGGGGCTTGGACTATGCCAGCCGCCTGCTGATCGAAGCCTTTGGCAAGGAACGCGCCGACGATCTGCTGACGATGGTGCGGCAATCCCAGGAGGCCGCCCAGGGCAATCTGGCCAAGCTGCAACGCACCGACCCGCAGCAACTGGGCAAACTGCTCGATTCCGAGCATCCGCAGACCATTGCACTGGTGCTGGCGCACCTAGACCCGCGGCGGGCTTCGATGGTGCTGGACTACCTGAGCGAGGAGCACAAGGTGGTCTCCATCCAGCGGCTGGCGGAGATGCGCCAGTTCTCGCCGGAGATGGCGCAGAAGGTGGCGCATATTCTCCACCGGCGTCTGGAGAGCGTGGGAGACACGGCGCGCAAGAGCTACTCCGGCTTCAAGGCGGTCGCCGATCTGCTCAACCGGCTGAATGGCGAGGAGTCGAAGAAGATTCTGGAAGCCATCGAGGAAGGGCAGCCGGAGCTGGCGTTGGCCATTCGCAACCTGATGTTCACCTTCGAGGATCTGATTACGGTGCCGCCGGCGACCATCCGGGAGATCGTCTCCGGCGTGGATAAGCGGCAGTTGGCCCTGGCCTTGCGGGGCGCCAACGAGGAGCTGTGCGCGCAGATTTTCAAGTCGATGAGCTCGCGCGCCGTGGAGATGCTGAAGGAAGACATGGAGGTGTTGGGACCGGTACGGGCCCGCGAAGTGGCGCAGGCCCAGCAGGATATCCTCACTCTCGCCCGGCGGCTGGAGGCCGAAGGCAAGGTGATTCTCAAGCTGGAAACCGGGGACGAGATGCTGGCTTAGCAGAGATCGGGGGCAGGATCAGGGATCAGGGATCGGCCGATTGTGCGAGTTGGCTACTGACCCCTGGCGTAAAGGACGGAATCCGTGCAGGATACGGGAATACAAATACGGGCGGGATTGGCGGAGGGCATTGAAGTCTTCGCCTACCCGGCGGGGCCCGGAGAGCCCGCTTTGCCGGACTGGGAGGGCTGGGCCGCGATGGGCGGGACCGCTCCGCCCGAGAAGCCGCGCGATCCGGCTGGCGAAGCAGCGGAGGCCGGCCTTCATGCGGAATTCGATCGGCGTCTGGCCGAGGAGACGCGGCGGGCCTTCGAGGCTGGGCGGGAGAAGGGCCGGCAGGAGGGCCGGTCTGCCGAACGCGAGGCTCAAGCCGCCGCTCAAAGCGCGGCCGAAGAGCGGCGCATGCGGCAAGCCGCGGAGCTGATCGAGAGCTTCGCCCAGGAGCGGGACCGATACCTGCAGGCAGTGGAACGGGAAGTTGTGGAACTGGCGCTGGCGATAGCCGCCCGCATCCTCCGCCGCGAGGCGCAGATGGATCCGTTGCTGCTGACCGGGGCGGTGCGCGTGGCGCTGGGACAGCTCGGAGGATCGACGCAAGCACGCCTGCTGGTTCCCGTGGCGGAGCTAGACCTGTGGACCGAGACCATCTCGTTGCTTCCGAATCTTGCGGTCAAGCCGGCGGTCCTGGCCGGAGACGGGATGCGGTTGGGCGAGTGCGCGATCGAGACCGAGCTGGGAAACGTGGACCTGGGAATCCGCGCACAGTTGGGAGAGATCGAGCGGGGATTCTTCGACCGAGCCGGGGTCCGAGGGAGTGAGCCAGCTTCGGCGGCGATTTCTGGCGCGGAGATGCGGCGATGACCGGGGCGCCGATGCCGCATCTTGCGCGCTACTTCGCCCGGCTTGGTCGCGGCCAGCCCTGGCGCTGGCGGGGAACCGTGGTTGAATCGGTGGGCCAGACCGTCGAGTCGGCGGGGCCGCTCAGTTCGGTGGGCGAGTGCTGCGAGATTCTGGACCAGCTTGGACGCCCTCATCTGGCTGAGGTGATTGGGTTTCGCGGTTCCAATGTGTTGTCGATGCCGGTCGAGAGCACGGAGGGGATTCGTTTCGGCGATCAGGTGGCGGGACTGGGGGTAAGGCCGGAGATCGAGGTGGGCCCGGCGCTGATGGGGAGGGTTCTCAACGCCTTGGGCGTTCCCATCGATGGGGACCGTGCTCCGGCTTCGGGCCGGACACAGCCGTTGGAGGGGGCGGTGCGCCCGGCGCTCGATCGGGTGCCGATCCGCACGCCGCTGGGCACGGGCATCCGCGTGCTCGATGCCATGTTGACCGTGGGCCGGGGCCAGCGGGTGGGAATCTTCGGCGGCTCGGGCGTGGGCAAGAGCACGCTGATCGGCATGATGACGCGCAATACCGAGGCGGATGTCACGGTGGTAGGGCTGGTGGGCGAGCGGGGCCGCGAAGTAGGTGAGTTCCTGGAGGATTCCCTGGGCGTCGAGGGGCGGGCTCGTTCGGTGGTGGTGGTCTCGACCTCCGACCAGTCGCCGCTGATGCGCATGAGAGCGGCGCTGACCGCGACGACGGTGGCCGAGTTCTTCGCGGCTCAGGACAAGAATGTACTGCTGGTGCTGGATTCTCTGACTCGGTTCGCGATGGCGGCACGCGAGATCGGACTGGCGGCGGGGGAGCCGCCGACGGCCAAGGGCTATACGCCTTCGGTTTTCGCCCGGCTGGCGCGCCTGGTGGAACGGACCGGGCAGTTCCGCGTGGGGTCGATCACCGCCTTCTACACAGTATTGATGGAGGGGGACGACCAGCAGGACCCCCTGGTGGACGCGGTGCGCTCGCTGCTCGACGGGCACATCGTGCTTTCTCGCTCCCTGGCGGCCGAGGGCTGGTATCCGCCGATCGAAGTGCTGGACTCGATCAGCCGCCTCATGCCCGCCGTGACCCAGCCCGCACATCGCGAGCAGGCGGCGCTGCTTCGCCGGCTGATGGCGGTTTATGCGCGTTCCGAGGACCTGGTGCGCATCGGGGCCTACAAGCCGGGCTCCGATCCGGAACTGGACCGGGCCTTGCGCGCCAGGGGTGCGATGCGCGGCTTCCTGACCCAGGAGACGCAGGAGCAGGTCTGTTTTGGCGACTGCCTGCGGCGGCTCGCCGCCCTTGCCGCGGAGGTTTGAGCCATGGCGATCTCGCGAGCGATGAGGCGATTGTTGCGGGTGCGGGATCTGGAAGAAGAACAGAGCCGGCTGGCGCTGGAGTCCGCGGTGGGCGATCTGCACCGTCTGGAGGCTGCGCTCGGGGCCGCGCAGCAGCGGGAGCGGCGGGGACGCAGGCTGGTGCAAACCAGCGCCCAGAGCGGGGAGTTGCCGGACCGGTTGGCCGGCCTGGAAGAGACGCGTGCGGGCGCGCGTCACGCCGCCGCGCTCACCCCGCGCATTGCGGAAGCCGAAGCCGAGGTAGCGACGCTGCGCCAGGAGTTCATCTTGAAGCGGGTCGAGCGGCGTCAGGCCGAGACCCTGATCCAGGAGACTGCAGCTCGGGATGCGCTCGAGGAAGAACGGCGCGGGCAGCGCGCGTTGGACGATTGGTTCCGTGCCC
>Ga0316217_10007433_pt1 | contig 10469 bp, 10 predicted proteins | sample 1anoAmetaG_FD_203633 | JGI IMG/M metagenome (GOLD analysis project Ga0316217, IMG submission 203633) | Freshwater microbial communities from Trout Bog Lake, Wisconsin, USA - 1anoA | ecosystem: Environmental > Aquatic > Freshwater > Lake > Hypolimnion/Profundal zone | place: USA: Wisconsin... | reverse complement strand
ACCAAAAGAATTTTCAATATATTTATCAAATATTTCTTTCATTTGTTATCCCTTGTTCAAACAGATGATCCCATCGTATGAGAGGGGTGACCACGCCAATCCTTCCATCATTAAACAATGTTGAATGATTACCCGCATCATTAATCACAAAGCAAATCTCATCAACAACATGGTCATAGAGTTCCTCACCAGGTTTCATGGCTGCAACGATAATACTGTATTTGCCTGGAGGCAAAAAATCCGCCGGGACAGGAACTTTCAGTTTATGGGTACCATTACGCATATTTGTAAGTTTTCTAGTAAAATCAGTACTTGTAGTTGTAAATACGGGTATTCCATCTTGATTGGTAACCCTGACAGCAATCTGTGCATCGAGACAGCCATTATCATTAACTGTAATTTGGATATGGATTGAGAAATTAGCTGTAGATTTAATATCACCCGAAATATGCCCTGCTGAATTTATGATTTTAATAGAATCAATTCTCATTTTATTACAAACAATTATATTATCTCCAGGATTTACCCAGATGCCATTTTGGCAGAAACCAGAACTCATATATTCTGAGATTGTAACGTCTGGAACATTATCCAAAGCGAGCATACCGGACGAAAACAACAGTGTACGGCTACAAATATTTTTAATAGCCCCCATATTATGACTCACAAACAACACCGTCCGGCCTTCCTTGGCCGACACATCCTCCATCTTCCCCAGGCACTTCTTTTGAAACTGCGCGTCCCCAACCGCCAACACCTCATCCACGATAAGTATCTCAGGTTCAAGATGGGCGGCAACGGCAAAGGCCAACCTCACATACATCCCGGAAGAGTAACGCTTAACCGGCGTATCCAGGAACCTCTCGATCTCGGCAAAATCAACAATCTCGTCGAACTTCTTCTTTATCTCTGCCCGGCCCATCCCGAGAATGGCGCCGTTGAGAAAGATATTCTCTCTACCGGTCAGCTCGGGGTGAAAACCGGTCCCTACCTCCAGCAGACTGGCCACCCTCCCCTTGAGACGGACACTGCCGGTGGTTGGTTCGGTGATGCGGCTGAGAATCTTCAGCAGTGTCGATTTGCCGGCGCCGTTACGGCCGATGATGCCGATCCGGTCCCCCTGTCTAACCTCAAAGGAAACATCCCTGAGCGCCCAAAACTCTTCCTGCTCCGCACTACGTGCCGATGCATCGCCCCGCCCCAGCAGTTTGCGGCCTAAATTTCTCACACCGTCACTCAACACGTCGCGCAGGGCCATATACGGCTGTTGAGCGGACTGGTGCCGCAGAAGGTATTTCTTGCCGAGATTTTCAACGGTAATTACAGTGGACATCCGGTTACACCACGTCCGCAAAGCTGCGTTCCATACGGCGGAAATAGAACACGCCGCCGGCAAACATCAGAACCACCAGAATGGACGAAAGAGCGAATCCGGGCCAGTTGACCGGGAAGGCATCGCCCAAGAGTGCCCAGCGGAATCCGTCGATGACGCCGACCATGGGATTGAGGAAGTACAGAAAGCGCCATTTCTGGGGGACGATGGCACTGGAAAAACCGACCGGAGAGATGTATAGCCCGAACTGCACAAGGAACGGCACCACGTAGCGGAAGTCGCGATATTTCACATTGAGCGCCGAAAGCCACAAACCGGCGCCTAAAGAGGCCATGAAAGCCATCATGAAGAATGCCGGCAAGAGCAGAACCCTCATGTCAGGGACGAAACGGTACCAGACCATCAACCCGCAGAGGATAACGCCGGAGATGAGAAAATCCACCATGCTGACGATGACCGAGCCGGCCGGAACGATCAGGCGGGGAAAATAGACCTTGGTGAGCAGGTTTGAGTTGTCGATCAGAGAGTTGCTGCTCTCGGTGAGGGAGTTGGCGAAGAACTGCCACGGCAGCATGGCCGCAAAGACCATGATTGGATAGGGCACGCCGTTTGAAGGAAGTTTGGCCAGTTTGCCGAAGACGATGGTAAAGACAATCATGGTCAGAAGCGGCCGCAACACGCTCCAGGCGATACCTATGGCGGTCTGCTTGTAGCGCACCAGGATATCCCGCCACGCCAGAAAGAAGAAAAGCTCACGGTAGCGCCAGATATCGCGCCAGTAATGGAGTGCACCCATGCCGGGTTTTATGAGGATTTCCGGTTGTTCCATCGTTTCAATTGTATTGAAATCCTTCCTTTTTGAAAAGTGAAACAAACACCCCGGCAAAAAAACCGATCCCGAAGCGCCCCATCTCACGGCATCGCCTGATGGGAAGCAGATATAGGGGCGCCTGCCTGGAACAGTTGAGAATGACGATGAGCCACGTAAGAAGCGGGTATTTCGTCCGCAAACCATAGAACGAATGCCCGACCGATCTCGGTTTGCGGAAATTCGGGACCAGCAGCGGGGGATGAAAGTAGTTCAGCTCCGCAACGTTTTCCGCGTGCTTGCCGGCCATGAGAAACCGGACAACAAACTCCACGTCCTCCTGGCCGATAAAGTGGGACATGAATCCCCCCAGTTCGGCCAACACATCCCTTCGATATGCGGTACAACGGCTGGTCATGAAATAAGGGTCATGAAAGCCGTAACGCCCCCGGATCAGGGCAAAGCTCGCATGGCCGTGCGGTATCACCGCATCCAGGCCTGTCTTTTGCCCGAAGCGGCTGTCGAGAATCCTGAGAAAATCCCGCTGCAATATGGTGGTATCGTCGTCAAGAAACAAGACGATCTCGCCACGGGACCTGGACAAGCCGAAGTTCCTGGAATAGCCCATCTTGCCGAAGTTAGCGTCGAGCGGGAGATAGACTATGGGGAGACGGTCTTTAAAGTGTTCCGCTAATTGTCTGCCTCCGTCCGTGCCGTTTCGGTCTTCTACGAGAACGACTTCAAAACGCTCCCTCTCGTATTGCTGCTGGGCGAGTGAATGAAGAATGCCTGTGAGCAGGTCAAGCCGGCCGTAAAAATTGATGATACAGGATATCCGGATGCCATCCCTTGCCGGGGGCACGGAACAATCCCCTGACAAATCAAAAGGGAACAGCTTATAGAGCCACTTGAGCAGAAGCCGCCTCATGGAGCGTAGATCCCCCACCCCACCATCATCGCCCAGGCAAGCCCGACGATGAAGAGAGGTAAATCCCTGAGCAGCGACTCGGTCGGATCCCCCCCTTTCCCGGACTGGATCCTCAATATGTAGCGCAATAGGCCGAAACAGCACAGCGGCACCGAGTAGATGAGCACCGCACTGTGACGGGTGATCACGTACAGGGTATAGGTTACAAGCACTGCTGCGCCGGTCATGTACATGGTTCCGTTTAGGAAGCCTTCGGGATAGGTGGCAAGGGCCTTGCGATGGTCGGCGGCAGACGCCCCCAGACGATTCTTCTCGCTGAGGCGCTTGCCGGTGCTGAGAAAGATCGCCAGCAGAAACACACTGAGGAATAGCCACTCCGAGATCGTCACCCCGAAAGCAGCCCCCCCGGCCTCCAGTCTCAGCAGAAATCCGGCCGATATGCAAAATATGTCTACCAGCGGGTATTCTTTCAATCTTATTGAATAGGCGCTGGAGACGAGACCGTAAACCAGCAGAAACAGCAAAAACGAAGCTGAGACAGTCCAGGCAAGGGCGCCGGAGACTAGAGCCAGCGCCAGGGCGAGCACACCGGCTGAGAAGGATGATATACGCCCGGACGGCAACGCTCGCAACCTCTTGTCGGGATGGTTGCGATCATTTTCTATATCCAGAAGATCATTCAAGATATAGGTCGCGCTTGACGCCAGGCAGAAGGATACGAACGGGATCAGCGCAGCAGGGCGGAGAAGGGACAGAAAGAACGTTCCCCCCAGAAACGGAGGAAAGTAGATCATCAGGTTTTTCAGCCATTGTGCCGGCCTGAGGAGCGAAAGGTAACAACGTAGTGAAGTTAATAAGGGCATTGACGAGCGGCACCGTTTCACGAGCCGGCTGGCAAACGTCCGCCGGACAAAGGCCAGGAGGCTGGCAACAGTAAATTGTTAGCCTCCTTAGACAAGCCCGACTTCCCGGGATTCTTCCAGCAGCGCTTCAAGCTCTGCAATCTGGAAATCGCTGAGATCCAGGACTTCAGCCTCTCTTGTCGCATTCAGAGCCAAATCGGGTTCGTGGATAAGACCGAGACCGATCCTGTGGCAGGCCAGGTTGACGAAACGGACGATAGCCAGCATCTTGTTGATCACATCCCACTGCTCGATATGATGATCCCGGACCACATCACAGTACATGGTCGGGAAGTTCCAGTGCAGCATCAGACGATAACCCTGTTCGACGTGCATGACCTCGAAGATGTCTGCTATCAGCTCTTCGTCGAACATGGAGCTGATCACGCCGGCATCCACCAGGCGCTCGATCGCCTTGAGCAGGTAGAGCTTGCCCACATCGTGCAGAAGCGCTGCCAGGTAGATTTCGTCCGCAACCCCGCGCATGCCGCAGGCATGGGCAAGCCAGCGCGCGCCAAGAGCCGAGCCGTGACTATGGAGCCAAAGCTGCTTCATGTAACGATCCAGCGCCTCATTCTGGGATGCGTGCACGGCAGACTGGGATGCGGCTATGGCAAGATTGATGACCTGCTGCGCCCCCAGGCGGATGACTGCCTCCTTTATGGTTGCGACCTTGGTGCGACCCATGTACATGGGCGAATTGGCCATCTTCAGCATCTGGGTCGCCAAGGACTGGTCCTCGATCGCCACGTGGGCAACCTCATCCACCGTAAAGTCATAATCGGAAAGCATTCGTTGCAGCTTGATGGCGACAGGATGAAAGATCGGCAGTTCTATGGGTTGTGATGCCAAAAGCTTTCTGACGGTTTCCGGTATGACGGCAGTCATATACAACATCTCCTTCGCAAAAAGGGGGTAGCAATTATTTCTTTAGGAACGTGAACTTTTACACCGGCTTTCATGCTGGCAGGCGCAACGCAAATTCTGACGCTCACACCGCGTATGATATCTTCAATAAGTACACCATAAAGCCTTTTAATGCTACATTTTTCAAAAAAGTCGCATCGTTTGCATCACACGATCCCGCAAGCAGAGGGGGTCACTTACCTGTCTTTTTTGACAGACCAAGGCGCCCTTCAAGATCGTCCACGAACTGGCGGGCCGAACGGCCGCTGCGGCGCGCACTGTACAAAGACCATTTCAAAGCCAGGTCGCACAATTCAGGGTCTTGTACCTGGAGTCCCCTGCGGGCCGCGTAACGGCGGACCACGTCAAGATACTCATCCTGGTCGAGGCTGTAAAAACCGAAGGTCAAGCCAAAGCGGTCCGACAAAGCCAGCTTTTCTCCCACGGCCTCCTCGGGGTGTATCTCCAGTTCGCCGGTATTGTCCTCCATCCGTTCCGGCATGAGATGGCGCCGGTTTGAGGTGGCATAGATCAGCACATTCGCCGGGCGTTCCTCGATATCACCATCCAGCAGGGTCTTGAGGGCGCGAAAATCCCCCTCCCCTTCGTCGAAAGAAAGGTCATCGCAGAAAAGGAGAAAACGGTACGGTGCATCCCGCAGCAGGGAAGTGATGTGGGGTAGCGACAAGATATCCCAGCGTTTGAGTTCAACTATCCTCAATCCCTGGGGGGCAAAAGGTTTCAGGAGCCCTTTGACCAACGACGATTTGCCGCACCCGCGCTCGCCCCATAGAAGTACGTTGTTGGCCGGCAACCCCTCAACGAACTGGGTAGTGTTGCGAATGACCTCTTCCTTGATGTCGTCAACGCCCACCAACTCGTCCAGGTCGTAGAGGTGGGGGCAGATAACCGGCGCCAGTCGGCCCAGCTCACCAGTCCGCTCCCAGCGAAACGCCAGAAAATGTTCATAATCAGGGGCGGCCGGTGCGGCAGGCATCAACCCTTCGATGAGCCGCTCCACCCTTTCCAGCAATGCTTCGAATCTGTCTGCGCTATTTGTCATATTTTTTTCAGCACCCGCAACCGCAGTTGTGGCACACCTTTCGAAATTCGCTGGACGGCGCAATGGTTTCCGGTGCAAAGGCGACCCGACGCACGGCTGCCCCGATATCATCCATGATGTCCAGATGTTCGCTCTTGCCGATGATATGCCCGACACACTGGTTGGCATGGCCGTCATCGGGCGACGATATCCTGACGCTGTTCAGCAGGTCGGCATAGCTTGTGATCTTGATGGTGGTATCGCGGTTATGGACGATGCTGAGCGCAACGCCGAGCCGTTTCATGTCACGCGACAGTTTCTCGCAAAAATGCCGGAAGACCTCCGCGTCGAAGTCGAAATACCAATCCTGCCGGATGTGCTCCTGGGCCAGGATCGTTATGGTCATCTCTTTCAATCTTTTGCCTGCCATTGTCCCAAAACCCCTTCAGTCCCGCAGAGGACACTCAGCCTCCCAGGCAAAATAACCGTCACCCACTATGGCAAGAAAGCTCTCTATGCGCTGGCGGTAATAGTCGGTCTGCGCCGCCTCATCCTCAAGATAAACCAGCTCTTCCCCGGAGATCAGGCGCTGGCCGCATAGATAGCGATAAAACTCCCTGATGCCGTCCAGATGCCGCTCCAGAATGCGCATATCAGGGTCCAGCGTATGGGTGATGAACCATGTCGCGGCAAAACGCCTGATAATGCCCGCTTGCGGCCGAAGCACGTTCCGGCGTCCAAAATCCACGATATAGTCCCGCAGGTAGAGATCGGCGCTGAAGGCCAATTCAGATGCCCGTTCCGGCGTCATGCCGCTATTGACCAGATCCAGGTAGAATCGTTTGAGCAAATCCCGACAGCTCTCATCAACCAGGAGTTCTTCGTCAAGAGATATACACTCGAAATCATCGAGTTCAAATACTACTTCGGGTTGTTTCAGGCCACTCATGCGAGTCATGTAACTCCTGTCGCGGATTCAGTTCCAGCAGGTCCTTGTGGACAAACCCGCCACCGTCAAAACGGTTTTCGTCGTCGGATAAGGATTCTGACCAGGTACCACTGCTCTCAAAACGATTCTTTATCATCATAAAGATCTAAATTATGAATCGTCACCACATAATTTCGTGACCGCACATAATAATATATAAAAACCGGCGAGTCTACCCTGGACAGTGGTTTATCTGCTTTCAAGGTACTCGATCAACAGGCGCACACCAACCCCGGTTGCACCCTTGGGACAGTAGGGTCGAGCTTTGTCACTCCAGGCAGTGCCGGCGATATCCAGATGAGCCCAGCGGGTTTCGCCGACGAACTGCTTCAGGAACCAGCCGGCCGTAATACTGCCGCCGTCACGACTGCCGGCGTTCTTCAGGTCGGCAATGTCGCTCTTCATAACCTCGCCGTACTCGTCCCACAGCGGCAACTGCCAGACCCGCTCTCCGCAGAGCTCACCGGCTTTTTTCAAGGCATCCACCAGTCGCTGGTCGTTGCCCATCAGGCCGCTGGCTTCATGCCCAAGCGCCACGACGCAGGCGCCGGTAAGAGTGGCCAGGTCGATCATTGCGGTTGGCTTATATCTTTGAGCGAAATGCATGGCGTCGCAGAGAACCAGTCGCCCCTCGGCATCCGTGTTAGTGATCTCGATAGTCTGACCCGACAGGGATGTGAGCACGTCGCCCGGCTTGTAGGCCTTGCCGTCCGGCATATTCTCCGCAGTTGGAACGATTCCTACCAGATTGATCGGGAGCTTCAGTCCGGCCGCGGCTGACATGGTGCCCAGCACTGCCGCAGCGCCGGCCATGTCGGTCTTCATTTCCTCCATCCCTGCTCCCGGCTTGATAGAGATGCCGCCTGAGTCGAAGGTGATCCCCTTGCCTACCAATACCACTGGCCGCCCCTTGGCTCCAGGACCTCGGTACTCAAGCACGATAAGGCGTGGAGGTTCGGCGGCTCCCTTGCCCACCCCCACCAGAGCGTTCATCCCCAATTCCTCCAGCTCAGCCTGCTCGTAGATACGAAACTCCAGGCCATGGAGACCGGCCAACTCACGGGCAGTATCGGCCAGATAGCCGGTGGTAACCACGTTGCCGGGGTGCGAGACCAGGTCGCGCGCCAGATCTACGCCCTGACAGAGGATGCTTGCGCGATCAACCCTGGCAACGGCCTCCTCCTTGCCTCCAGCTTCCGTAAGCAGCAGTGTCATCTCTTTGAAGCTGAATCGCTCTTCCTTCTCCTTGGTCTTGTAATGCTCAAAGGCGTAGCTGCCCAGAAGAGTCCCGACAGTGACCGCTTCCAAGGCTTCCGGCAGAGAGGTGGACAGATGCAGGGCGCTGCTGAACGACTTGACTCGGGCACTCCGTAATGCCTGTATTGCAGTGCCGGCCGCCTGACGCAGCCGTTCGTTATTCACCTCTTTATTTTTCCCGAGCCCCACCAGCAGGAGCCGTTCTGCCGGCAACCTGCCCAATGTCTGCAACAGGTAACTGGTTTTAACCTTTCCGTTGAACTCCCTGGTGTCAGCCAGCCGCCCCAGACAACCGTCCAGCGCGGCGTTACAGGCATTGTACAGATCATCTTTTACGTCTTCAAAGCAGCCGATGACTAGAGCAGGAGTGGCGTGGTCAAGCGGACTAACAGTATCGATTTTGATGTCCATGGAAATCCTCGTTAAAAGTTTTTTTATGCTATGGAAATTGTAATAAAAAATCAAATCACTGCCAAGGTAGAAAAATCGCCGGTAACAATCCCTTCAGAATCAGATCGATCACTACGCGTGGTTTTGTTAGAAATTTTTGGAGTGCCGGCAATTTATGAAGAATTTGAAGGAGTGTTTTAAGAATTTTAATGCTGGAAAGCTGTGCGCTTCTCGTTTTTCTCTTAAAATCAAGTTATTTCAGGATCTTTTACCGCTTTATGTCCCTTTGCACTGTCAGATTTTGGTTGCGCTTGGCGAACGCTCTGGTTATGGTAGCAGCCTGCTGGAATAGCAGGGATTATTTCTGAATTACAGGGAAAACTATCATGAACAGCCACAAAATAGAAACCAAAATCATGAGCCCATTGATGGGGGCGCGCATCCCGCTCCCGACCTATGCAACCGCAGGTTCGGCGGCAATGGACCTGAGGGCCTGCCTTGACGTTCCATTGACGGTGCAGCCGGGCGAGACCGTGCTCATCCCCAGCGGCATAGCCATCAGCATCCATGACCGGAATCTGGTGGCGCTCCTGGTGCCGCGCTCAGGACTGGGGATCAAGCACGGAATAGTGCTGGCAAACAGTGTCGGCGTCATCGATTCCGACTACCAGGGGGAAATCGGTATCGGGATCCTGAATCGGGGAACGGCGGCTTACACAGTTGAGCCCGGTGAGCGAATCTGCCAGATGTTGTTCGTACCGGTAACCCAGGCAGAGTTGAGTATTGTTGAAGAGTTCGGACAGAACAGTTCGCGCGGCGCAGGAGGTTTTGGTCACACCGGCAGGGATTAAGGTGGTTCTTGCATCTCATCTTCCGGCCCTCTTTGGCCGAATCTCAATCAAAAAACCCCAGACCTAGCCTGCTACGCCTGGGGAATTTGACCAAAAGCTGAGCGCGACCAGGCGGAGGAGGCATCAAAAGACCAGGCGCTCCTCGTCTAGGTCAAGAGATGCAGTCCTGCCCATAATTTCGAGATTCAGCCTGCTGCCGTCAAACAGTTGACTCGCCAGGGCCAGGATGTCATCGGCGTTAACGGCGTCAAAGCCGGCCAAGACCTCCTCGACAGCCTGATAACGATGGAGATATATCTCATTCTTGGCCAGGCGGGTCATCAGGCTGTCGGTGCTTTCCAGGGACATGAGGATCTTTCCCTTCAGTTGCTCCCGGGCGGAATTGAGTTCGTCCGCCTGAACCGCTTCACGCTTCATCCGTCCCATCTCCATCAGGGCGATATCGATGAACTCTCGGCAATGCGCTTGTTCCGTTCCGGCGTAAACCACAAGCGCCCCGGCATCGGCATGGGAGATGACATACGAATAGACCGAGTAGGCCAAGCCCTTTTTCTCGCGCACTTCCTCAAACAGACGCGAGCTCATGCCGCCCCCAAGGATGGTATTGAGCAGAAAAAGGGTATAGCGGTCGGGGTGATTCTGGGGCAAGGCCCGGGTTCCCATGCAGATAAGGGATTGTTCCAGGTCGCGCTCCATAAGCTTGATGCTCCGGCCGGATGGAGCAACAAGCTCTCCGCCAGGTCCAGTGTGGGTCCGGCTTGAGGAAACCTTGGAAAAAGCCGCTTCCATGAGATTGATCAACTCGCCGTGGTTCAAGTTGCCGGCAGCCGAGATGATGATATCATCTGCCTGGTAACGGCTCTGTTTGTACGCGATGATATCGTCGCGGGAGATCCGGTTGACCGACTCTTCGGTGCCAAGCACCGACAGCCCCAAGGGATGTCCCTTCCAGAAGCTCTGATGAAAATGGTCGTGGATGCATTCTTCAGGCGCGTCATCCCGCATCTTGATCTCTTGGAGGATGACCTTGCGTTCGCGCTCGATCTCGTCGGCCGGAAAACTCG
>Ga0316217_10007431_pt1 | contig 10469 bp, 11 predicted proteins | sample 1anoAmetaG_FD_203633 | JGI IMG/M metagenome (GOLD analysis project Ga0316217, IMG submission 203633) | Freshwater microbial communities from Trout Bog Lake, Wisconsin, USA - 1anoA | ecosystem: Environmental > Aquatic > Freshwater > Lake > Hypolimnion/Profundal zone | place: USA: Wisconsin... | reverse complement strand
AAAATAATAAAAATTTGTTGAACAATAGAGTCTCAAATTGTCAAAAATGACCATTTTTTTCTTCGTCAGAGCTCTCCAAATTCAATATGCACTTCACAGACTTGTAGAAAAAAATTTGATATTTGGGGCTCCAAGGGAGGGGTATTGGTCGGTTGGGTCACGCTTATTACCCTAGTACCATTGTTCTGTACTATAGACCATATAATGGTTAAAAAATGCCAAATTTCTCATTATTTTCAGCCTTTCTTTTCTTCTCTGTCCAATCTCTTTCCCTTTTTTTGATTTTATTTTTTAGATCCTTTTCTCTTTTTGCATCTTTACTTAACTTGCATCTTTATATTATAGGTCATAGGTATCATTCAAACCTCTTTACAGAGCATTACTTCTTATATAATAAACACAAAAGATGAAATAGGGCAGAACAAAATCGCATCGCAGCGGCCTTTCCCAACTCTACAAGTAGAAATGTAAATAGCTGCTGAAAGCATAACCTAAAAACTATCTAGCTAACGCCCTCAAAGACAATCAATTCAATTTGGATATCAATCAGTTTATCCCCTAAGATTTGCCTGCTTTTCAGCTAATTGCTCTCAACTTACCCATCCAGAAACTCACTATCTTCACACCCGAATATGCCTAAAAAAACTCTCCCACCAAATCTAGAGTCAAAGATACTCAAGTCCTACCAATCAAAACGTACGCTTAAACTCCAAAATTTAAAGATTTCGTTCACAGCTTAAGTCTATCGATGGAAGCAAATTCTTCTCTGAAAGTGATTAACATTGAGAGAGTGCCACTTTCTGTTAAAATCATGAAGTAGCTGAATGAGGGCTTGCTAAAGACGGCGTTTCTGAGAGAACTGGCAATAGTGGGGTGCGGGCTGACAGAAGAGCACATTTAGCAAATAAAAAAAGCTTTGGCTTAAAACAAGTCGCTCATCTCCCTAGACTTTTCTCGTAACAACCTTTGCGATATCGGAGGGATGATGGGGTCGGTGCTGTCATAGCATTCTCGAAGACGTAACTAGGTTGTTTTTTTCCTAAGCATTAGAGGCGAAATGCCAGCCGAAGATATCTCCAACTCAGGCCTCGTAGAAATCAATTTGTAGCACAATAAGATCAACGATAAAGCCATCTCTTAGCTCACCAACTATCTCAAGGCAGACTCCTGGATCAAGTGCTTGAACCTCAGGCATAACTAGATCAAACTCGAAGGCATCAAAGAGTTGGCCTTGATGCTCAAAAATAACAGCAGCCTCATCTCCATGGACCTGCGCTAGAACGAAGGACTGACCAGATAGTACTCACGATACATATACAAAAAGTTGGTCATCAACCTCTAGAAGTACAAGCAGCAGAAGTAGCTCAAAAGCAGGACAGTGGTCAAACCCCCTCCCGGGGCAGCCCTGACCAACTCTGAGTGCCTTGGGTGCAAAAAGAAAACTTTCGAAATGCTGCGGCTTGAGAAGCGAAACCTAGATTTGTAGATGCAGTTGCGTCGTATCAAGAATGCATTGCTTTCAAAAAACCTGGACCTTTCGGGGGTGCTGGGCAGCCAGCCCTCGATAGTGGAGTGGCTGGCGAACAAGTCCAGCAACGAGAGCGATGACGAGCTGCTGCAAAGGATGGAGCAGATAATGCTGGAGCTGACGCGGGTGATTGAGACCATAGAGTAGAACCAGCACACCAAGGTCAACCTCAGCAACCCTCTCGACAACCCAAACAGCTTCTCCAACACTGTCCAGCTCTACGGCAAAAACTCCCAACTCCAGGACCTCAGCAGGTCCATCGAAGAAGAACACCGTCTCCAAGCACTCTTCGAGGGCGCCATGCTCGACCACAAGGACTCCAGCCGCAATTGACAACCTCTCACGCTGATCCGCCTTAATAACTACCACACAATCACCTTACACTATTAACCACTATCACCCATCACCCACTATCACCCTATCACCCACTATCACCCAATTGTCACCCATTTGTCACCCATTGTCACCCATTGTCACCCTATCATACCTACAGTATCTAGCTACTCTAGCTTTAGTGGGACTATCAATATTATACTCATCACAACCCAATGAGCTGCAGTAACTGCTATAATAAAGTGTACACATTAATCAGCACTTGCATTACTCGCTTATAGGGCTCTAGCGGTGAGTATGGCATTATCGCTAAAGCGTCTGATAGGCACTCTTGGGCCAGGTATCTAATATGCACTGTCGCTAAAGTATCATATATTCTCTGTTGGTTAAGTATGTGTTCAACAACAAAAATATATCACTATCGACAAGAAGTGCAAGTAGTTCAGAGCTGTGCCTGCTAGAAGATGCCCGAAAGTTGTTTCCCCCAAGGCTACTTCCTCCAAAGCCGGTTCCTCCGAGGCTAGTTGCTGTGAAGCTAGTTGCTGTAAAGCTGGTTGTAGTGGTTGGCGAACTGTTGGGGCTTCACTGCCACAGCTTCAGATTGCTGATTATATTCCAAGTAAGGCTTTATCTCGATTGGCGCGTATTCTGAGTTGTACTTCTCAGGAAGCTTGAACTAAGCAGCTGTACCCAGCCGGTCTCTCAAATACAGGTACAGAAACACTGCTGCCTACTTTTTCTTTGTCCTTATGTACACTGTTGAGGGGTTTTCGGCGTGCTTCTCACTGGAGGCAGGCTCGCACACAAGAAACTGCAACTCTTCATCCATGAACTCGGTTTCAAGGGCAATCCTGACCTTGCTTTGTAAGGCCTACAGGTCTTTAGTTCTAAAGCCCTAAAGCAGCTTGAGGCCCTCAACCGTGCTAACAAGGCTGATTGTATTTTTCTGCTGCAGCACCCTCAGCTTCTAGAACACTGACTGGAACTTCTAGCGATGGAACAGATACAGCACGTTTGTCTAGCTTTTAAACTTGTGCTTCCCGAACAAGCTGCCCATTATCTGATACTTGCCGCCTTTCAAGTAGCCCTCCAGCAGTTTTTTAGTCTAGCCCGAGCGGCTGGCCTTGCAAAACACCAGGGTTAGCTCCTCGAGGGGAGCAGTCGTGGGTTGGAAGGTCCTCACTGCTCGGGGGTTGAGTGGGATTTTGGTGGCCACCTCAGGGGGGGCACAAATGTGATCGAAAATGGTGTCTTTTTCTATAAGGTTGGTCTGGAATTAGGTGAGCTACTAGGAAAAGCAATGGCTTCTTATTTTCTGTTTCATGATCTTCCTGAGGGTGCGCAGTGGCAGGGTGATTGGGGTGCCTTGCTGGAAGGTATCCGCGTACCAGCTTTAATTATTTTTTTATTTTTTGAAAGAATAAATGTAAGTTTTAGTGAGATCAGTGGGCCTTACAATTATCCTCCCGACAAAGCAGCCGCTCACGTGAGTTCTCTGCAGGAAAGGCTGGTGTTTTTTTAGTACCTACTCTGCCCCTTGGTAGCTGGCCCACTTGGAGTGGCACAGTTCACCCCCCTAGGGCTTGCCATATACCGGCACGAAGCTCAGCTGGACAGACGTGCGCTCAACCCTAGGATAAAACAAGTTGAGCGTGGACTAAAGCCTGTGCTACTTCTGCTCCTTCTGTACCTATGATACCTTGCTGCCCAGGATGTGTGTTTTGCTGCTGATTTGTTAGCAGTCGAAGAGGATCACTCCGCCTCCGCTGTTCAGCATCCCGCATACCGTATCAACAAACTACGCATTCCCTTCCCTCAGATCCTCGATGCTGGCGAACACCCGCACGGGCACCCCTCCGACCTCCGAGTGCTCGATGCTGAGGTTCTGGTAAAACAGTCTGCAGCAGCCCAGGCACCCGCTGTTCATGGTCTTTTAGTTCTCAATATTGCTGAGGTAGGACTAGTGCGCTCTCTACTTCTACTGGAGGGGCTGTTAAGACGAGTGGGATAGCAGTTGTTCCAGGTGATGCAAAATCTAGGCCAAATTGCTCTAGCACTAATGGGTTGTGAGTGCTCGCATTTGCTGGTAGAGTGGCATTTCTGCTTGATGGCGATGCCTGTTGTCGCCCGTGAGCAGCTGAATGGCCCGCCTGGTCAGCAACCTGTCCAGCTGTGCCTGCTCTCCAGCCTGCAACTACACCTGCACCATCTTCCTGAACACCACTTCCGCTTAGCTTTAGGACGCATCCTCACTGGCCTGCTGCCTCTTGTAGGCCTCCCTCAGCTGCCGCAGGTTCTGCAGCTCAAGTTTGAGGGAGAGGTCGTGGATGAGCTGCACAATGTCAGGATAGACTATTTGGTAGACGAGGTTGGCTCGGTCCAGGGGTGACTGGAGGCCAGCAGTTGAGAAGGCCTACTGCAGTCTGAGCAGGTTGAGCTCATGCAGGCGGATGAACAGGACCAGCTGCTGCCTCAACTCGCCCTTGTAAGCCCCCCAGTGTCTTACGATGTGCTGCAGCCTGGCTCTCAGCCATATGCCCCACACTGCCTTCAAACCCACCATCCCCCTCCTCAAAACCTCATTTGCTCGCTCCAGCATGCTCTCTATATTTTAGCTCTAGGTTAGCTCCATCGGCATCTTATATATCAGCATATCCTAAGCCCACACCTGCTGTGATTTGAGGCGAACTGAGCACTCAAAACTTTTGAAGCCTAACCCTGGGATTCCCAGTGGGTTCGCCAGGAAGTCCTCAACCCTGCTGTGGTTTTCCTTGGCGATACAAAGAACGAGTGTATGTTGGTGATATTGATTCTAGGGAGGGTGTGGTTAAAAAAGGTCCAACTGAATGGGGTGCTATTTGGAGGCCAGCCTGATCGATGCAAGCTGTGCAGCAGTCAGTGGCTGCACTCTGAGGTCCATCTGTGACCCGAATGTCTCTCTGAAGCAGTCTTCAAACAGATGCAGGTGTTCGGGGGGAGGGGGTGGCAGTTGGGGCGGCAGATGGGTTTGGGGCCGAAAAACGAGCAGCTGGCAGGGGCTGATGCGGAGGCAGGGCAGTGCGGCGGCAGCTAGCAAGGAGCGGACTTTCTATTATTATTAAGTGGTGCTGGAGCTGGGAACAATTAGCAGGTAAGTTTAGCCGCCCTTTTCGAAGAGCCGGCAGCCCGCCCAACAGGCCAGCCACTCGAAGTTGGTGGGTCGGATTATTTTTTTACCCCTCTTTTATATTTCTTATACAGACTTAATTTTTTGCTGTTGCGGGCTTTAGGCTACCGAGATTAGATGTTATTCTGGAAGCGGGCCGAGAGCCTAAAGGTCGGGGGCACAGAGGCGGCCCAATGCCAACCGCTGAGTCCCGCCTATGGTGAGGAGCAGGTCGGTGGTGGGGGGTACCTGCTTTTCCAGGCTGTGCTTGGCACTGAGGATATGGTGCAATGCGAGCAGCAGCTGGGATGGTTTTGTGATGTGGGGCGAGCGGGAAATAAGCGGCATTTTATGTTAGGTCGTGGGTTCAACTAAGGGCCTATTATATTGGGCAGGGGGATTATTGGCACGGTCGACCACTCTGCCGTTATTTTTATACTATTAAATGGCAACCCCTGCACTAATACTGCCCTGGTGGGCAGCCAGCCCCCCCTTCTTGTATTACGTCTACTTTTGGATCTCCTCGGCGCTGATGGCAGCTTTTGGTGGCTCCTGACTCATCTAATCCATAATATTATAAAATCGCACGCATCGCCAACCGCAGCACCCCGCCCCAACTGCACTTGCTCTCAGGGATGCCCAGCATATTGTCCCCCACTAGCATAGCCGTACCAAATAGCCAACACGGGTCCTCACCATACAATATCAGGTCGCTCTAATCTATTGTTCTCTGAGGCCCTTTGTGAGCCCAACGTATTGCTCCAGCACATCGCGTGCTCATTGTCCCATTATGCTGCTACCACATTCTGTATTAGTACCAGGGGCCCATTCACTTTCGGCCAGCAGCTGCCTTCCCAGACACCTGCTTCCAACCCTGAGCTCCACCCGCTCTTGGTGATTTTACGGCAGCAGACCAATACTGCGGGATGTATTGGCTGAGAGTTGAAATATGAATACTGCTAATCAAGGGTTGCAGTTATAAGCGAGCCAATCTATAAGAAGCAACAGTTAGCATTTCTGTTCAATATTAATCAACGCACCTCCATCCTCACTCCCCACCCCACCTCACTGCCACTACCGAATCCGAGACGCCCCTATCCCAGCTTCCACTATCCTGGTCTCCGCCTGCCAACACTTCCCGCCTCGCCTCCCAAAAAGTCTACTGCCCATTATCACTCCCCACTGCTCTTCTTTTACTGGTCTGGCCTTGCTAACTGCAATAAATCCTCTTCAGCTAGCTGACTCCCCCTTTGGGGAGATTGGAGGGGCGGATGGGTTTGGGGGGGTTTTTGAGGGAGACCTTTTCTCCGATGTGGGTGAGGTAGAGGTACATGAGGAGGAGAGAGTGTCTAGTGGTGGTGGACAGGTAGTACTCCATTCTTTTGCTGTTGCCCCCGCACTCATACAACACTACTTCTTCCTACCCACACTCACCCTCCAGCCATCTCTTGCATCTGCCCATCGCCTCTTAGTCCAGCCTGTTCTTCTAGTTCCGCAGCTAGAATCTCAAGTATGAGGTCACGTTGACTGCAACCACGGGCTTGTGAGTGCCCAAGTTGAGGTGGTCCTTGGCTATCAGGGCATGAACCATTTCGAAGGGTTAGTTGTGGTACAGGATGAAGGCATTGTTACAGTTTTTGAATTTGTACTTGGCGAACCTGGCCTCAATTTGGCACTAGACCCCTGACTAGAGTAGTCTCTGCCTGATTCTCCCCAAGTACTCCTTCTTGGCGATGAGCAGTGTCAGGTTAGAGTAGCTATCCTCAAAACTTGTAACTCCTGACATAGTCCTTTTTTGTAGTTTGTAGTCAGGTTGAGTTTGTGGTGTTGGTTGAGTTTGTGGTGTTGGTTGGTCTTTCATGACTGGCCATCCTTTTCTGGGCTAGCAGCAGTCATGGCCGAAGACGCTGTAGGGCTGGCGCATGAGCAGTTCGTAGGCGGGATGATAGTTTTGATGGACTTTCCTCCTGATGAGTCTTCTCATCTGTCCCAGTTTCAGCAGCGATGGGTTGTGCTGACTATCCAGGACGCTGCAAAACTGCATAGTGACGTCATGCTTATCCTCCTTCTGCTACTTGTTGCTGTAGAACCAGAAATAGGTTGAGAGGCCATCAGTGGGAACTACTCTCAGCATAGTGACGTACACTCCCTACAAAAACTCATCTCGATCTATCTTCTAATCGGTTCTGCCCTGTCCAGCTGCCGTGGGGTGCTTGCCCTAGTTAGTAGGGGTATTAGGGGTGCCCTGGTTATTGGGGGTGGCTAGGAGTGGGACGAAGGATATTTTGATGTTGGTGTTGATGTCTGGCTTGGGGTGGAACCAGCGGAAGTAGCTCGTAATTCTTTGCTAGATTTCTTACTTGCCCTTCTCTGTCAAGTACTCCCCTCTGGCATACAGTTTCTAGTTGGCGGAGTGGCAGTTGAAAAGAATGACGCCGCCCCCGTTGTTGAGCATGCTGCAAATGGTGTCCTTCAGCTGCACTTCATAGTCTTTGAGCTTGAGAACGCTGGGGAAGCTTTTGAAAGGGATGCCTCCCGCAGTCGCATGATGGATGGGGTTGCCTTGGGTAAAATATTGTGAGCAGCCCAGGCAATTAGAGTAGTTCACTGGCTATTGGATATCAGCCAGGGAGTCTCCAAGGGCTGAGAGTTTTCTAGTGGGAGTGAGTTGTTGGTTAAAAAAACCAAAGATGATTCTGGGGAGATGCGAGGTTGCGGGGTTGCTGCTGACTTTGGGTTGGTTTTAGGCCAGATATTCCAGCAGATGATGTTCCAAAGAGGCCTGCAAATTATTCCCAACACTTATAACATTATTTCCCATCATATAAACCAATTCTCTGATCTCCCTCAAAATTGCCTTCTCAACCGCACTCTCTGCCTAGATCCTGTAATGAAGACGTATTTCCTCTAGAAACTGCTCATCCATTGTCTGGCTGCCCACGGGGGATGAAGCGAGATTAGAGATCAGACTGTTTTTGAAAAGGGCCTTCTATTGGAACAATGATGGTATTTGGAGGTTAGCAAGCAAGTTGTTCACTATCCTCGTTATGCCTGGAGTAATGAGCTCATAGATATTTGGCTATAGGCTGTATGCATTGAGCCTTGCCTAGCAACCAAAATTATACATTTTATATTCGTTTAGTTTCAAAAACTAGAGCAGGGCTCCACCAAACTCAGGCTCAAACATTTCAAAGTTTGAGACCAAGCTCAGCAAGAAATCGCAGATTTATTTGCTCCAAACCTTGGCCAGCCCAAAAATATTGCTTCTTCTAAGCACTCTGTTCAATTACTGCACCTGCTGTAATTAGATGCAATCCTTTAGACGATGGTGGGTGTGGGAGCTGATAAATTTAGTAGGCTGACTCTTTTGGTGTGTGGTTTGCACTTATTCGGCAACGAGGCTAGTGAGTAATGTCTGTTTTCCAGTTATTACTGGTTTATGATTGGGATGAGAGTTGGCAACTACTTTTGTATTTTGGGGTTGTGTGTTGGCTGCAATGGTGTCCACTGGCATTAGACTTGCAAACTAAGACTTTTAGGTGTCCACTCCAACTGCCAAGAAGCTGTAACTTGGTTTTTTGGAAGGAAGATGACACATAGATTAGAAGAGTTGTGGAGACAGATGCAGATTAAGGAATTACAAAAGTTATTCAGGCTGGTCAGTGGCCGCAAAGCCAAGTAAAGTTCGATCTGTGCCTAAATACTTCAATATGGAGGAATCTCGGAAAAAAGAACCTGAGAGAAGATTCGATTATTCAGATAGTTGTCTTTTGAGTTCGGCTGCAGCTTCAAGGCAAAATGCGGATTCTAAAGGACGGCCTGCGCGACGTACCCTAGAATATGATTTTTCCAAAGTCTCCCTATTCTCCGATATTCTGTGATGATCCCAGTCAATTGTCTGGCGAATCGTTTGTCCGAACAGGCGGAGTGAGTGTGGAAGCTTTACGTCGAAAATGGGGATGGGACTAGTGTGTTATCTGAGAAAATAAATAATCGATTCAGATCGCAAAACTCTAAAATCAAAAAGGGCAGCCCTTGGGCGACAGATAGGCATTGTTTGAAGGTAGTCATGAGTTTCCACGGGTTTGCAGCCGCCAAAAAGTTTTTCCATAATTTTCCAACTCTGCTATTACGTAATCATTATATGTTGAGTCTGTACTATTACACAAAAACTTTTATAAAAGAGATAGCTTTTCCAACTTTGCCCAAACAAAATACTCAACAATACTCCAAACCCCCACTCTTAGACCACTCGCCTCAGAAAGGAGCACCAGAAACGCAGATTTTGCACAGAACATACACTAACGCACAGTGAGCTCAGTGGAACCCATGCCCAAAAATGAAGCAATTCAAGACCACAGCTGCTAGGCAATAGCTTTTCAGAAGCTTTTGAGACGGCCATGAGTGATATGGTGGCACAGCAAAGAAACAACTGTTTGTTCATAATCCCATAAATAAGATAATTATAATCAAAAACGATAATCTCAACTAATAGGTAACTCAACCTGCTTTCCCTTTGGAAAGTTTGGATGCTTACCTTGGGATTGTACTGCTTAATCCGGGGCTTCTGGAATTTTTTAGGTATCATGATTTGAAGCCTAGTCGGGGTTTGTAAAATTCGCAAAGCTCAAACCTAAATCCACTAACTGTCCTTAGTTGGCCCTTCTCTGCTTTTGACTGGAAGATTGATGAGAATGATCGAAAATGAAGAGATGTGTATCATTGGTAACACTCCTGTTTGATCGTCTGGAGTATATGCGAGATGTTGGAATACTCAGTCTCTTTGATCTGCCACAGATGGTCAATCCCTGAGTTGGTGCTCCGGTTATTCTTCAGTAGCCTCCTTAACTCCAGCGCCTCACCCTCGAATTTCCCCATTTGACCGAGTTGAGCCATTAATCTTTCATTGGTGGCTGTGACTCCAACATACTTTTAGCTGAAACCTTTCATCTCCTGCGCATGCTTTAACTACATTTGGGCCATCCTTTCTTCATAGGCCTTCTTTTGATTGAGCATCTGTTCCTGCAGTTTACTGTGGAGACTCTAAATGATTTTGCGTTGCTCAACAAAATCTCTTTCTTTGAGTTTGACTAAACTCTCGAGCTCTCTTTAGAGTTTGTTGAACTTCTCTTGGGCTTCTCTCAACTGCTAGCTCGTTCTTTGGTTTTAGTTGAGCAGTCTTTTGAGTTCTGAGTCCTGTGAGGTCTTAGAAAGGGTCAGGTTGAACTCACCCTCCTTTTTATTCTTCTCAGCCTCGAAATTGGCCTCATCGATCTTCCTCCTTAGGCTGCGAATTTACTCATCAAGCTACTTCTCTTTTTCCCGGAACAAAGTCCCCTGATTCTATAAAGCAGCTTTTTGTTAACTCTAAATTCGCTCGTGCTCTCTTAGCTTTTAAACAAGTAGCACGTATTCCGCCTTTAGGCTGTTGTAGGTTTACTCGACTGCGTGGTAGTTTACTGT
>Ga0316217_10007428_pt1 | contig 10470 bp, 8 predicted proteins | sample 1anoAmetaG_FD_203633 | JGI IMG/M metagenome (GOLD analysis project Ga0316217, IMG submission 203633) | Freshwater microbial communities from Trout Bog Lake, Wisconsin, USA - 1anoA | ecosystem: Environmental > Aquatic > Freshwater > Lake > Hypolimnion/Profundal zone | place: USA: Wisconsin... | reverse complement strand
CATGAAACGAATAATACGCTGCGGTTTCTGTTGGAAATTGAAGACGAGAGCGCAGGTTATCATCCAAACCTGGGGTTGGAAAAGATCGCTCAGTGTTGGGAATCCCCTGCGTTGTACGATTTATCTAATTTTGATTCGGCAGATCAAGTGCCCAACTTCGATTATGGGAGCTTGAGTCTGCCCGATGCGTTGGATTTATTGCGGCATTATTGTTGTCAGTCCCACTCCCATGGTCCTGGGGATGCTGTGGCACTGCGACTGGAACAGCAAGGTCCTGAAAATCAGCCTGACATCAAGCACTGGGAGTTCATGGTTGCGCGTCAATATGTGACGCCTCCCAGCGGATATGATCGCCTTCAGCAGATATGGGGCGAGGTTCTGCCACCTTCGGAAGAACGGAAACGGTGTGCTGAAGCGGTGCATCAGCGTGCTGATAATGTCGAGCCCAGCGAAATCAGTCCCCCGATACCAACTGAACGTCGGCATTTTGCGAACAGCATTCGTTCCCAACCAGAAACAAGTCAATCAGCTCCTGATCCAACCAAATCGGGTGCATCACGTTCTCGGTCTGAAATCCCCATCGAACCCAATAAAATTAGCCCGTTTCCATTACATAAGGCTGATAGTCCAATCACCCCCCACAAAATCAGCCTGCCCAAATCATTTGAATCAGATGCTCCCATGGTAATTAATACTGGTGCCCCGAGGGAGGTGTTCGATCGAACAGAGGCTGCGACTTTTCTGCACATCAAGGTGTCGACATTGGACAAACTGGCAAAGCGCGGACTCATTCACCCCAACATCGCTACACGGAAACCTCTTTATTCTCGGGAAGAGTTGCTCCGTTTCCTGCGGGAGAATACCACCAAGCTCGATTAGGCGGACTGTGGGAATGGTATAATTTTCTCGGCTGTTGGCACTGCACTGAAAGTCATTTTCCGCGCCATGTCGTGACTATGATCCTTGCGAAGATGTCCATAAGTTTCCGCAACCAGTTGTCCGCCATCTTGGTGGCCAAGCCATTGGGCGATAGTCATGTAGTCAATTCCGTGTTCAATCGCATTGCTGCAAAAGAAGTGCCGCATGTCGTGATGGTGAAAATGTGGCAGTTTTGCTGTTTGGCAGGCGACCTTCATTGTCACCCAGCACTGTTGAATTTTCATGACCGTGTCGGTTGGCTTCGGGTTGACGCGCTCCTGCTGAATCCGCAGTAGTAGTTCCCGCATGGGTGGGAAAAGTGGAATGGTTCTCGTTTGTCGATTCTTCGTTCCGAGCTCTCCACCCGACACCCGAAATGTTTCCCCTTTGAAGTCAACCTCAGCCCAAGTGAGGTTGGCAGCTTCAGCTTCACGCATACCGCTGTATCCTAAGAGCTCAACAAAATCTGCTGCGTTACCATTGTGAGTCGAACGGAGTTGATTTACCAAACAGGTAAACTGATGGTGCGTGGGTGGGGTAACTTGCGTTTTTGTGACTTTAAGCCAGCGGATGGACTCGGCGGGGTTCTCAAGTAGATATCCATCCCGCTTCGCAAACGCCAAAATTTCTTTGAGAAGACCGAGCTCATTATTCATACGCTGCGCTGAAATTGTTGGCTTACGTTTGGCAAACCAGATTTCAACATCACTCGGAACAATTTCGACAACGCGTTTTGTCGTCAACCCGTCCCAAAACTCCAATATTCGTCTCAGGCGAATCTTGATATCCACTTTGGTAGCGGGTTTCAGGTCACGTACGGCTAATGCGGTTTGCTGCCAGCGTTCGATAACTTGTCCAAATGTTGCCTGCGACTTGCTCAGGTCGAGGGAATCCACTTTTTGCGAAAGATTTCGCAGTCGCCGCTTGGCAATGGCGGGATCGGTGGTTTTCAAACTGCGTTTGATTTGCTTGCCATCACGAAAAAAAATCGCATAGTACCGACTTGATGACTCGCTCCGATAAAGATTTTCTGCAACACGGTTCAGCAGTTGCTGCATGGCTGTATGCTTCCTTTCAGTTTCATTGTCAGGAAAACTACACCATGCATCTTTCTATTGCAAGTATAATAAAAAACGTTGTTTTATTGGGGTTTTAATAAAAAATGACTGAATGGGACATTCAACCACGGGCGATCACCTGCACGGGCTGCCAGCAGGCGTTCGCGGACAAGCAAGCCTATCACACGTTGCTGGCGCTGACGCCGGCAGGCTACGCGCGGCGGGACCTGTGTGGCGCGTGCTTCCCGGCGGCGGAGCGCGGCGCTGTGTTATCCTACTGGCAGGGCGAATTCAAACTGCCGGCCCCGCCCCCGCCGGAACCGATTCAGAAGGAAAACGCCGAAACCTTGCTGCGGAAGCTGGTGGAGTCCACTGATCCCAACCACGCGGCGGCGCGGTATATCTTGGCCGTGATGTTGGAACGGAAGAGACTGCTCAAGCACCGCGACACCGTCACCGACGCGCAAGGCAATGAATTGCTGATTTATGAGCATGCGCAGAGCGGGGAGTCATTCACGGTCCCGGACCCGCACCTGCGGCTCGACCAACTCGCCGAAGTGCAGGAACACGTTGCGGAACTATTGGCACCCTCCGCGACGAAGCCCGCCCCCGCCCCACCGATCGGCAACGCTGGATAACATAAATTGGCCTTGAAAAAGGCTGTGCGGTGCGTCATTGTGTCACACGTTAGGTAACGCTGTGAAAAGCACTTTTCTCGACAAACTGATCGGTCGCATTGACCGCGTCGACCCGCAGAGCCTGCAAAGTTTCGTGCTCAAGCTTTCGCGGGAAAAAGGGTTCCTCGAAACGCTGTTCAATACCATTCAAGAAGGCATCATCGTGGCCGGGCGCGACGGGAAAATCAGTTACCTCAATGCCGCCGCCGCCGAAATGCTCGGGCTCGACCCGGCGCGCGCGGTGGGCGACCCGCTCGCCCGGCATTTGCGCGATCTCGATTGGAAGAAAATTTTTGCGGCTGACAAAAATGAGTGGAGCAAAGTGCTCGCGCGCGAGCTGGAAGTGTTTTATCCGCGGCAACGGTTCCTCAGTTTTTACATCGTGCCCCTGGTGGACGAAGCCGACGACATCGTGACCGGTCTGGCAGTAATTCTCCGGGATGTCACGGAAGCCCGGCAACGCGCCGCGACTGCGCTCGAATCGGAAAAACTTTCCGCACTGACGTTGCTCGCGGCCGGTGTTGCGCACGAACTCGGCAACCCGCTCAACTCCCTGAATATTCATCTCCAGCTCATGGAGCGGGAGTTGAAAAGCCTGCCGGTGGCGAAAGCGGGCCGGCTCCGGAAAGATTTGGGCGTCGCCCGCGAGGAGATCGCCCGCCTCGACCGGATCATCAGCCAATTTCTGCGCGCCATCCGCCCGACCAAACCGGATCTGCAACGCGCGGCCGTCAACGACATCGTGACCGAGTCGCTGGCGTTGTTGGCGCGCGAGGTGAAAGACCGCGACATCCTCGTCGAGCTGGAACTGGCCGACGACCTGCCGCAATGCCTCGCCGACCGGGCCCAGTTGCAGCAGGCGTTTTACAATCTGATCAAGAACGCCCTGCAAGCGATGCGGGCTGGCGGCATCCTCCGCATCCGCACCGAAGCCGGCGCGGACCACGTGGTGGTGTCGTTCATGGATACCGGCCACGGCATCGCGCCGGAGCACATTGGGCGGGTGTTTGAGCCGTATTTCACCACCAAGTCCAATGGGACCGGCCTCGGCTTGATGATCGTCCAGCGGATCGTTCGCGAACACGGCGGCACGCTTGACGTTGAAAGCGATTCTGGCCGCGGTACGACCGTGCGCCTGAAATTGCCGTTGACCGAAAAACGCACCCGGCTGCTCGCCGCCGGTAACCACCATGACCGCCAATAAACGCCCGACAATTTTGATTGTGGATGATGACCGGCCGCAACGCGACGGGTTGCAGCGGGCGCTCGCCGACCGGTATGACGTGCTCGTCGCCGACGAAGCGCAGAAGGCCGGCGCCATTCTGGAGGCGCAGCCGGTGGACGTGCTGCTCACTGATTTGCGGATGCCGGGCGACGACGGGCTAAAATTGCTCCGGCGCGCCGGTTCGCTAAGCAATCCGCCGGTCAGCATCATGATGACGGCGTATGGGTCGATTGAAAACGCGGTGGAAGCGATGAAGGCCGGCGCGTACCACTACGTCACCAAGCCGGTCAACCTTGACGAATTGGATCTGGTCATCGGCCGCGCGTTGAAGAGCCGGCAGATCGAAGCCGAGAACGCCAACCTGCACGAACAGCTCGACCGGAAATTTGGCCTCGAAAACCTGATTGGCCAATCGCCGGCCATGCTGCAGATGTTCGATATCATTCGCCAGGTCGCGCCGTCGCGGGCATCGGTGTTGATTACCGGCGAGACCGGCACCGGCAAGGAACTCGTGGCGCACGCCGTCCACAACCTCAGTCCGCGCAAAGGCGGGCCGTTCGTCGCCGTCCACGCGGCCGCGTTGCCGACGACATTGTTGGAGAGCGAATTGTTCGGCCACGAAAAGGGCGCATTTACCGGCGCGGTCGAACGGCGGGCCGGCCGGTTTGAGCTGGCCGACGGCGGCACGATTTTTCTCGACGAAGTTGGCGAGTTGGAACCGGCGATGCAGGTGAAACTGTTGCGGGTGCTCGAAGAACGGAAATTTGAACGCGTTGGCGGCAACAAGACCCTTGAGGTGGATGTGCGGCTGGTGGCGGCGACGAACCGGGATTTGAAGAAACTGGTGGGCGAGGGGAAATTTCGGGATGATTTGTTTTACCGGCTGAGCGTGGTGACGGTGAACCTGCCGCCGTTGCGGGAACGCCGGGATGACGTGCCGTTGCTGGTCGCGGCATTCAACCGGCAATACAGTGTGGAGAACAATGTGCCCGTCCGCGAGATCACGCAGGAGGCCGTGAACCTGTTGATGGCCTACGACTGGCCCGGCAATGTGCGCGAGTTGCGCAATGCGGTCGAGCAGATGGTGGTGCTCGCGCGGGGCGACCGGCTGACAGTGCGCGACATTCCGGCGGCGATTCGGAGCGGCGCCGATTTGACGAAGATCGCCGTGGTGCGGCCCGGGATGACGATGACGGTGGAAGAAGCTGAGCGGCAGTTGATTGTGCAAGCGTTGAAGGACACCGGCGGGAACCGCACGCAGGCGGCTGATAAAATCGGCATGAGCCGGCGGACGTTGCATCGGAAGCTCAAGCGGTACCGCCTGGAAGATGTGTAGGGAGCGGCGGGGTGGGGCATAGTTTTGCAGCAAAACTGGTTGTGCAAAAACTTGACCAACAGCGAACTGGTGAGTAAGGTATATTCTCTTATGCGCAGAATCATTGTTACGGCGTGCATGGTGGGGTTGCTGGCGGCTTGTCATTCGAACGAAACGATCTATCTTTCGCCGAAGGCGTTCCAAGAGGTCTGTAAGGACGTCGGCGAAGTCGACACCAGCGGGGAGGCTTCGAATGCGCAACAAAATGTGATTGCGATCGGCATGCAAGTCAGCGTGGCGGTCGCGGAAGATGCGTCGCTGAATCGAATCTATCCGGTTCCGCCCAATTGCACGCTGGATTTGGCGGCGGCGGGCCGGATCAAGGTCTGTGGCTTGACAACGGATGAGTTGGCCACGAAGATTAAGGCGGCGCTGGAGCGCGATTATTTCACCCACGCGACGGTGACAGTGACGATCGAAGGCACGCAGGGTGGCGTGACCGGCAGTTTTACAAATGGCGTGGTATATGTGTTGGGCGAAGTGGGCCGGCCGGGGCCATTGCAGCTGCCCTCGATGGACGAGACGTTCACGGTGACGAAGCTGATTATTGCCGCCGGCGGATTCACAACATTTGCGCGCGGCAATCATGTGCGGATTATCCGGTATTGTGGCGGCGCGGAACGCAAATATGAAACCCACATCAACGTGGAGCGGATTATGAAGAACGGTGAATTCGAGGATGATTTGCCGGTGCGCGCCAATGACTGGGTGATTGTGCCGCAGAAGTACGTGTCGTTCTTCTGAGGCCGGCCGCTGAATTGCGGCCGGCGGATGGTTTACAGTGAACTCAAACATCAACGAGAACAAAGCCGAGTCGGTTGACATCAAAGAGTATTTGGCTGTCTTGCTGAAACGCAAGTGGCTGGTCTTGGTTTGTTTTCTGTTGAGCATGGCGTGTATGACCGCGTTTTTGTTCACCCGCCAGCCGATTTACCGGGCGGCTGCCAAACTCTTTGTTTCCAATATGGGCGGGGTTCCGACCACGGATATTGTGGCCGAACCGGATCAAACATTCTATACGACGGCGATCGAAGTCATGCGCAGTCAGACCATGTTGCGTCGGGTGCAGACCCGGATGCACAAGATCCCGGCGGAAATGCGCGAGAACCTGTCCGACATGAAGATCACCCGGCTGTCGGGTGCCGACATTGTGTTAATCACCGTGGACAGTCCGTCGCGCGATTTTGCCCGCGATTTTGCCAATGCGTTGTGCGATGAGTTTCTCAAGTTCCGCGAAGAAGAACGCGCCAAGCGCCAGGAGTCAGCCCTCCTCGGGTTGACCCGCGAGATTAACCGGCTCTCCCAAGAACTTAAATCCGCCAACGAGCGCATCGTGGCGTACACCCGCCAGAATAATGTGCCCCTGCTGGAACAAGATCCGCAATTGGGTCAGGCCAAATACTTGCAAGTGGTTCAAACGTTGAATCAAGCGGCCGTTGATCTGGCCAATGCCCAAACCCGCAAGACCAGCCTGGATGCCCAAGCCGACCCGTCAGCAATTGTGGCAATGCTGACCGCCGAATCAAAAACCGCCCAAGTCGCCAGCGCGCCGGTCAACAAATTCGGGGCGGACAACCAGATTCTTGGCGTCGGCTCGGCCATGGACATTCAAGTCGACCAGGCGACGGGCTTAAATGTCCACGCGACTGTCGGCCCGGATGGGATGATCACTTTCGGTCCACTCGGCAAAGTCCAGGCGGCCGGTCTGACGACGGCAACTTTGGCAACAAATCTCCAAATCCGCCTCGCGAAGGAGGCACAGATTGCCTCGCCGGTTCGCATTGTCAGCGCGAACCCGATCGCCGCGATGCAACTGGCCACGCCGAACCTGACGCTGCCGCTGGACAACGTGCCCAACGCGGCGTCGCAATCGATGATGGGCAGTTCCTTCCTCGGTAACCTGCCCGAAAATCGCGCCGAGCGGCTGTTTGGCTTGGAGAACCAATACCGCGAACTCAAGGAGCGCCTGGCCGAAATGGTCAAGAGTTACCAGCCCAAGCATCCGGCCCGGTTGCAGGCCCAAAAAGCGCTGGAAGAAGTCCAGTCGCGCCTGGATAACGAGATTGCTTTCGTGCGCGAAAAGGCGGCCGCCGATTTGCGCCTCGCCAAGGAACGCTATCAGAAACTGCAAGAATCGCTCGGTCCCATCCAGCAGGACGCGATGAACGTCAACGTGCGCTTGATGGAAATCAGCGCGTTGCGCAATGACGCCGAGCGGGTGCGCACGCTCTATAACACCTTGCTCGGGCAACTCCTGAAAATTGACGTCCTCGACCGCACCAGCAAAAACGTGACTGTTCTGGAATATGCAATCTCGGAAGATGACCCGGTCTATCCGCAGAAAATCAAGGGCCTGCTCATCGCGGATAGACCGGGTCTGGGCCTCGGGTTGGCGCTCGCTTTTTTCATCGAATATATCGACGATTCCATCAAGCTGGCCGAGGAAGTTGAGCGCGAACTGCAGTTGCCATTCCTCGGCATGATCCCGGCTGCCCAATGGAGCGTCAACGACCTCGTCGCCCACCGGTTGGACAAGCTCAAACAACAAGGCGGCGTTGCCGAAGCCTACCGGGTGGTCCGCGCCGCAGTGATCTTCTCGATGCCACGCGAAAAACTGCGCTCAATCTTGTTGAGCAGCGCCGTGCCGCGCGAGGGCAAGACCACCACCTGCGTCAACCTCTCGATCGGCTTCGCTCAAATCGAAGAACGCACCCTGCTTGTCGATGCCGATCTGCGCCGGGGCGAAATCCACAAATACTTCGGCTTGCAACGTGGCAAAGGGCTGACCGAAGTCCTCACCGGCGAAGTCACGCCGGACCAGGTCATCCAGCATACCAATGTGCCCCGCCTCGACGTCATCACCTGCGGCACTTATCCGACCAATCCGGCCGAGCTGTTGCTTGGCCCGCGCTTGAAAGACATGCTGGATTGGGCCCATAAAAACTACGACCGTGTCATTTTTGACTGCCCGCCAATCATGGGCATTGCCGACAGCGCAATTCTGGGCGCGGCGGTGGATGGAATGCTGTTCATCATCTGGGCCGGCCGGACCTCGCGCCGGTATGTCCGCGTCGCCAAGCTGACCGCAGTCAGTCGCGGCGCAAAGATTTTCGGATTTGTGCTCAACAACCTCGAACCCGGGCGCGTGGGCTACTACCATTACTATCCGTACTACTACAGCTACTACTCCCACGGCTACAACTACGCGCGCAAACCGGACGAAAAAGACAAAGGCGGCGACATCAAGGGCATCGAAGTCCCGACCCCCGAGGGCGGCGAAGAAAACATCGACGACGTGTACTGACCGGGATTACTTGGCGCTGGACAATTCCCGGCTCCGGCGCGCTGCGGCCGCGACCGCTTCCCGGAAAATCTCCGGCAACTGCCGGTCCACCAGCACCTTGACGGCCGCTTCCGTGGTGCCGCCCGGTGAAGTGACCTGGCGCCGCAGTTCGGCGGGCTCCGCCGCACTTTCTGCCAACAACCGCCCCGCGCCGGCAACCGTCTGAATCGCCAGCCGGCGCGCTACCGCTGGTGCAAGCCCGGCCGCGACCCCGGCTTGGATCAGCGCTTCGGCCACCAGAAAAACATACGCTGGCCCGCTGCCGCTCAAGGCCGTCACGGCATCGAGGTCCGGCTCATCCACCGGGACAACAATGCCGACCGCCTGCAAAATTGCCGTGGCGGTCTGCATATCTTCCGGTCCCGCAAATTGTCCGGCACATAACGCCGCGGCTCCGGCTCCAACCAAGGCCGGCGTGTTCGGCATCACGCGGACGACGTGCGCGCGCCCGCCGAGTTCGCGTTCCAGCCGGGCCGTCGTGATGCCGGCGGCGATGCTGATGATCAGAGTGGCCGGCCGCGCGCCAAGGGTCGCAAGCGCAGCGCTCATTTGCTGCGGTTTCACAGCCAGGACAATGACATCGGCTTGCCGGGCAGCGGCGGCATTTTCGGACTCGGTGCGGATCTTGAATTGCCGGCGCAGTTGTTCGAGCCGGTCCGGCCGCACATCGGTGGCGATGATTTGCTGCGCCGCGATGACTTGTTTGGCCAGCAAGCCGCGGATGAAGGCTTCCGCCATGTTGCCGGCGCCAATAAACGCCAGGGTTTTAGTCTGCAGGCTCATATCGTTTTCGTTCTCCAAAAATAGCGGCGCCGACGCGGATGATGGTGGCGCCTTCTTCGACGGCGATTTCAAAATCATAGCTCATGCCCATCGACAGCTCCGGCAAGCCGAGTTGATCGCGCAGCTGACGCAGCTGCCGGAAATATTGGCGGGTGAGTTCCGGGTCGGCGGCGGCGGGCGGAATGGTCATCAACCCGCGCACGTCAAGGTGGGCCAGTCGGTTGATTTTCGCCAACGCAGCCGGCGCGTCGGCCGGGCGCAGGCCGTGTTTGCTGGCTTCGCCGGCAATGTTGATTTCGAGCAGGACGGGCTGGGTCTTGCCGGCGACCGCGGCCCATTTGTCGAGTTCGCCGGCCAACTTGACGCTGTCCACGGATTGAATCAGGTCGAATAGTGCCACGGCCGCGCGGGCTTTGTTGGTTTGCAAATGGCCGATGAAGTGCCACCGCGCGCGGCCGGCCACCGCCGGAATCTTGGCTTGCGCTTCCTGAATTTTGTTTTCGCCGAAGACGGCCAGCCCGGCGGCCACGGCTTGATCCACCAGTTCCGGGGCGACGGTTTTGGTGACGCCGAGCAGCAACACGTCACCGGCATCGCGCCCGGCGCGCTGACAGGCGGCGGCGATGCGGTCGCGGATCCGTTCAATGTTGGCGGCCAGTTCGTTCATGCCGGCAATGCGGGGAAATTGGTCGGGACGGCGAGATTCGAACTCGCGACCCCTTGCACCCCATGCAAGTGCGCTACCAGGCTGCGCTACGTCCCGAACCCTAACAAAATGGCACTTTCTAACAGTTCAGTATTGCCATTTGATACTGCTTTTATATACTGGGGCAATGAAACGCAGCAAATCCGAGCAAACAGGCCCGTGGCTGAAAACTTCGTACGCCAATTTGATTCGTTATGTTCCATCGGGGACATATTTCGCTCGAATCCGCATACAAGGCAAGCTCATTGTGAAGTCCCTGAAGACGGACGCCATCTCCGTCGCCAAGCTTCGCCTCGGGGATTTGGAGAAGGGCGAGCGTCAAAATGTCGAGCTTCGCGCGGCAGCGGTCACGGGAAAGATGACGTTTGGGGAGTGCCTGAAACTG
>Ga0316217_10007427_pt1 | contig 10472 bp, 6 predicted proteins | sample 1anoAmetaG_FD_203633 | JGI IMG/M metagenome (GOLD analysis project Ga0316217, IMG submission 203633) | Freshwater microbial communities from Trout Bog Lake, Wisconsin, USA - 1anoA | ecosystem: Environmental > Aquatic > Freshwater > Lake > Hypolimnion/Profundal zone | place: USA: Wisconsin... | reverse complement strand
TCTCATTTGTTCCGTTAAAATTGATGATTCTTTCAATAAATTGGCTTTAAAAGATGACTCCTTTCGTATCTGCTTCAGAACATGCAGTCATAAAATACATCCAAGTTGCTTTTATTAAAAACAAGAAGAGAATTAGAACAAATTTTGCTTCCTTTGCAAAAGACCCTCTAATTTGCTTGTTCCTGAATTCAAAAACAGAAAAAATTCACCTGAGGACATTAGCTCTTTCTTGAACATTATCTATCCAACTTTACTCAGTCAAAATTAGTATTTTTCAAAGTTAGTAGAATCTTTTTATGAAATAGAATGTGCATTCAACATACTCCCAGCCATAATCAACTCCATCATCGTTTAAATCTTAACTTTGGGCATTCATTAGAAAAGCTTCATTAAACTTAACATAAAACCAATCTTTTAGCAACTATTTCATGTTATCAAAGAGTTAACTCAGGAAGCAGTTATTGCTGCATTTTAGTGTGGCATTCATTTTAAACAAAACCCTTTAAGTGATTAATATAGGTTGTTGAAAAATCTAGTAAACGATTATTTTAGGCTCAAAACATAAGAATTTCAAGCTCAATATTCTCATACGACTGTAATTTAACAGCAACAAGCTATCATCAAAACTTTGGACTATCTTAGTGGAAGTTCCTCTGATTATAACCTAGCTTAGTTCAAAACTGTCAACTTTGATGAGTGCATATTTAAGATGCCTAGAAAATTAACTTAGCTTCAGTTTTTGATGGGTAAATGTCCTCATCGCCCTGCAATAACTTAGAAGATCTTTGTTTGTGTACTTTGTGGATGGAGAGCTTGTTTCAAAAGCAAGCAAATAGTTACTGATCACTATCATTCTCACAAAAATGGAACAGTATTGGTGAGTTGCAATAAAGGAGAAATCTTGTACTTCATAAATGAAGGCTACTTTATTAGGAGTTCCATGTACATAGACTACTTAGGATAACCTTTTTAATCCAAATAGTTTAGATTGAGTGACTCAAAGAATTACAACTTAGACTAAAAGAAGTATGATTATCTTATAAAAAGTCTGATAAGAAATGAAATTCATCTGCTACTGGCCAAATAGCTATCTTGATTGTGATTATTTGTGATGAAATCTTGTACCTATCAAATTATTTAACAATCTAACAGCAATTTCAGAATATGATAGTTTTGCAGATTCTTCAGAAAATTTGGAAAATATTTCATCACAATCAAGAGAAGCTCATGAAATACGATTTAATATGTATTAAGTCTGTGGTTCATTAGCAGTGATTGGTCGACTTTTTCTTACCTTATTTATAACATGAGTTATTCTGGTCTTTCCTAAGTTGCTCATTTGTAGTCTACAGAAATCTTCCTATCCTAAACAACTACTAATCCTATCACGATATCTTTAAGTCTTTGTCCATTCATTTTATAAGACTTTTTTCTTATCATCGATTATTTGCCTTAGATTTTTTACTGTCTTTCTGTTTTTAGCTCCTGTCGCAGGTTTTTTGTCCTCTAAAACTATACTTTCAGTAAGGCCAATATTTATGTCATTGCTTGGATGACTCTGCATAAAGAAGGATTGATTTTGAGCTCCTGTATGAATCAAAGTAGATTTCAGTGCAGTATTATTTTTCATTTTTGACAAAAAACCACCACTCGGTACTTTACTTTGCAAATATTTACTTTGCACGTTTGATTTATAGCCGATAAAAGATGCCATACTAGAACCCATTGTGTAATTTTTCAAGTCCTTTCCAGATTTAGTGGAAAACTTCCGACTGAGCTTATTATCTTTGGGCGATTTTTCCCCCTTTTGAAGCTAAAAATTGAGTAACAGATTCTGGTACTTAGGTTAAGTCATAGTCTTAAGCCTAAATTAACGATTTGAAGCTCTTTTGATTTCTTTTTTTACTTTTCTCCCCACGATTTACTAAACTTTATTGAATTGAGTGACCTGTTCTTGAAGTTGAGACAAATGTAAGCTGAGTTTCGAATATATCTATTCAGGCTTTGCTCGAGTTCGATTGCTAAGTGGCTTAAATAGCTGTTGCTCTGCATTAGACTTCATTGCTTAATTAAGAAATAAAAATAAAGAATCTACTGTTATAATAAAACTGTTTTTCAAAAACGGGGAGCTTTAGCATTCTAGATAAAATATTTATTTTTCTATTTATGACTTATAATACTAATGGTAATTAGATTGTTGAGCCTGCTTGCGCTTTTAGTCATTTGCTTTTCACAGGACGCATTAATATCACCCAAAGAGTCCTACACTATCTCAATCAACACATCTCATACTTACTCTTAGAGCTACCTGATTGAAATAAATCCCTAAAGTTTTATGGCAGAGTGGGCTACCATAGTTGCACATTATCACAGCTTAAAACCTTCAGCTATTATATAGGCTTCTTTCAGTGCTGTGTACAAACAAGATCCGAATCATGTTTGGTCGGCTTTGGCAAAATGTCGCTTTGAAGGAGCAACTGCACAATGGTGTAAAGTAGGCCAAAGAAGTCCACCATTTAACCTACATCACCATCTGCTCAAAGTTTAACTCTAATGCCCTACATCTTGCGAAGCCTAACTTCTTATTGGTTTTACTTAAACAGCTTGGGATAGCAAAACAAATCCTAAATTTATAGGAGGTCCAGTTCCAAACATGGGTCCTTTTATCACCAAAAAATCGGAAGCTTTTATGAAGATAATAGGATGGATGCTTTTCACTTTATTGGCTGTTCTTGGAGCAATAAAGCTGGCAACAAATTTAGCTGATCGCTTGGATAACAAGCCACCAAGGAGTTACTCTGAATCTAAAGAAGAGTGATATTTTACATATTATTAAGAATCATTATTGTGCTCCACGATTGAACTATATTCTATGACCTTAACCTAGCACATCCAATCTGCTAGCTTCAAACTGGATGGTTTTAGGCACTAAAGTTTATCTAATTTGTATTGATTTCTTCTTAGAGTTAGTTGAAATCTAACGTAGTTTTATCTTATTTAGGAACCGCTGAGAAAAATCGTGGCCAGGGAGACTTCCTCTTTACTATTTTACCTCTATAATGGCATTTTAGTCGTCTAAAATCTTGCTGCTTTTTATTAGGCCTGCATTTTTTCTTGATTTCCAAGTCTTTCTGGCTTCTTCTCGCTGTTATTGAGTTTCTTTGGAAATAATCGGAAGTTTTGCTGATTTTTATGTATTCCTTCTGCCTAATGCTGGCTGTTCTAGCTTCGGTTTTTTTGCCTCTCCTGAATTATCATTTTATAGCAAAATCAGCTGTTCATATACAGCTTGCCTTGGATTTTAAGAGTCTAAAGGGTATATTTTGGTAAATCCTCCCAAATTATTTGATATGTACTAATCTCTTTGTTTAATGCATTCTTTTCGTTTTTCCTACTTTTCCTCAAGTGTTAGTTTGTTTTTCTTTCCTGTCATCATTCTGATATCTCTACATTATTTACGTACTTTCACCGTTTCTTCTTTGAACTATTTGGTCATTCCCATCAACACCATCGTATCGCGAATGAGACTTCCTTTGATATTCCAGTCCAGAGGTGTATCAGTAGAGAAAGAAGGAGTATAATTGATCTCTAGAAGAATAGGCTCAGCATCTTAGTTTATGATAACGTCAAAGCCTAAAAGCTAGAAACACATATCCCCTCTATAATTCTAAGGTTGGCATGATCTATATTGAAACTTTAGATGAGAAAGACCACTTATAACAGTTTTGACAATTAAATCTTTGATTTTTTACCATAAATCTTCAACATCCGTTCCCTTATCTTTCATTATCTTAAACACAGCTTATAGATTTCGTTTATGGCCAATACTCATATCGTGCTAATCTTGGTTGAATATGAACTTTTCGCTTTCCTTATTGATTGCGTAGTTCGTAAGATGCATACATACATCTTCCATGTTTTCTTTATTTGGTGCCACATAGTTCTCAGTAGCGAATCGAGCCAAACCGTCTCTAAAGATGAACAAACGAAGAGGATCCACTCCCGCAACTAGTACATAGATGCGCAAATCAAACTTCAAACCTTCAATAAGATAAGGTTTGCTTAAATATCGTTGAACCACACAGTGCTGAGTTGGATTGATGTCTTACAGCTTTCTAGTCAGGAAAATTCCTTTTCCTTGTGACATACATTCGGGTTTTATGATGTAAGTTCGTGCTTTTCCTTTGGGCTTTGTATCAAAATATGCTTTGAACTATTGATAATCACCCGGGAGTGTCCAGGTTAAAGGAAAATAGTTGTACTCTTCTGGACTTTTCTTACGCATTTTCATAAGGTTTTTGGCAAGCAAATTTTTGCGAGAAAGAGCGTACATGCCTGGGAAATGATTAATTTTCTGATGATGTTCCATTTTCATGAGAACTTAAGGTGCAACTGCCCAGTCAGTCCACCATAAATCCCACTCAGGATTATTTTGGTCTGACTTGACTTTCCATTTCAGCTATTTAGCAACTTTAGGTATAACTTCATACTCGCAGTCTGAGTGTTTTTGAAGTTACCTGAGACATTGATAACAATGCGATCAAAGCGAATGGGTTGCGTCCAATTAGGAACAAACTTAGGAAAGATTGTTTGGGCTGCTATTTCTTCTCGATCTCGCTCAAAAGACTCTTTTTCTTGGTTTTTTCTATTCATAAATTCGTAAGTTAAGTTATTATTACAGCTGTATACGACCATTTACTTTTATCGCGATTCAATTACCAGCTGTTTGCTTTATTTTTAAGTATTGAAAAGTATAATTGTTTCTCTTAGCTAATCTAAAAGATAAATAAAGTTTACTTATCTTATTTTGCCATATTTGTATTCCCAATAAATTTTTCTCACCTCGCGTTCATCATTTTTTTCTGTGATACACAGTTTAGTCCAATTCATAACTGCTAATAAAGAGTATTATCCAAAACTCCAAGATTAATCTAATTCTTTTATATACTTTTGATTATTAAGATGTAGGCAAACAATGTACCTTAAAAGCTCAAAATCATAAACGTCAATCCTATCGAATGGCCCAAAGTGGATGACTACATTGAAGATTGCATATTGGCTGCAGTAATGAATGCCTGCGCTAAATTCGGAGATAACCAATACGAAGTATCAAAGCAAGTCAAGTTATAGATTGAGACTGTTCTTGGAGGCAACTGGGTTATCATCGTCTGCCCTTCTGACCAGAAAACCTACAACATTCACTATACTCCTGCGATAATTCAGAAAAAAGGTTATCAGTAGCTTTCCTTCACCTTTGAGTACATGAACAGACGATATCTCATTTTCAAAACCTGATTTGTATGACCTTCAACAATCTACACTTTTTTCACTAAACTGAGGCAAATTTGCAGTTCCTTGATAAGTTTAATAGCTAAAAATAACAATATTAAAATCAAGCTAGCTTCAATTGACGATCTCTAAGCTAAGCTTTAAAACAAGTGCTATCCAGTCCAGTTCTGGGCGATCTTAAGGAGAAGCCAACAAACATCTGGATATTAAGCCAACTAATATCCTTATTACCTCGCCTTCGCCGTAGGATTAGCACTATTCTGGAGAGTAATACCAATACTCTAGACATTTTTTCATTTATTCTTCATATTGATCTGTATCTTTTTTCAGGCTAAAAGGCATCTTCTTGAATAGCATTTGATAGCAGATCACTCCAAAAGAAAAAACATCCGATTTGCTTGTAAACAGTTGCTCTTTATCACTAAATATCTCAGGGGCGCTGTAAGGAATCGTAAATCCTGGTTTGTATCCGGCATCACAGACTTCAGGATGGTAGGATTACCCGAAATCTATGAGCTTTACGTAATTGTGGTAGAAGTTCATGATGTTGTTTGGCTTCAGATCAAGATGTACAATATCTAGGTCGCGTAAATATCGAAGACCTTGGCAGGTAGAAAGCATCAAATGCAACTTTGATTGAAGACTTAGATACTCACCACTACTCTCAAGCAGCTCTGCAAGGCTTTTGAAGGGTATGTATTCCATGAGCAAAGAATTGTTCAAATGGCAATTCTTTTGTTTGTGCAGGTTATTTGGGAAGTAATACTTTGGCAAGTAGATGGATTTTCCCTTTTTCATTTTTTGGATGATTCTTATTTCATGTTATTTTCTACTCTTCTCAGCTTATAGATCCTCCTAGTTCTAATAAAACTGTGTCATTGAGGGCAACTAAACTTTAAGAACCAATTTGGTCTGAATCAAATCAGTTTCTTTCTTTGGAATTAGGGTGCGTTTATCATTAACTTGAGGATACCAAAAGTTCATATGGGCAAGATAAAGAGTAGCAAATCCTCCTTCTCCTATCTTCTATAGCTATAGATTTTTAGCATCAACTAGTTCTATTCTGTTTTCTATTAGAAAGTTTTATTGAGGAAGCTGGCTAGATGCAGGCACTGCAATGCTAATCTTAGACTTCATAAATCTTTATTCTTCATTTATATTTATTTATTCGATTGGAGTCCTTATCTGACTATCTTAAATGTGGCTGTGTCCGAAAAGTTAAGCAGTTTTTGGCAATTAAGGTCGTAAGTTAACTTTACTCTTTATGAGTTTCTTTAAAGTTTATTTTTGAAACTGAGTTATAATTTTTTTTGACTATAACTAAGGATGGCAAGGAATGCGAGTCGATACATTTGAAATGAGACTGTAGCGATTTATCTTCTACAAAGCCTTGTTTGGTTTCGCCAAAGCCAAATCCTTTGCCCGACCCCTTCCTTCCACTCTGAGGATATTTTTCAGCGAATCCGAAATCAAATTCAAGTGTGGCTGAAGAATAGATAACATGACTAAGCGTATGACCTATACAGTTTTGCAGGAGTTGCCTAGCACAGACTAATTGCAATTCAGAAACAACGGTAGCTGAAGTTTGATCTGCCTGGTATCTGGGTTCATTTCTGAATAAAAAAGATTTTACTTATGAAAGCCATGTTTTGTTGAAAGGATGAGTGTTCCACCATGATATTACGGCAGATTTGAGTGGTCTGGAAGCGATTATTAGTTTTATAATAATTGCTATCTGGTCCCAGTACTTAGACGACAAATGAGATCTAATTGTTGTTCTTGGTCGTTTTCACTGAAAATAATGCTTTGAGGTCGAATCCGAGCTCAAAAATCTTAAGTGCATAGTGTTAATCGTAGTTTTTGAAGGTACTTTTTTTCAAAACACACTCTTTGAGGGATTTAAGCTAATTTTTGATAATATCCCCTAATCTGCGAGGCTGAGACTTAAATTTTTATGAGTTGCCGTATCTGAGCTCGTGTGTTCCCTTTGTGTTTGTACCCAGGACGAACTAAGCTTAAGGAAGAAGAAACAGACTCATTATTAGTATTATTTAGAGCTAAGTATTGATTTATATTAATTATAAAGTTTGAATCCTCAAAGCCTTTGAAAAGCCACACCATTTTCTTCTATTTTCCTCAAACTTTCGATGTGGAAACGAAACTATATTATTAAGGCTCAAAACGCTTCATAAAAGAGAAAACTCATTTGCAAATACTTTGTAAATCCTTAGGCAAACTCATATACCCACTACCTATAAAAAAATGGAGTTCTCTCTGCATTCAAACTTTGTCACCTTAAAAACTCGATTGCCATTTTTTAGATTATTTAAGAGATAACAATTAGAGTACAATTTTTAAGAGATATAATTATTAAAGATGGACCAAAGGTTTGGGATTAACTCAAATTCAAAGGAAACAAGCTTATTTCCTTTACATTACCTCAAATTAAATGATAAACTCCTTTCTTCAATTTATTAAGTTTAGGGGTCTCGAAAATAAATACGAAAAAAGAAGGCTAAAATTTTCTAAAATTTTCTCCGCCGCTAAAAAAAATGATTATGGTGCTATTTAACCATTAATTTTAAGTGTTTGAATCATCTATAATAATGATCATTGATGAACTCCCTTTTCCTTGATTTTCTTAAGAAGATACTTAGTCAAAACGATAATAGAGCCATCAGCTGTGCAAATGTCTTACAAAATCTTTATAACTCTATAAACTACTATTTTATTGATGGGTTCTTTAGTAATATTGAAAATTGACTACTATCTTAACGAATTTCTTCTCTCTTTCTACAAAAAGTAAAGGGCTTCATCCAATAGAGACCCAAATACGTTGTTAAGATAGCTCTTCACTGAAAATTTGTATGCGTTTAGACTATGATTGTCTCTAATTTAGCTCAAATTTACGGCTAATAGTATTTGTTGTGAGTGGGATTGAGAGAGGCTGCTTTGAACTAATTTTCTCTGAACTAAAGCCTCAAAGCCCTGTTCTTTTTGCTGATGATGTTGAGCTCGCTTATCATTTAATAATGGTTTATTAAACGTTAAGCGTAGATGTTGAGAGAAAGGATCTTCTTGCAGCTCTAGCTACGGCGTATGCATTTCTGGAATTTATTTTTGCCATCAGCCTGCCATTGTTCAGACAAATCTACATAATCAAGAAAGTACTCTCACCAAAAGCCAGTTCTTATAAATTGTGCTCATTTTCAAGGATGGAGGATAAGTATTTTAAGCTTTCGTTGCCTATTAAGCCCAAATCGACATTTGACAATGAGGTGACTCCAATCAGCTCAATAATTCGACTAAATTAATCTAATTCTTACTTGATTCCCTAAGAATCGATTTGCAGACCATGAAGATAGATCTCTTTTATCTCAGGAAAGTTCTGTAGACTCTTTCCAAGCTTGAAGATGCTCACACCTGTTATTCTATGGTTACCAGAAATCTTCAACTTTGAGAAAGTGCAGGTTCCTGCTAAGTAAAGCTAGCTGATCCTTAGAATCGTCTCATCTCCGATATCTTGTCCTTCAATGTTAAAACTTTGATTATAGCTGCTGTCTAGATTATCCCAAAACTCATACAAGTCACTGTCTGTGATCTTTATTGCTGAGCTTTCAAAAGATCCCATCAATAGCTCACCTAAGTTGTTTGCTTCGCTGCTCGATTTCTATTAGCTATAGGCGAGATACAAATCTGAGATATAGTCGAATGAAAGATTGATCTATTGCCTAGGCTCCCCGTTTGACTCAAGCAACACTTTCTTTTTCTTGAAGTGAAGGTTAAAATAATTGATTGTCCCTTTAATGAACTCTTTCAAACTCATTAGGAGTTATAAAAATATTTATAGATAGAATCTTACTTTCAAAAACGAATAAATCATAGAACTACTGTCAATCGTCACCGCTTTCTTACCATTCTTCAGATTAGGTTTCATCTGAATCGTAACTCATCTTTTTCTTCTTTCTCTTGCTTGAGTTTCTCTTTGAGCCTGGAGTCACTTTAGAAACCATTTACAATTTTACGTCTTTGCTTTCTGGCTTGTGCTTGAAAAATTAGGCAAGGGTTTTTACTTTGGAAGAATCGTTTTTAGCTACAACTCCTAGACCGCCAAATTATTGATTCTTTTTACTTTAGAGCTGCTTTTTAACCCTCGAAACAATGTCTTCAGGCTATTCTTTGGGTTTTTTAGCTTATTATTTCTTTACGGATTCTCTTTTTGGTTTGGCTTCCTTTTTACCCTTTGCTGGCACTTTCTCCTAAGGCTATTCCTATGAATCCCAATTGATATTCTTTTTACCAGTCTTCTATTTGTCTTATTTAGGTTTTCTCTACACCTTTTTTCTTGCTTTTTGAGCCTTTTCATTCTTTTTCATCTTCATGGATCCAGCTTGTTTATCCTATTCCTAAGCAAGCTCAAACTTGTCTAGTGCAATCTAAAACTCTTTCAAATCGGTTAGCCACATTTGTTTGGTGGTTGTTTTTGCTAAGATAACCAATTATTCTTACTTTTTATCCTTTAATTCTTTTATTTCCTAGACCTTCTAATAGCTCAGATTCCAGAGAGGCATAGTCAGCAAATAATTAAACTCTTTTGATTAATCTGCAGTAGCCTAGTTATTATTTTAGCCCTACCCTTTTTCATTATCTTAACCTTATTCGTCTTTCTTATGAGCTAGTCCTTTGGTTGTCTTGACAAGTGGGAACTAACTGAATTTTTTGAACCCTCTTTGCTTTAGAATTTAAATGATTTTGACTTTTTTGATATTTCTGATTATGATTTTCTCTTCCACTACCTCTAGTATAAATCTCGCTTTGTTGGAAAGGATGTCAAGTTCTCTCTCCAGCTTGGACATCATGTAGTCTTTTCTCTTCTGGTAATAAACTATCCTGACATCATAGAACTCCTGAAGAATGGACCTGACAGTCTGGTATCTAAACAACTTCTTCTGGTGGTTGAAGCCCACCAGATTCTTCATTGAAATGCTGCTGGTGATCTTGAACAGCTTTTCCAAAACGATGATATTATCGTGGTTTTCTCTGTAGTATTGCTCATTGAGCTCGATCTAGAAATGGACCAGGTTTTTGGTGTGATATTATCGCAAGCCTACTATCTTCGTATCACCTTCGTTCATTATTTACTACAGGTACTCTTTATAGTCTTTGGTCCATTTGCCCACCGG
>Ga0316217_10007425_pt1 | contig 10474 bp, 5 predicted proteins | sample 1anoAmetaG_FD_203633 | JGI IMG/M metagenome (GOLD analysis project Ga0316217, IMG submission 203633) | Freshwater microbial communities from Trout Bog Lake, Wisconsin, USA - 1anoA | ecosystem: Environmental > Aquatic > Freshwater > Lake > Hypolimnion/Profundal zone | place: USA: Wisconsin... | reverse complement strand
TGGCGGCAGCCGGCGATCGATCCGAAGAACCCGGCCACGGCCGCGGCGACGCCCGCCCGGCCGTGGACCGGCGGGCCGTTGCCGAAGCGGAACTCCCCGCCAGGCGTCAGGAACGTCGCGAAGCGCTGCGCATCGCGGGCGTCGATGGCATCAAAAAGTGACTTCCACGCCCGTCCGCCGGCCGCCCAGTCAGTGGCCTCGTAAGTATCTCCCGACATGCCGTTGCTCCTCATTCCATGGCCTGCGGGCCCACAAGTTCGCAGTTCTCCGGCCCGATTTTTCATTTTTGCGCAGCTCGCTAGGGGTTCCCGTATAGGACCGTCGCGCCAACGCTGCGTTTTTCACCAATGTCGATGCACGCTGACCAGCGCCGGCGGCCATCGCATCGGTACAGACCGCAGCGTTCTCAGGGGCGCGGGCCGTCCTCTCCCGACGATCGCCGATTCGGCGGCAAGGTCGCGGCGCAAGTCCATGAATTCTGACTAGGCATAATCCGCTACTGCGCAAGTCCCGCCTCCAGTGCATCTTTCGCAACCGCTATAAAAGCGAAATTGCGGTGACGCACAAACGTTACCCACCGTCTTTCGGGAGAGAGGACATGAACGTGAGCAGCAGCTGGGGTACTCGTCTACTCGGTTGTGTATGGGCGTTGTTCGCCATGGCAATCCTCGCGGGTTGCTCGGGCGGCACGGACGGCACGCCGGGACCCGCAGGAGCCACTGGCCCAGCAGGCTCGACCGGCAGCACCGGCCCCAGCGGCCCCGTGCTGGCGCTCGACATCTCGACCGCCACGAAGATCACCGCGAAGATCACCGGCGTCACCGCCGGCCCCTCGCCGGTCGTGAGCCTCTCGCTCGTTGACCAGAGCGGCAACCCGATCAAGGGTCTGCTGGCCTCGCAGGTCAGCTTCGCGATCGCCCAGCTGCAGGTCGCCGCCGACGGCTCGACGCAGTGGCGCAGCTACATCACGGGCCTCAAGAACGCCAGCCCGGCGCTGCACTGGACCGTGGGGGCGAACTCCGGGACCAGCTGGGGCACCGCGCCGGCCGTGCAGCCGTCGACCCAGAGCGGGGCGGTCGGCCACTTCACCGACAACGGTGACGGCACCTACACGTTCAGCTTCAGCACCGACCTGAATTCCCTGGCGACCGCCGCCTCCACGAACTACGGGACGGCGAACCTGCTCAACGCCCTGCCGAGCTTCGGGTACGACGGCACCCTGACGCACCGCATCGGCCTCGAGATCCGCGGCACCGTGCCGACGCCCACCAACAACGCGGTCTACGACTACGTGCCGGGCACCGGCTCGACGACCAACCTCCCGGCCACGCGCCTGATCTCCGACAACACCGAGTGCGACGCCTGCCACGCGCAGCTCGCCATGCACGGCGGCCCGCGCATCGACGTCAAGTACTGCGTGCTGTGCCACAACCCGGGCAACGCCGACCCCTACTCGGGCAACCTGCTGAACCTGCGCGTGCTCGCGCACAAGGTGCACTCCGGCGCCAAGCTGCCCACCGTCGTCGCCGACACCGTCAACCACGGCATGGTGCCGACGAAGGGCATCGGCTACCTGATCTTCGGCTACGGCGGCTCGATCAGTAACTTCAACAACGTCGTCTGGCCGCAGGACACGCGCAACTGCACGACCTGCCACAACACCAACGACCCGAACACGCCGGACGCGATCAACTACACGACCCGCGCGTCGGCCGAGGCCTGCGGCGCCTGCCACGACAACATCAACTTCGCGGCCACCACGGTCGTCAAGCACACCGGCGTAACCGGCCCGATCGCCGACTCGACCTGCATGAACTCCGGCTGCCACTCGGCCACGAGTCCTGGTGTCGCGGCGATCGGCGGCGGCAAGGTCGACATCGTCACCGCGCACGGCATCACCGTGCAGAGCCAGATGGCGAACTACAAGGTGAACATCGTCCGCGTCGAGGCGGTGACGCCGAATGCGACCGCCGGCCAGCCGGACGTGGTCGAGACCAACTGCGCCAACAAGATCGCGGCCGCCGCGACCGGCGCGACGGTTATCTGCACGGTGCCGCCGGGCTACTGGCCGCGCGTGACGATCAACGTCGTCAACCCGAAGAACGGCAACGCCGCGTACGACCTGACGCAGCCGCCGTTCAGCACCTACGGCACGACGATGTCGGCCCGGGCGGCCTGGACGACACTGAACTACACCAACCCGGGCGCGGTGGTCGGCAGCGGCAACCCGCAGGCCCAGTCGGTCTCGTTCTTCGCCAAGAACGGCACGGCCACCAACTGGCCGGCGCCGGCGACCACGGCGACCAATACGTCGAGCTCCGTGATCCCGTCGGTACCGGCGGTGTTCCTCAGCAACAACAACACCTGGGCGACGGCCAGGTTCCCGTACCCGGTCCCACTGCCCTCCGACCGCGTGCTCGCGGGCGGCTCGGGCGGCATCAGCGTCCAGACGCAGCTGAACATCCCGGGCGTCGCCGACGTCGGCGTCGCGGTCCCGCAGGTGTCCGGCTCCAGCCCCGCCGTGTACGCCACCGCCGTGCCGATCCGTGCTGCGGATCCCGCGTTCTTCCCGATCACCGACACGACCGCGGTTGCGCGGCGCCAGGTCGTCGACTACAACAACTGCCTGCGCTGCCACAAGAAGCTGGTGCTGCACGGCAGCCGGACCGACAACGTCAACTTGTGCATCATGTGCCACAACCCGGCGCAGGCGCCGCGCGAGTCGTCGGGTGCCGCGGGCTCCGAGCCGGTGGACTTCAAGTTCTTCATCCACGGCATCCACTCGGCGAACTACAAGGCCGGCGTCCTCGACGAGACGGGCGTCCTGTTCCCGGGCGTGCTCAACAACTGCCTCGCCTGCCACAAGACCGACACGTACTACCCGGTGGATCCGGCGGCGGTGTTCGGCACCACGATGGATCCGGGCCAGGCTTACAGTACGACCCGCTACCAGGGCTATGACGACCCGACCAAGCACTACGCGATCACCGCCAACGCGGCGGCCTGCGGTGCCTGCCACGTCGACGTGACGGCGCAGACCCACATGAAGCAGCAGGGTGCGGTCATCGTCAGCGACCTGATCAACACCGGCGGGACGGGCATGTTCGGCATGGGCTACGGTGTCCCGAACACCTTCGTCACGGGAGCGCCGCACATCAAGGCGATCGACGGCTCCACGCTGCCGCAGTACCGGACCGAGACGTGCAGCGTCTGCCATGGCCCGGGTGCGACGGCTGACGTGAAGGTGGTCCACGACACGACGTCGTTCAAGTACAACACCCCGAACCCGTACAACCTTCCGTAACAGCAACGAAGAAAGGCCCGGCGCTCACGCGCCGGGCCAACGACGGACCGAACGAGGAGCGAACCATGTTCGCGATGACTAAGGCGATTCGTGGCCAGACGCTGGCCGGTCTTGTGCTCTCGCTGCTGGCGGGTGCCTTACTGGCGGGCTGCGGTGGCAGTGCCGGCTCGGCGGGCGCCACGGGGCCCGCAGGCGGCGCAGGCTCGACGGGACCGGGTGGTTCGCCGCTCGCGCACAGCATTTCGCTGGCGAAGACGATCACCGCGCAGATCACCGGTGTCACCGGCGGCGACTCGCCGACGATCTACTTCAACCTCGTCGACCAGAACGGCCAGCCGCTGTACGGGCTGCAGGCCTCGCAGGTCCGCTTCGCGATCGCCAAGCTGGTGCCGGGCAGCAACGGCTCGTCCAGCACCTGGCAGTCCTACATCAACACGGTCGCCCAGCCCGTCGCCGGCGGCTGGGGCACGGTGCCCACCCGCCAGCCGACGGCGGAGGTCGCCAGCACCTCGGGCGGCGCGTTCACCGACAACGGCGACGGCACGTACACCTACAAGCTCTCCAAGAGCCTCGATGCCTACACGCCTGCCGACGCCCAGGGCCCGGCGGTCGCGTTCGAGCCGACGCTGACGCACCGCGTCGGCCTCGAACTGCGCGGCACGGGCGTCTCGGGTGCCAACAACGGCATCAACAACGGCGTCTTCAACTACGTCCCGGCGACCGGCGCGACGACGAACTACATGACCCGGGACATCGTCGGCAACAAGGAGTGCGACGCCTGCCACGCGCAGTTCGGCATGCACGGCGGCGCGCGCATCGACGTCGCCTACTGCACGATCTGCCACAACCCGGGCAACACGGATCCGACTTCTGGCAACACGCTCGACTTCAAGGTGCTCGCCCACAAGATCCACTCCGGCTCGATCCTGCCGACCGTCGTCGCGGCGGGCAGCACCGCGCCCGCGCCGGGCGTCGGCTACACGATCTGGGGCTACGGCGGCTCGATCAGCAACTTCAACACCGTCGTCTGGCCGCAGGACACGCGCAACTGCACGACCTGTCACAACTCGGCCGACCCGCTGACACCGGACGCGGACAACTACAAGAACGCTCCCAACAGCGCGGCCTGTGGCGCCTGCCACGACAACGTGAACTTCACGACCGGCGCGAACCACGGTCCGACGCAGCAGCCGGCGACGGATGCCGACTGCGTGACCTGCCACGGCCCCGCCGCGACCGTCAACCAGGGCGGCTGGCAGGTGGTGCCGGAGCACGTCAACACGCTGCTACAGGCCGAGGCGCAGTTCCAGTTCACCGTGACCAGGGTCGAGGCGGTGCAGCCCGACAAGGTCACCGTGGAGCCTGCCTGCGTGGCGAAGGTCGCGGCCGCCGCGGCGGGCACCACGGTGGCTTGCACGGTGCCGCCGGGCGACTATCCGCGCGTGACGATCATGGTCACCAACCCGCAGACCGGCAGCGTGTACAGCCTGACCGATGCGCCGTTCGCGAACCAGTTCTTCGCGACCGGTGCGAGTTCCGCGACGACCGCTCGCGTCCGGGCACGCGTCGCGTACTCGACGCTGAACTACACGAACCCCGGCCAGAACACCGGCGGCTCGGCGACCCAGGCGGGCCTCGTGGACTTCATGCCGTCGACGAAGCAGGCGGACGGTACCTACACGTTTGCGTTGCCGCCGGCGAACGCCGACGGCAGCTACACCGCGCTCGCGGCGAACCCGGTCCCGGCGACGCTGACGGTCTACGGCGGGTCGGGCGGCGTGTCGATGGAAGGCCGCGCGGTCGCAAACCTCGCCAAGGCCGGTGATCCGACCAGCCTCGGGATGGTGCCGATCAAGGCGGCCGATCCGCTGTTCTTCCCGATCACCGACGCGAAGGCGGTGGCGCGGCGCGAAGTCGTCGACACGGCCAACTGCCTGCGCTGCCACAAGTCGCTCGAGGTGCACGGCGGCTCCCGCTCGAACAACGTCCGGCTGTGCATCATGTGCCACAACCCGGCGCAGGCGCCGCGGATGGGCACGAACGGTTCGCAGGGCACGGAGCCGGTGGACTTCAAGTTCTTCATCCACAGCCTGCACTCGGCGAACTACAAGTTCGGCCAGGTGGACTTCAGCGGCATCGGCTTCCCTGGCGTGCTGAACAACTGCCTCGGCTGCCACAAGACGGACACCTACTATCCGGTGGATCCGTCCAAGGTGGCGGCGACGTCGATCGACGCGGGTGCGAGCAGCAACACGATGCTCGCCGGCTACGACAACCCGCTGCAGCACATCGCGATCACGGCCAATGCCGCGGCCTGCGGTGCCTGCCACGTCGACGGGACCGCGCAGACCCACATGAAGCAGAACGGCGCGGTGATCATCACCGACCAGTTCCCTGCGGGACTGCAGTTCGGCGCGCCGAACGTCCTGTCCGCCTCGCCGCTGTACATCAAGGGCGCGAACGGCATGACGCTGCCGCAGTACCAGACCGAGACCTGCCTCGTCTGCCATGGCCCCGGCGCCACGGCCGACGTGAAGGTCGTGCATCAGGCGACATCGTTCAAGTACAACTGATGCAGGCCTGACGGCGTACGGAGGCGGGCAATGGGGTCCGCCGCCGGCCGCCGGTCTAGATCGACAAGACAAGACAAGACCAGAACAGAAGTAGAGGCTTCCGATGTGCGACCACCAACCGACTGCTCGACTGCGTGACTGGGCGCTTGCCGCGTGCCTGACCGCGTTCAGCCTGTTCGGGTCGACGCCGGCCGGCGCTGCCGATAGCGCCACCGGGCCGGCCGCGCCAGCCAAGAGCGGCTACACCAAGGCGGGCGCCGACACCTGCCTGGACTGCCATGACGAGGCGGCGGTCGCCGGCATCTTCAAGACGGCGCACGGCCGTCCGACGAACGATGCCGCGCCGTTCGGCCACGGCCAGCTGCAGTGCGAGGCCTGCCACGGCCCGGGCGACCTGCACGCGAACGGCAAGGGCAAGAGCCGGCCGCACCTGATCCAGTTCGGCAAGAAGGCGCTGAGCTCGAAGGCCGAGCAGAACGCGCAGTGCCTGACGTGCCACCAGGGTACGGCCGCGCACTGGGCGGGCAACGCGCACGCCGCGAACGACGTGGGCTGCGCCGACTGCCACAAGCTGCACCAGGCGAAGGATCCCGTCCGCGAGGTCGCGACGCAGACCGACGTCTGCACGAGCTGCCACCAGACACGCAAGTCGGACGCGATGAAGGCGTCGCACCACCCGCTGCGCGAGGGCAAGATGGCCTGCAGCAGCTGCCATGCGCCGCACGGTTCGACCGCGCCCGCGCAGCTGAAGAAGAACTCCGTCAACGAGACGTGCACCAGCTGCCACGCGGAATACCGCGGGCCGTTCCTCTGGGAGCACGCCCCGGTCGCCGAGGACTGCGCCAACTGCCACCAGCCGCACGGCTCGACGCAGCCGGCGATGCTGAAGACGCGCGCACCGTTCCTCTGCCAGCAGTGCCACGAGGTGCAGGGGCACCCGGCGGTTTCGTACACGCCGGATGGTCTGCCAGGCGGCAGCGGCACTCAGCGCGGCGCGTTCCTGCTCGCCGGTAGCTGCCTCAATTGCCACTCAAAAGTACACGGTTCGAACCATCCCTCCGGCTCGAAACTGATGCGCTGAGCGGGAGTCCAGCATGTCACCCCGTCATATGATCAAGTTCTCCATCGCCGCGGTCCTCGCCGCGGCTGCCAGCCAGGCCATTGCCAACGAGGCGGCCGCACCTCCCGACACCAGTGAGTGGAAGTGCTCCGCCTGTCCGTTCGACAAGGGCTACCAGGCGGACGTCACGGCCGGCGCGATCTACGCCGACGGTGCCAACGCCGCCTCCGGCCGGTTCACCGGCATCGACCGCTCGTCGACGTTCATCGACGCCTCGGCGCACGGGACGTATTCGAACGAAAACGGCCAGTTCGCGAACTACTCGCTCGACGACGTCGGGCTGGATTCGCGTAGCGGCACCGTGAAGTTCGGGCGCTACGGCACGTACGACGTCGCGTTCAAGTACGACGGGCAGCCGTTCAACCGCTACGACAAGACCGTGACGCCGTTCAGCGGCGGCTCGCTGCAGACGCTGCCGTCGGACTGGGTGCCGGCCGGGACTACGGCCGGCATGAGCGCCCTGGACGCCGCGCTGCATGACGTCAGCATCGGCACGCTGCGCAAGACCTACGGCGTGTCCGCACGCTGGTTCGCCGGCCACGGACTGCAGCTGTTCGCCTCCGTCGAGCGCCAGGACAAGACCGGCACGCAGATCGTCGGCGCGGGCTTCCTGACGCAGACGATGCAGCTCGCGGCGCCGGTCAACTTCCAGACCGACACCTTCGAGGTCGGCGCGGCGTGGTCCGGCAACGGCACCGCGTGGCGCTTCGCGGCATCCGACTCCAAGTTCCGCAACGACGACCCGCTGCTGACCTTCCAGAACCCGTACCTGTCCTTCGCGGCCGACCCGACCGCGACGACCTACGGCGCCGTGTCGCGGCCGCCGGAGAACGAGGCGCGCAGCTGGAACTTCACGGCCAGCGCCGCGCTGCCGCTGAACTCCTCGGCCTCGCTGGCGGTGGGCTACAGCAAGCTGCTGCAGTCGGCCGACCTCGTGCCGGTGACCACGCAGCCCGGTGCCACGCCGCCGGCCGACGGTTTCGACGGCAGCGTACGGCTGACGCACTATGCCCTGACGCTCGGCTCCCGGCCGTGGTCGCGCGTGCACGTGCACGGGCGCGTCGCCTACGACGACCGCACCGACGACAGCAGCGCGCTGACGCTCACGCAGTACGTGACCGACCTGGCCGCGGGTCCGGCGGTCACGACGCCGCGCTTCGGTTTCGAGCGGATCCGCCTCGATGGCGGGGTCGACGTGCGCGTGTCGTCGTTCACGACGCTCGGCATCGGCGGCGACCGCGTCGAGATCGACCGGACGCAGCAGGTCGTCAAGCACACCGAGGACGGCAACACCTACGGCAAGCTGCGGTGGGCGCCGGGTGGCGGCTTCTCCGCCACGCTCAAGGGCGGGGCCGGTCACCGGCAGGCGCGCGGCATCGACCTGACCTACCTGCCGGTGGGCCAGAACCCGCTGGTGAGCATGTTCGACCTGTCCAACCGCGATCGCGAGTTCGGCAACCTGGACCTCGTCTGGAGCCCGAACGAGAAGCTGTCGGTCGCCCTGCAGGGGACCGTGAACCACGACCGCTACGGTCGCTCCGTCCTCGGCCTGCTCGAGGGACATGAGCGTCGTGCCGCGGCGAACATCACCTGGACGCCGGCCGAGAACCTGTCCTTCTACGTCGACGCGGGCTACCAGACGCGCGACACGCTGCAGGCCGGCCAGTACAGCTCGACGTCGGCGAACTGGGAGGCGCAGATCGCCGACCGGTTCCGCAACCTCGGCGCGGGCATGAAGTACACGACCGAGCGCTGGGACTACGCGCTGGACGTGGCGCACTCGACGTCGATCGGCGAGACCGGTTCCGGGCTCGTGGGCGGCCTGACCGGCTTCCCGGACCTGAACGCGACCTACGACAACGTGCGCGCCTCGGTGGGGTATGCGGCGACCGAGCGGCTGAAGCTGCGGCTGCGGTACGTCTACCAGAACCTCTCGTCGCTGGACTGGGCGACGGACGGGGTCGGGCCGTCGACCGTGCCGAGCCTGCTGGCGCTGGGGATCAATCCTGATCACTACAACACCAGCATTTTCGGGCTAAGCTTCACCTACAGGTACGGTACCCCCGCCACGCCGTAACGGAACGCAGCACATGGACAGTGTCCCCCGGGTTTCAGATGGTCCAACACCAGCCGAACTCGGGGGACCCGGCTTTCCGGCTGCCCTGCGGCGCGCCTTCCTGGCCAGCCGCCCCAAGTTCTTCACCGCATCGGTCCTGCCGGTCCTGGTCGGTACCGCATGGGCCGGTGCCGCCGACCACGCCTTCAATGGCCTCACCTTCGCGCTGGCGCTGCTCGCCACGGTGCTCGCCCATGCGGCGACCAACGTCTACAACGATGTCGGCGACGACCTCAACGGCACGGATCCGGCCAACGTCGGCCGGATCTACCCGTATACCGGCGGCTCGCGCTTCATCCAGAACGGCATCCTCGACCGGGCGCAGATGTTCCGCCTCGCGGTCGTGCTGGCGGCGCTGGCGCTGGCGGTCGGCGGCTGGCTGACCTTCCTGCGCGGCGGCGGCGTGCTGCTGCTGGGCCTCACCGGCCTCGCCCTAGGGCTGTTCTATTCCCAGCCCGGCGTGCAGCTCTCCGGTCGCGGCAGCGGCGAACTCGCCTGCGCGGTCGGGCTCGGTGCGCTGCCGGTCGCGGGCGCGGCCTGGCTGCAGGCTGGCGTCGTCGATCCCGCCGCCTGGCTGCTCGGCGCCATGGTCGCCGTCTGGGTCTGCCTGATCCTGCTGATCAACGAGGTGCCGGACTCCGTGGCCGACGCCGCCGCCGGCAAGCGCACGCTCGCGGTGCGGCTGGGCGAGGGCGGCACGCGGGTCCTCTACCGCCTGCTCACGCTGGTGGCGCTGGCGGCCGGCCTCGCCCTGGTCGCACGCGGCGAGCTGCCGCAGTGGACGGCGCTGCCGGTGCTGCTGCTCGCGGTGGGGGGCTTCAAGGCCGCGGGCGGGATCTCGCTGGAGCCTGCCCGGCGCGCGGTCCTGACCCGGTCCATCGAGATGACGCTGGGTATCCACGCGGCAGGCAGCATCGTGCTGGTCGCCGCGTCGCTGCTGCGCTGAGCGTCTAGTCGAGGGCGCGCGCGACGGCGGCGAAGAACGCGCCGTCGTCGACGACGTGCGCGTCGGAGGGCTTGGGCCGCGCGCACAGCACGACGATCGCCAGCCCCCTGCGCGGGTGCAGGTAGATGCGCTGGCCGAAGATCCCCATCGCCAGGAAGGCGCCCTCGTGCACCGGGTCGCCCGGCGGCAGCAGCCACCATTGGTAGCCGTAGTCGCGCCGCGCGCCGCCGTGCGCGAGGCGGGCGGTCGCCTCGGCGAACCAGCCGTCCCGAACGATGCGCGTGCTGCCGACGCACCCGTCCTCGAGGACGAACTGCGCGAAGCGGCCGTAGTCGCGCAGCGTCGCCGACAGGCCGCTGCCGCCGATCGTCGTGCCGCCCGGCGACTCGAGCCACCAGCTCGCGTCGGCTTCCAT
>Ga0316217_10007424_pt1 | contig 10474 bp, 8 predicted proteins | sample 1anoAmetaG_FD_203633 | JGI IMG/M metagenome (GOLD analysis project Ga0316217, IMG submission 203633) | Freshwater microbial communities from Trout Bog Lake, Wisconsin, USA - 1anoA | ecosystem: Environmental > Aquatic > Freshwater > Lake > Hypolimnion/Profundal zone | place: USA: Wisconsin... | reverse complement strand
TTATTTCGCATTTGCACGGCGACCACTACTTCGGCCTTATTGGTTTGCTTACTTCTTTTAACCTGAACTGGCGCGAAACACCTTTGCACATATACGGCCCTGCAGCTTTGGAAGAGATCATGAATGTTCATTTTAAGCATTCGCAAACCCAGTTAAAATTTCAGATACATTACCACCATATTTCAGCCGATGAACCCAGGCTGATTTATGAAGATGAAGCGCTGGAGGTGGAAACCATTATTCTGAAACACAGATTGCCAACCACCGGATTTTACTTTAAAGAGAAGAAAGGCCTCAGAAAAATACTGGTTGAAAAAATTGCCGAATATAAAATTCAACATAAAGACATTACCGGTATTAAAAAAGGCGCCGATTTTACCGATGAGAACGGCCGCATAATACCCAACGCAGAACTAACTACCGACCCACCCGCACCGCGTAGCTATGCCTACTGCAGCGATACAGTTTTTATTGAAAGCTTTGTTGAACAACTGAAGGGTGTGGGCCTGCTTTATCATGAAGCTACCTTTGTAGATGAGCACACCGCCCGTGCCCTGGAAACCTTTCATACTACCAGCCGTCAGGCTGCATCAGTCGCCCTGCAGGCCAAAGCCCAAAAGCTGGTAATAGGCCACTTTTCGGCCCGCTATGAAAACCTCGATTTGTTGCTGCACCAGGCCCGTGAGGTTTTTCCCGAAACACACCTTGCCATAGAAGGCACTGTTTTTCAGATATAAGAGGTGCTGAGCCACTTTTCTAATCGTTTTAAATACTCATTTATCATTAGTGCGGCTTAGTGTTCTTAGTGCCTTATTGGTTAATTTCTCTGACTTATGTGCCACATCGGCACCGCTAAAACCATATATTTGAATTCATGTCGAACGTGCTGATTCATATTGGCTGTATCAAGTCGGGCTCTAAGTATTTGCAGCATTGGTTTCATCAGCACCCTGCTATGTATTACAAGCCAAAAGGCTTGGCGGGCTTCAGGCACTCACACGATTTTTCGTGGTATGCCGAAAAGCCTATCCCCATACACGAATGTTTTGTTCTAAGCAGCGAAAAACTGAGTTTTTGGGATAATGATTCTGATTTGATCGGGCTCAAAAACAGCTTCAAGAAATACGACATTGATGCCTACCGGCAAAAGCTGAGCGAAACCCTGGTATGTATTTATCCTACAGCCAAAATCTTAATAGTTACCCGCGGTTATGCCTCCTTATTCCGGTCATTTTACTTTCAGTACCTGGCCATTGGCGGCACTTTTACTTTTGAGGAGTTGCTGAAAAACATGGGTCGCGACTTTGCTCTGTTATTTGATTATAACTCGCTTATTACGCTTTACCGGCAGAAATTTGGCAACGATAACGTCATTGTTTTACCCTATGAGTTGTTGCGCCATGATCCCCAGACTTTTACCCATATTATTGAGCAAAGAATGGGCATAAAAAACAAGTTTGCGTTTACTGCAGAAAAAATCAATCCTTCTATCGACTCAAAGCTGCTTTATGCTTACCGCCGTTTTTCAGGGCTTATTTACGGCATGGTAAAACCTTTGTCGTACAACAGGCAAGCGCAGCTTTATGGATGGTATACCCGCCAATTGCATAAGCGCAGCTTCGATTTTTTATTGGAGCCTTTGGCGCAGCGGTGGAATAAAGAAGCAGATACAACCGGCATGGATCACCTGCTTAAAACCATGCATGGTAAAGCAGAAGTTTTACGGAATGAAGAATTATACCAACCTTATTTGAAAGAATATTTACTTTAATCGGGTGGAAAGGCAGATATATAAATCAATTCGTGGTGGGCGGCAGTCGCTGCTGGGGTATTTGAAGTCCGTTTATGAAGCGCGTAACCTGGTGTGGTCGTTTGCCGTGCGCGACCTTAAAATTCAGTATGCCCAAACTTATCTGGGTCTCTTTTGGTCGCTGGTGCAGCCGCTTACAGGGCTTATCATTTTCAACTTCTTTTTTCAGCGGGTTATACATCTGAAACTGCAGGTGCCTTACGCTGTTTTTGCTTTTACCGGCATTATGGGTTGGTTTTACTTTACGGCGCTGGTTGGGCAGGCAGGTACTTCGCTCATGAATAATCAGGCCCTCATTAAAAAAATTCAATTCCCCAGGCTGGTGTTGCCTTTGTCTAAAGCCCTGGTTGGTTTGGTTGAATTCAGCATATCATTAATGTTGTTACTCATCATGTTGCTGGTATTCGGTATGGGTATTTCATATAAAATTATTTTTCTGCCCCTGGTGGTAATTGCCAATGTAATAACGGGCCTGTCGGTTGGTATCTGGCTCAGCGCACTTACCATTCGTTTCCGCGATCTTCATCATCTTATTCCTTATCTCATTGGGTTTGGTATATGGCTTACGCCGGTATTTTATCCAACCACCATGGTACCTGAGGCTTATAAATGGATTTACTATTTGCACCCGGTGGCAAACGTTATTGCGCTTTACCGCTGGATATTTATTGGCCTTCCGATTGATGCTTTGCAGGTGGCCTGTTCATTTGGAGTAGCAGTGCTGGTATTTATAAGCGGCCTGTATTTTTTTGTAAGGAACGAAAAATTTGTTGCAGATTATTTATAATGTATTGAGTTATGATGGATGCGGAGATAATGCTGGAAGTTAAAAATGTATCGAAAGGTTTTCGTTTGCGCGAGAACCGTGCCGATAGTTTTAAAAGCATGCTATCTCAGTTTTTCTCTTCCAATAAAAACGATGTTCAGCATTTTCAGGCGCTTACAAATGTTTCCTTTAACCTGCACAAAGGCGAGGCATTGGGTATTATCGGAAAAAACGGTGCCGGCAAGTCAACCTTGCTGCGCATACTGAGCGGTATAAGCGAGCCTGATACAGGTGAAATAAATTTTTACGGCAAAGTGGTTTCCATTCTCGATATAGGCGCCGGTTTTCATCCTGAATTAACGGGTCGTGAAAATATTTACCTCTCTGCCTCGCTCTACAAATTTACCCGCAAAAAGATTGAAGAACGTTTTGCTGAGATAGTGGACTTTAGCGGCATTGGAAAATTTATTGACGAGCCGGTAAAGAATTACAGCTCGGGCATGTATTTACGCCTGGCTTTTTCGGTTATAACCTGCCTCGATGCTGAAATATACCTCATAGACGAGGTGGTAAACGTAGGCGATGCCAACTTTCAGATGAAGTGCAAGGCCAAGATTGAAGAGCTTATTGCAGCGGGTAAAACGCTGTTGATTGCCAGCCACAACATGAACGAAATCTCCATTTTATGTAACCGGGTTATTTTAATGGAATACGGCCAGGTAATTGAAACGGGTGGCCCCGATATTATTCAAAAATACATGACCATTGCCTTACCCCAGTTTTTTAACTTCAAGGCTGATGAGTTCTTCCACATCAAAGATTTAAGCGAATCGCCGTTCGATCAGAGCCGGTTAAGTATAAATAATTACGGTATTAAAGATTACATTGTTAATGCTGAAGGCATCAGCACAAACCACCCCTTTGCTGTATTTCTGGATATTGAGCTGAAAGAAAGATTGAATACAGAGTTGCGTCTGAAGTTTTACGATGCCACCGGGGCCCTTATTTTTACCTGCACCTCCTGGCAGGACGATGGTGTAAGGATAGAGGAGACCGGAAAATACCACCTGGAATTTAAAATACCTGCAAACTTGTTCAATACCCGGTTTTATTCTGTTGAGCTACGCATAGTAAACCGCGATTTCCAAACCCTGATGTTTAAGGCCGATAAATTTATCTCCCTTAAAATGTCAGACGATAATCTCATCCCCGGCCACATCCGCGAAGTAACACTGCAGGGGCTTATCAAACCTTTGATACCGGTGGTCATTACTCCCTATTAAGGGCCGCATTTGCTTTGGTCTTTCTCTGCAATTACCTCTGTATTTATCTCCGTGCTATAACCGCATTTCATTATCCTTTAAACTGCTCCCCGGCAATTCTTCCTCCTAAAATGATATATTTGAATCCATGTCAAAAGTGCTGATTCATATTGGCTATGTCAAGTCGGGTTCAACCTATCTGCAGCGGTGGCTGGCCGATCACCCTGCTATGTTCTATAAGTTTAAAGCAGTAACCGGTTTTTATGGCACCCACGATATTTCCTGGTATGCCGAATCAACCGACCCGATGCACGAGTGTTTTGTTATCAGCAGTGAACACCTCAGCGTATGGAAAAGCGACTCAGATATTGTGGGCATGAGAAGTGGCCTTAAAAAATACGATATCAAAGCTTATCAGAACAAACTTTGCGATACGCTCTATGCTGTTTATCCAACTGCCAAAATACTGATAGTTACGCGTGGATATACCTCACTTTTCAACTCTTTTTTTTCGTCTTATGTATCTATTGGCGGCACATACAATTTTGAAGATCTGCTTAAATCCATGTGGGATAATTTCCCCGACCTGTTTGATTACACCCGGGTGGTGAGCATTTACCGCGAAAAATTTGGCCATGATAACGTTATTGTGCTTCCTTACGAAATGCTGCGCGCAGACCCACACGCTTTTACCGCGCTTATTGAAAATAAAATGGGCGTCAAAAATTCTTTTAAGTATTCAACCGAAAAGGTCAATGCCTCTTTAGATAAAAAGGTATTAACCGCCTACCGGGCGGTATCAAACACAGTTTACCGGGTTATTCAACCATTTCCTTATAAAATACAAAAGGTATTATACGGCCTGTATATCCGCCAGCTGCACCAGCATAATTTAGACTTCCTCTTTAAAATAGTGACCCGTATACTGGATAAAGAAGAAAGCATGGCAGCCATGGAAGGTGTGCTTAAAAACATGGCCGGCAAAGCTGAGATTCTGCGCCACGAAGAATTATACCAGCCTTATTTGAAAGAATACCTGCTTTAAGTTTACACCGCAGCCGGCTTTACTTCTCCATCTCTTTACAAACGGAATTGGTATTTTGGTACTTTCATGCACCTATGCAGGATATCATTGACAAGGTAATTCCATTCATTATAGCCAATCAGGAAGCAAACGGAAGTTTCCCTACCTGGGAATCGTATCCTGTAGTGAACCCCGCTGCCGGATGGACGCAATTACCCGACCCTTCGCCGTTTATTACTGCCAATATTTTATTTGCCCTGATACAGGTTAATGACCCCCGCTTAAAACCGGTTGTTGAAAAGGGGGCGAAGAGTTTATTGACATCTAAAGAGGGCCAAGGCTTTTGGCGTTTTTGGCCTGTTAAAAGCAGGCAGCATCCTTTGCCTTTAGATATGGATGATACCTGCATTGCACTGGCAGTCCTTAACCGCTGTGGGTATAATTTTGATGTAGCTAAAGTGTTGCTGAATAATAAAAACGCTGAAGGATATTTCGAAACCTGGTTAAGGCCACGGCTGAATACCTTTTTTATTTCGCCGGTGGTAGCTTATAACTTTTATCAGGATTATTTAATTGCCCGTTCTACACACAGGCTAAAATATTTTGATTACGATGATAAAGAGCCCGCCATTGCGGCCAATGCGCTCCTTTATCTGGGAGAAAACCCGCAAACCGAAGCCTGTATTGCACAAATAATAAGGGAAGTAACTACCGGTGCCATGCCGCGTAAGTTTTACGATGATGACATAGTTATTTACTATCATATTTCTCGGGCTTATGTCAACGGAATAAAAGGCTTTAAGGCATTGGGTTCGGTTATGGCTGAAAATATCCGGGCGCGCTTTACCGGCAATGAGGATAATGATATGCTGCGGGCCATGGCTGCCAATGTTCTTTTGGGTTATGGTTTGGAAATAGCCTTTGCCGAAAAACTGCTGCTTTCAATCACTGCGGGAAAGTCATTTCCCGATAGGTGGGTTACCGATGCATATTTTTGCAGTAACGATAAAAACTTTTTAGCCGGTTCGCCGGTACTTACAGCTGCTGTATTTGCAGAAGCCTGTGCTAAATTTAACCGCAATAAACAGGCATGAAGTTACTACGACTTAATTCATGGTGGAATACTATTGTGCCGCAGGTACTGGGGTGGGTTTATTTTTCAATGCTCACAAAAATATTTTTTGTTGCAGAACACCCTGGCACACACGGCATAACCTTAACTGCAAAGGTTGACCTGGCCAGGTATGCACTATTCTTTATTGCCCTCATTGCCATTGCCGCTTTCGGTTATTTACTAAACGACCTTTGTGATGTTGAGGCAGATACAAAAGCGGGTAAACCTAACGGACTTGCCGGTTTTGCACTGTTTTTACGTTTAATTATTGTAAGTGTGCCTTTGGTTATTGGAATAGTTGCATGGCTCGAGCTTAACCGCTATCCCGATTTGTATTTACCATTAAAGAAACTCACCAACGTTCTTTTTTGCGCTCAGATAATGGCACTTGTAATTTACAGCGTTCAGCCACTGAGATTAAAAGAGCGTGCTGAAATGGGCATTCTGGTTGACGCTTTTTACGGTCATTTAAATCCTGTATTGATCACCCTTTGTGTATTCGGGTTTAGTGGAATTCTCCGTATCTGGGGTGCCCTGGTGATAACCTTAATCGTTTTGGTTTGCTTTACAAAAGGCATCCGGAACATATTGTTGCATCAGATAGAAGACCGCAAAAAAGACCTGGAAGCCGGCCTGAATACCGCAGTTACAAAATACGGGCCATGGAGGATCATTAATTTCATCAACCGGTTTTTATTTCCTGCCGAACTGGTCTTTCTGCTTTTGCTTACGCTGATTATATGCACGCATATTCCCCCCTGCATCATTTGCCTGATTGGTTTTTCCGTAGTATCGTATTTAAAATTCAGCGGCTGGAAACTGGGCTACGCCGACCGGCGGCTGGTTGAGTTTAAGTTCACTTATTTTATGAACGATTATTATGAGGCCTGGTTGCCGGTTTTTTTGCTGGCCTTCCTGGCCGTTTTCAGGCACGAGTTTGTTTTCTTACTTATCTTGCATCTGGTGCTTTTTCCTTCTTTTATTATAAAAATGGGCAAGGACTTTAAAGCGATCAGAGATAATTTTAAAACTGAGGAAGACTACTGATGTGTGGCATTGCAGGGCAGATAAATTTTAAAAAGCAGGTTACTGAAACCGACATCGCAGCCATGAATGATGCACTCCGTCATCGTGGCCCTGATGGTTTTGGTGTTTACCTGAATGAGCAAAAAACAGTGGGACTGGGCCACCGCAGGTTATCGTTTTTAGATCTGAGTGAGGCCGGTAAGCAGCCTATGTCGGTTGCCGATGGAAAAGTATGGATTACCTATAACGGCGAAATTTATAATTACGTTGAGTTGCGGGCCGAACTGGAAACTAAGGGATATAAGTTTGTTAGTAATACAGATACTGAAGTTATACTTAACGGCTACCTGGCCTGGGGCTATGAAGTGCTTAACCGGTTAAAAGGCATGTTCGCTTTCGGCATCTGGGATGAAAATAAAAAGGAACTGTTTTTAGCCCGCGACCGGTTTGGTATTAAACCACTATACTATTATCACCAACAGGGAAATTTTGTTTTTGCCTCTGAAATAAAAGGGATCAAAGCAAACAGCACGGTCATAACTACATTAGACCTCACCGCATTTTCCGATTACTTTGTTTATCGCTACGTGCCCAGCCCCAAAAGTATCTGGAAAGAAGTGAAAAAGCTTCCTGTGGCAGCTTACCTGATTTTAAAAGCGAACGGAAACATTGAGGTAAAAAATTACTGGCATATTCCTTTTGCTGAAAACACTGTTTCGGATAAAGAGGCCATTGAAAAGTTTGATGCGCTGTTTTTAAATTCCGTAAAAACCCATGCACGCAGCGACGTGCCCGTGGGCTCGTTTTTAAGCGGGGGCTACGATAGCTCGGCCATTGTTTATTACATGAGCCGCTTTGGTTACGTGCCATCAACTTTTGCCATCGGCTTTGAAGGCTGGGATGTCAGCGAGCATCTGTATGCCGGTATGGTGGCCAAACAATATCACACCAACCACCACTCTTTGGTGCTTCAATCGCAATCGCTGGATATTATTGATCACCTGGTTTGGGTATACGATGAGCCTAACGGCGATATCTCTACCATACCTACTTATCTGGTAAGTAAAGAAGCCGCCAAAACCGTTAAAGCAGTTATGAGTGGCGAAGGAAGCGATGAGTTTCTGGCAGGCTATCAATGGCAGAAGGAATATGAACCGCAAAGGCTTTCGTTTAAAGAGCAATTACTTTCGGCCTTTAAACCCAAACAAACCCCATACATTTTGCAATACTACGCCAATGCTATGGCCATGGGGCGTTTTGATACTGCTGAACTTCAAAAACTGCTGCACCCCGATCTGCATCAGAATATCAATGCAAATCCGGATTGGTATTACCATTCGTTTTATAATGCCTCACTACCTGATTTAAAAGCAATACAGGTAATGGACGTAAAGCAATTTATGGGCGAACAGGTGTTAGCAAAAATAGACCGTGCCAGCATGGCCAATTCATTGGAAGTGCGGGTCCCTTTTCTCGACCATGAAATCTGTGAATTTATTTTCCAATTAAAACCGGAAGTTTATTTCCGTAAAAGCGAAACCAAGCATTTACTATATCAAAATATCAAAGGCCATTTGCCCGATGAAATTTTACAGCGTAAAAAGCAGGGCTTTGTTGGTCCCGACAGGTATTACATGAATATGCCCTGGTATGAATCGCGCTTAAACGAAAGTAAGCTTGTAAAAGACGGAATAGTGAATGGGTTTTATATTCAGCAAATACTTGCCGCCAAAGACCACTGGCGCTTATGGAAGGTAGCGGTAATGGAAGCATGGTACAAAAAATGGAGCTGATTCTCGCGCCTGACCAAACTCATTTCCCGCTATCTTGCGTTAATTATCTTTGCCACCGGAAGTAAAAATATTTTATGCGCGCTGTTTTTAAGAACCCCGAACTGGAGGAGCACTTTATAAAACATGGCTACTGCCTGGTGCAACTGCTTGAGCCATCAGACCTGGCGCTTTTGGAAGAAATATATTACAGCAACCGGGTTCAAGAGCAAGCCGCTATCGAACGTACCACAGCTACACAAGATCAGGATATAAGCCGGAACATAAAGCGCCTGGCGGGTGAGGTAGTAAGCAACCGGCTCAAAAATTATCTGCTCAATTACCGTATATTTTTTTCAGGCTTTATTACCAAAAATCCCGGCAAACCTTCAAAGATGCGGTTGCACCAGGATCCAACTTTTGTAGATGAAACTAAGTATAAGGCCATGAATGTTTGGTCGCCGTTGGTAGATGTTGATGCCGGTAACGGCGCTGTGTGCATCATTCCAAATTCTGATAAATTTTTCAAAGGATTTCGTGGTCAACCTGCCAGGCAGTACGATTTTGATGATATTGCTGAAGAAGTAATGAGTAAATTCGGAAAGCTAATGCCCATGAAAGCAGGACAGTCTTTGATTTATGATACTTCTCTCTTCCATTTTTCGTTAGAGAATGTTTCAGGTAAAATACGCATAGCCAATACTACTATTATGTTGCCCGAAGAGGCTGCCCCCATATATTATCACCATAATAAGGCGCTTGATACCCTGGATATTTACGAAGTAAGTGATGATTTTATGGTACGCCACTACAGCGAATATCTTAAAAAAGGCAAGGTGGAAGAAACTCTGCTTAGTCGCGGGCCCTATAAAGCTCCGCAAAAAGTGAGCTTCTCTGAATTTGAAGAAAAATATAATCTGTACAACCAACCGGTAGTATGAAAAGAAGGGTGTTTAACGATGAGGTACTGCAACGGCAATTTGAGGAAAATGCGTATTGCATTGTTCCGTTGCTCTCTGCCGCCGAGGTTAATGAGCTCGAAAAATTATATTACGATAACAGGGTTGAAGAACAGGCAGGGGTAGAGATTACCATCAAAAACTCAGACCCCGGTTTAAACAAAAAGATACGCGATACCATGGCCGCGGTTGTTTTGCCGCGTATCAACGAATACTTGTACAACTACCGCATGTTGCATGCAGGGTTCATCGCAAAAATCCCCGGCAAGCCAAGCGCCATAAAGCTGCACCAGGATTCAAGCTTTGTGGATGAAACAATGTATTCGGCACTAAATGTCTGGTGCCCTTTAACTGATGTGGATGAGAGTAATGGCGCCCTCTGGATAATCAACCACTCCGACCGCTTTTTTCCTGGCCTGCGTGGTCAACCGTTTAAGGAGTATGACTTTAACGATATTGGAGATGAAATAATTGCAAAATACGGAAAGATGCTGCCCATGAAGGCCGGCGAAGCTGTTATTTACGATACTGCCCTGCTGCACTACTCCAAACCAAATACAACCGGTAATATCCGGCTGGTAAGTAATGTAGTAGCCGTGCCGGCTGAAGCTCCGGCCTTTTATTACCATTTCAACGCCCACGAAAAGATACTGGAGCAATACGAAATAAGCGATGATTTTCTGCTCAGCTATTTTAGTAAATTTTTGAAGGCTGGTAAAATTGATGCTAAACGGTTGAATACCA
>Ga0316217_10007422_pt1 | contig 10478 bp, 5 predicted proteins | sample 1anoAmetaG_FD_203633 | JGI IMG/M metagenome (GOLD analysis project Ga0316217, IMG submission 203633) | Freshwater microbial communities from Trout Bog Lake, Wisconsin, USA - 1anoA | ecosystem: Environmental > Aquatic > Freshwater > Lake > Hypolimnion/Profundal zone | place: USA: Wisconsin... | reverse complement strand
GAAGACCATGACTTCTTTGAGTTATGCGATCAACGCGGCCTGATAGTTTGGCAGGATTTTGCGCTGGCCTGCGCCATCTATCCGCAGACCGATGCTTTTGCCGCCGAAATCCAGGATGAAGCCTCGGCGGTGGTGCAGAAATTACGTAATCATCCCAGTCTTGCCCTGTGGGCCGGTAATAACGAGATTGATCAGGCTTACACCGGCTGGTTCGGCGGGCCGCTCGATCCCAACACTGACCGGTTAAGCCGCCAGGTTTTGCCCGAAGTGGTCCGCCAATTTGATCCCCTTCGCGATTATCTGCCCAGCTCGCCTTATTACAGCCCGGAGCTGATCAAGGCAGGCAACCGAAGTGAGAACCGGCCGGAAGATCATTTGTGGGGGCCGCGCGATGACTTTAAGGGCAAGTTTTATACTTCCTCACCGGCGCATTTCGTCAGCGAGACTGGCTATCATGGTTGTCCCGACCGCCGCAGTCTGGAAAAGATGATGGAGCCGGCTTTTCTCTGGCCCTGGCAAAACAACGAACAATGGCTCACCCATGCCGTCCGGCCGCATCCCAACCTGCCCGACTACAATTACCGGATTCCACTTATGGCCAAACAGACTGCGGTCTTGTTCGGCTCGGTGCCGGAGAATCTCGATGACTTCATCCTCGCCTCGCAAATCAGCCAAGGCGAGGCGGACAAGTTTTTCATCGAATTGTCCCGGATGCGCAAATGGCAGCGCACCGGCATTCTGTGGTGGAATTTGCGCGATGGCTGGCCGATCATTTCCGACGCGGTGGTGGATTACTACGGCCGTAAAAAACTGGCCTACCAATACATCAAGCAGGTGCAAACCGATGTTTGCGCGATGTGCGGCGAGCCTGAAAACGGCCGCCAGCCGCTGGTGATCGTAAACGATACGCTGGCCGAAGCTGGCGGCCATGTTGTCGTCCGCGATCTGGACAGCCGCAAAAATCTTTTTGAATCGGACTATCAGGTCGGCCGCAATGGACGCGAGGTCGTCGGCTTTGTTCCGCAAGCCGATAAATCCGCGATGTGGGTGATTGAATGGACGGTGGGGAACCAAAAGTTTTACAACCATTATTTGGCCGGCCCGCGTCCTTTCAAACTGGATGATTACAAACGCTGGCTGAAATCCTTGTAAAATAAAAACCCAGGCGGACAATAATAAAACGCTTCAAACATGATTAATTAAAAAACATGAAAACCAAACTGAACCTGTTCGGATTTTTTTCTTCGGTGTCATTAGCCCTGATTGCCGGATGTTTGTCCTGCGCGGCGGAACGCGTATCGCTGGACGAAAACTGGCGCTTTTATCTCGGCGACGTCCCCTTCCCGTCGATCTTCGGCCAAGACGCCTCTTACCACCACGCCAAGGCGGGCAGCGCCCAGGGCGCGGCGGCGATGAAATTTGATGATGGCGGCTGGCGCGAAGTCCGGCTGCCGCATGACTGGGCGATCGAACTGCCGGTCGCCAAAACCAACAATCTCGCGGAGGGTTTCCGCCCCCGCGGTATTGGCTGGTATCGGCGGCAGTTCAAACTCGATCCCGCCGATGCCGGCCGGAATCTGGAGCTTCAGTTTGACGGCGTGGCCACGTTCTGCACGGTCTGGGTGAACGGCCTGGTGGTCCACCGCAACTGGTGCGGCTACACGTCCTTCAGCGTGGACATCACGCCCTTCGCGCGCTACGGAAACGAGCTTAACACGGTTGCCGTGCGCGTGGATGCCAACGAACAGGAAGGCTGGTGGTATGAAGGCGCGGGAATTTACCGGCACACCTGGCTGGTGAAACGCAATCCCACGCACATCGCCACCGACGGAGTTTTTGCAAACCCGACGCGGCAGCCGGACGGTCGCTGGAACATTCCAATCGAAGTCACGCTGGACAATTCTGGCACGGAAACTTCCGCGGTGGAGATTGAATCCACCTTGTTTGACCCAGAAGGCAAGCCCATCGGTCAGGCGCAATCCAAACTCACCGCCGCTCCCTTTGAACAGCCGGTGGCAAAATATGAAATTGTCGTTTCATCGCCCCGCCTGTGGTCGGTGGATCAGCCGGTGCTTTACACGGTGCGCACCGTGGCGCGCAGCCATGATGCGACACTGGATGAAGTCACCACGCATTGCGGCTTCCGCACGATCCGCTTTGATCCTGATTTGGGATTTTTTCTGAATGACCAGCCCATGAAAATCAAGGGCACCTGCAATCACCAGGACCACGCCGGCGTCGGCGTGGCCATGCCGGATTCGCTGTGGAAATTTCGCATCCGCAAGCTAAAGGAAATGGGGGCGAATGCCTACCGGTGCTCACACAACCCGCCGGCAGCTGAGTTTCTCGAGCTCTGCGACCGGCTCGGCCTGCTGGTCATGGATGAAAACCGTAATTTCAACACATCACCGGAATATCAGCGGCAGTTGGAATGGCTGGTGCGCCGCGACCGCAATCATCCCAGCATCATCCTCTGGTCGGTCTTCAACGAAGAGCCGATGCAGGGCAGCCGGCAGGGTTATGAAATGGTCCGCAAGCTGGCTGGAATTGTAAAACAACTGGACCGCACCCGGCCCGTTACCGCCGCGCAAAGCGACTCGATGCTTAAAGACTGGAATGCGTCCAAGGCGGCGGACGTGGCCGGCTTCAATTACCATCCCACCGATTACGACGCTTATCATAAAGCCAACCCGACCAAGCCCATCACTAGTTCCGAGGACACTTCGGCGGTGATGACGCGCGGCGAATATGTCACCGACCGCAAAAACTCCATCCTCGCCTCGTATGACGAGGAATGGCAGCCGTGGGGCTTGTCCCACCACGAGGCGTGGAACCGCATCGCCGAGCGCCCGTTCGTCGCGGGCGGATTCATCTGGACCGGCTTTGATTATCACGGCGAGCCGCAACCGCTGGAGTGGCCGGCCACCGCATCGTCATTCGGCTGCATGGACCTTTGCGGTTTTCCCAAGACCGCGTTTTACCTTCATCAGGCGGAATGGCTCACGGACCGGCCGGTGCTTCAGCTCGTGCCGCATTGGAACTGGCCGGGCCGCGAAGGCCGGACTGTCAAGGTCCTGGCTTTGAGCAATCTTGAAAAAGTCCGCTTGAGCCTCAACGGTCAGCCGCTCGGCGAAAAGCCCGTGGACAAATACAAAATGGTTTCCTGGAACGTGCCGTATACGCCGGGCAAATTGGAAGCCATCGGCATCCGGGATGGAAAAGAAATCATCCGCACGGTGGTTGAGACCACGGGCGAACCGGTCGCTTTGCAGCTTGTCCCGGATCGTTCCACCCTGACAGGCGATGGCCGCGACGCAGAGCCGGTCACCGTGCAAGCAGTGGATGCTCAAGGACGAGTCGTGCCGCTGGCAAATCAACTGGTGTCATTTGAACTGTCCGGGCCGGGGGCGATTATCGGCGTTGGCAACGGCAACCCGCTATGCCACGAGCCTGAAAAAATAGCGGCCAACTCCTCCGCGAACTGGCAACGCAGCCTCTACAACGGACTGGCGCAGGTGCTTCTACAATCCGGTCGCGCGACGGATGGAACGCTGCACCTCAAGGCCACCGCCCCCGGACTTAAGCCGGCGGAAATTTCGATTGGCATTTTGCAATAATCAGGCCGGCGCGATTTGCGGTTGGCTCTTTGATGAAACAAAAGTGGCGGTGCCGAAGCATCGCCACTTTTTAAAAAATTGGATGTCTTACCAGAACTTGATGTAGAATAGGACCACGCAGGCGACAACAATCAAGCTGAGGACGATGTCCAGCGCATTCCAGCTTTCGCGCGTGGCGGTTTTTTCCTCGGCAGTGGCGCCATACCAGGTGAACTTCACGGTCTTCGGATCGGGCGCCTTGGTCATCAGGCTGATGATGACCATGAGCACGGCAGTAAGGACAAACAATCCCTCACAGTAATAGAGCCAGTGAATATTCCAGAAGTCGAACATGATGCCATTGTGCGCGGCACGGATGGGCGCGATGCCAGCGTTGTATTGGTCCAGAGTAATAACTTTGTGGTAAAGATCGCCTTTGAGTTTGGACACGGCATCTGCGTCATTGTGCATGACAAGATCCGCCGCCAGCCGGGCGAAACCGCCAACCATGCCGATGACGAAAGCCCACAGCGCGGCGGGAGCCGTGGCGCGCTTCCAAAAAACGCCCATGCCGAACAACACGGCAATGGCCGGCGAGAGATAGCCCTGGACATTTTGGAGATACAGGTAAAGCGGCATATGAAGATTCTTTATCACCAGCACCCAGCAGATGCCGATAAAGACAATCACCGCCGTGGCGATGCGGCCGACAATCACCTCGGTTTTGCCGGAGGCGTTCGGATGCCATTCCCGGTAGAAGTCCATCGTGAACAACGTGGCCGAGGCGTTGAACTTGGAACCCAGCGACGCCATGAGCGCGACGATCATGCCGCAAGCCACCATGCCGCGCAGACCGTGCGGCAGGATTTGCGCGACGAGTGAAGTGTAGGCGGCGTCACCGTTGGTGCTGAATCCGACTCCGGTCGTCTTGGTGAGCGCAAAGGCAATCATGCCCGGCACGAGGAAGATGAAAACTGGTGTGAGCTTGAAGAAACCTGCAAGGATTGTGCCGCGTCGGGATTCCTGCTGGTTTTTGCCAGCCAGCACGCGCTGGACAATGTATTGGTCCGTGCACCAATACCAGAAACCAATGATGGCCGAGCCGGGCAGAATCGCCAGCCAGGGCCAGTCAGGATCGTTGATGGAGCGGACGAGATGGACATTGTCGCCAACCGTCGTGAGCGTTGCGTGCCAGCCGTCAATTAAACTGCCATGGCCGAGGACGCGCAGCCCCATGTAAAGGATGCAGACGGAGCCGAAGATCAGCACCGGCGCCTGCAATACGGCGGTATACATGATCACGCGCATCCCGCCAAACACCGTGTAAAGACCGGTGGTGAACGCCAGCCCCAGCGCAATGGCCCAGAACACGTCAATGTGATGGCCGAAGAGGTCAATGTGATCCACGTTCAAGAGCGTGCGGATGACGACGTCGCCGGCGTAGATAGTGGCGGCAATCTTGGTCAGCACCAGACTTGCCATCGTCAGCAGGCTCAGGACATTTCGCGAACCGCGGCTGAAGCGCAGTTCCAGAAATTCCGGCATGGTGAAAACTTTCATGCGGTCATAAAGCGGCACGAACGCCCAGCCGAGGATGAGGATCCAGTAAGCATGCATTTCCCAATGCGCCATCGCCATGCCGGTGGCAAAACCCGCGCCGGCCAGGCCGACGAGATGTTCGGAACCGATGTTCGAGGAGAAGATTGAGGAACCGATCTGCAGCCAGTTCGCATCGCGGCCGGACAGGAAGTAGTCCTTGCCAGACTCGTTCTTTTTCCGCATCGAGAACCACACGGTCACGATCATGCCGATGGCAAAAAAGATGATCACGGCCAAATCCAGGCCATTGAACACCGTGCCGTTCAAGCCTCCGGCGACCGCCGTGGCGGCGAGATTATTGGTGGCCACCGCCGCATTGTTGGTTATTTCATTCATGGCAGGTTTATTTCAACCGAATTATTCCGCGCCAAATTTATAAACAATCTGGTTATGATAAGTCTGGCCGGGCTTGAGTTCCACCGACGGGAAATTCGCCTTGTTGGGCGAATCGGGATAATGCTGCGGCTCCAGGCAAAATCCGGTGCGTCGCTGATAGACTGCTCCGCCCTTGCCCTTGATGGTGCCGTCCAGAAAATTGCCGGCATAAAATTGCACTCCCGGCTCATCGCTCCACACCTCCAGCACCCGGCCGCTGACCGGCTCCTTCACCCGCGCCTGCAATCCGTATGCGCCGAGCGGTTTGTTGACGACCCAGTTGTGATCATAGCCGGGGCCGTATTGCAGCACCTTGTCCGGATCATTGATGCGCGCACCAATGGCCGTCGACTTGCGGAAATCAAACGGCGTGCCGGTCACATCGGCAAATGCGCCGGTTGGAATCAAGCCTGCGTCCACCGGCGTGGTCTGGTCGGAATTGATAAAGACGACGTGGCCGAGAATGTCACCGTTCCCCTGCCCGGCCAGGTTGAAATAGGAATGATGTGTGAGATTGCAAACGGTCGGTTTGTCGGTCGTTGCGGAACACTCAATTTTCAACTCATTATTCTCGGTCAGCGTGTAGATGACCGTCACTTCCAGGAAACCGGGGAAACCTTCGTCGCCATCCCGGCTCACATGGGTGAGGATCAAAGCGGGACCGTGCGTCGTCGACATTGGACGCGCCGCCCACACAACCTTGTCAAACCCCTTCAAGCCGCCGTGCAATGAGTTCGGGCCGTTGTTCACCGCCAGCGTGTAGGTTTGACCAGCCAGCGTAAATTTTGCGCCGCCAATGCGGTTGCCGTAACGCCCGATGAGCGCGCCAAAATAGGGACTGTTCGTCAGGTAGCCGTCCAGCGTGTCAAATCCGAGCACGATGTCCGCAAGTTTGCCGTGTTTGTCCGGCATGGACAACGATTGCACGATGCCGCCATAAGTCATGATGCGCGCCTCCGAGCCTTTGGAATTACGGAGCGTGTAGATTTCGACGGCCTGACCGTCGGCGGTCTTGCCAAAGTCAGCCTTGGTGATGGAGCCTTTAGGTGTATTCATAGTTGCGCAACCGTTAAAACACGCCGCCGCAATGCTGACGGACGTGACGGTGATGAGTCGGGTTAGTTTATTCATGTTGGGTTCGGGTTGAAATTTATTTTTGTCCGTAAGTCGCCGTCGGCCCGTGTTTGCGAAGAAAATGTTTGTCCAACAACACCGACTGCATCGGCTTGAGCTTTGGATTGATTTTTAAAGTCTCGCTGTTTAGCCGTGCGATGAACTCCAGCACGCTCGCATTGTGAACCGCGTCATGCACATCCTTGCCCCAGGTGAACGGCCCATGGCTCGCCACCAGCACGGCGGGATGCTGCGACGGATCGTATTTCAGTTTTTTGAACGTCTCCACGATCACGTCGCCGGTGTTGGCCTCGTAATCGTTTTTGATTTGCGCCGCCGACAACTTGCGCGTGCAGGGCACGTCGCCATACCAGTAATCCGCCTGCGTCGTGCCGTAGGCCGGCAACGGCTGGCAGGCCTGCGCCCACGCCGTCGCGAACAGGCTGTGCGTGTGCACCACGCCGCCGATGCCGGCAAACGCGCGATACAACACCAGATGTGTCGGCGTGTCCGAGCTCGGCTTCAACTTACCTTCCACCACCTTGCCGTCGGCGAGCGAGACGACGACCATGTGTTTCGGATTCATCTCCGCGTAGGGCAAGCCGCTCGGCTTGATGACGAGGACGCCGCGTTCGCGGTCCACCGCGCTGGCGTTGCCCCACGTTTGGATGACCAAACCTTCGGCCACCAGGTCCAAATTCGCCTGACAAACTTCCGCTTTTAATTTTTCTAACATAAAATTATTTCCTCACGCGACCGCGAATCTCTATCAGCTTTTTCATCACGGCGAACAGATTGCCGTTCCATTCCTGCGTGCCGAAGGCGTCGTGCAACATACGGTAGAGCGGATACAGTTCGCGGTAGATTTTATGCGCCTTGGGATTCGGCCGGTAAATCTTTGGTTTCAAACCGGTCATTTTCTTCTGCGCCGTGGGATAATCCTTGTGCGCGCCGGCCACCACCGCCGCCGCGATGGCCGAGCCAAGCGCGCAGGTCTGTGCCGAGCGGCTCACCTTCATCGGCCGGCCCGTCACGTCCGCGTAAATCTGCATCGTGAGGGCGCTTTTCTCCGCGATGCCGCCGCAGTTGACCACCTGCGAAATTTTCACGCCGTATTCCTCGAAACGGTTGATGATGGTCAGCGCGCCGAACGCCGTCGCCTCAATGAGCGCGCGATACACTTCCGCCGGCGTCGTGTAAAGCGTCTGGCCAAGGAGCAAACCCGTAAGCCGCTGATCCACGAGGATGGTGCGGTTGCCGTTGTTCCAGTCCAGCGCGAGCAAACCGCTTTCGCCGGGCTTCAACTTCATCGCCTCCGCGTTGAGCGCCCGGTGCGACAGTTTTTCGCCATGCGGCTGGATGTAATTCACCCACCAGTTGAAAATGTCGCCCACCGCCGACTGGCCGGCTTCGAGTCCGAAATAACCCGGCAGCACGCTGCCATCCACAATGCCGCACAGACCCGGCACGTCCGCAAGCTTTTGGTGGTTCGGCGCAATCGCGATGTCGCACGTGCTGGTGCCGATGATTTTCACCAGCGCGCCCGGTGCCACGCCGGAACCGACCGCGCCGAGATGCGCGTCAAACGCGCCGACGGCAACGGGAATGCCCGCTTTCAATCCGGTTCGCTTCGCCCACGCCACCGTCAAGCCGCCAACGGCACGGTCAATCGAATGCACGCGCGCCGGCAAACGCGAACGCAATTCGCCGAGCTTCGGATCGAGCCGCGACAAAAATTTCACGTCGGGATAGCCGTTCCAGTTCGCGTTCCACATCGCCTTGTGGCCGGCGGCGCAAACACCGGCGATAAATTTGTCCGGCGCGAGCGTGCTGGTCAGTTCGGCGGGAACGAAATCGGACAACTCAATCCACGAATGCGCGGCGTTGAACACGGCCGGCGCAGTGCGGAGGCAATGCAGGATTTTGCTGAAGAACCATTCGCTTGAATATGTGCCGCCACACTTGGCGAGATATTGCGGGCGGATTTTTTTCGCCAGCGCAGTGATTTCCGCCGCCTCAGCTACGCCGGTGTGGTCTTTCCACAGCCACGCCATCGCCGCCGGATTCTGGGCGAACTTCTTGTCAAATGCGAGCGGCTGGCCGTTCACGTCCACCGGCAGCGGCGTGCTGCCAGTCGTGTCCACGCCGATGCCGATGACCTGGGCGGCGTTGAATCCTTTCACGAATTTTTTCGCCGCAGCGAGCGCCTGCTGGATGGTGATTTCCGCGCCGGCGACGTAATCCGCCGGATGCTGCCGCGCGAGGTTCGGGTCGCGCGCGAGAATCACGCCCTGCGTGCCGTGCGCGTAAATCCAGACGGACGCGGCGACTTCCGCGCCGTTGGCGACGTTGACGATGAGGCAGCGAACGGAGTTCGTGCCGTAATCAAGACCGATGGTGTATAGCTTGCTCATGGCTTTGAATTGGTTTGGGCTTTCAAGATCCGGACGCCAAAAACGCCGCCGGCTTTATTGCCGGAGTGCGCGGCGAATTTCACCACCACGGCGTTTTGGCCATGCGTCAGCTCGGCCGGGAGCGGATAAGTGGTTTCAAAAAATTGTCCCGGCTGGTTGTTTTTAAGTATTTGCGTGGCGATGATTTTTCCATCCACGAGCACATCAAACTCGCGTCGTCCACCATCACCGCCCCAGAACGTGCAAGCCAGTTGCAGCGACTGGTCGGGCAGGGTTTTCACTTCATAGCTGAACCAGTCGGCCGCATCGCGCCATTTGCGGCCCTGGAAATCGCCGTTGTGCGTGTCGCCGCCCTGGAAATGATGATCGGTCTCCGACTGGGATTCTCCGGGATTGACGGAATCCACCACACGGGCTTCATCCGCGATCCGCCGGGTTTCCGCCGCCGCCAGTTCCGCCTGCTGCGCCTGCCATTCGGTTTCAGAAAGCTGTTTCCAATAAACCGAATACCGTTCGCGGTGCATCCGGTAAAACGGGATCAGCGTCACATCTTCCGGCCGGCCGATGCCGTGCGTGCGAAACGTCAACGCCTGGCCGGACACCGGCCCGACATGGTCGAGTAGTTTGTCAGCTTCGCAAACCAACACCGGAGCCGCCGGCGCGGGGAGCCTGCTCAATTCGGTCTGCCGCTTCACGAATGGGCTCGGCATCGCATTCGTGCCCATCTTGCCGGCCAGCACAATCGGACCGTAAAGCAAGGCGACCTGATTGCTCACGCCGGGCAGTGGCTCGGTGTGCAGCCGCATCGGCAGACGGATTTCAATTTTGTCGCCGTCTTGCCACTCGCGCGACACGGTGAAATAACTTCCCGGCGCGGATTTCACCAGTTGTTTTTCACCGTTGATGGAAAGAAACAGGCCGTCAACCGCCCAAGCGGGCTGCCGGATTTTCAACGCCAAACGCACCGGCTTCTCCGCTTTGAGCTTTAGCGTCGTCGTGTCGGTTTCGGGAAACCCGGTTTCCTGCCGGACCACCAGCCCTTTTTCCTTCCACGACAATTCGGACGCGATGAACAGGTTGACGTAAAGCGAATCCGCCGCGTGAAAATAGATCGTTTCGCCATATTTGGAATGGTTCTCCATGCCGGTGCCGACACAGCACCAGAAGGAATCTTCCGGCGTGGAATACACCTTGAAGTGTCCCGGCTTCAGCGACGGGAAATAGACGAACATGCCCGTCTCCGGGTCCTGCGACGCGAGAATGTGGTTGTAATGCGCACGCTCGTAAAAATCCATCTTCGCCGCATCCGGCTGCAGCGCGAACAGCTCGCGCGTGAGCTTGAGCATGTTGTAGGTGTTGCACGTCTCGCAGGTCTCCGGGC
>Ga0316217_10007419_pt1 | contig 10478 bp, 14 predicted proteins | sample 1anoAmetaG_FD_203633 | JGI IMG/M metagenome (GOLD analysis project Ga0316217, IMG submission 203633) | Freshwater microbial communities from Trout Bog Lake, Wisconsin, USA - 1anoA | ecosystem: Environmental > Aquatic > Freshwater > Lake > Hypolimnion/Profundal zone | place: USA: Wisconsin... | reverse complement strand
GCTGCTCCAGCCTCGGCAATCTGCCATGCACATTACGCAGTGATCGGACGACTGCGCTGGAGAGATGACCGCCGTAAATGCCCCTCAAACGCCCGATCTCGACAGTGGCAAGGCGTGGACCCGCAGGCATATTGTTACCCCATGTGGCTACGCTGTGTACCGACGGGACACACCTTCAACGTTCGCAAGTATCTGAATTATCACCATTAGATACACCTTGCACACCTTGAGCACCTTAAAAAGGCAACGGGGATTTGATCTCCGTTCTTTCCTTGTTCTCTTACATTTAAAAAAGATATGTAAGGTGTCTAGGGTGTGTTTTGTCTTGTAATATCCAACAGTTATAAATTGCAAAGGTGTATCCAAGGTGTACCCGGATGTGCTCAAGGTATAACTGACTTTCACTCCACCGACGTAAGCCATTGCTTAAATCTAATTCGGCCGATTCGGTTAACGCACCGAACAGGGCATATTCAGGTGCAGAGAACAACCACTATTGAGACACGCAGTCCTGTGTCCGAGATTTGTGTTCCAACGTTATCTATGATATGAATATGTACCTGCTGCGCTTAGAGAGAAGGGTGGAGAAGCCCTTTCTCAAGGAGGTGATGCACATTGGTCGCTAAGATCACGGCATACTTGAGTTGGTGCGGGCGTCATGTACCTAGTTGGAATGGTGACTTTGAGAGTTCAGACTGGTTCGGCACATGCTCAAAGACCAGATACCAAGGGACATGGTGGCGGTGATAACCGTTGCGACGGGACCCCGGCAACCCTGCCAGTCGGGAAACTAGGATACCACGCTCCCCCGCCCTTCTCTCTAATCGCAGCAGTTGAACTCACTTTACACTTCAGCTATTTTAATGAGGGGTGGCACTCATGATGGCTCACAAGAAGACATGGGAATCATATGAGGAGGTTGCACAATATCTTCTCAACAAGTTTGCAAGCCACTTCGGCCTTGGGCATGTAGAAGGGAAGCAACTTATTCCCGGAGAATGCGGTACTGACTGGGAAATTGACGCTAAAGGGGTTGTAGACAAAGGCGATGGGTTCATAATCATTGAATGTCGCAGATATACTAAATCAAGGCTGAGTCAAGAGAGCCTCGCCGCAATTGGATTTAGGATTCGAGATACAGGGGCAAATGGCGCCATTGTAGTCAGCCCTCTTGACCTACAGTCCGGTGCAAAAATGGTTGCAGCCCACGCCAACATTAAGCACGTAATCCTTGATCCTATAAGCACAACAACTGATTATGTTCTGAGTTTTTTAAATCAGATATTTGTTGGCATCACTGAATCGGTATCTGTAACAGATTCGATAACAATTAAGGTGCTTCAGGGAGACAAGATTGTTGAAGAATGGCACTCTTAAATACATCCCGCTTTACCCCAACTTGGCGCACATTCCGTTTCGCAACTATGTCTTATGATTCACCCGCCGCAGCAATCCTGTACACGCTGCTTTTCCCAATCCCCAACCGTTTCGCCACTTCCAGCCTCGGCACACCAGCAGCAATTAGCTCCAGAACTTTCCCGGCTTGCTTCTGCGCGGTGGGTTGCCGCCCGACATAGACTCCCTTCTCCTTCGCAGCCTCAATTCCTTCTTTTCTGCGTTCCTTCTGGATAGCCAACTCGAACTCGGCAAATGCAGCAAGGATTTGAAGCTGGAGCTGCCCATGGGCGGATGTTGTGTCAATGGGGCTGTTGAGCACCCGGAGTTCGGCACCCTTCTCCTTCAGTTGATCTACAACCTGAAGCAGATGTCGAGATGAGCGAGCGATCCTATCGAGCTTGCTGCAGACGACCACGTCTCCCTCGTCACGGCGAACATACTCGATCAGTTCTCGGAGCTTGGGACGATCATCCTTGGCACCGGATGCTTTCTCGCTAAAGATTTTCTTGCAACCTGCGGCTGTCAACTGTTCGATCTGGACATCGAGACTCTGTCCAGCAGTGCTTACCCTAGCATACCCAATGATCGTTCCCATAAGCCCTCCAATCCCATATGATTCATAATGTAGTGGGAATATCACTTTTCCCAAGGGAAGTCAACCCGTGCGGGAAATATTTCAGGGCATTTGACTGTTCCCTCTTGGGTAAAGCCGTGTGGGAAGGGCATCCGGGACCAATGCACTTATGAATAGCGATCTAGAGCGGTCTTTAATATTGTATTCCATTCACCAATCCAGTAATATCCCAAAACATCTAGTTCCATGTTGTTCAAGTGTAAATACACCAACGCCTCAAAAACACACTACCAAAGCTAGGGTGGAACGGACAGGAGGTTAGATGGTTAACTTGACTCGGGAATCTATCAATAAAGCCATTCGAGCGTATGTGAAGGGAGAACGTCCCTTTCGTTTTACAGAGCCTCGGGCATGGTATGTTGTTGACAAGAGTGATCGGATCTATCCACTAAAGTATATATATGCAATTGCCACCGGGAAAAGACCGAGTTCCTTCAATACATCGTCACCGATCAAGGAGCTTCAGGAGCTTGGGTTTGTGCTCCGGCGTATACCGAAACTACCTCTTGATTTTGAAACGAAAGTAAGTGCTTCCCTGAGTGACCCTCAGGGTCGCGCAGCTAGGCTTGCCAAAGCGCCTCGAAAGCCGGGACAACGTTTGGTGCAAACAGTTGTATATGATCGAAATCCAGACGTTGTCGCTGAGGTGCTTGTCAGAGCTAAAGGGGTATGCGAGATGTGCGGTAAAGCAGCTCCTTTCCTTCGGCGCAAAGATCAAACACCCTATCTTGAAGTTCACCACAAAGATTTATTGGCCAATGATGGTGATGACACTGTAGAAAATGCCGTTGCTCTATGCCCGAATTGTCATCGCCGAGAGCACCATGGTTAGTTAGACCATGCCTACGAGACTCTAATGGAGAATAAACATGGGCCAACTTGTCGTACGCACAAAGGATGAACTGAAAGAAGCGGTAGAAAGCAAAGCCAGTCGTATCATTGTCAAAGGCGAACTAGCTGAAATACTCAACACAGCATTCAAAATAAAGAAAGCATCAAAGTGGGCTGTCGGTTTGTTATCGGTGTCACTTGCAACTGCGCCCCTTACAGGAGGAATGAGTTTGGTTGCCGCAGCACCAATTGCTGCTCTAACGGGGATCGAAATCGTAGCGATAGTAGCTGTAGCCGCAATTGGGATAGCCCTAATTCTACTCATTTGCAGTCAATTCAAAAGAGTAAAGTACAAGGGAAAATACGGAGAATTTGAAGCTGAACTTGAACTTGAACGTTGACAGAAGTATGTAATTCCGCCGGTCGGCAACAAGACATCAGCAGACTGCGAATTCATCTCAGGAGGCGAATCATGAACCTTGGTCAGCTGGTAGCTCTTGAAAACGGAGTCGATCAGCAGAACGTTCTCCTTTTGCGGCATGGCAACAGGAAAGTCGAATCCCTCCTTCAAGCAGGTGGCACAATCGAAGAGTATACACTCGTTCAACCAACGGGTTCGAAATACGACTTTCACGCCGCAAACAAACCGCCGATTCAGATTGTAGTTGTAATCGTTAACGACGCTGTGTTCGCTGTCTACCATATCATGGATGTGGAAGCTGAGGGAACCACCCGCAATCTGACCTCGCCAGCGTTTGCCTTGTGGGACATCGAGCAAGGATACCCAGAACTCAACGCAAAGCGATTCTCGGCTGAAGTGCTGTCAAGCCGGTCACTCGGTCGCGCTGTAGTGGGGTGGAGAAGTAAGCGTAACGCCGTCGCACGATACGGTAGCAGCCTGTACGGAAGTGTAGAGATATAAGGACGTCAGGGGATCATCGGAGCATCCGAGGATCAGCTACAGCGGGTCCAAAAAAAGGACATGGCTTTATGGCTCAGGAAAGCCTCGACAAAAGAGGGTACGTATACATTTTGGTGAACCCTGCGTTCACTGGCTTCGTAAAAATTGGTAAGACGACCAATGAACCTGAAGCCAGAGCACGTCAATTGTCATCTGGCTCTGGCGTCCCCGCGCCGTATGCTGTCGCTTGGGATGCGTTTGTCACTGACTGCCATCATGTCGAGAAACTTATCCACCAGCAATTGGCCGGGACTCGATCAAGGAATGACCGGGAGTTTTTTGCAACACCCTTAAAGCATGCCATAGCAACGGTTTCAAGTATTGTTGCCCCATTCTCTTGTGAGCCAGAAGCGCCCACCGAAACTCCTACGTCAAATGGCACAGGAATCTCTATCTGCATTCCGATGGCATTGGCGGCAAGTCAACCTCGGAAGAGAGTCCCAAAAGGCTGTCAAGAAGAATTGATCGAAGTTGCCGAAGACTGTCCAGTGGACCGGGCAGAGCCGCCCCCAGATGGAGATCCCAAAACCATAGCTCGAATCGGATATGAGATTCTCGTCGAGAACCCGTACAAGTTCACCGAGCGAGAGTTCTATCATGAGCTTCATGCCGTAAGAAGGGAACGACCTGACCTCAAATTTGACTCGTACAACATCAAGCGAGCGCCAATCGTGAAAGTACATGGATGGGGAGTCCATCGGAATCAAGATGGGATGCTCGCTCTCGTTGCCATGGAGTCAGACCGATATAGGGAACTTCAAGATTCAGTCAAGACGACCAAGGCATACCGGACCAGCAAGGATTCCTCGGTCTCATTTCCAAAAAGGCAAGCACGACCGAAGCCGATACAGGAACATCTCAAGGTATGCCTTCCCAGCACACGGGATATTTTCGAACAGTTCAGAACAAAGGTGAGGGAGATCCATCCGCTCATTCAGGAGAACTCATGGTCGTATGGGGTTGCCTACCGCGCACGACAAAACTTCGTTGAGGTGTATTTTCGGGCCAACAGGCTAGAAGTTTGTCTCCGACCGAAGGTTTATGACGATCCCAAGGGGTTGCTTTCAAAGGTGCCTGATAGCTACAGGTGGACACTTAACCACCGATTCCTCCTTGAGGACGAAAGCCAGCTACCTGATTTGATAGCTCTCGTTCGCCAATCTTGGGAAGATGTGAGGTAAGGACTACTCCCGAGATCTCGATGCAATAGACGTGGACACGGCATTGACACAGGGGCAATGATTGTCGGCTTTGCCTAAATGAAAGGTTCAACATGCCAATATTGTTAAATACTTTGTTAGAGGAAGCGGGTCTGATCTTGAGTGAAGTTCGCCTTCTCCGGCACAAGGACAAGCGTGCGCTCAGAGGACGCACCCCTTATGAGCTTTGGCGAGACAATCGGGAGCAATTTGATCTTTACCAATCCGTGCAATCCATACAAAACCGAGGAAAGTTGCGAGGACAGTATTGGATTTCATTTGTAGTAACTCCCGGAAATGAAACATTGCTGGTTGGTGTCTACAAGGTAAATTACCGTGGGCTTATTGAAGAAGACACCCCAAAGCCGCACATGGACGGAATCGACCCAAAGGGGAGTTGTGACACCTATGATCTCACATTAGACGATAGGTTAAGTGACCTTTCGGGAAAAATCATCATTGAGTGGGGATCTGGGGAACGAGCTTGGATTCAGCGAGCAGACAATCAGAGTAAACAGATACTTGAAGTCCGTGCTGAGTTTAAAGAACCTGAATTTCCCGGATTCTTGAACCTCATATCTCCTCTGTCTAAACTTGACAGTTTTCCGCAAAGTTGGGTAACTGCGTTGAAATCCTCCAAGGGCATCTACTTGTTGACCTGCCCCAAGACCAAAGAGCAATACGTGGGGGCAGCAACCAGTGAGGGAGGTTTGTGGTCTCGCTGGCAGGAATATACTCAGAATGGGCATGCCAGCAATGTCGCTCTTAAAAGTCGTGATCCTAGTGATTATCAAGTTTCGATTCTTGAGGTCGCCGGAACAGCTTCAACGACACAAGATATTTTCGTGATGGAAAGTCGATGGAAGTTGAAGCTACAGAGCCGAGAAATGGGGTTAAATCGGAATTAACCACCTCGGGCGGTGAGGACAAATGCGGAGCCTAACTGACACCTACTGGCAGGTTAGAAAGATAATAAGGGAAGGGATTGAGCCTTTGGAGTCCGTTCAACTGGTAGAGACCTACCGTCGATACTGGAAACCGGAGAAGGTAAAAATCATTCTCCTCGCGGAATCCCATGTTTTCACAAGCGATGATGATCGCCGGATTCCAATACCTCGAATCACGGAGCTTCCGTCATACCCGGAGTTATATGCTAGGTTCGTGTACTGCCTCGGCTATGGGGAAAGAAGCCTGACCAACAGCCACCTCCATCCCAAGGGTGATGGCACTCCCCAGTTCTGGAAGATCTTCTTCAGTTGCAACAACACCATCTCTTGCTCTGACGATTTCGGCCCGATTCTCGGCAAGACGCAACCCCAACAGAGGCTCCGAAACAAGATCGCGCTGCTCAAGGACCTGAAGGCAAGAGGGATATGGCTGGTCGATGCAAGCGTTGTTGCCCTCTACAAGGCAGGAGAGAAGGTTCCTCAGATGCGTTCAGCCCTCCAGACATCGTGGGAGTCCTATAGACCCAGAGTGATTTAAATTGGTAGGCGCTGGTGGGCGTTCCTGACCAGCCTCCCCGCTTACCCAAATCAGCATGACTGAACCGATCAGGGCGTTTCGACATCTGCTATAGCCACGGCCTGACGGCACTTCGGAAAGGTTGAGCATGCCCAGAAGTCCTTTCCCGCGTTGGGACCATTCTTGGCCTGACGCTTAACCATGATAGCGCCACATCTCCGGCAGGTGGGTTGAGTTTCTATTGGTGGGGTTGGTGTGATCGTCGCCACTGGAGCTGGCCTTTCATTTGACTCCGATTGAAGAGGAATTGCATCCACAATCTTGGACGTTGGAGGGGCGTCCACTTTCAGTTTAAACGTCTCAACAAGTTTAGTCCTCACCTCATGAATCTGATACCCCTTTTTTGCTGAGAATCGAGCAATGGGAATACCTGCACAGCTCAATGCATGATCAACAAAGACGTCCCTTCCTGCTCGATCTTCCCGTCCATGCGATTGGTCATCCAGTTCCACCACTCCGAGGACAGCAAGGTCCGTAGCAGAGCAAACCACGTAGTCAACATGCTTCTGGTTCACCTTGTTCAATGCCGTGGCTCGCTTGCTGTTAGATAACCCCTTTGCTGGTTTTACAATGTCACCAAGCCGCACCTTGCCAAATACTCGGTATTTGCCGTCCAGTGCCTGTTCAAGTACCCCGAGGAAGGACCGCTCCGCTGGGCTGAATAAGGGTTCTTTTCGGTCAAAGAAAATGGACTCACCCTTCGAGGGGGATTTAGCCTTCAGGAAGGCTAACAGTCCCGCAAGTAAGACGAGGATTACCACTATAACCATCAAATTCATCGCAGGCCACTCCCCCATGGATTCTTATTGTCGAAAGCTACCACAATTGGAGTCAGATTGAAATCCTTCTCATAATCGAGCCGACGCAGAGAGAGACTTCATTTCTCGCGCACTGGTCGTCCCGAGGCTCCGAATTGGTTTTTCAAGACTGCGTGGAGCCTCACAGAAAAGTGCTCCTTGGCTTTCCTTAGTCTCTCAGGAGGAATACGCACCCCCCACTTCGAACCCAAATAATGTACTCTATTGAATTCCCCCGTCGGAAGCAGTAGTATCCCTCCATCGCATTCAGTGACCAGCTTTTATCTATGAGGGGCTATCAATGCCAGCCGAAGGGTTCCACCGCGACAACCACTTTGTGCCTCGTCTTTACCTGAAAAGCTGGGAGTCATCTACCACGCAGGTATGGACGTATCGCGTACTCGTCCCACATGAAAAGTTCCCTCTATGGAAACCACAGTCCACGAAGGGCATTGCCTATCACGCTCACCTCTACACCCGTATTGCTTCCGGTCAGGAGAGCGATGAAATAGAAAGATGGCTGGATAAGGAGTTTGAGGCACCAGCAGAGGAAGCTATCCAAAAGGCAACATCCGGCTCTCGAATGACAGCCGAGGACTGGACGAGATTGATTCGATTTGTAGCAGCACAAGACGTGCGTACACCATCTCGATTTCTAAAGCATCTCAAGCATTGGCAAGAGTCGATGCCTAAGCTGTTGGAGGAAACCCTGCAAGAGACGGTTCGTGTGCTTAAAGCCGCAAAAGCACGAGGTGAAAAAGTAACTGCCCCAGCGATGTCTGTTCCTTACGCTGATCATTTCCCAGTACGCGTGACTACGGAGATCGAGCCTGACCAAGACGTCGGAATTCTGAAGGCTGAAACCGTGATCGGACGAGGAACGTGGCTCTTCGGTACCGCCCCCCTAAACGTGGGTCAGAAGTTCCCCGAGTTGCGGCGGAAGAGATGCGTCGTTGTATAGCAGAGAACGCAGATCGAATAATTTTTGCGGCGGGACCTGACGCTGACGTACCAAGGTTACGTCCACGATTGGTGAACGCCGAGTACGTGCGTGACGAGCAGGCACAATGGGAATCGTGGCACGATGAGCAGACGAAGGCCGAAATGGCACTGTACGATTTCTCCAAGGGGTAATATATATGCCCCTGACTTAGTTCGGTTATGAGTGATGGGCAGACTTCGGAGACACGGAGGACGGGCCGAGGGGCAATAGCACGAACACTGTTGGCGCATTGTTCGTGGGAGTGGTGATACGAATACGACTTGGTCAATTCGCGTCACAAAATTGATGATGATCCATGTCGATCAGGTTGCGCACACTAGTGGGTTTTGGAGATCAATCCTGAACTTCGAAAGTGTAGTGGGTGTTGCCTGTCTTTTGAAGAAATAGAACCCTGCCGGAGTCGGATTTTTATCATAGAGGGGTTAAATGCACAGGGAAATTTTGAAGCAACTGTTTGCCAGATCCCGTGGTATTTCAGACGTCGAGAAGTATTTCGCGTACCGATTGGAGTCGCCCGACATTCTCATCAAAACTGCAAAACAGGTCATGGCAGACATCTCACCATCGTTAGGAGATTGTGCGGCGCTAAGTGCATGCTGGGCAGGTTTGCTTCAGGAACACCATTCGATTCCCGCAGTTGTTGTCGCTGGTGATTTAAAGATCCGAGGGGACCATGTGTTCAAGTGCCGGAAAACTGTACCTGACCCCAAAAAACTGGGAAGGGTTATCACTGGAAAGTGGGATGGTCATTGCTGGATTGAAGTAGACGGCGTCATCGGCGACCTTTCGATCTTCAGGACTGCATATGCTATCGTTGGTCCAAGTCATCTCCAGAACTTCGTTGTTGAACACTTCGGCTATGGTAGAGGATGTCTGCTGTGTCGGCACTCGGATCTGCCTCAAGGGATGGAGTATGTCCCGAAGTTTGTGCTGAATGACAGGCAGATAAATGGATTGATTGGAGGTATGGGACACCGACTGAAGTCCAGTAGGTTTTAGGTGCTCCGGGACGGTTCATTAGACCCAGACGAAAATATAGGGTATCCGTAAATACCCGAGTTGGCTCACTGTGAAACCTGCTCTTCGGGAATGAGTCACATAGTATTGGGACATCTTCCAACCACGGAGAAAGATCAAATGAGACTTGTTGACATGCCAGTACACGTCCAATCCTTCGTTTCAGAGTTGCTTGCCAGCGAGATTGGTGTGTGGTTGATTGGGTCGCAAGCGAACCCCACAAGCAAGATGCCGGCGGATTGGGATTTTATTATTTTCGGTAGTGAAGCACTCCTCAAAAAGTTGTCCGACCAAACGCCGATTCGAGATGTAGATGCACTCGTAGTATACAATGGTGACGAATTTAAATGCCCATGGCCGAATCCTTCAGATGGTGTAATCAAAAAAGGTAGCCTTTCAGGATGGAAGTGGGAACAGGTTTCAGATAATCGGGCAACATATGAAGGTACGAAGTGGCCGGACGACTGGGGGTCAACGAAGCACGCAATTCGAATTGAAATATGATAATGCCGCTTCCGGTGGTAACCTTAGGCACAGTGCAACACCATTTAAACTCAGCTACTTGGCTGTATGAGTGCCAATGCTCAGTGATCCGGTGTTTGCTCTAAAGTCCCGAATAATGTAAATAGGAAATCCCAATGACCAAAGCAGACATCGTTGAACGGATTGCAAACGAAAACGGATTCACCAAAGCGGAAAGCTTCGACCTCGTCGAGTCCGTCCTTGAGATTATCAAAGACACCTTGGCAGCCGGTAAGACACTGAAGGTATCCGGGTTCGGTTCCTTCATCGTGAAGGAGAAGAATGATCGCCGAGGAAGGAATCCTCAGACCGGGGAGGAAATCACCATAGATGCTCGCAAGGTGCTGACGTTCAAGCCAAGTGCGATGCTGAAGGATGCCATGAACGGGTCGCGCACCCCTGAATAAGGTCGACGGCTGGCTGAAAATTGAACGGAAAGGATATTTGAGATGTGCTTCTTTTGCCGGTTCCTCAGCAGAATCTGTGGGTAAAATGAGGCCCTGGGTGCCTGAACTGCCGACCTCCAGAAATTAGCGCATCCCGCCTTCAAACCTGCCATGATGGTTTTGACAAGAAACACATCTGGGCATGG
>Ga0316217_10007418_pt1 | contig 10480 bp, 6 predicted proteins | sample 1anoAmetaG_FD_203633 | JGI IMG/M metagenome (GOLD analysis project Ga0316217, IMG submission 203633) | Freshwater microbial communities from Trout Bog Lake, Wisconsin, USA - 1anoA | ecosystem: Environmental > Aquatic > Freshwater > Lake > Hypolimnion/Profundal zone | place: USA: Wisconsin... | reverse complement strand
TACTCTTGGAACACTCGTATTATCAAGGATTGACAGTACTGTGAATTTCAATTGGGCTGAGTTTTCACCTGCAGCCGTAGTCAATGTCAATTCCTTTTCGGCACGTTGGACAGGTAAGATCCAACCACTTTTTACCGATACTTATACTTTTTATATTACTTCAGCAAATGCCCGTAGAGTATGGGTAAACAATCAGCTGCTTGTAGATAAATGGATAAATGATGTGGACGTTACCTATTCAGGAACTATTGATTTAACTACAGGCTTTAAATATGATATTAAAGTTGAATACTACAATCTTGTTGGAAATGCTGACATTAAACTTGAGTGGCAAAGTGCACAACAAGTGAGACAAGTGATCCCAAGTACTCAATTATTTTTGCCGGATGAACTTCCATCCGCAGTTGCAGAAACGATAGCTTCTAACGGAGAATTAACAGTATATCCGAATCCGGTTAAATCGCATATTGTACTCAATTCAGGGAATGATGAAGCAATACATGTCTCTATATATGATATTAAGGGTAAATTATTGCTCCAAAGTAATGAAAAATTTACAGGAACAAAGACTTTCGATGTTTCGCAATTTTCCAGAGGAGTTTATTTCATAACCGTTTTATCAAATAATGGTGTAAAATTGACAAACAAGTTTATAAAATAACCCATACTACAACATCATACCAAAAAACATTTATTATGGAGGTTCTAAAGAGGGTTAAGAAGATCAAACTTAATAAATTCCAGATATTCAAAATAAAATAAGTATTGAGAAATAGTACGAAAACAACAGTTTTAGGATAAAAAAGAGCGGATTTTGTCAGTTTGTTTCCTTTTTTGGTCAAATATTGTTTAAAATATCTTAATATAAATTCTATTTTTGTATAGTCGATTTTAAATGACACATCTGCTGTTTCATTTAAATCAAGAGAAAATAATTTGTTGTTCGGAAATCATGATAGATCATCTTGGAATTCACTATTAAACAATTTATAATTTTCACCTTTTAATTAATTATTTTATGAAAAAAACTTACATTGCTGTATGCCTATTAATGATTTTAGGCATAAACGTAAAAACAATGGCTGATCAAACCGATCCCGGAACAGTTAACCTCACTCATCGATGGACGTTCGATGACGCAGTTGGATCAACTACCGTTAAGGACATAGTAGGTTCTGTCGACGGTACATTAACAGGAACTGCAGCTGTAGCAAATGGAGATCTTATCACCGGTACCGCCGGTTGGGTTACACTAGATGCCGGAGTCTTGGCTGTTAATACTTACTCCGAACTTACTGTCTCAGCCTGGTTTACTTCTGTGGCTGGTGCAAATACTGCTTACCATTTTCTTTACTATTTCGGAAATACTGACGGTGGTAATGGAAGTAATTTCACAGGCTTTACACCAGCTCGTGGCAACGACGTCAGCATGCCATTGATCGGTGCAGGGGATAACCCGGCATCTGTTGCCGGTACTGAGTATGATGATGGATTACTGCATCATGTGGTTTGTGTCATTAATGCTTCTACTCTTACTTACTATATTGATGGCAGATTAGAAAATTCCACCACAATTGGCGCAAATTCACTTGCAAACATAGGAAATCAATTTGCGTATTTCGCAAAAGGGGGATGGTCAAATGACCCAACCTGGAATGGTTCGATTCATGAAATCAGTATATACAATAAAGCACTTACAGCAGATAATGTTAAGTATCTTTACAATCTTAATGCACCAGTTGCTGTTACAGCGACCGACCCGGGTACATCCAGCTTAAAACATCAATGGACATTTGATGATGGAACTGCTAACGACGTTATAGGTAGTGTTAATGGTACTCTTAATGGTGGGGCAACTGTATCTAATAAAGCTCTTATTCTTCCCGCGGGAGGATATGTATCTCTTGATCCCGTAGCATTGGCTGTTAATACTTATTCCGCACTTACTGTCGAAGCATGGTTTACTTCTCAGGCCGGAGCAAATAAGGGTTATCACTTTTTGTATTATTTCGGAAACTCCGATGGAAATGGAAACCATTTCACCGGCTATACTCCGGATAGAGATGGTAACCCGGCAGTATGTGGCAGGTTTATGATTGCTACAGGGAATGGTGAAGATGGTGAAATGGCAGTAAACTGTCCAATGTATGATGAAGGTCTGTTGCATCACATGGTTTGTGTCATTGATGGAACTATTCTTACTGCTTATATAGATGGCAATTTGTTGGGTACTAACTCTATTGGAGCTAATTCTCTCGCAAATCTTTGTCCAACGAGTGGGTCGGGAACTCCATTTGCGTATTTTGGTAAAGGTGGTTGGAACGACCCAACATGGCAAGGTTCGATTAATAAAATCAGTATGTACAACAGTGCTTTAAACGCCAGTAATGTTAAATATCTTTACAATGAAGGCCCTGAAACTACAGTTACTGGAGCTATCCAGACAAAGAAAATGATTCAGAAAGTTTATGCCATCAATAGTCAAATTGTAGCTGAATTCGAATCATCAAGTATTACCCCTGCTCAAATTGAAGTTTACAGCATACAAGGTACTTTACTTTCAAGTATAAAGTTTGATTGTACATCAGGGTTAAATCATAAAACTATTGAAGCCAATTACCCGGCTGGTATTTATCTGGTTCGTCTTACTGTTGCCGGACAAACTAGTTATACCAAAGTTATAAAATAAATTTAATTTATTTCTTTTTCCAGGAGGGTGCCCTTAATGCAAGGACACCCTCTATTTTTATAGAAAAGAGATAACTAATCAGACTAACTCTTTTACATTATATTTTCAAGTATATTTATTGTTATAATTTTAAAAATAGATTGGTAAAATTAAACTAATTTTGTATGTTTGTATTTATGGAAGGTCAGCAATAATTTAAATTCATTACGACGCGTAGAGATCTTTTCCATGTATTATATTGAAAATTAAAATATGATTATTTTCCTATAAATCATGATTAAACTTAATAATGAATAGTTTATCCACCTGATATGAGAAAGTGCCGTCACGGTCAAAATATAGGACCTGTTGGTGGTATGTCAGGATCTAATAGTCTGTTTATAAAATCAACCCTATGAAAAAACTAAAATTATTAGGATTTATAATCGTTGTACTTGCTTTAAGTACTGGAACCCTGAATGCAAAGAAACAATTCAAGGATGGGTTGTATACAGGGGAGTCCCAATCGATATACACAAGTGAACCCTATTGGGGACAAATGAATATAGAAATTAAGAACGACAGAGTCACACTCCTCACGTTTCAAATTTTTGATAAAGTAAATAAAGAAGTCTTTGGGCCTGAATACGAAAAGCACTTTAAAGATAACCCTCAATATATTGAACAGTGTCGCAATGAAGTTAATGGAATAAAATCATTTACCAAAGCATTTCAAAAAACTGGAAGATTAGAACAAGTGAATGCCATTACCGGGGCAACATGGTCACATAATTTATTTAAAGCTTCTATGAAAGTAACCCTGGAAAAGGCCCGAAATAAATAAGGCTTTAAATTCCCAAGTGTCTTCTGAACCTTGATTAAGTAAATAAAATATCTGAATGAATCTTTTTATCATACTTTTGAGAGATCTTACTTTTGGGCAAGTTCGAGTGTTAACCCCTTCATAAAAGGAATTACTCATTGCAAAGCGTTATATAAAAAGAATCATAGCAAAGAACCTAAGGCTATCAGAAAATCTATCGATAAAACAGTTCATTTAAGCCAACATTACATATAAACGCTCTGTTTCATCAAGTGTTGAAGTCTAATTTGTTAACAGATAAATCAACGAAGTGATTGTTATTCGACGAAAACTCTGAAAGGGTGATTTTATGCAAGAAATTGATTATTCCCGGTTAAGAAGGGAAATGGTTGAAATCCAGCTCAAAGGAAGAGGCATTCAAAACCTGCAAGTACAAGAGGCATTCAGGACAGTACGCCGCCATTTTTTTGTTCCAGAGGCATACAGAAACCGATCCTACGAAAATAGACCAATCCCGATAGGTTTTGACCAAACTATTTCTCAGCCTTATATTACCGCCTATATGACCGAATTACTCCATGCCGATAAGAATATGCGTGTGTTGGAAATAGGAACCGGCTCGGGATACCAGACCGCCATTCTTTCATGCCTATGTAAAGAAGTATATACAATAGAAATGATTGAAACACTGGCAAAACGGTCTATAAAAACTTTAAAAGAAGAAGGATATCACAATGTCAAGGTAAAGATTGGGGACGGGTACAGAGGATGGAAAGAATTTGCACCTTTTGATCTTATCATTGTCACCTGTGCACCGACGGATATTCCTGCTACCTTATTGGATCAATTGGCAGAAAAGGGCAAAATGATTATTCCTGCCGGTGAGACTGGTAAACAAAAACTCTTTCTGATTGAAAAGATAAACGGACAAATTAGCCAGACAGAAACACTACCCGTCCTTTTTGTTCCTATGGTACATAAGAAATAACAGCGATTGAAAAATAAATGAAAAGGACGAATGTTAATTCGTCCTTTTCATTTATGATAACAATGCCAAATTTATTATTTTATTGATACACTTAAATCCACTACTGGACGGTTTGGATATAGAACCTGATGAACTTTTTCAACTGTTTCTGTTTTAGGGAGTGTAAAAGTAGAGATGAGTCGTATGTCTTTTGAAGAAGCACCGATACGCACTTCATATTCTCCTTTTTCATCCACCCATGAAGAACTATTTGTCCAGAAAGAAGCTAATGAACGTGCATCGAGTTTAAATGTTATTTCCTGGCTTTCTCCTGGTTTCAATAATGATGTTTTAGCGAATCCTTTGAGTTCCTGAACCGGTTTCTCTATCTCGACATTTGGTGCATGCAAATACAATTCTACAGTCTCTTTTCCTGCGGTTTTTCCTGTGTTCTTGACAGTCAGTTTTATAGACATTTCGTTTCTAAATTCTTTGCTGCTTAATTGAATATTTGAATACTGAAATTGAGTATATGAAAGTCCATAACCGAATTCGTATGCAGTAGGAACTTTAAAAGTATCATAAAAACGATATCCCACATAAATTCCTTCGTTATAAACTGCATTGACCGGATTATTTGCAGGCTCTCCAGGGAATGTTTTAGCGGAAGGTACATCGCCATAAGTCATAGGGAAACTCATAGGCAATTTCCCGGATGGATTTACTTTTCCTCTAAGAATATCAACCAGTGCATTTGCTCCTTCCTGGCCGGTTTGCCAGGCTAACAGGATTGCGTCAGGATCATCGCGCCAATCGGAAGTTGCAATTACACCTCCAATATTAAGAACAACAACAACTTTTTTGTTTGCTGCGTGATAGACTGTGGAAACATCGTGAATCAATTGTTTTTCAGTGTCTGTCAGGGAGAAATCCGATACATTCCTGTCGTTTCCTTCTCCGGCATTACGACCAATGGTAACGATAGCAACCTCTGTGTTATTTACCTGAGAGGTTATTTGTTCTTTTTGCAGGGATAGTTCAGCATGAAAATCGACAATAAATTTGCGATTCTCGTTGGTTGCTTTTTTACTAACTGTATCAATAAATTGTTTGTAGAGTTTCTCTAATGGTTTTGATACTTTGAACCCGTTTTTCTCAAAACTTTCATTGATCGTTGTTGCATACTGATAATTCACTTCGCCACTCCCGGTACCACCGGCAATATAACGGTATGATGTTTTACCAAATAAAGCTACGTTTTTAACATTCTTGAAAGGCAATGTGTTTTTATCATTTTTAAGAAGAACCATTCCTTCAGTTGCTGCATTCTTTGAGACTAGTTGGTGTGCTGCTAAATCAGGTTTATTTGAAAAAGGATACCCATTATAACGTGGTGTTTTCAAAATAAATGTCAAAATACGTGTTAAATTACGATCAATTACCTTTTCGTCTATGATTTTATTTTTCAAAGCCTTCAGTAATTCTTCCCGTTGAGAACAACCAGGCATAAGCAAATCGTTTCCGGCGTTCATTTGAGCAACTGCATCTGCACCACCCCACCAATCAGACATTACCATACCCTGAAATTTCCATTCGTCACGGAGAATAGTTGTAATTAAGTCATAATTTTCGGAAGTGTAAAAACCATTTATCCTGTTATAAGAAGACATCACTGTCCAGGGTTGTCCTTCTTTTACCACCAATTCAAATCCTCTTAAATAGATTTCACGCAATGCACGCTGACTGATAACTTCATTGATGGAATTACGGTTAGTTTCGATATTGTTGGCTGCAAAATGTTTCACCGAAGTTCCAACTCCATTGGATTGAATCCCGCGAACCATAGCTGCACCCATTTTCCCAGCAATTAATGGATCTTCCGAATAATATTCAAAGTTACGTCCGCAAAGTGGATTCCTATGAATATTGATAGCTGGTGCAAGAAGGCAATCAGATCCATATTCATGTACTTCATTCCCCATTGCTTTACCAACATTTTCAACCAACTCAGTATTCCAGGTTGAAGCAAGAGCTGTTGCTGTAGGAAAAGCTGTGCAATAACGGGTAAAATTCAGATCTTTTGGATGTGAATCGATGCGAAGTCCGGCAGGTCCATCAGTTAAAACTGCAGAAGTAATTCCTAACCTTGGAATAGCCCACGTAAGTCCTGCTTCACCGTCAATAAGCACTGTTTTTTCACCGTTAGAAGGATTTGACCAGCCATTATCACCCAACCCCATCAGAAGATACACTTTTTCTTGCAATGTCATGGCAGCAATAACATTTTCAACCTTGTCTTTTCCTAGTTGTGGGATCTGACTGGTGTTTTGAGCATTTGTAGATCCGAAAATAAATAATAGTAAAATAAATACATGATTTTTTTTCATTGTTTGTGTGATATTGATGATTGGTATTTGATATATAGTTTTAATTGTGAATTGAAAGATGTTTAATTCCAGTAATTGTCAACTTTACACATTCTCGGATGTGATACAAAGATAATAATTAATTTTTAATTATTTAAATAAAATCACATATAACTTGTCGAATGTTTTATAAAAAACAAAAGAGGATATTCCATAGAATATCCCCTGACTGATTTGATTTTGAATTTGCAAAACAGGTGATTTTTTTATTCAACAGATGGTTGCAGTAATTTATTTCTGGTTTTCTTTATCTGCCAGTAATAAGCCCAACAAGTCGTTCCAAAATAAATTGTTGTTTGTAACCATAGACTAATGTATTCGAAGGAAATATGATGCAAATCGGCACCGAGTGTATTGATTTTTATATAACCCTGAACTCCGCATGTGGAAGGAAATATCCATGCAAATACTTTCCAGAAGCCATTTATATTCGATTGAGGCCACGATATGCCACTCAAAAACAAGAGTATAAGTGACATGAACATAAAAATCACCATGCCGGTTTCCCTGTGTGGAAGAAAAACTGATATTGTCATGGAAAAAAATACTGAAGCTAGAAGAAAAGGAACCATTAACATCATAATATCAAATGGAATGCCAATATGCGGTAAATTAAAAGCACGTGGGATAACCATTAAGATAAAAAAGGACCAGGCAGCATACAATGTAAAGTAACAAAAACTTCTGCCGATAATTACCCTGAAAGTTCCACCCCGGTGAACAGAAGAACTGACCAGTACATGAAACCTGTTTTCGCCACGTGAAGTGCCGGCTATTATTCCTATCCCCAAAAATAGCGTTTGAAAAATAACCAGTATGAGTATGGCAGGCATTAGAAAACTGGCAAAACCGGCTCCTTGGTTAAAAAGTCCGATGCCTTCATATGGAATGGGATTTGAAACAATTGTTGCAGATTCACCGGTAATGCCATTTGCATTTAATCGTTCTAACTGGATTTGATTACTGATATCCAATACACAATTACTACAAGCCTGGTTGATAATGCGATAATACATAAAACTACTAATGTCAGCATAAATAGAAACAGTTGTTTGATTGCCAGAATTCAATTCTTTACTGAAATTTGCCGGAATATAGACTACACCGTGCACTTTCTGTTCATTATAAGCTTGTTTAGCTTCATCCAGGGTTGAATATGTGCCAGTTATATGAATACTTTGGGTAGCATCAATGTGTCGCAATAACTCCCTTGATTCATGACTTCGTGAACAATCGACTGCTGCTACAGGAACATCAATCAGGGTTTCATTTTTATACAAGCTGCAATAAAGTACAGGGTAGGCGAGGGGTGCCAAAACCAGCATAATAACCACTCCGCGATCTTTAAACAGAGTACTGATTTCGCTTTTAATGACATTCAAGATATCGTGGGCTATTGAAATAGCTTTTATTAGGGATGGTATTTTATGTTGAATATTCATTTCTAAACTTATTTAACAGGGAAGTTTTGGTTAATTGCTGCTTTCTTTAAACGGTTAAATACCATAAATGGCAAAACTGAAAATGAAAGCAGAGCAATGAAATAAATAATGGAATAATGGATTCCTACTCCATTAAGCGCTTGATTGACATAGATTTCAAAATAATGATGTATCGGGAAAAAGTTGCTGAATATACGTGTTCCAACAGGCATTTGTTCAATCGGGAAAGTTGATCCGGCAAATGTAACTCCCAACATTCCAAACAGACCGGCAAATGTAACTCCATCGCGTAGGACAGGTGTAATTCCGATAAATAAAATACCGACAGCCTGAGTAGCCAAAACTAGCACGAAAGTAGCTAAAAACATCCAGCCAATACTTGAATTCAATGGATAGTGCATATATCTGTAAAGAAGCATATTGCCAATGACTCCCAACAATGTGAATATAATCGTGTATGGTAATAATTTACCTGTTAGTGCTCCAAAAAAAGAATTGTTCGAATTAGCAAGCCATTCCCTGGATGTGCGTTCTTTGTATTCCACTCCAATAGGAAATACTGTCATCATTAAAACCATTAATTGAAGAATACCCGGTAAAATTACATTGAGTAAATAAGTACCATAATTTGCCCACGGATTTCCGATCAGATGTGTGTCTAATACAATGGGTTGAACGATACCCATAATCCGGTTTTCTTCAATACCTTTGGCACGCAATACTTTTTGTTGCATGCCTATTGAAGTAGCGGCACTCATATAAGTAAGATCCTTGGAAATGAGTGAACCTGCAATCAAATATCCATCATTTACATAAAATGTAATGGTGGGCCTAAGATTTGAAACTGCCTCCTTTGCAAAGTCCCGCTTAATTTCAACAAATGCATAAATATTGCCACGTTGCATTTCTTCGCGTGCATCTTTGTGGCTGTTTAGTCGCATAACAATATCGCTATGTTGCATTGCTCCTAAATTACGGGTAAACTGACGGGATATAGACGAATTATCTAAATCAACCACTCCGATGGGCATTTTATTGGGCTGACCTTCACTGAAAAAAGTCAAAAAGAATACATATGTAAATGTCATAATGATCACCGTTGAAATGAAATAAATTGGACGGCCTGCCATCCTTTTTAATTCTCGACTTAGTGAATTTATGATGGCTTTAAATAGTTTATTCGACATGTTTGATTGATTATAATTTGCGTATCTCCACAAAAGGAGGTTAAGGCTATTCTTGGATAAAGTATCATCTTAAAGTTGATATTTTACTGATTAAAAATAGATAGATTTTGATGACTTCGATTTTTAGAGTTCCTTATAAAGTTAAAAGATCTATAGAACCATTTCCTCGAACAAAGCTGACATTCCGGGACGAAGATCAACTACTTTACTTATCGGGCGGGCACGGACCTCAAAGGTTTTTACGTCGAACTGCCCGCTTGTTTTCGTTGCTTTCCAGGTTGCATACGAAGCGAGTGCTTTGATATAATTCACTTTTACTGTTACTAGTTGATTATTCAATGCCGGAACTTTTACTTTAAAGGTCCTACCCATTTTCAGGTCTTTCAACAGATCTTCGCGAACATTAAAAGTGAACCAAATATCGTTAAGGTCGACGATACTCATGATGGGTGCTCCGGTTCCAACCAATTCTCCACATTTCGGGTAAATCTCCGTAATTTCACCGGTTATAGGTGAAGTCAATGTTGTTTCATTGATATACGATTTGACTTCATTTACAGCTCCTTTTGCCCTGTTGACCAATGCCAAGGCTGCTTCCTTATCTTCCTTCTCAGCACCGTTCAATGCCATGTTGTATTGCGATTTCGCAGCATTGGAGGTTGCAACAGCTGCTTTGTACTGTGCTTCTGCTTCATCCCGTTTTTGAGCAGTAACAACTCCTTTGTCGAATAAATGTTGAACACGATCGAATGATTTTTTGGAAATATCAACACCTACCTGAGCCTTTTGATACATTTCGAAAGCACCTAAAATCAGTTCTTTTCTGGCACCTTTATTCGCTTTTCTGTCTTGGGCAGATGCGGCACTCTCCGCTGCATTGGCTTGTTCCAATTTGGCTGTAAGTTCAGGACTGTCTATGATTACGAGAGTATCACCTGCTTTTACCTGTGACCCTTCTTCTCCTTTG
>Ga0316217_10007416_pt1 | contig 10482 bp, 6 predicted proteins | sample 1anoAmetaG_FD_203633 | JGI IMG/M metagenome (GOLD analysis project Ga0316217, IMG submission 203633) | Freshwater microbial communities from Trout Bog Lake, Wisconsin, USA - 1anoA | ecosystem: Environmental > Aquatic > Freshwater > Lake > Hypolimnion/Profundal zone | place: USA: Wisconsin... | reverse complement strand
TCGGCGGTATAGCTGCCGGTCGCCGACAGCTGCGGCAACAGCGCGCCGAAGGCCTGCGGACGGGCCTCCAGGGTCGCCGAACGGGTCGCCTCCGCCTCCCGCAGTTGCGGGTCGCTGCGCAGCGCGCGGTGGTAGATCTCCGTCAGGTCGGCCGCGCCCGCGCCGCCCGGCAGGCAGAGCACGGCGCTGGCGGCTAGCGCGGCGCGGAACAGCGTCAATTTCATGCCGACTAATCCCCTTGGGTGGTCAGTCCGGACCCGAGTTTGAGACGAGACAGGGTAGATCAAGTGGCCGTGCGGCAACCGCGGCTGGTCGCGCTGGCCGATCAGTATGTCGCAAGCGCGGGGTCGACGTCGCGCGCCCAGGCCAGAATGCCGCCGCGCAGGTTGGCGACCGAGGGGTAGCCCTGGGCCTCCAGGAAGTGGACCACGCTGAGGCTGCGGGCCCCGGAGCGGCACAGGATCACCAGGTCCCGGTCGCGGTCCAGTTCGGCCAGCCGGGCCGGGATGTCGCCCATGGGCACGTGCAGCGCGCCCGGGATCCGGGCGATGTCCAGTTCCCAGGCTTCCCGGACGTCCACCAGCAGCGTGGCGGGACGCCCGGCGAGCGTGGCGAGGTACTCGGCCGGACCGACTTCGCGGGCCACGGGTCGGCGGTCAGAACACGAACTTGGACGGCCGCGAGGCGTGCTCGAGCGGTGCGACGGCCGTTTCGAACAGCTCCGTGCGCGTGAACTCGGCCCCGCCGGTACGCGTCACCAGCAGCGCCTGCATCGGCTCGCCCTGGCCGACGATCACGAACAACCGGCCGCCGACCTTGAGCCACTGCTCGTAGCGGGCATCGTAGTCCGGCAGCGCCGAGGTGATCACCACGATGTCGTAGCGCTCGGTGGGCTGCCAGCTGGTGGCATCCGCCTCGACGACCCGGACGCCGGGGAACCCCGCGGCGCGCAGGTTCGCGCGCGCCAGCTCTGCCAGCTCCGGGTGCAGCTCCAGCGCGGTGGTCTCGGCGCCGAGGTCCGCCAGGCAGGCGGCGAGGTAGCCGCTGCCGGTGCCGACCTCGAGAGCCGTGTCGCCACGCTCGACGGCGACCGACTGCAGGATCTTGCCGTGGAACTTGGCCGGCAGCAGCACCTGCCCGCAGGGCAGAGGCATCGGCGCGTCGGCGAACGCCGCGCCGCGCAGCGCCTCCGGCACGAACACCTCGCGCCGCACCCGGCGCAGGGTGTCGAGCACCCGCGTGTCGAGTACGTCCCAGGAGCGGACCTGCTGGTCGATCATCTGCTGTCGGGCGGCTTCGATGTCCATAGGCGTGCAGCGCGGGCGGTGGCGGGTTGTCCCGTAGAGGCCGGCAGGTTACGTAACTTGCGTCGGGGGAACAACACGGATTGTCCCCGATGCACGTCGATTATGGTGAATCCATCCGATCGCCGGCCAGCCCTCCGGTATCCTCCGGTTGCAGTTTTTTTATTTCGGTCCGTCCCCGGCAGTCCTGCCGGCGGCCGGCCGTGGACACTGGGCGCCGCGGGTGCCCCCGGGGAAGGTTTTGTTGGCCCCTACCGAAGCTGTCGCGCTTGCCGCGCTGATCGCCGCCGCCATCGCGGTGATCACCGCCGTGCGCGCCTTCGGGCGAGCCCGCGATGCCCTGGTCGAGCGGGACGACGCGATCGCCGCCGCGGCCCGCCCGCGGCCCGTCCCGGCGACGGAGGCCCCCTTCAACGAGCTGCTGGCCGCGGTCCACGAGCCGGTCGTGATCCACGGCGAGCGGATCCTCTTCGTCAACGAGCGCTTCGCGGCCCTGCTCGGGCGCACGCCCGCCGAGCTGGTCGGCCAGCAGCTGTCCGAGCTGGTCGCGCCCGACTATGCGGAGCTGGTCGCCGACAACGTCCGCCGGCGCCTCGCCGGCGAACCGGCGGCCGGCGTGTACGAGATCGAGGTGACCGACACGGCGGGGCGGCTGAGCCGGCTCGAGGTCGGCAGCACGCCGATCCGCTACCGCGGTGCGCCGGCGGTCGTGTTGACCGCCATCGAGATGATCGCGGCGCCGAACCACGCCGACCCGGGCCGCAGCCGGGCGCGCGCGACGCTGGAGTCGCTCGGTGACGGCCTGGTCACCACCGACGTCGAGGGCCGCATCGACTACCTCAACCGCCGCGCCGAGGAACTGCTCGGCCATACGCTCGCCGAGGTCGACGGCCGGCCGTTCGCCGACGTCGTCAACGTGGTCGACGAGGCCGATCGCAAGGCCCTGGTCGACCCCGTGCGCCAGTGCCTCGCCTCGGGTGCGGCCGTCTCGATCGGCCGGCGCGCCGTGCTGCTGACCAGCGTCGACGGCTCGGAGCACAGCATCGAGCTGGCGGCCGCGCCGCTGCTGGGTGCCGACGGCGCGCCCTCCGGCGCCGTCGTGCTGCTGCACGACGTCACCGAGCTGCGCGGCATCGCCCGCCAGATGAGCTACCAGGCGAGCCACGACGCGCTGACCGGGCTCGTGAACCGACGCGAGTTCGAGCGCCGCCTGCAGGACAGCCTGGATCTGGCGCGCGCCGGCGCGCAGACCCACGTGCTGTGCTACCTGGACCTCGACCGCTTCAAGGCGGTGAACGACACCAGCGGCCACCTCGCCGGCGACAACATGCTGCGCGAGGTCGCGGCGCTGCTGAAGGACGCGGTGCGCGACTCCGACACGGTGGCGCGCATCGGCGGCGACGAGTTCGCGCTGCTGCTGGTCGGCTGTCCGCTCGAGAAGGCCATCCAGATCGCCGAGGACGTCTCCACCGCGATCCGTGACTTCCGCTTCGTCTGGAAGGACAAGATCTTCACCGTCGGCGTGAGCATCGGCCTGGTCGAGATCGGCCGCGAGACCACCAGCGCCGAGGACGTCATGTCGGCGGCGGACTCCGCCTGCTACGTCGCCAAGAACCAGCAGGAGGGTCGCGTCCACGTCTACTCGGTGCGCGACGAGGCGATGGCCCGCCAGCGCGGCGAGATCCACTGGCTGCAGCGGCTGCAGCACGCGCTCAAGGACGGCCGCTTCCGCCTGTACACCCAGGAGATCCTCGCCGCGCCCTCCCAGGGCCAGCGCGGGCCGGCGATCGAGGTGCTGGTGCGGTTGCTCGGCGACGATGGCGCCGTGATCGCGCCGGGCGAGTTCCTCAAGGCCGCCGAGCGCTACCGCCTGATGTCGCTGGTCGATCGCTGGGTCGTGCAGACCGCGCTCGCGGCGCTCGGTCGCGGCGGGCTGCGCCTGCCGGCCGGACGCAGCATGTCGATCAACATCTCGGGGCAGACGCTCGGTGACTCGCAGTTCCTGGAGTTCGTGGTCGACTGCCTCGACCGCACCGGCGTGGCGCCCTCGCAGGTGTGCTTCGAGGTCACCGAGGCTTCGGTGGTCGCCAACCTCGACCATGCGCGCCGCTTCATCGGCGTCCTGCACGGCATGGGCTGCCAGTTCGCGCTGGATGACTTCGGCAGCGGCATCGGTTCGTTCACGAACCTGAAGACGCTGCCGATGGACTTCCTGAAGATCGACGGCGCGTACATGCGTGGCCTCGGCCACGACACCGTCAACCAGGCGATGGTCGCCGCGATGATCAAGCTGGCGCGCACGCTGGACTTCCAGATCATCGCCGAGCAGGTCGAGGACACCGCCTCGCTCGAGGCTGCCCGCGGCATGGGCATCAACTACATCCAGGGCTACGTCATCGGCCATCCCGAGCCCATGCAGTCGGCCGCCTGAGGCTGGCGCGGCCCGGCCGCCCCGGGCCACACTGGCGGCGCTCCTGTCACGGAGGTCCGCCCATGCCGAGTCGCCCCCTGTCGATGGCCGTCCTGCTGCTCGCCCTGAGCCCGCTGGCCGGGGCCAGCCCGCCCGAGTTCCTGGCGTCCGGCAAGGTCCTGCCGGCCGAGCTGCCGGTGTCGGAGGCGGTGCGCCACGGCGAGACGCTCTACCTGTCGGGCCAGATCGGCATCGTTCCCGGCACCATGGTGCTGGTGCCCGGCGGCATCCGTCCCGAGGCGACGCAGGCGCTGGCCAACGTCCGCACGATCCTCGAGGCGAACGGCCGCTCCATGCGGGACGTCATCCGCTGCACCGTGATGCTCGCCGACATGGCCGACTGGCCGGCGTTCAACGACGCCTGGCGCGCAGCGTTCCAGAAGCCGCTGCCCGCGCGCAGCGCCCTCGGCGCCAGCGGGCTCGCGCTCGGCGCGCGCGTCGAGGTGGAATGCCTCGCGAGCGCGTCGCCGTAGTCGCGCCGGCGCGTGCCGTGCTCAGTGCGCCGCGCGCGCCGGCACGAACTCCTCCATCACCGCCTTGCGCAGCAGCTTCGGCGGCAGCAGGCCCTGCGCCAGCACGAAATCGTTGAACGCCATGCGGTCGAACTTCCCGCGCAGCGCGAGTTCGGCGGCCTCGCGCGTCTCCATCAGTCGCTGGTAGCCGTAGAAGTACGAAGTCGCCTGCCCGGGCATGCGGAACACGTAGCGCTGCATCTCCTGCGTCGCCATGCCCGCCGACAGGCCGACCTCGTCCATCAGGAAGCTCTTGACGTCCTCCGGCGTGATCTGCCCGAGGTTGACCATCGGGTCGAGGAACGCGCGCGCGGCGCGTTGCGCGCGCGCCTGCAGCGCGAACAGCTGGCCGTCGAGCGGCTCGTAGGGCTGCATCTCCGCCTCGGCGTACAGCGCCCAGCCTTCGACGTTGACGCTGTTGAACGCGAACACGGCGCGCGCGGTCGACACGCCGGACTCGATCATCTTGGCGAACTGCAGCTCGTGCCCCGGCCGGGCCTCGTGCGCGGTCAGCGTCCAGGTCGCCGCCTGGTGCGAGAAGTCGTCGAACGCGAGCTGCCTGCCGGAGGCATCCGGCGGCATGCCGGTCGTCAGCACGAACTCGCCGTACTCGCCGGTGTTGCCGATCAGCCGCGGCGGGCTCATGTGCGGGGCAGGCTGCTGCGCATTCTCGGCGGGCGTGGCGATGCGGATCGACGCGGCGCGAGCCGGTAGCGAGACGATGCGATGGCTGCGCACCGCGTCCTCGATCAGGCCGAGCCGCTCGCGGTAGAGCGGCATCACGCGGTCCGCGGGGATCTGTTCCTGCTTGAGCCGCCTGAGCACGGCCCGATAGTCGGGGTCGTCGAAGTTGCGCTCCTTCGCGATCTGGCCGGCAGTGATGTTCATCTGGTTGCGGATCTCGGCGAACGACGTCAGCGCCCGGGCGATGAGCTCCTGCGGCGGGATGTCGACGCCGAACTGGTGCAGGTTGTCCGCGTAGACCGGCGGCGGCAGCCGGTGGTCGGCGCGCGCCTTCGGCAGGATCTCGCTCCTGAGCCAGGCGTTGTAGTCCGTCAGCTGCCGCTCCAGCTTCGCGTAGGCGGGCTGCCAGCCCTTGACCTTGCTGCGCGCGAGCAGGTCCTTGATGCCGGCGAGCATGGTCGGGAAGTCGTTCAGCGTCTGCTCCACCTCGCCGCGGTAGGGGCCGAGCAGCGTCGCATCGGCCTGCATGCGCTCGAGCGTGCGCTGGCGGGCGAGCTCGGCCAGCGGCCGGTAGCCCTTGGCGAGGCCGGCGTACTTGCGCAGGCGCACGACGACCGATTGCTGGCGCGCGGCGGGAATGCGCGGGTCCAGCGTCTGTTGCACGGTGCCGTAGACGAGGCCGGTCACGTCGACGTACGGGAAGAAGTAGCGATGTTGCAGCTCGCTGGCCGACAGGTTGTCCTGCGCCGCGCCGATCAGGATCTCGAGGTCCTGGCGCACCTTCGGGTCGGGCTCGGCCGCCAGCCGCGCGCGGAACTCGCCGACGGTCTTCTCCAGGTCCGCCTTCTGCGGGCCGTACGGGTCGCGCGTCAGGTCGACGATCGCTTCGTCGAAGCCCTCGACGCCGAGCTGGCTGGCGTTCTCGGGGCTGTACCTGGCGAGCAGCTGCAGCAGGATCTCGGCGTTCTGGTTGCTGCGCGTCACCCACGGCAGCTCCGCCGCCTGTGCGCCGGTGGCGAGCAGCAGCGCCGCGAGGGCGACGGCCGTACGTAGGGCCTTGATCATGACGGGACTCTCCGGATCTCTGGAAACCACGACTCGCGGCCGCGCGAGGGGGCGCGGCCGTACGTGGGCCGGAGTATGCCGGTGTGCACCCTTCCGGCACAGCCGGCCTGCGACGGACGGCGGCCGGTCTGCGACAGGCGCCGCCCGCCAACGAAAAAGGCGCCCGCAGGCGCCTTTTCCGTCGTTGCCGTGGGCGGCGTGCAGGGGGACCAGCAGCAGCGCGACGATGTTGATGATCTTGATCAGCGGGTTGATCGCCGGGCCCGCCGTGTCCTTGTACGGATCGCCGACGGTGTCGCCGGTCACGGCCGCCTTGTGCGCTTCCGAGCCCTTGCCGCCGAAGTTGCCTTCCTCGATGTACTTCTTGGCATTGTCCCAGGCGCCGCCGCCGGTGCACATCGAGATCGCGACGAACAGGCCGGTGACGATGGTGCCGATCAGCAGGCCGCCGAGGGCGCGCACGCCGGCGCCCGGGCCCATCAGGGAGTTCATGCCGAAGCCGATGATCACGGGTACCGCGATCGGCAGCAGCGACGGCACCACCATCTCCTTGATGGCGGCGCGGGTCAGCATGTCGACCGCGCGGCCGTACTCGGGCTTCGCGGTGCCGGCCATGATGCCCGGGATCTCCTTGAACTGGCGACGCACCTCGACCACCACCGAACCCGCGGCGCGGCCGACCGCCTCCATCGCCATCGCGCCGAACAGGTACGGCACGAGGCCGCCGATGAACAGGCCGATGATGACCGCGGGGTCGGAGAGCGAGAACGCCTGCAGCTTGCCGGCGGCCTCGAGGTTGTGGGTGTAGTCGGCGAACAGCACCAGCGCGGCGAGGCCGGCCGAACCGATCGCGTAGCCCTTGGTGACGGCCTTGGTCGTGTTGCCGACCGCGTCCAGCGCGTCGGTGACCTTGCGCACTTCCTTCGGCAGGCCGGACATCTCGGCGATGCCGCCGCCGTTGTCGGTGATCGGGCCGTAGGCGTCGAGCGCGACGATCATGCCGGTCATCGACAGCATGGCGGTCGCCGCGACCGCGATGCCGTACAGGCCGGCCAGGGCGTTGGCGCCGAAGATCGCGATGCACACCGCCAGGACCGGCAGCGCGGTCGACTTCATCGACACGGCCAGGCCGGCAATGACGTTGGTGCCGTGGCCGGTCTGCGAGGCCGCGGCGACGTAGCGCACCGGGCCGTACTCGGTCGCCGTGTAGTACTCGGTGATGACGATCATGGCCGCCGTCAGCGCGAGGCCGATCAGCGCGCAGAAGAACAGCGGCATGCCCTGTGCGCCCATCATCGAGTCGGTCACGAAGTAGAAGGCGACCGCGGCGATCGCGCCGGAGACCATGACGCCGCGATACAGCGCGTTCATGATCTTGCCGCCCTCGCGGGCGTTGACGAAGAACGTGCCGACGATCGAGGCGACGATCGACACCGCGCCGAGCACCAGCGGGTAGATCACGGCCTGGGGGCCGAGGTTGGCGGCCAGCAGGCCCGCCAGCACCATCGTCGCGACCAGCGTCACCGCGTAGGTCTCGAACAGGTCGGCGGCCATGCCGGCGCAGTCGCCGACGTTGTCGCCGACGTTGTCGGCGATCACGGCCGGGTTGCGCGGGTCGTCCTCGGGGATGCCCGCCTCGACCTTGCCGACCAGGTCGGCGCCGACGTCGGCGCCCTTGGTGAAGATGCCGCCGCCGAGGCGCGCGAAGATCGAGATCAGCGAGCCGCCGAAGGCGAGGCCGACGAGCGAGTGCAGGGCTTCCTTCGGGTCGCCGAAGTGCAGCATCACGCCGTAGTAGCCGGCGACGCCGATCAGGCCGAGGCCGACGACCAGCATGCCGGTGATGGCGCCGCCGCGAAACGCGACCTTCAGGGCCGGGTTCAGGCCGACGCTGGCGGCGTGGGCGGTACGCACGTTGGCGCGGACCGACACGTTCATGCCGATGTAGCCGGCGAGGCCGGAGAGGATCGCGCCGACCAGGAAGCCGATCGCGGTCGCCCAGCCGAGGGCGAAGCCGAGGATCACGAACAGGGCGACGCCGGCGATCGCGATCGTCGAGTACTGCCGGTTGAGGTACGCCTGCGCGCCGGCCTGGATGGCGGCCGCGATTTCCTGCATGCGTGCGTTGCCGGGCGACTGGGCGACGATCCAGCGGGCGGTGAACAGGCCGTACAGTATGGCTACGACGCCCGCGCAGATCGCGAGTGTGATAGCGAGATCGCTCGTCATGCGTCTAACTCCCCGGTCATGGACCAAAAAAAATCATTGTTGACTGTAATCTCGCCCGAAAAAGCCCCTCGGTCATCCGGGATTCGGCATAACCGATTGATTTATGGAGCTTTTTATGGCCCGCCCCTGTTCGGGGGCTGCATTATACCTTGAAGTCGGTCTTCAACTTGCGCCGGACCGGGGCTTTCTTGAGGGTGACGTAGTCCGGCAGGCCGTCCTTGAACGGCGGGTAGTCCTCGCCGGCGATCAGGGGCGCGAGGTAGCGCCGGCAGGCGGCGGTGATCCCGAAGCCGTCCTGGGTGATGAACGCGGGCGGGACCTTCTTCTCGACGTTGGCCACCGCGGCGAGCGGTGCCGCCTCGATGGTCCAGCGGTAGGGCTTGGAGGACTTGCGCCGGATGATCGGCAGCACCGAGTTGTGGCCCTTCACGGCGAACTCGACCGCCGCCCGGCCGACCGCGTACGCCTGCTCCACGTCGGTCCTGGAGGCGATGTGGCGCGCGGCGCGCTGCAGGTAGTCGGCGACCGCCCAGTGGTACTTGTAGCCGAGGCCTTCCTTGACGATGCGGGCGACCTCGGGTGCCGCGCCGCCCAGCTGCGCGTGGCCGAACGCATCGGTCGTGCCGCCCTCCGCCAGGAACTTGCCGTCCGGGCCCTTGACGCCCTCCGAGACGACGACGACGCAGTAGCCGACCTTCGTCACCGTGGCCTTCACCTTCGCCAGGAACCGGGCCTGGTCGAAGGTGACCTCCGGGAACAGGATGATGTGCGGGGCGTCGCCCGGGCGGCGGGCGGCGAGGCCGCCGGCGGCCGCGATCCAGCCCGCGTGCCGCCCCATCACCTCGAGGATGAACACCTTGGTGGACGTGCGGGACATCGATTCGATGTCCAGCGCGGCCTCCCGGGTCGAGACCGCGACGTACTTGGCGACCGAGCCGAAGCCGGGGCAGCAGTCGGTGAGGGGCAGGTCGTTGTCGACGGTCTTGGGGACGCCGACGCAGGTGATCGGATAGCCGAGTTCCTCCCCGATCTTCGACACCTTCAGCGCGGTGTCCATCGAGTCGTTGCCGCCGTTGTAGAAGAAGTAGCCGATGTCGTGCGCGCGGAACACCTCGATCAGCCGCTCGTACTTGGCGCGGTCCTGCTCGATGCCCTTGAGCTTGTAGCGGGCCGAACCGAACGCGCCGGCCGGCGTGTACCGCAGCGCCCGGACCGCCGCGGCGCTCTCCTTGCTGGTGTCGATCAGGTCCTCGGTCAGCGCGCCGACGATGCCGTGGCGGCCCGCGTACAGCTTGCCGATGTGCCGGGAGTGCTTGCGGCAGGCCTCGATGACGCCGGCGGCCGAGGCGTTGATGACGGCGGTGACGCCGCCGGACTGGGCGTAGAAGGCGTTGCGCGGGCGGGGGGGGGTCTGCTTGGGCATCTGCATCGGCTCCGGGGGAGGTTCGCGGGAGCGCATGAGGATACCCGCTCGCCCCGTTCCGGCAAGGCACCCGTCGACCGGGGGCATACGGGTGGCTCCGGATTTGACGCTGCGGCGGCCGGTGGGCAGCATACCGGCCCTGCCGCGGGTTCCTGGGGAGGAGCGCGGCCGCCACACGACGGAAAAAAACATTATGCGCATCGTCCTGCTGGGGGCTCCCGGCTCCGGAAAAGGCACCCAGGCCCAGCGCCTGATCGACAAGTTCGGGGTGCCGCAGATCTCCACCGGCGACCTGCTGCGGGCCGCCGTGGCCGCCGGCACCCCGCTCGGCCTGCACGCCAAGGCGACCATGGACGCCGGCAAGCTGGTCGACGACGAGACGATGCTGGGCATCATCCGCGAGCGCCTGGCGGCGCCCGATGCCGCCCAGGGATACATCCTCGATGGCTTTCCGCGGACGATCCCGCAGGCCGATGGCCTGAACGCGCTGCTGGCGGAGATCGGCCAGCCGCTGCAGGCGGTTGTGCTGATGGAGGTCGACGCCGAGCAGCTGTTCCGCCGCCTGACGGGCCGGCGCACCTGCCGCACCTGCGGCCGCGTGTTCAACGTGTACACCGCCCCGCCGTCGGTGCCGCCGCCGTGCGCCGGGCGCTGCGAGACGCCGGACCTGTTCCAGCGGCCCGACGACAGCGAGGCGACCATCGGCAAGCGCCTGGACGTCTATGCCGCCCAGACGCGCCCGCTGGTCGACTACTACGGTGCCCGCGGCCTGCTGGCGCGGGTCGACGCCGAGGG
>Ga0316217_10007415_pt1 | contig 10483 bp, 8 predicted proteins | sample 1anoAmetaG_FD_203633 | JGI IMG/M metagenome (GOLD analysis project Ga0316217, IMG submission 203633) | Freshwater microbial communities from Trout Bog Lake, Wisconsin, USA - 1anoA | ecosystem: Environmental > Aquatic > Freshwater > Lake > Hypolimnion/Profundal zone | place: USA: Wisconsin... | reverse complement strand
GCTCGTCAGCCCGGAGCGGAGGGCGCCGGCTATCGAATCGCCGATATACCCCATCTCCCTCGCGATTTCCTGTATCCGCTTGCGGGTCTTGAGCCCTATGTCGTCCTTGTCCTTGAGGGCGCGGGAAATGGTATTGGTCGTGTAGCCGGTCCGCAGGGCGATGTCCTTGAGTGTTACGCGCACCAAGCCAGAGGCACGACGCATTGCCGCTCCTTGCTTCCTTGTCTTTAGAGCCTTAGAGGGCCAGACCAAGATAGCCTATGCAGGCTGAAGTGTCTGCACAATCAGAGCACGCGGGCCTCGATCCCCGCGGCGACGAAGGGCTCGAGGAAGATCCGAGGCGCCGCCCCCGGCGCGTGTATGCTCTCGTAGGAGCGACCCAGCATCGGGTACTTCGCGCCGGCGAGGGGATTGGAGGGCAGGAGCTCCACCCGGACCCGCCCCGTGGCGGGGAGGAGGAGGGAGGCCACGGCGCGGATGTTGTCCTCGCCGTCATTGAAGCCCGGGATCAGCGGTAGCCTCGCTATGAAGTCGCGGCCGCTCTCGATAAGCCGCCCGAGGTTCGCGAGGATCAGCGTGTTGTCCACGCCGGTGCCGCGCAGGTGGCAGGCGCCGTCCGCGTGCTTGAGGTCCAGCATCACGAGGTCGGCGACCTCTATAGCCTCCGCGAACACCGCGGCAGGGGCATGGCCCGAGGTCTCGATGGCGAGGTGGTGGGGCTTGAGGAGGCACGCGAGTTCGAAGAGGAACTCGCCCTGCGCGAGGGGTTCGCCCCCCGACAGCGTGAACCCGCCGCCCGCGTCGTCGAGCAGGTCGGCCGAGCCGAGCAGCTGCTCGGCCAGGCTCTCGGCCGAGACCCTGTCCCCCGCCCTGCGGACGAGGCCTCGGGGACAGGCGCGTGTGCAGCGTCCCAGCCCTTCGCACTCGGGGTGCCCGCAGGGCCGCTCGCAGAGCCCGCAGTGGACGCAGCCGTTCGACCTGGCCATTATCTCGGGCTTGAAGGACAGCCCCTCGGGATTGTGGCACCAGGCGCAGCGCAGCGGGCAGCCCTTGAGGAACACGGTCGTCCGTATCCCTGGCCCGTCGTGGACCGTCATCTCGCGGACGTCGAATATGATGCCCTCTATCGAGGCGGACCGGGACCTGGTCACGCTAGCCGACATACAGATGCCTGCTATTGAGGCGACATGCTCCGCATGTCGAAATATCAAGGAAGGCTCTGTGAGAGGCCTTCATCCCGACGCTAACGCTGGCGCTAGGCTTCGCTCCCGTTGGTCGTGTCGCTTTATTGATGAAGGCCACTATATTCCTGGCGTTTCATTACGTGGTCCTGGTATTCGCGGTCCAGCTCGACGAAGTAGGCGCTCCAGCCCCAGACCCGCACAATGAGGTTGCCGAACTGCTCGGGGTGGGCCTGGGCCTCGAGAAGGACGTCGCGGTTTATCGCGTTGAGCTGGAACTGGTGTCCCCCGCGGTCGATGAAGAGCCGCACGAGCTTCGCGACCTTGCCCTGGCTCTCGCTGTCCCCGAAGAGGCTGCTGTGGAACTCCATGGTGAGCGGGCCGCCGTTCACCACCCTGCGGAGGTGGGGAGCCGTGAAGGACTTGATGACGGACAGGGGCCCCGCGATCCGCGCGAAGAGGCTCGGCGCGAAATTGGCCCCGAACCACTCGCCCTTCCTCCTGCCGTCGGGGCTGGCGCCGATCTCGCGCGCCGACCACAGGTAGAACATGGCCGAGCCGGTGCCGGCGCGGATCCTGCCGCCCCTCTCGTTGCGCAGCCCGGCAGTCGCGTCGGCGAACCAGTCGAGGATCCTCGTAGCCAGGGCGTCGACAGCCGCGTCCCCGTTGCCCATCTTGGGCGCCTCGTAGCGGAGCTTCGCCAGCAGGGCCTCCTCGCCCGCGAAATCCTTGTCGAGGGCCGAGACGAGCCGCTCAGGGCTCAGGCTCCTTTCCTCGAATGCGTATTTCCTGATCGCGGCGAGGGAGTCCACGGCGGTCGACAGGCCCACGCCATGGAAGCCGTAATTGTTGTACTTGGCTCCCAGGGAGATGTCGCGGGCCTCGGCTATGCGGCCGTCCATCAGGATGGACATGAAGGGGGCGGGAACCATCCACAGCCCACCGAGGCTGCCGGCCATCCTCCCGCACTCGGCAGCTATCTCCTCCCTGACGGCCTCCATGAAAGCCTCGAAATCGCCAGCCTTGGGCAGGGACTCCCGGACGCAGCTGTCCACTATCTTGGGGAAGGAGAGGGCCGCGATGTTGGGTATGTCCATGCCCTTGCCGGGTATTATGAACTCCCAGCAGGCGGCGACGACATAGTCGCGGGCGTCCTCGGGCGCGTAGCCGAGATCGACGAGGCCAGGGACGACCACGTCGTCGTTGGAGTACTGGGGGAAGCCCAGGCCCTCCTTCGTGAGCTCGGTCCCCAGGTCGTACACCGAGCCGTCAGTCGCCGCCCCGACGCGGAGGTTTATCTTGGGATCGATGAGCTTGAGCTCCCTGCTCGCGCGCAGGCAGAACTCCGAGAGGAGGTTGAAGCGCTCCTTGCCGTCAGCGCCGAAGCCGCCGAGGACGAGGCTCTGGCCGTTGTCTCCCTGCTGGACTCCCGGATAGAGGTCGCTGTCGCGGTTGAAGCTCAGGAAGAACTCCTCGAGGAGCTCGAAGGCCCCGTCACTGTCGAGCCTGCCCGCCGCCAGGTCAGCCTCGAGGTAGGGAAGCATGTACTGGTCGAGCCTGCCCACCGTGTTGTGGTACTCGCCCTCGCACCAGAGGACAAAGTGCAGGACGCGGAAGCACTGGAGCGCCTCGCGGAAGGTCGTGGCGCCGAGGCGCGGGACCCGCGCGAAGACATCGGCGATATCGGCCCGCCCCAGCCGCCGCGCCTCGGCCTCGTAGCGGGAGGCGAGGTCGAGGACCGCGTCGATCTCCACGATCATCGACTCGAGGAAGAGCCTGCCCTCCTCGTCGCCCGCGCCCCGGCAGAGCTCGAGACGCTGGGAGGCCTCGGACCTGCGAGCTTCAAGGCCCACCGCGATGGTGGAGGCGTAGTCCGGCGCTATGTTGCAGACATAGCCCGCCTCGTGGATGAAATGGCCCTTGGTGAGAGCCGCCCACTCGTCCTTGCCGAAGATCTCCGGCAGCTTGCGGGTCGTGCGCAGCAGGGAGATCCTCTCGCCCTCGAGGATCACGGGGCGCTCCTCGGCGAGGACGAGCTTAAGCCTCTGCGACACGCGCTGGATGGGTGACAGGCCCTCGGCCTTGAACCGCGCGGAGAGGTCCAGCTTCAAATCCCGCCTGTGCGCATGGTGCTCCTTGGCCAGGATCATGGCGTACAGTTTTTGAAGCCGTGCTGTCATATGCCCCCCTAAACTCGCATCTTTACATTAACGTTAATGTATAACGAATGCAATCCTCGAATGCCGAGGGCGGTCAGGCAGAGGCAGCCATGTTTTCAGGATCCGGGCTCTCGATCCTATGCCTTGACAGCCCCGGCGGTTACGCCCTTGACGATGTACTTCTGCATCACGAGGAAGTAGACGATCGCGGGTATGATCGTCAGGACCAGGGCGGCTATGGCGTACTGCCAGCTCGTGTTGTACTGCCCGAAGAAGGAGTAGACGGCGAGGGTCAGCGTGCGCGTGGACTTGGAGCTGTTGACCATGATGAGTGGGAGGAGGAAGTCGTTCCAGATCCACATGACGTCCACCACGATGATGGTGCTGGTCACCGACTTGAGGAGGGGGAAGATTATCTGCGCGAAGGCGGTGAGGGGGCCCGCCCCGTCGATGATTGCGGACTCGTCCAGCTCCCTGGGTATGGTCTTCACGAAGCCGTGGTACAGGAAGATGGCGAAGGGGGCCCCGAAGCCCCAGTACTGGGCGGCAAGGCCGAAGATGCTGTCGCTCAAGCGCAGGGTCTTGGCCAGCTTGAGCAGGGTGATCATCGTGGTCTGGAAGGGCACGATCATGGGCATCACGCAGAAGATGAAGAGGGCCCAGCTGTAGCGCGACTTCGTTCGCGAGAGCTTGTACGCGGCCAGCGAGCTCACCGCGATGATGCCCGCAGTGCCCGCGACCGTTATCACAAGGTTGTTGAGGAAGAGCCTCGGGTAGTTGATCACCTTCCAGGCTGTCGAGAAATTCTCGAGGGCGAAGCGCCGCGGCAGCGAGAAGAAGCTCCCCATGATCTCGGATATCGGCTTGAGCGAGTTGATGAAGATGAGGACTATTGGGTAGAGGAAGAGGAGGGCGGCCAGCACGAGGGCGCACTCAAGCACTATCATCCCGGCCCCGCGCCTGGCCCTCATACCTCGACCTCCCTGCCCTTGAATGCCCGGACCTGCACTATCGATATGGCGAGGATGACCACGAAGAAGATGAGGGTCTTCGCGGTGGCGTAGCCGTAGCGGTTGTTCGAGAAGGCCTCGGTGTAGATGTCATAGGTCACGCTGGCGGTGGCCCTGCCCGGCCCCCCGCCGGTGAGGGAGACTATGACGTCGAAGAGCCTGACCGAGGATATGAGGGAGAAGAAGAAGCAGCTCGTCACCGAGGGCATGAGCATGGGGAAGGTCACGCGCAGGAAGCGTGTCCAGGGGCTCGCCCCGTCGATGGTGGCGGCCTCGAGGATGTCGCCCGGTATGGACTGGAGCCCCGCGATGTAGATGACCGTGTAGAAGCCTATCGACTGCCATATGGAGACGAAGAGTATCGAGTAGAAGGCGAGATGGCGGTCGCCTAGCCAGCTCAGGTCGAAGACCTTCAGGTGGGTCGCGCCTCCCAGGAAATCGAAGCCCAGCGTGAAGATGAACTTCCAGGTGAAGCCGACTATCACCAGGCTCAGGATGTTGGGAAGGTAGAAGGCGGCGCGCAGCGCGTTGCGCGTGAGGAGCTTCTTGTCCAGGAGGACCGCGAGGAGGAGGGAGAGGGCGTTGACGATGACGATGTACAGGACGCCGAACTTGAGGGTGAAGATGGCCGAAGCGCCGAAGCGGTTGTCCTCGCGCACTATCTCCTTGAAATTGTCGAGACCGTTGAAGCTGGGCTGCTTCTGGATCCCGTTCCACTGCGTGAAGGCGTAGAAGATGTTCATCACGAATGGGATGTAGAAGGCGTACACGATGGTTACCACGGCGGGGAGGATGAAGAGGAGGAAAACGAGGATGGTGTAGCGCCTTGTCCCTAAAGTCTTCATCCCGCGCCCCTCCATCCCCGCCCCTCCGCGATTCCGAAACCTGTGCCGGGCCTAGCCGCCCAGCTTCATCCAGGCCTTCTCGATCTCGTCGATGACCTGCTGCCTGGTCTTGGCCTTGGAGATGTAGTCCTGGACCAGCTCGCCGAAGCGCTGGTGGAAGGCGTCCGAGGAGTAGTTCGATGCCCAGGTGTAGACGTCCCCCTTGTTGATGGCCGCGATGGCGGGCACGGCGATCTGGAGCTTGGGAGTGGGGGCGTTCTTGAGCGGGCTGAAGGCCTTGATCCCGTCGGTGAAGTAGGTGGCGTTGTCGGGGTTGTTGTACCAGAAGTTGAGGAACTTCATGACCGCGGGCAGGTTCTTGGAGTCCTTGTTGATGCGCCAGGCGTGGCCCGGTCCCGCCACTATCCTAGACTGGCTGGGATCGTCGCCCGTGGGGAGGCCCATGAAGCCGAGCTGGATGGCGGGGTCGACTGCCACGACGCCAGCCTCGGCCCAGTTGCCCTGACCGGTGATCATCGCGACCTTGTGCGAGCCCAGGGCGCTGATCTCGGCGTTGAAGTCTACCTCGAGGGGCCTGGGGGTGCCGTACTTGATGAGGAGGTCGATCATGTCGAAGTAGCGCATGAGGGCCGGGTAGTCCTTGAAGTGGGCCTTGCCCGCCTTGAAGTCGGCGACAGTCTTGGAGGGGGAGTTGTTAGTGGCGGCGTCCATGAAGTGGTTGAACACGTGCTTGTAGACCCACCACTCCTTGAAGCCGGAGGCGAAGGGGGTGATGCCCTTGGCCTTGAGCTTCTGGCAGGCGGCGTCGAGCTCCTTGAAGGTCTTGGGGAGGGCGGTGATCCCCGCGTCGGCGAAGGCCTTCTTGTCGTAGATGATGCCCTCGATGTCCTGCTTGACCGGTATGCCGATGACCTTCCCCTGATAGGTGACGTCGGGGATGATCGAGGGCAGGATGTTCTTGATGAAGGGCTCTTTCGTAAGGTCGGCCGAGTACTCGGCGAAGAGGGCTATCTCGCCCATCGTACCCACGAAGATGTCGGGGGTGTCGCCCGAGTTGAGCTTGAGCTTGAGCTGCGTCGGGTAGTCCCCCTGGACCGCCTCGACATCGATCGTGACGTTCGGCTCCACCTTCTGGTAGGCGGCGATGAGGGAGTTGTAGGCGTCGATCGCCTCGGGCGAGAACGCGAACCACTTGATCGTCGCCGACTGGGCGAAGAGCAGCCCAGAGGCGAGAATGATCATGAGAACCAGGACAGCCTTCCGTTTACCAGTCATTGAATCCTCCTGCGAGATTGGATCCGACTTTCCGAGTCGCTGCGCCAATCGTCTCACGGCATTCCCGGCCTGCCAACGTACGGAGGTACCGCCCCACGCCCGAATTCGCGCCAATGTCCTAGTACCTGCGTACTAGGCCGCGCCTCAGACGTCCAGGGCGTCGGGGGGGAGCTTGGCCAGGAGGACCGCCATCTTGACCCGGTCGTGGACCCCTATCTTGAGGTAGATGTCGCTCAGGTGGTTCTTGACCGTCTGCTCGGCCATCGAGAGCCTCAGGGCTATCTCCGAATTGGCGCAGCCCTTGCCTATGAGCCCCAGGATCTGCCGCTCCCTGCGGCTCAGGTCCCCGAGCCAGGAGGGAAGGGAGGGGCTCTCCGCCCTCGCGGCTGCGGCGGCCGGCCCCTCCTGGGCGAGCCTCTGGACCACTGAGGGCGACACCATGACCGGCCCCTCCTGGCTTATCATGCGTATCGCGACGATGAGCTTCTCGAGCGCGGTGTCCTTGAGCAGGTAGCCGACGGCGCCGAACTTTATGGCGTCGCGCACGTACTCGTCCTCGTCGAAGGTGGTGAGCATGATGACCCTCGTCGAGGGGAAGCGCTCGTGGATGATCCTGGTCGCCTTGACCCCGTCCATGCGCGGCATCCGCACGTCCATGAGCACTATGTCGGGCCTGTCTCTCTCGACTATGGCGAGGGCCTCGTAGCCGTCCCTGGCCATGCCCACCACCTCGACCTCCTCCATCTCGGTCTTGAGCACCGTGGAGAGGCTCTCGCAGAAGAGGAGGTGGTCGTCGACGAGGAGGAGGGAGATCTTCTTCATGCGCCCTCCTCGAGGGGTATGCGGATCGAGAGCTGGAAGCCGTCGACCTTGCGGGCAACGCTGAGGCTGCCGCCCAGGAGCTCGACCCGCTCCCTCATGCCCTGGAGGCCTATCCCTTCCTTGATGCCCTCCCCGCCCACGCCGTTGTCCCACACGGTGACTGTCACGCTGCCCTCCTCCTTCCAGAATTTCACGTTGACGAGGCTCGCGTGCCCGTGGCGGAAGGCGTTGGTGAGTCCCTCCTGGATCATGCGGTAGATGACTATGTCCTTGTCTTCGCCGAAGCTCAGGGAGGCGTTGTAGTAGTCGACCTTGACCGCCATGCCCGTGGCCTTGGAGAAGAAGTTGACGAGGCGCTGGATGGCGGCCAGTCCCTTGGCCCTCTCGGGCACCCAGCGGCGCAGCACGTGGAGGGCCTTGCGCGTCTCGTTGAGCCCCGTCTGGGACTCCTCGCGCGCCCTGGACAGGAGCTCGCGCAGGGCGGTGGCCTCCTTGGGCGCGAGCCGCAGGCAGGCCTCCATGGTCATGATGAGGTTGGTGAGGGCGTAGCCGATGGCGTCGTGGATCTCCCTCGTGATGCGCTTCCTCTCCTCCTCGGCCGCGCGCTCCTGCGCGGTGTAGGCGAGGTTCTGGAAGCTCAGGTTGGCGCTCGTGAGCTCGCGTATGGCCTCGTCGAGGCGCTCGAGCTGGGATTCCTGCGAGACGATGACCGAGGAGAAGAGCCTGAGCGCCCACAGCAGGAGGGCGAGGGCGGCCAGGAAGGCGGCCGCAAGGGCCAGGCTGCCCAGCGCAGGCCCGTCGACAGGGGCTCCCCACACGACGAGCCTGCGCTGGAACAGGAGCAGCACCAGCAACGTGGAGGCCTGGCAGAGCGCCGCGAGGGCGCGCTCGAAGGCGAAGCCGGCCTCGAGGACCAGGGCAGTCCAGAGAGCGAGCTTGAGGGCGAGCCAGGGGCCATAGGGCAGGCCGATTATGAGGACGAGGACGAGGCCGACAAAGAGGAGGAGGAGGGAGGCGGGCCTGGTCCTGGAGACGAAGAGAAGGAGGGACTGGAGGGCGAGGAGGGCCAGCAGGGCGAGGGCGTCGACCCTCCAGGCGCTTGCGGCTGGGGGTGGAGAGCCCAGGAGGAGGAAGAGGGAGGCCGCCGCGATGGCACAGAGGGCGAGGGCGAAGAGGAGGGTCCTGAGGTACCTGTCGCTTCGAAACCTGTTCCCCGCCATCCATGCCCCCAGGGCCCCGCCCGGCATTTGACAATTCCCCGACTCTCCTGTAGAACATCGCCAGCGCAGACTTGAGGAGAGATCATGAAGCAAGCCGCCGGCGGCCTCGCGGCCGCGCTCGCGGACAGCATTATAGCCCGGTATCCCGATCCCGGCGCCATCCCCGACCGGCGATGGGGCTATGTGCAGGGTTACCTGCTGTCCGGCTTCGAGAAGCTCTACCAGGCCACGGGCGAACGCAGGTTCCTCGACTACCTCCTGGGCTACGCAGACTCCCAGGTGGGCGCCGATGGCAGCCTGCGGGACTTCACGGGCGAGAGCCTCGACGACATCCTGCCCGGCACCGTGGCCATAGCCGCCTGGAAGCACACAGGCGAGGAGCGCTACAGGCTGGCTGCCCGCAGCATACGCTCGGTCTTCGACAGCTACCCCCGCAACAGCGACGGCGGCTTCTGGCACGGGAGGCAGCTCCCCAACGAGATGTGGATAGACGGGGTCTTCATGGGCCAGATCTTCCTCACCCGCTACGGCACCGACATAGGCGACAGCGGCTACTGCTTCGACGAGGCCGTCCGCCAGATCGAGGTGATGGCCGCCCGCCTCGCCAAGCGCGAGTCGGGCCTGTACTACCACGGCTTCGACGAGTCGCGCAGGGCCTCCTGGGCGGACAGGTCGACGGGCCTCTCCCCCGAGGTCTGGAGCGAGGGCCTTGGCTGGTTCGCCCTCGTCCTCGCGGAGACCCTCGCCCTCATCGGGGACGCGCACCTAAGGAGGCCCAGGGTGGCTGCCATCCTGGCGGGCCTGGTCCAGGCCCTCGCGCGCTTCCAGGACCCCGTGACTGGCCTCTGGCACCAGGTGGTCGACAAGGGTGGCAGCCCCGGCAACTGGCAGGACAGCTCGGGGAGCGCCATGTTCGTCTACGCGATAGAGCGCGCGGTCCAGCTCGGCTGCGTCGAGAGCGGGCGCTACACGGCGGTCGCCGAGCGCGGCTACGAGGGCCTCAAGACCAAGGCGAGCCTTGGTCCCGCGGGACTCGTCGACATCCGCGACTGCTGCGAGGCGGTCTGCGTCCAGGACAGCTACGAGGCCTACGTCGGGTACCCCAAGAAGGTGAATGCCCGCGAGGCCGTGGGCTCGGTGCTCTGGGCAGCCACCCTCATGGATTCGGGCGCCTAGCTCTCGGCCTTCTCCAGGGCGAGCCTCTCAGCCGCGGCCGCGAGGCTGCGCCTGTGCATCTCGGGCGACTCCTTAATGAGGAAGAGAAGGAGGCCGCTTATCGTGATGAGGACTGCCAGCCCGATGAGCGAGGGCGCGTAGGAGCCGCCAAAGCTCGACTTGAGGCCGTCCATGGCCAGGATGAGGAAGCCCGATGCCTGGACTATGAGAGCGAAGATGCCGTTGCTCGTGCCCTCGGGGGCGGGGTGGGTGATCTCGGCCCCGTACTGGTAGGCGAGGGGCGTGAGGCCCGTGAAGCAGAAGCCCACCACGAAGAAGCTCACTATCTCGAGGCCGAAGTTCCTGCCCAGGGCCAGGCCCACCGTCGCCGGGATGGCTATGAGGATGCCCGCGATGAGGAGGGGCTTGCGCCTGCGTATGCTGTCAGATATCCCCGGTATCACTATCGAGCCCAGTATGCCGCCGACGAGGAGGATGGCCGTGAGGAGGACACCCTGCCCTATCGACAGGCCCTTCTCCTTCCCTATCCCGTCGATGAGGGTGAAGACCCCGTTGACGATGCCCGAGCCCAGGAAGAGGACGAGGGCGAGAAGGTAGACGTCCTTCTTGCGCAGCATCTGCTTGAGCCCGTCCAGCACGAGGACGCGCTCCTCCTCACCGGGGGGACTGGCCGGGGTGGGCGGCGCGGCCCTGGCGAAGACGAGGAAGAGCAGGGCGGTGGCCGCGCTGGCTATCCCGTAGATGAGCTGCATGCCCGCGAAGCCCCAGGCCGCCACGAGGGGCGGCCCAAGGGTC
>Ga0316217_10007414_pt1 | contig 10483 bp, 10 predicted proteins | sample 1anoAmetaG_FD_203633 | JGI IMG/M metagenome (GOLD analysis project Ga0316217, IMG submission 203633) | Freshwater microbial communities from Trout Bog Lake, Wisconsin, USA - 1anoA | ecosystem: Environmental > Aquatic > Freshwater > Lake > Hypolimnion/Profundal zone | place: USA: Wisconsin... | reverse complement strand
ATGTCCTGCAATGAACCGGATCCATTGGGCAGTGGCAACTCCTTGACCACCCGGCCGGCCACCACGTCCACCACGCTGACGACCGCCGCCACCGGCGGTTGATCCGCGCGTCCGTCCGGCAGGTGGTTGGCCACCAGCAAATGCCGTCCGTCCGGGGTGATGGCTGCCGCCACCGGTTCCCGCCGGACCGGGATGCGGCGGATTTCCTTCCCGATGGCAATCTCCAGCACGCTGACATCGTTGTTGAAACGGTTGCAGACAAAGAGGGTTTTTTCATCGGCTGACAAGACCGGCGCCATCGCCGTGTGCCCGGCGGTCAGCGTCGCGGTGACCTTTCCCAGGCGCAAATCCACGACGCAGACTTTGCTTTCCGCCGCCGCGCAGGTCACGAACAACCGGCTGCCATCGGCTGACAACGCCAGACCGCTGGGATGGGGACGAACAGAAATTGAACCCGCCACCTTGCCGCTGACCACCTCCACGACCTTCACCAAGCCGGCGGAACCGCACGCGACATAGACCTTCGCGCCGTCTGGTGAGGCCGCAAGCGCTGTGAGGGACAGGCGTTCGCTTGCCAGCGCGGATACGGCGGCAAATAGCAAGCCCAGCCAGCCCCATAGCCGGAATGTGTTCATGGTTTGCTGGGCAGAGTAGCTTTCGCAGTTTGGCGCGCAAGCTCAGAGTCGAACATCCCCTGCGCAGAAGTTCGTCTTTGGTCGGATTTACTTGGATCTGCCGGGATTTTTGGGGGAATTTGAAACTTTGAAAGCCGCCAGCAGAAATTTCCGGCGGTCATGGGATCCTTGGGATCAGGCTGAAGTTCTCCGGCCGCTCGACGAAATGCAGCAGGTTTCCCTCGCCGTCCTCGAAAAACAGGATTTTGCCGCCGCCCGCCGCCGGCCGGGGTTCCCCGGTGAATTTCACGCCGCGCTTCTCCAATTCCGCCCTGGCGGCGTCCAACGAGGGCACTCGCAATGCCAGATGCCGGAAGCCGGCGAGCTTGTTGTCGGCGGTTTCGGGACGCGCGGTGTCCGCCGGATAAATCTCCACCCAGGCGCCGCCGAGCGCGAGCAGACAGGTGGGCGGCTGCTGGCCATTATCCCACAAATGTTTCGCGCCCAGCACACGCTCGTACCAAGCTTTCAAAGTGGCGGAATCTTTTGCGGGCAACCCGATGTGTTCGATGGCAATGTTCATGCCCCCATTAAAAGGGAAAATCCGGCGAAGAAAAGGGAAAACAAAAGAGAAAACATCGCCTCCGAATCGCCCCGCAGGGCGGTGGCGAGGGAACGCGAAAACAGGGGTGGGGACGGCTCGGTTCGACCAAGGCGAATAGTTGGCGCTGGGCTTGGGCGGGCGCGGCGCGCGCCCGCTGATGGCGACGAGATTCCATGACCCATTTCCAACCGCTGCTGAACGCACGAATCTCCGCACGAATCTCCGCACGAATCTCCGCACGAATCCCCGCTCGTCAAACGCCGCGGTTGGAATTAAGCTGCTTTGTGCAGATGTGGATGAACAGCGACCTGCTCCGCCAGACGCGGATCTTCCTTCGCCGCCATTGGCAGGGTGCCCTGCGTTGGCGTGAGCGATTAGTCGTCAAGGAGGAAGCCGTTCATCTGCTGGTGGCCGGCGTGGTGGGCGTGCTGGGCGGACTGGTCAATCTGTTCTTCTTTTGGGCCGGGGAAATGGTGCAGCGCACTTTCCTGGCGCAGTCCGGCGACCCGGTGCAGACGGCCGCGATGTTCACCACCACGCAGCGATTGCTGGTGCCGACGCTGGGCGGACTGGCCGCCGGCTTGATTTTGTACCTGGGTTTCCGGCTGATCCGACCGCAAGGCTCCAGCGACCTGTTGGAAGTCGTGGTGGCCGGCGATGGCCGGCTGCCGCTCCGCACCGAATCGGTGAAAACAGCCTCGGCCCTGATGAGCATCGCCACCGGCGCCTCCATTGGCCGCGAAGGCGGCATCACCCAGTTATCCGCCACGCTGGCCTCCAAGCTGGGGCAATTCGCGAAATGGCCGCCTTACCGGCTGCGCATGTTGGTGGGCTGCGGCGCGGCGGCCGGCATTTCCGCGGCCTACAACGCCCCCATCACCGGCGCGGTTTTCGCCTCGCTGATCGTGCTCGGCAACTTCTCCATGAATCTGTTTGCGCCGCTGGTGTGCGCCTCGGTCGTGGCCGCCACGGTCTCGCGCAGCTTCTTCGGGATTGAACCGTGGTATCAAGTGCCGCCCTTCCCGCCCAGCCCGCCGGCGCAACTCCCGTGGTTTATCGTGCTCGGACTCATCTGCGGCAGCGTGGGGGCGGTGTTTCTGAAATTTTTGCGAACCGGCAAAGAGTACTTCGATCAGTTGCCCTGGCCGGTATATGTGAAATTGATGGTCGCGGGACTGGCCGTCGGGCTGGTGGCTGCCGCCGGCTTTCCGGGCGTGTGCGGCAACGGCTATTTCGTCACTAATTCCATTTTGCACGGGGCCTACGACCAGCTCCCGGATGCGTTGCCGCAACTGAGCGGGCTCCTGCTCGCCAAATTGCTGGTCACGGCCATCACCGTCGGCGCCGGGACCGTGGGCGGCGTGATCACTCCCACCCTGTTTCTGGGCGCGGGGGCCGGCGCGATGTTTGGCCTGGCGCTGCATCAACTCGGTTGCGCCGCGGGCGTGCCAGCGGGAGCCTTCGCGCTGGCGGGCATGGGCGCCACCCTGGCGGGCACCACCCGCTCGCCGCTGCTGGCCATCATCATGGCGTTTGAAATCTCGCTCGACTACACCCTCATGCCGCCGCTCATGCTGGCCTGTGTGGTGGCCACGCTGATGGCCAGGCAATTGCACCCCGAATCCATTTATACCGAGCACATGCGGCTCAAGGGCCTGTCGCTCCGCCGCGAAATCGAGCAGGCTGGCGCGGCGATGGACAAGACCGTCGGCGACCTCATGCACGCCCCCGTGCCGCCGTTGCGGGAGAATGTGCCGCTCCGGGAAATCGCCAACCGCTTCGTGGCCAACTCCAACAATTTCTTTCCTGTCGTGGATGCACGACAGCAGCTCATCGGCCTGGTCGCCTTGCAGGATTTGAAGGAATTCCTGAATGACAACGGCGCTTTGGGCGGCGTGATTGCCCTCGACGTGATGCGCCCGCCGCCGCCCTGCCTCACCCCGGGCCAGCGGCTGGTGGACGCGCTGCCCTTGCTGTTGCAAAGCGAGCTGCGCAACGTCCCCGTCGTCAACAGCCTCGCGGAAAAGCGCCTCGTCGGCTCGCTCTCCCGCGCCGAAGCCCTGGCTATTTTCTCGGAAGCTATCGCCGAAAAAAGCAAGCCGGCGGGCTGATGAGGGTTGAGGGATTGAGGGTTGATGGTTGCTGTGAGATAACACCTTCATGCAAACCGTGACCTTGTCTGAAGCACAGCAACACCTCATGGAACTGGTGCGCCAACTCCCGTGCCAGGGCGAACTCCTGATTACCGACGCGGACAAGCCCGTCGCCAGGCTTTCTGCCGTGGCGGCACAAACGTCCCTGCGCCAGTTGCAGCCAAAGTCTGTGGGCGCGGTGCTCCGCCCCTTTCCGGCCCCGGACGATGACACGCTCGGCGAAATGCTCGACGCACGAAGATGATTGGGGCGAACACCACCTTGACAGTTGGTCCGCGCTCCTCCCCGCATTCTCGCATTCCCGCTTTCCGGCCATCCCAACGGGATTGAGCAGTTTTCTGGAGAATGGCGGGACGCTCCTCCCAGCGCGTTGCCCGTCCCCTGCGGCGGATCGAACGAAAAAAACAAATTCGCGCCATTCGCGTTTGCCGCCGTTCATCGGCTGCCCGGACAAAAGTCCGGCCGAGTCCGACCAAGCCGGCAGGACGCGTAGCCGACGACGTGAGGAGCCTGGACCCTCGCTGAAAGCTGATACGCAGACGATTTGGTTGCGTCGTCAGCCGCGCTGCGAACTATCCGGGTCAAAGTCTCCGCCTTGAATTCGGCGCGATTTGTGCTTCCATTCAGGCGATGAAAATTAGCGGTTGTCCAAGCTGGGTAGTCCGCTCCACGCGGATTCCGCAAATGGCGCACGAAGCGAGCCGGCGTGGCCGGGCACGTGTCTGCAACCGGGGGACCAGTTGCGATCCGCAGCCTCAGGACCACGCGCCGTCCCGGCGCGCAGCCGGTGGAAGAACCAGCGGCGCGCAGCAAACATTTCGAGCCCCCTCGTGCAAGGCGAAGCGTTCTCTGGGAGTTGTGCGGGGTAAGCCGGCTGCAAGTCGGTCTTTCGTGGCGGGGTTGGGCGCGCTCCGAACCTGGATTTTTTGCGGGCTGCTGGCTGGGTGGCTTTCAGCGCTGACAGCCTTCAGCCAGTCCATCACAAATGTTGTGGTGGCCTTCACCACCACCAATGCCACGCCGCTCAATTCCGGTTTTGCCGGGTTCTGCACCGAGTTGCTCACGGACGCGGTGGAGTACTACGACACGAATTTTCAGGCCCTGACCGCCTCGCTTTCGCCGGGCTGGCTGCGGTATCCGGGCGGCGCCACCGAAGACGCGTTCGCGTGGACCAACGGGGTGACGCTTACGAATTGGATCCCCGAGTTTCCCGCGGCGGAAACCAACCTGCTGTGGCCCACCGTGAAACTGGCCGCCGGCAAAGGCGGCGCGAAATTCAGCGACTTCGCGGCGATGTGTCAAGCCGTGGGCGGCGCGAGAATTGTCGTGACCATCAACGCGTTCACGGACGACGCGGAGTCTGCGGGCGCCTTTGCGGCTTATGCCCTGAGCAACCACATCGCCGTGGCGGCCTGGGAGTTGTGCAATGAACCGTACTCGTTCTTGGGCACCGGCCCTGGGACTTTTTTTCTGAACTCAACAGATTACGTGGCCAAGGTGAAGCCGTACCGCAACGCCATCAAAGCCGCCGATTCCAACGCCGTGGTGGCGATCTATTTCAGCGACGCCGGCTATGCCGAACCCAACGACTGGGATAATCCGCTGTCCAAGTATGCCGACAAGTACTGGGACGCCGTGGTCTATCACCATTACCCGGCCCTGCCGGCGAGCGCGGCCTTTGCGGATTGGATGGCGTTGGACAATTGGGAGCTGGCCAGCAACACCACCAGCCGGATGCTGGATTGGCTGATTCCGGACAACCAAACCAATGTGACGTTTTTCATCTCGGAATTCGCCCCCGCGCGCGGCAACGGCACCGGCGCGCAATTCCCGCCCACGACGACGCTGTACGGCGGCGTTTATGCGGCGGAATATCTGCTGCGCATGTCCACGCTCACGCAAATGACCTTTGTCGGTCCCTATCAGTTGCTGGATGCCGCCGGCATTGGGGTGACGAATAATAATTACAATCCGGTCACAACGGCCTACGCGGGCAATTACACCACCAACACCGCCGGTTTGCCGTTCGGATTTTTCCTGACCGCGCAAGTCTGTGGTTCCTCGGTGGCGGACTGGGCGCTGACCCGCTCCACGTCCGTTTATCCGACGTGCGTGGGCGCCAACTGCCCGACGGTGCCGGTGGACACCAACAGCCCCGACGGCCCGAAAATCGCCAACCTCATTCCGGCGATTTACGCGCAGGCATATCAAGGCGGCAACGGCAGGCGCTACGTGGTGCTGACCAATAAAGGCTCGAACGCCGTGCCGGTGCAGATCACCCAGGACGGCGTGGCGCTGACCAATCAATTGCTGGAGACCTTCGTGTTCGGCAGCGATCCGCAGGCGACCAATACCGCGCCGCAAAGCAGTCCCGTGCAAATCCAGACGGCGACAGTGACCAACCTGGTGACGATTCCCGAATACAGCGTGGTGCGTCTGGAATGGACGGTGTTCAAAGTGCCGCCACCGGTTCCGGGCGCAGTCGTTTCGAATGGACTCCCCGTGTTGCGCTGGCCGGGCCTGACGAATGTGGTGTATGCCGTTCAGGCGGCCAGCAATTTGCCGACCGCCGCCTGGCCGACCGTGGGGAAGGTGGCCGGCGTAAACACGAACTTCAATTTCACCGATCCCGTGCCGGGAAAAATGCGCTTCTACCGGTTGGCGGTGCCAGGAATCAATGGAGTAGCCGCCGACGTGAGGAGGCTCCAGATAATCCTTCCCAATTGGGTTTGAGCCTCACGTCGTCGGCTACGTTGAACCGCGCTCCGACGCGCCCGGCTTTCCATTGGAAAAAAACTGGCCAAATGACTGTCGCTGTCGCACATTCAGGACGAGCTAACCTGCCGCCAATCGCCGAGCCAGTCACGATCCCGCGGCCAGCCATCGAGCGGAAAACAAAATCAGCCGATGAACTGGCTCCGACATTCTATGTCGTTTGCTGGAATGATCCGGTGAATTTGATGGCCTACGTCACCCATGTGTTCATGAAACTGTTTGGTTGGGAGCAACAAAAGGCCCGGAAACACATGTTGGAGGTGCATAAAAAGGGCCAGAGCATCCTGGTCCGGGAAGGCGCGGAAAAAGCCGAGTTTTACGTTCATGAACTGCTTCGGGACTCAGGACGACTGGCTGTGAACCCATTCGACGGCGTGCCGCACCAGTTCGGGCGCGCTGTTGAGGCGCAACTTTTGCTTGATGTTGGTGCGGTAGGTCTCCACCGTGCTGATGCTCAAATGCAGTTCGGCGGCCACCTGCCGGGTGCCGCGGCCATGGCCCAGCAAACGAAAGACTTCCAGTTCGCGGTCGCTTAATTGCTCAATCTCCGATGCCAGCGGCGCCGAAGGCGAGGTGGTCAGCTTGCCCAAGACCCGCTCGTTCATGGCCTTGCTTAGGTAGATTTCGTCCCCCAAAACTTTGCGAATCGCCTCCATGACCCGCTCCGTCGGCTCCTGCTTCATCACATAGCCCTGGGCGCCGGCGCGCAAGGCGCGCTCGGCGTACAGGGTTTCGTCGTGGGTGGACAGCGCCAGCATCCGCGGCCGGGCCTGGCGGACCGTGAGATCCTTGATCAATTCCAAACCGCTCGCGCCGGCGCCCAGCGATACGTCAATGATCACCAAATCCGGCTTCTGCGTCTCAATGGCCGCCAGCGCCCGGGCGGCCGTGCTGGCTTCGCCGCAGACTTCCAGGTCCGGCTCGTGATTGATCAGCCGCGCCAGGCCTTCCCGGGTCACAGGATGGTCTTCCACCAGAAAAATCCGGCGTTTGCGCGGGACGGAGGGGGGTTTAGTGGGATGTGCCATGATCGTTTTTCTCGTTGGCTGGCAGCTCGCACGACACCGTCGTGCCCCCCAGCCGGCGGCGGCTGATTTCCAGCCGCCCGCCAATGATTCGGGCGCGTGTCCGCATGTTGTTCAGCCCCATGCCGGTCTTCCTGGGCACCCGGGGAAGGCCCACGCCGTCATCCTTGACGACGAGCCGGAGGCGGTGATCCGACTGGGTCACCGCGATGGAAATATTCTTGGCGCGGGCATGTTTGATGGCATTCTGCACGGCCTCTTGGGCGATTCGATAGAGGTGATAAGTCGTGTGGTGGTCGCGGATATCCACCGGCTTGGGGAACCGGGCAAAACAATGCACCCGCTGCGCGCTTTCCACGTCGTCGGCGAGCTTTTGCAGGGCGGCGACCAGCCCCGCGGGCGTGACATGCACCGGATTCAGGCCCCGGGCCAGGTTGCGGGCCTGTTCAATCGCGTGATTCAACAAGGTTTCGAGCGCTTTGGCTTCCCGGGCCACGGTCCGGGGCCGGTCGCCGGATATTTTTTGCAGATAAACGCTGCGGAATTTCGCCCCCACCAGCAACTGGCAAAGGCCGTCGTGCAAATCGCGTCCAATGCGTTCCTGCTCGCGTTCGCTGGATTTCAAAATTTCATCCTCCAACTGTGCGCGTTCGGCGCGCAGGCGCAGGGTGTGGATGCCAAAGGCGAGATCGTTGGCCAGGTCCGTGAACATGAGTTGTTCGCCGGCGTCAAACGACTCCGGTTCCGGCGCATAAATGGCGAGCGCACCGAAACAGCACTGATCCGCCAGCAGCGGCAGGGCCAGGACGGAACCGTAGCCGTGCCGCCGCGCCGAGGCGCGCCACGGGGCAAAATTTGGATCTGTCTGGGTGTTGCGACATACGCTGGCCCGCTGCGTGCGGATGGCCGTGCCCACCGGCCCGCGACCGCGCGGCACATTGGCCCAACTCACCTGGGCAATCTTGAGATGCTCCGAACTGACCCCGGCCGAGGCCACGGGCCGCACGCTCTTGCATGAATTCTTCTCCGCGAAGCCCACCCACACCATCCGCTCACCGCCGCTCTGGACAATGATCCGGCAGATTTCGTCCAGCAATTCGCGTTCGGTGCCGGCCCGCAGCATGGCCTGGTGACAGTCGCGGATGGCCTGCAAAGTGCGGTTGGCGTGGCGCAGCAGTTGACGTTCCCGCTCCAGGCGGCCGGCCACTTGCGAGCGCCGGCTCACCTCCGCCGAAATCTCCCGCAGGACATGCACCGCTCCGGCGATGCCCCCCGCACGGCCCCACTGAATCTGCGCGCGCGATTTCAGAAGACGAAAAAACGGGCAAAAGCGCGCAAAAGCACGCAATCACAAGGGTTTTATAAGGTTGGCTTGCGTGAAGACGGTTTCACAAGCCAAAAGGCCAAAACAGGCCGGAATGAAAAGGTTTGAAGTCCATTTTGAGCTTTCAGGCGAGGTTGAACTCCATGTTTTGAGCGGGCTTAGCACCGGCCTTAAAGGCGGGTTTAACTTTCCGTTTGGAACCCTTCAAAAGACGGGCAGCGGCGGCCATATCGCGCGTCGGATCGGCGGCGGGGGGTGTTGGCAGGCGACCGGCCATCAAAAGGGCGTGGCTGGCCAAAGAACGCACGGATTTGGCTTCCTGGTAGATTTCATCCCAGTGAATCTTGTAGTGGGATTGGACTACGCGCCCGAGCCAGGCCGGGCGGTATTTTATGGCGCCGGTATTGCCTTGCTGAAGGGCTAGCATAATCGTTTCCAGGAAGATCTCTTTTTGGCGGGCAGCGGGGAGGGTTACGCCACGATCTTCGAGGTAGGTTGCGGGCCACAAAACAACCCACATCAGGAGGCGGCGTTTGTCCTTGGAAAAACCGGACGGATCGCCATCGTAAAACTTGCGGGCGATTATGCCCAAAAGGTCATCGGTCAACTCGCTGGAAACGGTCGGTTTCATCAGAAGGGTTTTTCGACTTTTTCAGGCTCCAAAATGGGAAGGATGGGAAGCATGGGAGTGATGGGGGTCCGGGCTTGGACGCATGCCGCGCAATCGCACTCGACGCCGGCCTTGGTTTTCATCTGGTGGATGGTGTCTCCGGCGGCGTTGCGGAGACCGTTCAGCCAGCGGCTGAGGGTCCATTGAATCTGACTCAGTTGGGAGCCGCAAAACTTCTGTTTGCCGGTGTCGCGATCGCGCCGGAAAATTGGCCGGGCATCCAGGTCCATCAAGGTCATGCCACGGGCGGGGCGATCCAGTTTCCACCAACGGTTTTTGTCCTCCAGAATCTTGGCGATGTCGGCGGCGAGTTGCTCGCCCCGGTACAGTTCCAGGCAGGGGATGATTTCCGTCAGAATTTGATTCCGCAGGACGCGCGCTTGGTTCAGCGCCGGGTCAACCGCTTCACGGCCGGCCCGGACGCTCACGCCCAAAAGACATTGCAGTTCGGCCATCAACTTGGTGCATTCGTCCAATCGCTCAATGTCGTCAGTGCTGGTCAGTGGCCGGCCCAAAATCTCACCGAATTTGGCCAGGCGAAAATTGCGATCGCCGGACTTCCATCCACGATCTTTGCAGACCTTGGCCCAGGTGATCATGATGGATGTGCGTTGGGAGGGGGTGATGTTCATTTGGCAGCCCTCCGAAGGGTACAGGTTTCCCAGCCGGCAATGGCAAGTGCGCGCGTTAAAAGCGCGATCGCTTTCTGGTCGCCGACATCGGGGTTTTCGCGGCCTTCCAAAACCTTCAAAGCTGATTCAGCTTCTGCCCTGGTGATGGTCCAATCCTCTGTGGATTTAGGTTTCGGGTGTGAACGGAATTTGAAGTGATATTTCATATGCGTTGCCAGGGTTCGAGGTAGGGCAGGCCAAGGTACGTGAAAATGTCCTTTTCCGAGGTGACCCGGACAAGGTTGTCTTTTTCATCGGTGAAGCCGGAACCGTATGGATGCCATTTCCATCCACGCGCCTGGGCGGCGACTGCGATGCGGGTATTGTGCTCGGCGCTGCCGGTGCGGCAGACGAGATAATTCCACCAATTGGCCGGCGTGGCGGTGAATAGGTCAACTGGGATCCCGCTCGCGACGTGGACCGCCAGCTTGTTCTTCTCGCCCCAAATGTTTGAGCCGCTCACATTTGGACGATGTCGGATAATTTCTTTTTGGAGCAAGCTGCTCAAAACCTCATCTGCCAGGCTGATTTGGGTCTGGTAAAGAAGATCAATATTACGCCATTCCAGTTTCGGGATGAATAGAATTTCCACGTCGCCAACGTCCTGTTTGCGGCGGCGGAGCGAACCAGCCACGATCAGGTTGTCA
>Ga0316217_10007413_pt1 | contig 10483 bp, 10 predicted proteins | sample 1anoAmetaG_FD_203633 | JGI IMG/M metagenome (GOLD analysis project Ga0316217, IMG submission 203633) | Freshwater microbial communities from Trout Bog Lake, Wisconsin, USA - 1anoA | ecosystem: Environmental > Aquatic > Freshwater > Lake > Hypolimnion/Profundal zone | place: USA: Wisconsin... | reverse complement strand
TCAAGGGCGCCAAGGTCCCCGCCGCCCAGGCCCTCAAGGCGGTCGGCATGAAGCCGGTCCACCTGTTCGGCAAGGACGCCCTGGCGATCCTCAGCTCCAACGCCTACTCCGCCGGCATGGCCGCCCTAGCCCTCAACGACATGGCCCAGCTGCAGAAGGTCAACACCCTGGTGTTCGCCACCAGCATCCAGGGCCTGAACGGCAACGTCTCGCCCTTCCTGGAAGACACCCTGGCCCTGCACCCCTTCCCCGAGACCGTCAAGGCCGGCGCCGAGATCCGCAACCTGCTCGCCGGCTCCAGCATCTGGGACAAGGACGACAACCGCCGCCTCCAGGACCCCCTCAGCTTCCGCGACAGCGTCTTCGTCCTGAGCGAAGTGAACCGCGCCTACGAGGCCGCCCGCTTCCTGTTCAACATCCAGCTGAACTCCTCCGACGACAACCCGGGCGTGGCCGTGGGCGTGACCGCCAAGGGCACCAGCTACCAGGCCAGCAAGAGCTACGTGACCTTCGACGGCGGCACCGGCGCCGTGCTGCCGTCCGCCAACTTCGAGCCCCTGCCCTGGGTCATCGCCTTCGAGCAGCTCGGCATCGCCCTGGCCCACAACTCCATCACCTCCGCCCTGCGCATCACCAAGCTCGGCACCCCCGACTTCAACGGCGGCCTCGAGCGCTACCTGGGCACCCCCAAGTCCTACCACGCCTTCGGCGCCATGGAGAAGCCTCCCGTCACCCTGGCCATGGAGAACAAGGTCCTCGGCGTGCCCTGCTCCACCGAGTTCCTGCCCGTCGCCGGCCAGGTCGAGGACGTCGCCACCAACGCCCCCATGGTCGTCCAGCACCTGCAGAAGCAGGTCGACAACAGCTTCTCCCTGCTGGGCATCGAGCTGATCCACGCGGCCCAGGCCCTCGACCTGCGCCACATCAAGACCCCCGGCTACGTGGTCTCGCCGGCCAGCACCAAGCTCTACAACGCCCTGCGCGCCAAGGTCGCCATGCTGGACGAGGACCGCGCCCTGACCGGCGACTTCCGCGCTTCCGCCGAGATCCTGCGCAACTACAAGTAGTCGCACCACCGCTCGCAACCTGAAGCTTGAATGGCCGCCCCGGCCCCGCTGGCATCCCCGGCGGCGCCGGGGCCGGCGCGTACCGCCCCGGGCGGTTCCGCCCGCGCAGTATCCGGCAGTATACGGTGAGGGAGATCACATACGCCGGCGCGCGGCTTGCGAGGCCCGGGAAGGGACTGTACTTTCAAGGTGGAACCTGGATTTTTTTACCACCGCATCGGGGAAGCAGGCTCATACGGGAGTGGCTCGGCATGCGACAACTGAGGATCGACCTGGCCAAGTGCGAAGGCGGGCGCAACTGCGAGCACGAGTGCGAGGAGGCCTGCGCCACCAGGGTGTTCAAGCTGGGCGACCGGAAGTCCGCCGCCCTGCACATCCAGGCCGGCGCCGAGGGCCAGGACAGCGCGGTCCTCTGCGACCAGTGCGGCGACTGCGTGGTGGTCTGCCCCGCCGACGCCCTGAAGCGGAACAAGCTGGGCGTGGTGATGATCGACAAGCAGCTGTGCGTCGGCTGCTACATGTGCATCGGCTTCTGCGAGAAGGGCGCGTTCGAGCGCAACCCGGGCTGGCTGGAGCCCTACAAGTGCACCGCCTGCGGCATCTGCGTCAAGGCCTGCCCGCACGCCGCGCTGGAGATCGTCGACGCGCCCCTGCCCGCCCCCCGCATCATCTGAACCGAGGACTCCGCGATGAGCCAAGCCCCAGCCGGCACCCCGATCCCCCCCTGCGAGGTCGACTTCACCCAGCGCACCGAGTACCACGAGGGGCTCGACGCCATCCGGGCGGCGCACCGGCTGCTGGCCGAGGTCCGGTTCACCCCGGGCCTGCCGCAGCGGGGCTACAACGACCGAACCCTGTACGTGAACCTGGGCACCCTGGAGGTGCAGGAACGGCCGGTGACCCGGCAGATGAAGGACCTGTTCGTCGGCGGCCGGGGCTTCGGCCTCTGGCAGCTCTGGAACGCGGTCACCCCCGCCACCCGCTGGAACGATCCCGAGAACGAGATCATCATCAGCCCCGGCCCGGTGGCCGGCATCACCCAGTATCCGGGCAGCGGCAAGTCCCTGGTGGTCTCCCTCTCGCCCCAGACCGACATCCCGATCGATTCCAACGTGGGCGGCTACTTCGGCCCCCTGCTCAAGTTCTCCGGGTTCGACGGCCTGGAGCTGCAGGGCAAGGCGGACCAGGACGTGATCCTGTTCATCGACGGCCAGAAGGGCATCATCCGCCTGGAGGCGGCCCCCCGGGAACCGGTGGACAGCCACGTGCTGGCCGAGGTCCTGACCCGGATGTACGCCGAGGATGCTGCCGACCGCTCCAACATCTCGGTGGTCAGCACCGGCGCCGCCGCCGACCACAGCCTGATCGGCATGCTCAACTTCTCGTGGTGGGACAAGCGCCGCGGCTGCATCCGGCTCAAGCAGGCCGGCCGGGGCGGGATCGGCACCGTGTTCCGGGACAAGCGGATCCGGGCCCTGGTCTGCCGCGGCCCGGTGATCAAGGCCGACCTGAACCATGCCGCCGACTTCGAGACCCTGGCCAGGACCGGGATCAAGCTGCACCGGGAGATCCGCGAGAACGACGACAGCCAGTGCAAGATGCGGCGCAACGGCACGGCCCATATCGTCGAGATCATGGACGCCTACGACCTGCTGCCCACCCACAACTTCCAGTACGGCTCCCATCCGGACACCCACAAGATCGACTCCACCGTCTGGCAGGCCCGCTGCACCCAGACCACCGTGGACGGCTGCTGGTACGGCTGTTCCATGGCCTGCGCCAAGGGCGCCGACGGCGTGGTGCTGCGCACCGGCCCCTACAAGGGCCACATGGTGACGGTGGACGGCCCCGAGTACGAGAACGCCGCCGGCCTGGGCTCCAACGGCGGCATCTTCGACCCCGACTGGCTGCTGGAGCTGAACTTCTACTGCGACACCTACGGCATCTGCACCATCACCTACGGCACCCTCGCCGCCTTCACCATGGAGTGCTACCAGCGGGGGATCCTGAACCGGGAGCGCACCGGCGGCCTGGAGCTCACCTGGGGCAACGCCGAGGCCGACCTGGAGATGATGCACCAGATGGCCCGGGGCGAGGGCTTCGGCCTGATCGCCGGCCAGGGCGTGCACAAGATGAAGCAGATCTTCGCCGCCAACGGCTGGGGCGACCCCCAGCTGCTCCAGGACATCGGCATGGAGATCAAGGGCCTGGAGTACAGCCAGTACCTCTCCAAGGAATCGCTGGCCCAGCAGGGCGGCTACGCCCTCACCAACAAGGGGCCCCAGCACGACGAGGCCTGGCTGATCTTCATGGACATGGTGAACAAGCAGCTGCCCACCTTCGAGGCCAAGGCCGAGGCGCTCTATTATTTCCCGCTCTGGCGCACCTGGTTCGGGCTGATGGGGTTCTGCAAGCTGCCCTGGAACGACGTGGCGCCCAGCAACAACGCCAGCACCGCCGAACCGGCCAAGATCCCCGAGCACGTGGAGAACTACCTGGCCCTGTTCGGCGCCACCACCGGCATCCCGATCGACAGCCCGACCATGCTCATCCAGTCGGCCCGGGTCTACAACTTCCAGCGGATCTTCAACATCCGCATGGGCAAGGGGCTCCGGGCGCACGACCTGCCGCCGTACCGCTCGGTGGGCCCGGTCACCCGGGAGGAGTACGAGTCCCGGGCCGAGCGCTATGATAGGCAGATGCAGGAGGAGATCGGCGTGGACCCGGCCGGCAGGACCCTCGACGAGAAGATCGCCCTGACCCGCGAGTACCGCATGGCCCGCTACGGCAAGCTGTGCGACGCGGTCTACCAGCGGCGCGGCTGGACCCCCGACGGCGTGCCCACCCTGGCCCGGCTGCGGGAGCTGGGCCTGGACGCGCTGCCCGAGGTGGTCGCCATCGCCCAGGCGCACGGCGGCTGACCATGATCCAGGTGAACGGCGACCCGCTTGCGTGGACCCCGGACCTGACCGTCCGCGGTGTGCTCAAGGCCAAGAACTACAAGTTCCGCATGCTGGTCACCAGCATCGACGGCGTGCAGGTCAAACCGGCGGACTACGACACCACCCCGGTCCCCGACGGGGCGGTGGTGCAGGTGATCCACCTGATCAGCGGCGGCTGACCGGATCACATGACGCAGCAGTCGCAGCCGGCCTTGGCAGCTGGTCGGCCCAGGCTCCCTGGGCGGCCAGCGCCAGCCTGCAGCCGATCCCGCACTTCCACCCCCTGGCAATCCAGCTCATGGCCCGTGTCCCCGCCTTTCCTCCGGGCGCCCAGGCCCGAGTTCCATGAAAGTGGCCCGGAATTAATAAAGGTTCCATCGCACCGCCCGGGGACAAAAAAACGGCCACCCCGGGGGTGGCCGTCCTTGCGCTGTGGCCGGAGCCTACATCTGGTCCTTGAGGCCCTTGGCGGCCTTGAAGACCACCTTGCGGCCGGCGGGGATCTGGATCTTCTCGCCGGTCTTGGGGTTGCGGCCCATCTTCTCCTTGGTGGCGCGGACCTCGAAGGTGCCGAGGCCGAACACGTTCACCCGCTTGCCTTCCAGCAGGGACTGGACGACGTCGTCCCGGAGGCCGTCGAGCATCGCCTTGGCGCGGGCCTTGGTGAGGTCGTGGGTTTCGGCCAGGGTAGCGGAAAGTTCAGGAATGCCAATGGTTTCGGGCTTGACGGCGATCTTGCTCATGCTGATCCTCTTTGGAGATGAATTAGAAATTGCCTGGAACCCATGCCACTTCGGCCGGCTCCGGAGCGCGGAGAAAAAGAGCTGAAGCTATTCGGCGGCGAGCGCCGTCACGTCGATGTGCAGCTTGGCGTGGACCCCGGAATAGAGGCGGATGTCGACGTCGTAGGTCCCGATCACCTTCACGTGGGGAACGGTGATCGACTGCTTCTCCAGGTCGAAACCCTTCGCCTTGAGCAGTTCGGCGACATCACCGTTGGTGACCGAGCCGAACAGGGTGCCGTTCTCGCCGACCTTCTTGGCGATGGTCAGGGCCGTGGCCTCCAGCTTCGCCGCCAGGTCCTGGGCATCCGCCAGTTCCTTGGCCCGCATCTTGAGGTTGCGTTCCTTTTCCAGTTCGATGAGGCGCTTGTTGCCGGACGTGACGGGCAGGGCCTTCTTGCGGGGCAAGAGGAAGTTCCTGGCATAGCCGTCCTTCACGTTCACCACATCGCCGCGCACACCGAGGTTCTGAACGTTTTCGATGAGAAGAATCTCCATGATTCACTCCTGACGCTGGCCAGCGCTATTGCGTTGTCCCCTCATTAGGTTAGGCAGTGGGACGTCCACTGCCAGGGATCTCCGGAAACTGGAGCCCGTTCCCTCGGTGGGTTGAGGCCAAGTACATTGCCCAAGGATTGTATCGCATCCCCGCCGGGAACGGAATCGTTTACAACCGACGTTGCGCGGACGGCCGCTCTACTGTCCGCCCGCCCAGGGTCCGGTTTCCGGCCGCAGGTGCAGTTCCGGCAGCTCGTTCTCCTTGAACAGGAACTGGTGCGAGTTCCAGCTGCCGCAGGCCTCGCAGCGGTCCAGGTAGTCGGCCGACTTGTGCGAGCAGACCGTGCACTCGAAGCGCATCTTGAGCACCCCGAGGTTGCGCAGGAGCTGGCGGTACTCGTTCAGGGCCTGCTCCATCCGGGCCCGCCGGGCATGGATCTTGGCCATGAAGAAGTAGAGGATGGGTGAATAGACCACCTGGGCCCGGACCTCCTGGAACAGCACCAGGGCCTCGTCCAGGATCTCCAGCCGGTAGAGCATCTTGCCGAGGAAGAACTTGGCGGTGACGGCGAACTCGCTGGTGGCGGCCACCCGCCGGAGCAGGGCGAGCCCCTCCTCGGGCTTGCCGCTCTGGATGAAGTAGTCCTCGATCTCCTGCAGGTGGGCGCCCTCGCCGGTGGTCCGGAAGCCCTCCAGCCAGATCTCGATGCCCTTGGACTCCTGGTCCTGGAGGATCATGCAGCGGCCCAGGCTCAGGTAGGCCGGAACGAACGAGCTGTCCTCCTTGAGCACCTGCTGGAAGACCTGGGCCGCCTCCTTGAACTGGTCGGCCTCCACCTTGCCCATGCCCACCTGGTAGAGGAAGGCCACCCCCTGGGCCCGCTCGGCCTGGTTCATGGCCTGGGCGAACCGCGAGGCGATCCGCTTCTGCACGTCCAGGGCCTCTTCCCAGCGGCCGGCCTCCATGTGCAGGGTCCTCAGCTTGCGCAGCGCCCGCAGGGCGTGCTTGGGGTGTTCCCCGGCCAGTCCCTTGAGGATGGCGGTCGCTCCGTCCGGGTTGCGCGCGGCGATCAGGGCATCGGCCAGCAGGTAGGGGAACTCGATGCTGTCGGGGTGGGCCAGGCAGCAGGACTCCAGGTGCTTGACCGCCTGGTCGTGGTCGCCCAGCTTGAGCAGGGCGTCCCCCAGCAGGAGGCTGGCCGCCTCGTGGTCGCTGCGCTCCCGCAGCAGGCTCTCCAGCACCTGCCGGGCCTGGGCCGGCAGGCCGTGGGCCAGCAGTTCCCGGGCATCCTGCAGCAGGCTGGTGAGGCGCTTGCCCGCCCTGGTGGCGGCCGAGGCGCTCAGCCCGCGGATCAGCCGGCGCAGCTCCATGATGCCGGTGTACAGGAGGTTGAGCACGAAGCCGAGCAGGAACACCCCGATCAGCAGGGTGGAGACCCGGACCCGCACGTGCTGCCAGAGTTCCACCTCGTTGCCCATGACCGGACCGTTGGCGACGTAGACGTAGCCGACCGAGATCAGGACGAAGGCGATGATGGCGATGAAAATGACATTGATCAGCCGCATGGCGAATCCTCATGCTGTTTGGCCCAGTTTGGCATGGTTCTCCCCCGGCCGTTCAAGGCTGGCCCGCCTCCGCGTCGTCCAGCCATTTCCGGGCGGCGGTGAGGTCGTTCCAGACCGCCCGCCGGACCTCCTGGGTGTACTGGCGCAGGACGTAGGCCGGGTGGAAGGTCGGCAGCACCGGGATGCCCCCCAGCAGGTCCAGGTGCTGCCACTGCCCCCGGATCCGGGTGATCCCGGTCTGGATGCCCAGCAGTTCCCGCAGCGGGGTCGCCCCCAGGGTGACGATGACCCGGGGCCGGATCAGCTCGATCTGCCGCTTCAGGTAGGGCAGGCAGCGCTGGGCCTCGGCGCCGGTGGGGGTGCGGTTGTCGGGGGGCCGGCACTTCACGATGTTGGTGATGTAGACCTGGCCGCGTTCCAGGCCGATGGCGGCGAGCATCTTGTCCAGCAGCTCCCCGGCCTTGCCCACGAACGGCCTGCCGCTGAGGTCCTCGTCCCGGCCGGGCCCCTCGCCGATGAACAGGATGCGGGCCTGGCCGCTGCCCTCGCCAAAGACGAAGCGGATCCGGCCGCAGCCCAGGGGGCAGGCCAGGCAGCCGCTGATCCCGGCCTCCAGCTCCGCCAGGGTGGCGGCCCCGGCGACCCGCTCCGGGGGCGGGAAGGCCACGGGGTCGGTGGCCGCCGGCCCGGGCGGGGCCGCCGCCTGCGGCGCCAGCGGCACCGGCAGCGGCGCCGGCACCACCGGGCGCGCCGGGACCGGGGCGGCCGGGGGGGCCTGGGACGGCGCCGCCGGGGCCCGCGGCACCATGCTGTTTTTTTCCTGTTCCACCCGAGGCAGTGATTGGGCCACAATGGGTGGATGCTGGTTTTCGAAGACAGCCTCCCGAGTTCCGGGTCCAGGGACCAGACCCATCACGCCCAGGTCCTGGAGGGCATCGCGCCATGAACGGAGAGCACCAGTCATGGACATAGACTACCCAGAATCCGAAATTTCCTTCCGCCCGGCGGGAACGTTCGGCACTCTTTCAGCACTCCCATGTTGGAGCCATCCATGGAGCCTTTGAAAACGCAAACCGTCCCCTTCGGGGATTCTGCCGAGTTTCACGATATTTTCGCTTCCCTCTACCCCAGACTGGTCAGCTATGCCCGGCGCTACGGCGCCACCTATCCGGAAGACATCGCCCAGGAAGCCTTCGTGATCCTCATGCAGCGGGATACCCCCGTGGAGCACCCCACGGCCTATCTGTACGGGACGGTCCGCACCCTTGCCCTCACCGAGCGCCGGCCGTTGAAGAACCAGTCGGTCAGCCTGGAGGCGGTGGTCGAGCCCGGAAAGGGGCCCGACGCCGACGAGGACCTCCTGAACCAGGAGGTCCGGGAGCGCATGAAGTCGCTTTCCCCCACGTTCCGGGAGACCCTCTGGCTCTTCGTGGTGGAGGACCTTTCAATCCGCCAGATCTCGGAAATCCTGGACATCCCCGAAGCCACCGTCAAGACACGCATCCATCGAGCCAAGGCACACTTGAGAAACCAACTGAATTCCAATTCCTCTGGAGGCCTTCATGTCCTGGCATGACACCGCCCGCACTGGCGAAAGCCAAGCCGACACCGCCCTCCGCAACGAGCTGCGCAGCCTGCTGGGCGTTCCGGCGCGGCCCGCGAACTACTTCGAGACCGAGCTCACCCCCGAGCTGGCCAGCCTGGCCGACGATCTGCGCCGGGAGGCCCAGCGGCGCAACCACACCGCCCGGGAGAAGAACTCCTGGCTGCTGCTGGCCGCCGCCCTGCCCTTCACCCTGATCCTGGGGCTGGTGGGCACCTGGGGCGTGGCCCAGAAGCGCCAGGTGGAGGCCCTGTCGGCGGCGGTGACCCGGCAGAACGCCGAGATCCAGACCCTGGCCGCCGCGGCCAGGCAGGCCCAGCCGCAACCGCAGGCCCCGGTCCCGGCCGCGGTGGCGGTCCCCCTCGCCAAGGGCCAGCCGGCCCCGCTCATGGCCGGAACCGCGCCCGGCAAGCTCAAGCCCAAGGAACTGGTGATCCCGGTGGAGCGCGCCACCGAAGTCAACCCCGCCGACACCCAGCGGGTCAAGGCGCATTGACTTCCGCTGGGCGCGCCGGCATGCCGGCGATCCCCCCCGCGCGCCTCCTCCAGCCGCCCCGCCCATGCAGGTCAGGTATGGGCGGGGCGGTCCGGCTGCACTAGGATAGTGCCAGGGGTGATGGCGATGTCGAACGGGTTGGCGATCCTGATCTTGATGCTTTCGGCGCTGGCGGCCATGCTCGCCGGCATGTCGGTGTTCAGCAACAGCCGGCCGCCGGATGGGCGGATCAACCTGATCATGGATGAGCTGGACGAACTCAAGAGCCTGATGAACCAGATCCAGAAGTCCATCCTCCAGCTGGAGCGCAAGGCGGAGAAGGACCAGAAGGAGACCAAGTCCGAGATCAAGGAGGTCCTGGAGAAGGTCGCCGACAAGATCGACAAGCGGATCCAGGAGCTGGCGGGCTAGACTCCATGTCCGGGCTCCGCCCGGTCATGGCAGGAGCCTGTCCAAGGCTCCCAGGTACCGGGCGGCTCAGCCGGCTTCGGACTGCAGCGGCGGGGTCCAGCCGCGCTCGTTGAGCAGGCGCACGCCCATGATCCGGCTCAGGCGGAAGCTCATCTCCTCCTGGTGCAGGTGGCAGAAGCCCCGGAGGTGCTCGCCGTCCAGCCCCTGCGGGGTGACCTTGCGCTGCTGCGCCCGGTGCGCCGCCAGGGGCAGGTAGGTCAGCTCCACGATGAGGTTGTAGCTGGCGGCGTACTCCAGGATCCGCTGGGTCTCCTCGGCCGCCTGGGCTCCGCCGCCCAGGTGCAGCATCGGCACCCGCCGCCGGATCTCCTGGTAGAGGTTGGGATCCTCGCTCTGGATGCGCTGCAGCGCGGCGTGGATGATCTGCCGAACCGGATCCAGGTGGTGGTTCATGCCCTGCTCGTCGACGAAGGAGAGGCAGGCCAGCGACCAGAGGTAGAGGGCCTCGTCGCCATCGATGCTGACCGGCAGGAACCGGCCCGGCTTGGGCAGGAACCCGGCCTGCTTGAGCAGGGCGAAGGCGTTGCCGGGACCGTTGGCCTCCAGCACCGTGTCCGAGATCGGCTGGAGCTGCAGGGAGGCCAGCTCGGGGCGCAGGGTCAGCTCCTCGGCCAGCCCGGCGGAACGGGCCTTCACCAGCCGGCAGCCCTGGAGCACTTCCACCTCGCCCAGGCGCCGGGCCAGGTCGTCCAGCAGCTGGGCCAGGGGCTGGGGCATCGGCGCGCCCGGGCCGTCGCCCAGCAGGATCCGCATCTCGTCCAGGGTCAGCCCGGCGTCCAGGGCCCGGATGAGGGTGTCGGAACCGACCCGCAGGCTGACCATGGCGTCGAGGGTCTCCACTTCCGCCATCTGCGCCAGCCGGAGCAGGCGGTGCGGGTTCTGCACCACCGGCGTGAGCAGCTCCAGGGTCGGCTGGACCACCAGCGGCTGGTCCGCCAGCAGGAGCGCCCAGTGCGGCTCGGTGCCCCGGTGGTCGCGCAGCAGGTACTCGTGGGTGAGGGCCTCGCCGTGGGGCGAGAGCTTCAGGTGGGCGCCGTCGGCATCGAGGCTGACCAGGC
>Ga0316217_10007412_pt1 | contig 10484 bp, 8 predicted proteins | sample 1anoAmetaG_FD_203633 | JGI IMG/M metagenome (GOLD analysis project Ga0316217, IMG submission 203633) | Freshwater microbial communities from Trout Bog Lake, Wisconsin, USA - 1anoA | ecosystem: Environmental > Aquatic > Freshwater > Lake > Hypolimnion/Profundal zone | place: USA: Wisconsin... | reverse complement strand
CAACAAGTGTTCATTTCGTATGTCGTGGTAAGAATATGCCAGGTAATTGCACTTTTTTCAAGCGCATATATACTTTGGAGATTTGCAAAAGGTGAGCGCAGCATGCAACAGTGGCTGAGGGTGTATGTGCGGGCGCTGTTACTTTTTCTGCTGTACTATCTCCACATTTTTAACCCCTGGTACCTGATGATGTTTTTGCCCTTTATGTGGGGCGATGAAGAACCGGCTTTTATGCATTGGTTGTTTGTGTTAACCTGTTTTATAAGTGTACAGGATATGGTTTGCATTATCAGCCGCGATTCGGTAGCGTATGTGGTCGAACTGGTGCTTACCTTTTTAAGCGTGGCGCTGTTCATGTATAAGCCGCGCCGCATGTTTTTTGCATCACTGGAAAAGCAGGCCGGTTAATTTTTTTCAATTTTTTTGGAGGTACGATAGGCCGTGCCTTTAAACCAGGCTACCAGTTCGCCTTGCTGGTTGGTGGTGCGCACATCGTATATCCCCGTTTTGTTACCCAGGTGAAGCTCCACGGCTTCCACGGTTAAAACTTCACCAGGTACGGCTGCACGCGTAAATGAAATGGAAACATCCAAAGCCACCGTCAGTACGCCATGCGAGTTACATGCAAATGCAAAAGCAGAGTCGGCGGCTGAAAATAAAACGCCCCCGTGTATGCTGTGAAATCCATTCATCATTTCTTCTTTAACGGTATAATGAAGTTTGCAATAACCTTTATCTACGGTATCTATCTGCATGCCCAGCCATTCGGTAAATTTATCGTGCTGCAGCATTTTTTTCAAAACTTGCGCGGGTGTTATTTCCTCCATCTTAAAAGTTTGAAATTATGAATTTGAAACTTCGGCCTTCCTCCATGTAAGCGAATCCCAGATTAAAGCCACTGCCCAGAACCCGGTTAACTGCACTAATATATTAGTAATAAATAAATGCCGTTCAACCTCCAGTGCATCGGCGTTATAACTCAAAATGGCATTCAAAAAAGTGAAACCGGCCAGCATAACGGGGGCAAATAATACCGGATTTTTTCTTTTCGTGTAAATCATCGCCAGCATGATGCATAAAACAACCACAATTTCTATATTAAACAAAGGGAACAGGTGCTGAATAATTGTAGTGTAACCCCGCGGTTCGTCAATATAAAACAGGTCGTGACTCATAATTCTCGATAACTGAAAAGGAGTCTCATGCGTCAGAAAAACAAAATCAGGGTGTGTTATCAAAAAACGCGTATAGGTGGGTTGCCCTTTTTCTAAAACCCAGTTTAAAAAAGGCTGGTAAGCTGTGTCGGTATAAAGCGCCCACAATTTGTGCTGCCCTGCTTCAGGCACCACATCGAGTTTGGCAAAATTTTGGTGCAATTTTTCAGCGCAAGGCATGCCATGGTCAACAAACCATTGCGTGTAAGAGGCATTGGGTAAAATGCGAACTACAATGGAATTAATAACCGGTAGTTGAGAACGTTGGCCAACCCGCGCCCCGGCTTGCTGGATAAAGAAAATTACAATACTCAAAATCAGCAGCGACAAATATCTTTTGATGCCCTGTTTTTTAATCACTAAACACAACAGGCAAAAGCCCCCATAAAATGAAATAAGTACATAAGGCCATGAATCGCGGGTGAAGGAAAACAGAATAGTGACAGCGACATGCAACAGCCACCATGGGTTGGTTTCCTTTTTATACAAGAATAAAAAGGAAGCCAGCCAGCAAAACAACAACGAAGTTGAAAGTGATTCGGATAAAACCAGGGTGGTCCACCCCATAACATTCCACCAGGATATCAAGAGGTAAACGCACACAGCCAGCAACAGTTTGGTACTCCTTTTTTCGATTAACAACATAAAAGCTGCCACCATAAAAAAGGCACTGAATACCAGTACCAGCTTTTGCATTTGCACAATAATATCCGTGTTACTGCCGCATAATTTATAAAACAGCGGAACCGTAAAGGGGCGCGGGTCAAAATCTTCGGCTTTGTGGGGGAAATAAAACTCTTTACTGAGCAGAGAGATTTTTGATTGGTGAAGGTAATCGAAGGGGTCAGTCAGGTTTTTCCAGTCATCCTTGCTAAAAGAAATATTAAGGCTTAGCAGCAGAATAATGGCGAAAAGAGAGGCATTAAACCACTGGGGAATGAACTTTACCCTTAAAATTGCTGATATAGACACGCATAAACATAAAGAATTTTCGGGTCTGAAGTTTTAGCTTTCACGTTTTCAATGGGCTTGAGGAAAAAGTCCCAAATTGGAAAATTTGAGATTTGAGAATTTATACCATAACATTGCTTTAAATACTTACCCGCAGCCTTTATGAGAACACATACCAAAGAAACGCAGGACATACTTACACCTGCACTGGCGCTGGAGATATTAAGAGAAGGAAACGCCCGTTTTGTAAACAATATTAAAACACACCGCAACCTGCTGCAACAGGTAAACGAAACTTCAACCGGGCAGTTTCCTTTTGCGGCCATTTTAAGTTGTATTGACTCGCGAACCTCGGCCGAATTGATTTTCGACCAGGGGTTGGGTGATATCTTCAGCATCCGCATTGCCGGCAATATTTTGAATGAAGATATTTTGGGGAGCATGGAATTTGCCTGCAAAATAGCCGGCTCAAAACTGATAGTGGTTTTGGGGCACACAAAATGCGGCGCCATTGAAGGCGCATGCAATAATATTGAGATGGGCAACATTACGGCATTGTTAAGTAAAGTAAGGCCTGCCATTGAAAAAGAAAAGGAAACCGTTGTTAACCGAAATGGTTACAATAAACTTTTTGTTCACAACGTAACGGTTAACAATATCTTTGTTACAGCGCAGAAAATAAAAGAGCAAAGCAGCATTTTGAAGGAGATGGAGGCTAGCGGGCAGATTAAAATTATAGGGGGCCTGTATGATTTGGATACCGGGCACGTAACATTTTACGAATCCATTTAGTTGGTCCTTATTTGCACAAAGCCCAGACTTCCATGGGGAAACTGCCAATATCATTTCCCTGTTCCTTAATCATTTTTATATCAGGCACCATTTTAAAATGTACCAGTTGATTTAACCTGTTCGGCACAATAGGCTGTTTATCGCCTCTCTTAATAAGCACGTGTTCAGTGTTATGGCCTTCATGTATAAAAGCACTGCTAAGCTTTACCAGCAACCAGTCGTCTTCTGCTGAAAGCGTAACGTATTTCAGGGCTTTTCCCTTAATGGGAAATACTTTAAGAAGGGGATTGTCATGACGGTAAGGCAGAAATGTTAACGTGGAGCGGCTTAAATCCGGATTCGGTTTTGCGCGGTTCAACAATATAAGTAATAACGACAGCAGGCTTAACCCGGCCTGCGATTTACCGGGGTTAATTCCTTCAGGATAAAACATTACAGGCCGCGAACAAAGTACAGTTGCAAACCAGTTATTTTGCTTCATGGGGAGCTAAAATTGCATGACTATTTATGGGTATAAATATAATTGCTATATTTTATTACATCAAAAAAATTGAATAAAAAAAATAAACATGTTGATAAAATACCCAAATTAGGGTATTGGCCGGGTTCCGGTTATCATACCCGATCGGTAACTTCGTGGTGGGTGGGGGGAGTTTTTGCTATATACGCCAAACGCCGGCAATTTAAATAAAAATCTATAAGTTACAAAAAGAAAATATAACAGAACGGTTTCTATATTGATTTCATAAAATCCGCAATATCGTTATACGACTTTATCCCCTCTGCCGAAACACCGGGTATATTGAAAAAGCCGTGCACCAGGTCGGGGTATTCCTTATAACGGGCTTTATTTCCCGCTTCTTTCAGTTGACTAAAATATTTAAAGCCGTCATCTAATAACGGGTCATATTGGGCGGTAAGGACAAAAGCCGGCGCAAGTCCCTCAAAACTGCTTTCATAAAAGGGCGAAACCGCCGGGTTGCACTGGTCTTCCTTACGCGGTGTATATTGCTGCTGAAACCAGAACATAGTTTCTTTGGTAAGTAGATACCCTTCACCATTTCTGTCAATAGAAGGGTTATTGAGCTTACCATCAACCCAGGGGTAAATTAAAATCTGTCCATTCAGCGGTATTCCTTCCTTTTTGCACCGGTGCGCCATGCAGGCAGCTAAATTACCACCTGCGCTATCGCCGGCCACAAATAAGTTGGCGGCGTTGCCTCCATATTCAGCTATATTTTTTCTTACCCATTGTATTGCAGTAAAGGCATCTTCATGGGCCGCCGGAAAAGTATGCTCCGGCGCCAGGCGGTAATCAACTGAAACAACAATGCAGTTGTTCATAGCCGCGAGTCGCTTGCAAACATTATTATGCGAATCGAGCCCGTATAAAACAAAACCTCCGCCATGGTAATATATCAGCACCCGCTGTCCCCGTTCCGAACTATTCTGATAAATGCGCACAGGCACCCCGTCAGCACTCACATCCGTAGTTTTCTTTACCGGAACATCTGTATCGAAGAGCCTGGTTCCCAAACGAGATGCCGCTTCTGACTGCTTCCGCATCTTTTTAATATCCGGTGATTGAACGTTCAGAGGCGGGCGAAGTTTAGTAAAAAGCAAAACGAGCTTAAGTTTCCATGTCATCATAATTTGAAGATAGAAAAAGTAATTAATTGATGAACCGCGATTGTTTTTTTGGCTGACACAAATTGACGTGGACAAGCCCGCCATGGTACAGATACCCCCGATGTTATTGATACCGCGAAAAAGAGATAAGAATTTTGCATTAAGCCTGTTTTTTTGAAAAAAATAACCGCCGACCAAACAAATATTTGAAATTTAATTTAATTTGAGTAACTTAGCACCTGAAATGAAGGGAATGAACCATAGAACTAACATATTTTGCGGATGGATGCAATGCGAAAATTTTAACAATCGACATGCCAGCGGGTCGAATTACATGCCTAAGTATGTCGATTGATGTCGAAAATGATGGTTGATGTCGATGCGAAAGGACTTGTTTGATAAGATTTTAAAGTTGGCTGTACCCGTTCTTTGACAGCCTGGTGGAAATAGATTTTCGATTCCTGGTTGAACCTTTGGGAAGTAATAAGCCGGTAAAAAATGGCCGGCAGCTTAAGTTTCGGAGATGGCCCCACTGTTATTATTTACTAAATACAATTTGGTAATACTTCAATAATGAATCATCACTAAATTGCAGCCACACATAATTTTTATGAAAATAGCCATTGCCTCAGATCATGCCGGTTTCGAATATAAAGGAGTACTTGTTAAAGAATTACAAACTGCCGGCTATCACGTGGTCGATTTGGGCACGTATAATACCGACCCCACCGATTACCCGGACCATGCCGCTGACGTTGCCGTAGCTGTTCAAAATAAGCAAGCCGACAGGGGTATTCTTATCTGTGGCAGCGCGGTTGGTGTAAGCATTGCAGCTAATAAATTTAAGGGTATCAGGGCGGGTGTTTGTCACGACAGTTATTCGGCTCACCAGGGGGTTGAGCACGACGATGTTAACATATTATGTATGGGCCAAAGGGTAATAGGTATTAATTTGGCGGTTGAAATCGCCTTTATATTTTTAAAAGCAGTATACAGCGGTTTACCCCGTCACCAAAAACGGTTGGCAAAGATTATTGCAATTGAAGAAAAAAATATGAAATGAGCACACTAATTGATTTATTGAACTTCGGCCAAAGCTATTGGCTCGACAACCTTTCGCGGAAAAAGATTACCAGCGGCGAATTAAAAAACAGAGTTACAGAGCAAGGATTACGGGGAGTTACCTCAAACCCCAGTATTTTCAACAAATCCATTGCCGGTAGCGCCGACTATGATGATATGATAAAAGAACTGGTTAGCGGGGGCAGTACCCCGCACCAGATTTATGATGCCCTTACAATTAAGGATGTGCAGGACGGTTGCGATATTTTACTTCCCGTTTATACTGCAAGTAAAGGTGCAGATGGGTTTGTAAGCCTTGAAGTATCGCCGTACCTGGCCCGCGATACCCAATCTACCATGAAAGAAGCGCGCCGGCTTTACGCAGCAGTAAACCGGCCCAACTGCCTTATCAAAATACCCGGGACTAAAGAGGGGGTTTTGGCTATTGAAGAAATGTTATACGAAGGTATAAGCATCAATGTAACTTTACTTTTTTCGGTAGACAGATATGTTGAAGTTGCGCAGGCATATGTACGTGCCTTGAAGCGAAGAGTTGCTGAAAACAAACCGGTTGATAAGGTAATTTCGGTAGCCAGTTTCTTTTTAAGCCGCATTGATGTTTTAACCGACCAGCTTTTGTCGCATCGCATTATGGCAGCGGGTAATGCTGCACATCCTGAGGCGCTAAGGGGTAAAACGGGTATTGCCAGTGCACGTTTGGCCTACCAGCAGTTTAAGCAAATTTTTAGCGGTGCAGACTGGCAGCAACTGGCAGCAAAAGGCGCTCATGTGCAACGTCCTTTATGGGCCAGCACCAGTACCAAGGACCCCTTGCTGAGCGACGTGCGATACGTTGAAACGCTTATTGGCATTGATACGGTAAACACTTTACCCGACGAAACCATTGCGGCATTTGCCGACCACGGTATTTTGAAAAAGGATACAATTGAAGATAACCTGGATGAGGCAAAAACTTTATTTGCGGAACTTAAAAGACATGACATTGATATTGCACAAATAACACAGCAACTTGAGAATGATGGTATCCAGAAGTTTATTGAACCATACAACAAACTGATGACCAGCATTGCGGACAAGCGGGCAAAGTTTTTAGGAGATAATGCACCGGTGCAAAAAATCAATTTCGGAAATTTGAAGGACGAGGTAACAGCCTCCTTTGGTTCGTTGGATGAGCTACAGGCAGGTAAGCGTTTGTTCGGACGGGATGCTTATTTCTGGAAACCGGAACCGGAGCATATTAAATCAATTAATAACCGTTTGGGTTGGTTGATTTTACCAGATAACATTGAACAAAAAGTAAGGGAACTAAATGACTTTACCAAAGAGGTGCAGGGTGAAGGATACCAATATGCGGTACTACTGGGCATGGGCGGCAGTAGTTTGTGCTCGGAAGTGGCCCGCGATACTTTTGGCAAGGCAACGGGATTTTTAGAATTATTGGTTTTAGACGACACCGACCCTGATGCTATTAAACATTTGGAGGGGCAGATAGATATTCAGAAAGCACTGTTCATAGCGGCCAGCAAATCGGGCAACACGGCCGAAACGCTGAGTTTCTTTAAATATTTTTATAACCTGCTTGAAGCCAAAACACCGGGTAAAGCGGGCAAAAGTTTTGTGGCTATTACCGATGCCGGAACACCGCTTGTTAAAATAGGAGAGGAGTATAAATTCAGGAAAGTATTTATTAACCCCGGCGATATTGGCGGGCGTTATTCCGTATTATCTGATTTTGGTTTAGTGCCCATGGCTTTAATGGGTGTTGATGTGAAGGCGCTACTTTCTTCGGCTAAGCAAATGGAAAGCAGCGCCGACCCTGAGGTGCCGGTAGCTTCAAATCCGGCGCTTGCACTGGGTGCTACTTTAGGCATAGCACAGCGACGCGGACGCGATAAAGTTACTTTCCTTTTATCGCCATCTATCAAATCTTTCGGTTTGTGGGTGGAACAGTTGATTGCTGAAAGTACGGGTAAAGAAGGCCGTGGTATTGTACCCGTTCAGGGCGAGCAACCGGGTGCGCCCGATGTTTACAGTAACGACCGTGTTTTTGTTTACATGTATCTTCCGGCTGATAATAACGAAACTGCCGATAAGCAGGTTGCGGCACTGGAGACTGCGGGGCATCCGGTAGTCCGTATTAGTTTGCCCGATAAAAATGCATTAGGTGGCGAGTATTATCGTTGGGAAATTGCCACTGCTATTGCCGGCGCAGTCATCAACGTGAATCCTTTCGACGAGCCCAATGTGGCTGAAGGAAAGAAAAACACGAATGATATTTTGGCTGATTGGGTAAAGGATGGGGCTTTCAAAAAAGCCGAACCTTCATTTACTGCAGGCGGTGTTTCGGTGTATGCGGGAGATGTAGTAAAATCGGCGCTGCAAAAAAGTGGCTCATTGAACGAGTTACTTACGTTATTCTCGTCACTTGCCCATCCACACGATTATATCGCTATTTTGCCATATCTTTTGCTCAACGATAAGCGCATGAAGGATTTGCAATCGTTGCGAATTGGTTTGCGCAATAAACTAAAGGTAGCAACCACCTTGCTCAATGGTCCGCGTTATCTGCATTCAACAGGTCAATTGCACAAGGGTGGTCCCGGTTCGGGGTTATATATTATCCTGGTTGGTGGAGAAAAAGAAAAATTACCTATTCCCGGTGAACCGTTTGACTTTGCGACTTTGCACCAGGCCCAGGCCCTGGGCGACTTTCGTTCACTTAACAATAAACAACGACGCGTAATTTTTGTTGACTTAGGTAAAGATATTGATAAAGGATTAGACGGCTTGCGGGTTTGAGTTTTTTGGATAGGATTAAACTGTAAGCCGGATAGAAACCTTTAATTGAAAACTGATACATGGCAGTAAGAACCTTATTTCTGGATATTGGCGGGGTATTATTGACCGATGGATGGAACCGCGTTGCCCGCGACCGTGCGTTTGATAAATTTGGTTTGCAGAATGATGCTGCGCAGATTAATGAGCGACACGATATGAATTTTGATACCTATGAAATGGGGAAGCTGAGTTTTGATGAGTATCTGGACAATTCTGTTTTCTACAAAGACCGCAATTTTGGAAAAGAAGAATTTGCGGCTTTTCTGTTTGCCCAATCAATGGAATTACCGGGTGCCATTCATTACTTTACTGAGCTTAAAAGGAAATACGGTTTGAAAGTAATTGCGGTAAGCAATGAAGCACGCGAGTTGAACGAATACCGCATTAAAACTTTTCGTTTACACAATCTGTTTGATTCTTTTGTTTCGAGCTGCTACGTTGGTATGCGCAAACCCGATCCTCAGATGTATAAACTGGCCAGCGATATTTCTTTCACTCCATTTTCGGAAGCCGTTTATATTGATGATAGAATTATTTATATTGAATACGCACGTTCATTTGGCTTACCATCGTTGCATTATACGGGAGTTGAATCGGCGAAGGAATATTTTGAAGAATTAGGATTAAAATAAACTGTTGAATAATGGCAGAAGAAAAATACGACTTTGGGATGATTGGTTTGGGCACTATGGGGAGGAACCTTGTTTTCAATATGGCCGACCACGGTTTCAGTGTTTCCGGTTTCGACCAGGATTCGAAACAGGTAGACAACCTGGAAAAGGAGAAAGGCGGCCGCAAAGTACACGGAACCCGCAGCCCGCAGGAGTTTGTGGGTTCGCTTAAGCAACCGCGTGTAATTATGTTGCTGGTACCTGCAGGTAAAATTGTTGATGCCGTGGTGAACGAGTTAAAGCCATTACTCTCTAATGAAGACCTGATTATGGATTGCGGTAACTCGCATTATACGGATACGGATGTTCGCACTGCGGCACTGGCCAAAGAAAACATGCATTTTATGGGTGTGGGCGTTTCGGGCGGTGAACAAGGAGCCCGGTTTGGGCCAAGTATTATGCCTGGTGGCAATAAGTCGGCTTACGACCGGGTGGCACCTATGCTTCAGGCGGTATCGGCCAAAGTAAATAATGAGCCCTGCGTTACCTATTTGGGTAGCGGTTCCTCGGGTCACTATGTTAAGATGGTGCACAACGGCATTGAGTACGGTTTAATGCAATTAATTTCGGAAACTTACCAATTGTTGAAAGAACTTGGGGGCTTGACAAACGATGAACTTCATAACGTTTATAAAAGCTGGAACGAAGGCCGGCTGCAATCATTTTTAGTTAGCATAACCGCCGATATTTTTAAGCAAAACGACGAGCTTACCGGTAACCGGTTAATTGATATGGTACTGGATAGTGCCGGCCAGAAAGGTACCGGTGCCTGGACCTCGGAAGATGCCATGGCTTTACAGATTCCCATTCCTACCATCGATGCTGCCGTAACGGCCCGCAATTTGTCAGGGCTGAAAGATGTTCGTGTTTTGGCTGAACAAAAGTTAAAAGGACCAGGTAAAGCGGCGATTGGAAAGACTGAATTAATCGGTTTGCTCGAGCAAGCCCTTTATTTTGCAACCATTACCACCTATGCTCAGGGCATGGCTTTGTTACAACGCGCTTCCAAAGAATATAATTATGGTTTAAACTTATCTGAAGTTTCAAAAATCTGGAGAGGCGGTTGCATTATCCGCGCCACCCTGCTGGAACAAATTAGTGCGGCTTATTCAAATCAGGCTGATATCGCTAATTTGATGCTTAGCGATGAAGTGGCAAATGAATTGGCCGGCTCGCAAAACGGAATCAGAAAAACTGTTGCCTTGGCTGCTGAAAGTGGTGTTCCGGTGCCTGGCATTATGGCCTCATTGGGATACTATGATACCTATAGACATGGCTGGCTGCCGGCTAATTTGCTGCAAGCGCA
>Ga0316217_10007411_pt1 | contig 10484 bp, 12 predicted proteins | sample 1anoAmetaG_FD_203633 | JGI IMG/M metagenome (GOLD analysis project Ga0316217, IMG submission 203633) | Freshwater microbial communities from Trout Bog Lake, Wisconsin, USA - 1anoA | ecosystem: Environmental > Aquatic > Freshwater > Lake > Hypolimnion/Profundal zone | place: USA: Wisconsin... | reverse complement strand
GGCTCTGGTGGAGACCAACCCGCCAAGGAATACCCGGCTGCGACTCATCCGAACGGTGAGAGGCCGGGGGTAAAACAGGGAATCGTTTCGTCCCCGGCGCTAATATCCTCACCGGACGATAGATCGCCCATGCCTGAAAAACTCAAAAATGCCGGTCGCGGCTCGATTTTTCCCTTGACAAGAACAGACAGTCGCTCAGCGGCTAAAGCCGGCTCACTTTGGGCGTGGAAATCGGCACGGCTGAAGCCGTGCCCTTTCAAAACAACTGCCCTTTGTAATTCACCCTTGCAAAACAACTGCCCTTCGTAATTCAGGATCTTCATTCAATCGCCCTGCTTCGAAGGGCGATTAAGCTGAGTGTTTTGAGAGGTCCGACGCTTACTCTCCGATTGCCCGCAGCCGCGCCGGCAGATGATCCGCAGCCAGCTCATGTCCGCAGCGCGTACAAAACTGATCCGTCACTCGAACGGTGCGGAAGCAGTGCCCGCAGTTGGCGGCAAGCCGGTAGTTGCATTGCGGGCAGAAGTGAAAGTCGCCCTGCACGTGCGTTGAGCACGAAGGGCAACGCGACACCTCCGGCTGGCGCAGCAGGAAGTAGAGAACGGCGCCAATACCGCCCGGCATCACGAAGCAGAGCGCGATCCAGAAGCGCGCGCTCATGGCGCGGCGCGGCGCGTCTTTGCTGATGTAGCCCACCATCAGGAAGTAGAGCGAAGCCAGCAGGCCCCAGGAGAGATTGAAGTAGATGCGGAAGCCCAGCGGCGGCGTGTGGTGCCCGTTGGGCATCACCAGCCACACGTAGTACTCCACCAGCACGAAGGCCGCGACGGCCACAACAATGGACCACACAGGAATCATCCGTGCGTCTTCATTGACGGTAATGGTTTCAGGGTTCGGCATAATCACCCTACCCGGAGGGCCTTTCAGAGAAATCGGGGCGTTCGACCCCTATATAAATGGACGGGGAAAGCAGTTCTTAAGTTGCGTGGCCCCATGGGCGATCCTTCAGCCGCCCTTAGCTCAGGATTTGCGGCGCAACCAGCCGGCCAGCACCGCCGAGGCCAGAACTGCCGCACAGAAGAAGAAAATCCAAATACCCAACTGGCCAACCAAGCCCGTCAGATGCTGCTCTTCAATTAAGGTGTCGGCAATCCACCAGGCCAGCGGCCCAAGAATGAACAAAACAACCAGCGTGGCCGCCAGCGCCACGGCGCGGTTCCGCTGCCTCCCGGCCTTCTGCTCCTGCATCACGCCGAGCGAGGCAGTAACCACACGGCGGGTCCGATAGCCGACTGAGCGCTCCCGATCCGCCTGGTTCCCGGCAAGGGCCGAAACCAGCTCGCGGTCGGAATTGGGGCTATCGACAGGCATCATATTTCCCTCAACACCGCAGCTTCCATGGTTGGCGTGGTTGCGGCAGAGCGGCGGTGCAACCGGGTGCGCGCGAGTTTAGGCTTGAGGAGTGCCATTCCGCGGTAAAGTCTTGATTTCACAGTAGAAAGATGCGAATGTGTAACCTTGGCGATCTCTTCCAGCGACAGCTCCTCGTGGAAGCGCAGCACCAGGACTTCTCGGTACATCGTTTCCATCTGGAGCAGCGCACCGGCAATCCGCTCCCTGTCTTCGAGATTGGCAAAGCTGTCAAAGGGGGTAGGCTCGCCATCGGCAACTTCAACGCTCATGGGCCGGTCATCGTCGCCACCGCTGCTCTCGAACAATTCGTCGAGGCTGGACATGGTCTTCTTGCGGCGCTGGTCAATCACCATATTGCGGGCGATGGTAAAAAGCCAGGTGTCGAAACGCGCCTTTCCGTTGAACTGCGCGCCACGAACAAGAACCCGCATCCAGACCTCCTGGAAGAGGTCTTCGGCCATCTCGCGGTTGCTGGTCAGATAGAGCAAATAACGCATCAGCCGGTGCTGGTAGCGAACAATCAACTCATTCAAAAGCCCGGCATCCTGGCGCTTCAACCCCTCTGAAATAGCAAGGGTCTCCTGCCGCACCTGCTCATCGGCAATGGAGCCGGGACTGTGAGCGAATAAAGGACGAATGGAAGCCGAAATGCTCATATTGTTCATTTAGACGGCAAAACTGCCGTCAAGTTGAAGGGAACCCGCGAGATGCTGAACTCATTATATTCAGAGAACCGGAAATCATTCAATCGAGTGGCGTTGCCGGTTTCCTGGCGATGCGCAGAGCCTCTTCGATCACTTTGGCTACCCGCCTCTCTTTTGCTTCAACGGATTGATAGTAAAAGATGCTCAGCAGGCTGCGCCGCCTCTGCACGGCTGTCATCGCATCCCATCCCTTGCGGGCCATAGGCTGGCGGTGGAAGGCTGCGATGAGAATCGGCGGCGGCTCAATTTCACCTTCCAGGGTCAGCAGCAGCCGCTCGGCCATCTGTTCGGCGCGCTTCACCCGGCCTGCGGCGGTTTCCGGCTCGGTGACCCAATCGCCGATCTCCTTGCGCCAGGAGTAGCTCAGCGCGGCAAACCATTTTGGCAGCCGCCGGTCGCCCTTCAGCGCCTTTGACAGCTCCGGCGGAATCACAGCCGCTCTTTCCTCCAGGTCCGGTTCAATCGAAATGCGCACGCGCGAACCGGCAGCTACACCCGCCGCCTTTTGCATCTTCTTGTTAACCAGCAGAAAATGACCCTTTCCGCCGGAGAAAACAAACAAAGAAGTCCGAAAGGCGACACCCTCAATCTCACCGCGGACTCGCAAACGCTTGCGTACCGGCCATGCCTTGGCCACGTCAAACGGTATCCGCGCAATGACCCAATGAAGTTCTGACTGGAGATCTTCAAGTACGGCAGTGAAAGATTTAGTAATGGGCAGGCTCCTCGGTATCTCCGAATCTGGCCAAGACGCTTTCGAAATGAGATGCGGCAACTGGCCGGACAGAACTGAAAAGAGAATACTGGATTTAGATAACAAAGATCACCATATGTGGTGCCAATAGTGATACCATTTCTGTAATGGCGCCTGCGAAGAAGACTCTCGAAGCAATGCGGCGAACGCCCAAAAATGTTCGCTTCGCCGACTTGTTCAATGTGTGCGTAGAGCACTTCGGCGAACCTCGGCAACGCGGGACAAGTCATGCGGTATTTAAGACTCCCTGGCCCGGAGACCCGCGCGTGAATATCCAGAATGAAAAGGGCAAGGCTAAGGCTTATCAGGTTAGACAGGTTCTTATGGCGATCGACAAACTCAAGGAACCAGGAGGGATTGAGGATGAAGACCACATTTAGAGTTAGAAAAGAAACCAGGCGCGACCAGTATACCTATAGAGTGACCTGGTCTGTCGAGGATGGAGAACATGTCGGTCTCTGTGCCGAGTTCCCCTCCTTATCCTGGCTCGCATCCACTCCCGAAACTGCTCTTACCGGCATCCGCAAGGTAGTTCAAGCTGCCGTGAAGGACATGGAAAATGCTGGTGAATCGGCTCCTGTTCCGTTAGCCATAAAGCGCTATAGCGGCGCATTCCGGGTACGCATCCCTCCCGAGGTGCATCGCTCCCTGGCCTTGCAGGCCGCTGAACAAGGTGTAAGCATGAATCGCCTGGCCAGCGCAAAGCTCTCCGCGTAAGCGAGCTGAACCAAGCAAAGAACTGGATAAGCCTTGCCACTCCTCTTTGCATTGATCTTCTACACTATCCAATATGGAAGTTCTGTACGGTTTGCATCCGGTTGAGGAGGCTCTCAAAGCCGGACGGCGTCGCTTTGACCACGTTGTGGTGGCCCGCGAGCGCCACGATGAGCGACTGGAACGGCTGGTCGATCTTTTCCGAGTGGCCGGCGTGCGTGTGCTCCAGGAGACGCGGGAGCAGTTGACCCAACTCGTTCAGACGGCTGCTCACCAGGGTGTTGTGGCGGTGGTTCTCACGCAGGAGTTTCTTGCAATTGAGGATCTCTACGAGCCGGTAAAGCCCGGGGTTGCGCGGCTGATGCTGGCGCTTGACGGAGTGGAAGATCCGCAGAACCTGGGAGCGCTGCTGCGCGTGGCCGACGGGGCTGGAGTGGATGGAGTTGTTCTTACCGAGAGGCGATCGGCGCCGTTGAGCCCAGTGGCTATCAAGGCCAGCGCCGGGGCAGCCGAGCATCTGCGCATCGCGCGGGTGGTCAATCTGGTGCGCGCGCTGGAAGACCTGAAGCGCAGGAATCTTTGGGTGATTGGACTCGACGAGCGCGGAACCTCCGACTACGACCAGTTTGATCTGACCGGCGATTGCGTTCTGGTGCTCGGACGCGAAGGCGCTGGACTCCACGATTTGGTGCGCCGAACCTGCGACCATCTGCTGCGCATTCCCATGAGCGGCGGCGTCAGCTCGCTCAATGTCTCCGCCGCTGGAGCGGTTGTGCTCTTTGAGGCATTCCGCCAGCGCCGCCTGGCTGTCCGGAATTCGGCCGGCCCCAGCGCCGGCCCGGCTGCGTCTAAACCAAGGAAGCAGAAAGGCCTGGGTTCGTGAATTTTTCTTTTCTTCGTCAATCTCTGAGGGTTTCATTTGCCGCACTAATTCTTTTCGGCCTTGCAGCGCAGCTTTGCATCGCGCAAACCGCGCTGTCTGCTCCGCCCGCGCCGCAAAGTCAGCCTCAGAAAAGCCAGGTCATCATCTCCCGCTCCACAGACGACAGCGGACAAACCACAACGCACTCCACGCTCGACCTCACTAAACCTGCGATTCAAACCGCAGAGTCGCCATTGGCTTCAGATGCAGAACGCCAGGCCGTCACCTTCACCGCATTTGACCTGGACGTTCGCCTGCGCACAGATATTCAACGGATCGCCGTTCGAGCCGTCGTCACCTTACGCAATGACGGTAAAATGCCGCTCACTCACATTCCTCTGCAAATCTCTTCGTCGCTCAACTGGGAGCGTATCCGGGTTGTAGCTCCTGAGGGCAGGAGCAAGGACATATCGTTCCAGGTGGCCACACTCAATTCCGACGCTGACCACACCGGCCAATTGCATGAAGCAGTCGTCCCTCTCACCGATCCGCTGTTGCCCGGCCATCTGTTACAACTCGACATGATGTACTCCGGCGAGATCGCGCCCACGGCCAAGCGCCTGCAAGCTATCGGCGCACCCAGCGATCTATCCCTTCGCTCGGACTGGGACCAGATCAGCACTTCTTTTACCGGATTGCGCGGATTCGGAAATGTGGTCTGGTATCCCGTTGCCAGCGTGCCGGTGATGCTGGGCGACGGCGCGCGGCTCTTTGACGAAATCGGCGACCATAAATTGCGGCTCTTTGGCGCGCGCTTCCACCTCCGCCTCACGGTCGAGTTTCCTCACGGTCAGGCGCCGACCGTGGCTTTGGTGAACGGTCAATCTCTGCCGCTGACTATCACCGAGCCCTCAAATTCACTCGACCAGAGCCAGGAGGTTGCATCGATCGCGACCGCCGACTCCGGTGTTTCCAATCTCGGATTTGACGCGCCCAGTCTCTTTGTTGCTATCCGCAACGCTCACCAGGGAACAAATCTCACCGCATGGGCCCTGCCGGAAGACAGTGTCTCCGTGGAGTTTTGGAAATCCACGGCCACCGCAGTTACTCCATTTCTCAAAGGCTGGCTCGGCAAAGAGCCCCGTGCGCAACTCACGCTGCTCGACCTGCCTGACCCCGAGGACGCGCCCTTCGAGACAGGATCTATGCTGGCCGCGCCTCTTTGCGAGCCCGGCGCGAAGGCAAATCCTGACGTACTGAACAACGCCATGGTTCACGCACTGACGCACGCCTGGCTTTACTCGCCCACCCCAGCTCCGGCCTGGCTCAACGAGGGTGTTGCCCACTTTATGAGCACCCTGTGGATGGAAAGACAGCACGGCCGCGATGCTGCTCTGCGCATGTTGGAGGCAGACCGCGTTGCCCTGTCGCTGGCCGAGCCGGAAAGCCCCGGACAGAGTGCCGGCCAGCCGCTGGCCTCCGCCATTGCGCCGGTCTACTACCGCACCAAGGCCGCCTACGTTCTGTGGATGCTGCGCGACCTGGTGGGCGACGCCGGACTCGGTGCGGCGCTGCGCAATTACCACCCGGCTTCTGAGGCTGCGCCCTCCAACAAACCTGCCGTTCGCAGCACTTTCGAGAAGCTCTTGGAAGATTCAGAAGACCATCCGGACCTATCGTGGTTTTTCGCTGACTGGGTGGATGGCGACAAGGGTCTGCCGGACCTGAGCATCACGGGCATATTTCCCGCTTCGGCCTCTGCGGGAAACTGGCTGGTGTCGGTGAATGTAGCGAATGCAGGTTATGCGGCCGCAGATGTTCCGGTGATTGTGCGATCCGCATCAGCTTCTGCCACGCTACGCATTCGCATTCCCGCGCGTGACAAGGCCGTGCAACGCATCCTGGTGCAGGGCAGGCCCACAGTAGTGCAGGTAAACGAAGGCACGGTTCCTGAAATCCAGGCCAGTGTTCACCTCACTGAGCTCGAAGAAGCGCCGGCAACTTCGCAGACTCCGGTGTTGCCTGACAAGCCAAAACAGTAAGCGGACTCTGCGCTAAGGAATATCCCCGGCCGGAATAACGTCCCGTTGCCGAAAGGCATTTGAGCAGGCCGGATCAGCACATTCGTGCTGCACAGAGCTTGTCTGGTCAAAATCGTATTCAAATTCGATGTAATGTCCCGCATCGACAATGAGGGCGCAGTTGTCTTTTGTCGGCGGGTCAGAGCCGTAATTGCCTTCACAGTGAAGGAAAATCCGGCGGCAGCACCGCCGGACTATATCCCGGAGCTTCCGCTGCTATTGCTGAATGCGCGGATGGCTGCAATCCACGCGTGTTCCCGTCAGCGCGCCTAACTGGCCATAGGCGCTTTGCGCCATCAAGGGCAACCCGGAAACTAAAAAGACAGCGCGATTCCGATAACACGTTTCATGCGATCCATCCTTTACTCACCAGGTATTTCTGAAATTGGGGCTGTGATTGCCGTGCTAAATTACTTGCGAATCAATCTCAGATTCTCCGCATTTGTCTTCAGCGTCAGGTCAGTATACGCATTGCCGCATACGGCAGGCTGTTCCTTTGCGTCATTTTCCGGGCTTTGATTCAGGCTGACCACGAAAGATTGAAAATCTAAAAGATTTCTGTTTTGCGTGATTTTCTGATACTGATTTGCTTCGAACACTTCCAATTGACAGAGGTTGCTGCTAAGATGCTTGCAGTCAAGTTCCTCCCCTCGCAATGCGAAATTCCTCGCGCGGCTGCAATGCGGTCTCTAATTGAGTATTGAGAAAGCCGGACTTCCCCTTCTGGTGTGGATTTGAAATCTTGTAGACAATTATCAAGGGAAATATGACTCCTCGCCGCGCCGGCAGCTTATTATCTCTAGCCAAAAAAATTAACCGCGCCTTTCCACGGCGCCTGCGAAATGTTGTCAGCTCAGGTGCATATCTTCTCTATGACGCGCTGAACTCCCTGCGTCCGCAGGTTTGGTTTGTCACCGGAGAATTGCAGGAAAGTCAGCTTCCGCTCGCGATCTGCCTGTTTGTTCGGACGGTTCGATTCAGGAGTTATATCAGTAATATGATTTTTGGCTCAACCGCTTGTTTCCGTTATTTGGGTCGCACATGGATTTGGAATACGAATAAGTTACCAAGAGAGGCGGAAGGCTCCTCGGTTGTCATCAGCGAGCTTGATCCGAGATATGCAGGATTGCTCTGTTCAAAGCGCGGAGTTTTAATTCCTTCCTGGGTTATTGGAGAAGCCACACTTCCACGCGTGCACAAGGTGTTGAAACGCAAGAGCGCCGAGAACACGCGCAGGAAGATCCGGCAAAACTCCCTGGATTATGAAATTACGCACGATCAGCGGCACTTCGACGATTTTTACCACAACATGTATGTGCCCTACATCAGAGAGCGCTACGGCAGCGGCGCATACATTAGCCCCCAGGCGCAGGTGCAGGCGCAGTTCGACAAGGGCGAACTATTGCTGGTAAAAAAGGGTGACGTATCTATTTCCGGACAGTTGATTTCTTACGATGGCCAGTGCGCCGGTTTTGAGAAGCTGGGGGTTCGCGACGGAAATTGGGAGCACGTGCGCGATGGGGCGCTAGTCGCCTCTTATGAGTTCACATTGCGGCATGTGGAGCAAAAGGGCTGTCGAAGAGTGAAGTTCTACCGATCAAGAGCGTTTCTCATGGATGGAGTGCTGCAGCTCAAGAGAAAAATGTCGCAAAGAATTGTAGCCGCGGATCGGCAAAAGTATCTATTGCGGGTTTTGATAGATTCGCAGGCGGTCCGCGCACTGCTTGTGAATCTGCCATTTATTCACGAGTGCGGAGGCGGGCTTCATGGCGCGGTTTTTATCGGTGGCGAGACGATGCTTACAATCGCATTGCTGCGAACCATCCAAAAGCAATACTTCCATCCGGGCATGGCGGATGTGGTAGTTTTTCAGTTTTCCTCGCAATCAGCAAAAGCAAAAGACGGAAGCGTTCTGAATCAGTCCCCTGAAGTTCCCGCCTGCCATGCTGGCGATAGTACCGATCCGTTGCGCTACAGGCAGTTGTCGCGCGCGGAATGGACGAAATTGGCGCAGGGTTTAGAACGCGCCGGGATTGAAAGAGCGATTGCAATCTATTCCAAGCGCGAAATATAGTCTATGCAGTTCGGGGTTGCATATTTCGTTGTGGAATTCGTTGGTTTGGCGGCTTTCAAGAATGGAATCCGTGACTCATCCCGGTATCAACGGACCTTACTCTTTTGCAAGGAGGGTCTTCCACTCCCTTCCTTATCCCCTGCGGAACAAAGTCAGCCCGATTGTATATTTCTTTTATAAAATACTGGGCACAATAAGACCGGAGATATGGAATATCACTGGAATCCGGAAGGGTAGCCAGTCACCGATCTCAGTCTGCTTGTACAACACCACGCCCCAGTCCCGGGACTATCTTTGCAAATTGATTTTTTGCTCTTCCGTTCGCGCCCACCGCCTGGGCAGAACCTGGCTTTGGAATACGCATAAAGTCCCCGATGCGGCAGGCAACTCTGCTTTAATCTTCTGCGAAGTTGACGCATCGTATCTGAGATTCCTGCCAGCCGGGCGTGGAATTGTGATTCCCACCTGGATCTATGGAGAAGTTGAGCTTCCGCGCGGACCGTCCGCCAGGAAATGCAACGGCGTCCAGAACGCGTTGAGAAAAATCAGGCAACATTCGTTGGATTATGAAATATCCCGCGATCGACGGCGCTTGGATGATTTCTACAACAACATGTACCTGCCGCACTTGAAACTGCGCTACGGTGACAGTGCGTACATCGCTTCCAAAGAAACTGTAGAAGCTGGATTCGACAAAGGCGAGTTGCTTTTTGTTAAGAAAAATGGCGAGTGCATTACCGGTCAGTTAATCACATATAAAGGTTCGTGCGCCTGTCTGGCCTGGCTAGGTGTTCGTGACGGAAATTGGGACCATGCACGCGCCGGAGCGGAGGCTGCTTCCTGGGAGTATTTCTTTCGTCGCGCCGAGGATAGAGGCTGCCTGAAAGCGAGCCTGACCAGGGCAAGACCGTTTCTCAATGATGGCCTGCTCCGGTTTAAGAGAACTTGGTCGCAAAAACTTGTTCGGTCAATGAGCCTCAAGTTCTTGCTTAAAATTTGCGCGGACTCGGATGCCGCCAAAGCGTTCCTGGTGAATACGCCGTTGATCTTTGAGCGAGCGGGCAGGTTTTATGGAGCTGTCTTTTTGAATGACAAAATGCCGCTTACGTTGGATGCCCTGCAAGCAACATGCAAGGAGCATTTCCATCCGGGCATGGCAGCGCTTATTGTGTTTCAGTTTTCTCCGCGCTCAATGGCCGTTGAACTTGAATCTCTTCCTGCTTCCCCCCCTGATTTCACGAAGAATAATTTAACGGATTCGCTCGATTTCAGGCAGTTGTCCCGCGCTGAGTGGATGGAATTGATTCAGGGATTAGGATTCGTCAGGATAGAAAGAGCCGTGGCGATCTATCCCAGGAGCAATGACTGAAACCCACAGCTATATATGAACGCCGGAGGACAGCCGCATACTTCGCGCTTACTCTTCCTTCTTCTCATTCCGTGCTTTTACCTTGAACCAGATCGGCGTTCCTTTGAAGCCGAAGGCCTCGCGAATCTGATTTTCTAAAAAGCGTTCAAAAGAAAAGTGCAGCTTGATGTCGCGGTCGGTGAAGAGCACAAAGGTCGGCGGCGCAACGGCGGCTTGCGTCATGTAAAAGATGCGAATCCGCTTTGCCATCGGCACTGGAGCGCGCTGAAAATCGATCTTCTCAAGGAAGCGATTCATCTGCGCCGTCGTTACGCGCTTGCGCCGCTCGGCGGCCACGGCTACAACCTCGTGCAGCACGCGCAGCAGCTTGCCGCCCCCAGCGCCAGTCGCTTCCAGCGCGGAAAGAAAAACTACCGGCGCATAGTTGAGGTACTTGAGAACCGTCCGCAACTGCTGCTCAAATATCTCGCGATCCGCCGGCGGCTTTCCGTCTGTCCGTCCCGTAGTCACCGC
>Ga0316217_10007410_pt1 | contig 10487 bp, 8 predicted proteins | sample 1anoAmetaG_FD_203633 | JGI IMG/M metagenome (GOLD analysis project Ga0316217, IMG submission 203633) | Freshwater microbial communities from Trout Bog Lake, Wisconsin, USA - 1anoA | ecosystem: Environmental > Aquatic > Freshwater > Lake > Hypolimnion/Profundal zone | place: USA: Wisconsin... | reverse complement strand
ATTCTGCCATCCTTAATACCAATATCGGCCTTTACAATTCCCCAATGGTCGATAATCATTACACTGGTAATGACGAAGTCGAGGACACCTTCTTTACGGGTAGCCCTTGCTGACTGTGCCATACCATCGCGGATGGTTTTGCCACCACCAAACTTGGCTTCATCGCCATAGACCGTATAGTCTTTTTCTATCTCTATGAATAATTCAGTATCACCCAAACGAACCTTATCGCCGGTGGTGGGGCCATACATGTTGGCGTATTTTATTCTATTGATGCTTAAACTCATGAGGTGGAAAGTAAAAAGTAAAAAATAAAAAGTAAAAAGCTGTTTTAGAGGGTCTCGTTAAAGCCTTTGATGTTTAATAATTCAGCTAAATGTTCTTTGTTGGCAGTATTTATGCTGCCATCAACAAGGTTGTTGAAACCGTAGAGTTCTTTGGTGCCAGAGAATTCGGTTAACTCTACTTCCTTTTCTTCACCGGGTTCGAAACGAACGGCAGTACCGGCCGGGATATTTAAACGCATACCGAGGGCAAGTTCCCTGTTGAAGATGACTTGCTTGTTGACTTCATAGAAATGGAAGTGGGATCCTATCTGTACGGGACGATCACCTTTATTGACTACAGTTAGTTTGACTGTTGCCCTTCCTTTGTTGGCAATGATGTCGTCTTTTGCTAGTATATATTCACCTGGAATCATAATTCAAGTAAAAAGTAAAAAGTGAAAAGTAATAAATTAATTCCAATTTGCTATAAATTCCATCTTTAGCTGGCTGGGAAGGCTATCTGATTGGGTCGTGGACAGTAACGAGTTTTGTACCATCGGGGAAGGTAGCTTCGATCTGAATCTCGTGAATCATTTCGGGGATACCTTCCATGACATCATTACGTGTAAGGATAGTAGCTCCATACTGCATTAATTCGGCTACTGATTTGCCATCGCGGGCAGCTTCCTGCAGATGAGAACTGATTAATGCTATTGCTTCGGGATAATTTAATTTCAATCCCCTTGCTCTTCTTTTTTCTGCCAGTTCACCGGCGAGGAATAATAATAATTTTTCCGTTTCTCTTGGTGATAGATGCATAGTTTGATGTTTAACCCCCGTCCCCTAAAGGGGAGAAATACAAAACGAGGATATGTGATAAATTATTTATTAAACTCCCATCTTCTAAAGGGTTGTTATCAGTGTAGCATCTTTGAATATTTCTTCGAGAGATTGATTGTTCTTCTGAAGATTAATCAGGGTATCATCGGCTACAATGTTGCCTTTGTTGATGATGATAATCCTGTCGCAGATAGCCTGTACTTCCTGTAAGATGTGAGAAGAAAACAATACCGTTTTATTGATAGATTGTTGTTTAATCAGATTCCTGATTTCTATGATCTGATTGGGATCTAAACCACTGGTAGGTTCATCTAAAATCAATACTTCAGGAGAATGAATGAGCGCAGCAGCAAGGCCAACCCTTTGTTTATAGCCTTTTGATAACTGACCTATTTTCTTCTTTTGTTCGATGGTCAAGCCTGTAAGTTCAATTATATTTTCTATCTGCGATTTTAAATCAGGAATCTGATGAACGCCACCTATGAATGACAGATATTCTTTAATATACATGTCGTAATATAGTGCGTTTGATTCGGGCAGGTATCCGATCTTTTTCTTCACTTCTATTGGATTGGAAGCAACATCAATACCACAGACAGTTGCAGTACCGCTATCGGCTTTCAGATAACCCGTAATCATCTTCATCGTGGTACTCTTGCCGGCACCATTAGGGCCCAGAAAACCAACTATTTCTCCTTTACTGATATTGAATGAAATATTATTGACCGCTATTTGTTCTCCGTAATGTTTTCCTAATTTATCGACTATAACAGACATAAATACATTTTGCACGAAGATAGGATGTATTGAATCAGGATATTACAGATAAAGCTTTTTTAAGAAAAGCTAATGATAAAACTATGAATTATGGTGAAAAATGATATTAAATTCTGTTTCTTTATTTAATTGTGACTTAACCAATACTGTACCATTTTGAAGCTCCACTAATTTCTTTACAATATTTAATCCAAGACCTGTGCCTTTTATCAATTTAGCATTATTTGCCCTATAAAACAGATTGAATATCTGATTTATATCTTCTTCCGGAATACCAATTCCATAGTCTTTTACAGAAACATTAAAGCCAATGGATGAATAAGAAATAAGGCAATCAGGGTTGTTTGAATTCTGAGAATATTTGAAAGCATTGGAGAATAAATTATCTATAATATATTCGAACAATGTAGGATCAATCATAACATTTGAAGGTGTTCCAGTTATAGTCAGATTCATAATCCTTCCATCTTTCTGAATTAAGTTATGCCTTTCAATGGTATGCATGATTAAGGACAATATATCGGTCGATTGTTTATTACATTCAATCATATCCATATCAGCCTTTTGCATGATGAGAACATCATTGATAAGGCGGCTTAATCTATCCGATTCATTGTTGATGTTTACCAGGTAATTCATAAACGATTTTGATAGTTTTTCATCGTTTATGGTTTCCAGGAACATCATCATTACTTCGGCACTTGATTTAATAATACTTAAGGGAGTTCTGATTTCATGAGAGGTAGTACTGACAAACTTTGATTTCATCTGACTGAGATACTTTTCCTTAGATAAAGCATCTTTTAATTGAATGATTTCTTTTTTCCTTTTATCAATCAGATAAAAAGTAATATTAATGGTGGCATCAGTACTAACTGATACCTTTGTTTCGAACCATTTATAGCTAGAGGTATTAAATTTTAATCTAACATCGAATATGTTGGATTTTTGTTTCTCTGCAGTATTTTTCAGTATTCTTTTGAAAGATTTTACTTCTGTGGGATGAACATATTGCAGTACACTATTTTGAATATCATTACATACCAATAAATGAAAAGCATTGTTATAATGAATAACAGTTCCTTTGTTATCAGTAACAATCCATAATAAATCTTCGGTATGCTGCAATTCTTTTTTGTTCAAAATATTCTGATTATATATTATCAGGATATTACTATTTAAACAGTAATTAGTAACCCTTAATATTTATTATATAAACGATTATCGTCCAAAACTATTGTTTTAATACTGTTATTAAATTATTCATCAATCAATAAAAACAATTTAATCCAGTTTAGAGTTGGATTTTATTTGAATGAAGAAGTATATTTATAGATTAAAACTTAATATCCATAATCAAGTTCACTTCTTTACTTTATATGTGAACCTTAAAAAGACAATAAGTTTATTACTTTATATGAAGGTCTTAATATAACCCCTATTTTCTAAAACTTTCTATTCTTAAGAGGTGATTTCCCAAAATGTTTTTTATAACTTGTGGAGAAATATGATAAAGAATTAAAGCCCATAGCAATAGATACATCCAGAACACTCATGTTTGAGTTACGAAGCATTAAATCGGACTTCTCCAGTTTACGTTTTACAATGTATTGAACGGGATTACAGCCATAATGTTTCTTTACCATTCTTTCCAGAGTGCTTACACTAAGATTAAGCTTAACCGCTACTTCGGCTACATAATGCTGATTGGCTGTCTTTAAGCTATCTTCTATTAAAAGAGCAAAACTTTTTAGTATCTGCAAATCACTATTATTTTGTACAGGAGCACTACTTGAGTGAGCACTTCCACTTAAGAGATTTTCACAAATATTAGCTTTTAGTCTGACAAGGTTATTAATCTTTAACAACAGTTCATTTACTTTAAACGGTTTTACTACATAATCATTTGCACCTAATTCCAGACCATTCAGAATATTTGAGTCCTGATTTAATGCTGAAATAATAATAACCGGAATATGTTTATAGGCATTTTCGTTTTTAATGATTTTCAGAACAGAAAACCCGTCTAATGAATCGCTTAACATGATATCCAACAGAATGACATCGGGGTAATGTGCACCAAGTTGATCAAAAGCTTCGTTCCCATTACTTGCCTCGTACGTTGTATATCCATGTAATGACAATAAGTAAGTAAGGCTTTCACGAAGTACTACATTATCTTCTACAAGCAGAACGGATGGTTTGTTTGATTCTAAATTCATTTAATAAAAGTGTTGTTTGTTTTCCAGATTAAATGCAAAGCAAGTTAAACATTAACTGGAATAAATCTATAAATCCAAAATTCGTTAACGCTGCAAAAGTAAAAAAAATAAATTAAAAAGAAATTATATTTTATTTATTCTAATTATAAGTCATTTAAATAAGCAAACTATGAATTTTTTCAATTCTAAGTCTGAAAATGAGATTATTTTAAATCTATATTAATTTATAAATTCTAAACTTAATTGATTAACAGATAATTTTGTAGAAATAAATTCGTTTTACATTTAGCTTTAACCGTACAAATGCGTATAAAGACAGAAATATTGAAAATAGATCAACTAAAAAAAAGGTTATGGATTTTGTTACTTTGCTTTTTACTAAGCAATGTAACCCTGTTTGCACAGAATTCCATTAGTGCAAATAATATATATTTAAGACCATTTAGGAAAGCCGCTATATTTAATTCAAAAAATCAGGTAGGTTTTTTACTGAAAATAATTAGTACTAGTTCAGAACGACAAAGAGGTAGTATTGCAATTGAAATTAAAAATTCTGTAAATGGAATTGTATTTCACGATAACATCAGTATCTACATAGGTTCGAAGGGATCTTTTTCAAAAGAACTTGATTATGGAAGTTTAGGTTTACTGGCAGGTATTTATACGATATATTTGAATGTTTCCTCCAACGTAGGAACTACCATAAATCATTTTAGTTTTATTGTTGATCCTGATCATGCTCAATTAAAAAGTTCAAGACCTGCAGATTTCAGTACTTTCTGGGAGGAAGCCAGAAGAGATTTATCACTAGTAAATCCTAATTATCAGGTAAAGAAAAGAAGTGATTTAAGTACATCTCATGCAGATGTTTATTCTGTAGAATTTCAGTCATTGGAAAATGTTACCATCAGGGGTTATTTGACAATACCCAGTAAAAGAGGAACATTCCCGGTAATGTGTATGTTTCCTGATTATGTAACTGAGCTAAAGCCAGAATTTATTAGCAATATGGCAGTCTTTACTGTTAATGTCAGGGGAGTTGGAACTAGCAGAGATAAGATTAAAGCTGATTTTACACAATACCTGAATCTGGACGCCAATAACCGCAAGAAGTTTATATACAGAGGTGTTTATATGGATTGTTACAGAAGTGTGGATTTCATTATGAAATATGGAGGCCCTCTTAGTCTTGATACTACTAAAATTTTACTGAAAGGTGTAGGTCAGGGAGCAGGTCTTTGTGCAGTTACTGCTGTTATGTTACCAAAAGTCAAAGGTATAATAATGGAAAGGCCTTTATTGATGGATATCAGAGAAATGATTACCAATGCAGAAAGCAATAAACCAGTTTACTGGCCAGCAAGTGCTATGTTGGAGTATTGCAGTGGGAAAAACAGTGGAATTACAAAAGATATGTTACTGAAAAACTGGGATTATTTTGATCCTCTTAATTTTGCTCCTTATATTGGATGCCCTGTACTATACGGATATGCCTTTCGAAGCAATATGACACCATCTATATGTCATATTAATTTTATAGGACAACTTAGGGTAGATTCTAAAGACGTAATAATGTGTAATGAATGTGAGAACGACATGGATAATATGTTTTATGGATTTCAGGGAACATGGATAAATGAAGTTTTGAACATTCCATAATAATCAATCATCATCTGAAAATAATGAAAAGAATTAAATTAATATTATTTTGTATAGTCTCCATTTTGTTTATTCAAAATGTTTATGCCGGTTTTCCAATTGGTAAAGGAAGATGGTTGCTTGTACCAACTTTCAACCATTATGTTGCAAATAGTTACTGGGATGACAACCGAACATTAACAAGCTATAATAAAAGTGGAAAATTTGTATCAAACTATTTAGGAGTATATGGCGGTTATGGAATAAACAGAGACTGGGAACTGGTTTTCAAAGTGCCATTTCTGAGTAATACTTATTCTCAGACTGATACGTTAGAAAGAAATTCTGGTTTAGGTGATATAAATATCGGACTGACTTATTATTTAAGTCATTATGATTATTACCGTCATTTATCTATTACCGGGTCGCTGATAATACCATTTTACAGCAATCAACCTACTGTTTATCAACACACCTTATTAGGTTATGGAGTAATGGGGATTGAAGGAAAATTAGGTTATGCAGGCACTAATCAGACTTTTCTGAAAAAGACTTTTTATGATCTGGAGGTAGGAGTACGTCAGTATTTTGCAACTGAAGGACCCACTCAGCTTTTTACGAATTTAACCTTTGGTGTTCCTCTGGATGAAAACTGGAAAATATGCGGAACTTTAAGAGGAATAACATCCAGTAGTCCTTATGGCAATTTCAATGCATCCAGTTCAGTTCCTAATGCTGTAAACAGAGACTTTGATTATATCAGAGCTGAAATAGCTGCCGGAACCAAAGTAAGCAGAAGTACTTCTATCTGGATGAGTATTTATACTGATATAATGGGAAGACATGTAGGTAAAGGATCAGGATACTCATTTTTTGCAGTAATTAAATTTTAATATATTCATCATATTAAATAATTCCTTAGACACAAGTATTTAATATTATTTTTTTTATTCAGTATAAAAACTGCCTATGAAACCGGCATTAATAAAATTACATATTGCCGTTTTTCTCTGGGGATTTACTGGTGTATTCGGAAGACTTATTTCGCTAAACGAAGGACTGCTGGTATGGTACCGTATGTTGTTTACAGTTGTTTCTTTATTCCTATTATTACTTTTCACTAAGAAACTGGTTTTACTTCCACTGAAAATAAGTCTTAAACTTATTGGAATAGGAAGTCTGATAGCCATTCACTGGGTGTTATTTTATGGAAGTATTAAATATTCGAATGTATCAATTGCCCTGACTTGCTTATCTACTTCAGGATTATTTACTGCTTTTTTAGAACCTTTATTAAATAAAAGAAGATTAAATTTAGTGGAGATTGGTTTAGGTTTAATGGGTGTAATGGGCATCTGGTTGATTTATCATTTCAATCAGGCATTCCAGACTGGTATGATTATAGGTTTATTTTCAGCTTTGTTAAGTGTTGTATTTTCTATTTTAAATAAAAAGACTGTAACCAGTTTTGATTCCGGCACTGTAATGTTCTATGAATTAACCGGCGGATGGATGATATTGAGTATATTAATTCCTTTCTATCTTATATATTTCCCTACCACTCATTTGTATCCTGACATAAAAGAAACAGGATGGTTAATAATACTTAGCTGGGTCTGTACCATTACCGCTTTTGGATTATCGTTACAGGCTTTACGTCATATTTCTGTATTTACACAAAACCTTGTATTGAATCTGGAACCTGTTTATGGAATTTTAGTTGCTTTTGCTATTTATCATGAGAATAAAAATCTGAGTAGTGGATTCTATTGGGGATTTGCTTTAATTATTTCTACTGTAATTATTCAGATGATGAGGCTTGTAAAAAAGAAAGTCGCTGCTTAGAAAAGTAGCGACTTTATGCAATAATTAGAACAATAGTGGAATATATGTCCTTATGTGATAAGGAATATAGAAATGCAAAAATGCAGACAACCAAAATTAAAAAAAATGACATTCGTCATGTTGACACATGATATATATCATGTTTTTGCTTTTCAGACGTAAAAATGTCCATAACAAAAGAAATATTAACAGAAATAAATTATTTTTAAGTGATTTATCTGTGTAAATCCCAGCCATTTGATTACGTATACAAAGCTTCTTTAATTTTGTTGGGCAAATAAATCCGGAAGAATAAAAAAAATGACGAACAAAAACTACAATAGTTCTAAAATAAAAGTTAGTCTTTATGATATAAATACACTTAGTTTCTCACAATAGAAAGAATTTGTATCGAAGTTGTTTATATAGATTAAATAAAATCCCCGAAGGATTACTCCTTCGGGGATCAGTTGCTTAATATCTTTAATGGCCCTTTATCTTCTCATGGTCAGCTTGAATGGATTGTATCTGATGTCTTCGTTTCCTAATATCAGTACATAATGTCCATCAGCACTGATGGTTGTGTTTACTATTACAGGTATCACATTCGTTCCTATTACTGCATTTACCTGTTTGTTCAGTATAACTCTGCCGCTGCCCATTTCAATTAGCTCCATTCTTAGTGATGTGTTTTTATCCGACATGAAGCTTACATTAAACCTGTCTGTTGCAGGGTTTGGATATACTGTCATGTTCTTAACCTCCAGACTATTCTGATATACAACATCCACTTTCGAGAACTTAACATCAGCAAGAGATGCTACTATATGATTGTTGTTTCCACTTCCTATAAACGAGAAGGTAATGGTTACTACATCATCAGCCTTTAATGTGTCGGCACCGCCCGTAGAAGTAAAGTCTCTTAATCTTACTGCATAGTCCTTCATGCTGCCATTGACAGGCATTGTATAGGTATATTGTTCGTTCCAGTTTGTGATGGATGCTTTCTGAATCGTAATCTTCAAAGTTCCAGCATCAGTGGCAAATGCTTTGAATAACAGGTTCTGATAGCTACTCATATCTATGCTGAGGCCGCCAGCCTTCATCATCTTGTATAGCGATATATAATCCGGCACATTAGCATCAATCGTTACATTTCTGAACAATCTGTATTCTCCTGAATCCGGCATGATACCATCGTTATTGATGGTGAAACTGTTTGGTATGTTTGACGCATTGCTTAAACTGTAGTTCCAGTTACCATCATTCATGTAGGCAAGGTCTTCCTGATTACCATTCAGGAACAGGTTCACATCACTCTCATAGGTGTCCTTTAAATCTACAGTAACCTGAGTCATTCCGTTTGGTTGCAGGTTAACAGGTACTACATCTGCAACTGTATTCGCTGCATTCTCATTGCTTCTTACTGCTATATTCAGATAAGCATTTGTTGATGAGGTTGTGTTTACTATATCCATTATCAGGCTATTCTCATTCCTTGTAATATCTCTGATATAGGTCTTTGGTATACCTAAACTGTCATTAATCTGTGTCAGTGGCATTACATTAGTCAGCTTTTGCAAAATATTGTTCAGCATATACTTTGCCATATCAGGCTCTACTGCCCATACCTGGAAGTTGTACATCGTATCGAGGTTTGCAAAGTTCTTTGTCAACCATACTGACTGTATACTGAACTTTGTATCATTTTTACTGATGCCTGCCGAGAAGCTGATGGCATATTCTATCTTACCATCATTCTGCTGTAGTTTGTATTGTATAAAATGCATCTGCTGTACTGTAATCTGTTGTACATCCAGTAGTTTTGCTTCTTTCAATCTATCGCAGATTGGTTTGGTATGTTCGTATACATTGCCATATGTTCTGGTAATGAAGGTTACAGATTTAGTTTCACTATTTGCAACATAATCATAAGTCTTCACTTCTGCAGCATTGGTCATCCCTGTCAAGTCTGATACATCCGATGACATATCGTAAGTACTATACCCACATCCTATGGATTCTTTTACAGGCATTATATCCGTTAAAATTAAACTACCCGGTGTTGCCGTTCCCATTACCTGTATCAGGCTCTTTGTGCTGACAGGTGACAGTCTCTTATAATCAACAATATTGCTCTTATTGGCCAATGCAGCATTGTACACTCTTTTTGCTACTGCATCTCCCATACTCTTGCTTTCCAGTCCTCCTGTGCTTCCTGAACCTACTGAGCTACAGTTTACTGTAAATGGTACACTTACTGATGCTGAGCAGCCTGAACCGCCTGAGCCTACTGTATAAGTAACTATTGCAGAACCATCTGTCAAACCATTTACTAATCCGGTAATACTGTCTATCGTTGCAATATCAGAACTGTCTATTGTCCATATACCTCCTGAAGTTGTATTCGTTAATATAGTAGAATCACCCGGACATACTGCTGATGTTCCGCTGATTGGTTGAAGAGTAGACTGTGATGAAGATGAAAAAGTAAGATTCAAAGTAGCTATACTATCACAGCCAGCAGCGTTAGTCAGATGTGCAGTATAGGTTCCTGGAGTTGTATAAGTCTGACTATTGAATGTATAGGATGAACCATCACAGATACTAATATTGGATGTAGATGTAGTTGGCTGACTCACTGTCAGGTTCAATGTAGCAATGCTATCACATCCTAATACATTTATAGTATTGTAAGTATATATTCCACTGCTAGTATATGTTGTACCATTCCACAAATATGAATTACATACTGTAATATTAGTGAAAGAAGTTGATGGTTGATTAACTATCAGATTTAAAGTGGCTACACTGTCACAACCTGCTGCGTTGGTCAGAAATGCTAAGTAAGTTCCGGCAGTACTATATGTCTGTCCATTAAAATTATAAGACTTGCCATTACAGATACTTACATTGGTTG
>Ga0316217_10007409_pt1 | contig 10488 bp, 4 predicted proteins | sample 1anoAmetaG_FD_203633 | JGI IMG/M metagenome (GOLD analysis project Ga0316217, IMG submission 203633) | Freshwater microbial communities from Trout Bog Lake, Wisconsin, USA - 1anoA | ecosystem: Environmental > Aquatic > Freshwater > Lake > Hypolimnion/Profundal zone | place: USA: Wisconsin... | reverse complement strand
GATAATCTTAAGTTCTTCACGAGCAAGTGCTTTGACCATTTTATAGTAAGCCTCCAATCTCTCCTTCTTAAAAAAGATAATCTACTCTTCAGCAAGAATATAGTTGAGAAAACTAAAAATCTAGTTCAAAGTCTTCAGCTACTATTTGTACTTTTAAATGCCTTTCTGCAGCGCTTCTATCTATACAGCATTATCTACTTTTCTTATCTTAGACAGAAAAGACTGTTTGCCGACTTTCAGCTCTTAGATTTTTGATTACTTATCTTTGATTTTCGACTCTATTTACTTGATCTCTTTTTAGAATCCTTGCCTATTTTGGAGAATCTACTGGAATGCCATAATTTCTCGTTTTTATCTCCTTATCTCTTAGAATATGCCATGCAATGGAACTTATTTTAAAAGCTCGACCAACTTTTCTCTGCTCTAAATGCATTACTTTCTTAACATCAACTTCTCATTTTATTGAACCTGCCTCACTTTACCTTCATATCCTTCGAAAAGGCTATTCAATACTTTGGCGTATTTTTTATTATACTTTCTCTAGGAGTTGTAGATTTCCTCGTATTGCACTCTTAGCCCTTGGATTTTCACGAATTGACTCTGTAGCTATTTTTAAAAGCTTTCAATTTAAGTTATATGTTTTGGTTAGTTAGATTTTTCAAAATTTTTCAAATTTGAGTTATATCGATAGCTAATTTCTCTATAATCGACTTTTGCGAAATTTCCCAACACTTTCTAACAACTCAAGTTATTAATTCTTACAAAAAACTGGATTTACTAAGTTTATTGAGAGTTACTTCGCTATACCAAATCAGTTTTTTTTGAGAAAGTTATTGCAAGAATTTCTAAAGATACAAACTCCTTATCTATAGAAACTCTTAGTCACTATTGTTCAGCTTAACTTTCGAGGGCAAAGAAGGGATAAAATACCCAGGCCATCTTTTGAGAATAGTGGACCTCAAAAGATCAAAGTCTGAGTACCTTCTTTGGATTTAGAAAGGGCCTAGGTGTTATATAATGTACCTTTTTAATCTTGGCCTTTGATGGAATAGATATAGAATTGCTTCATTCCTCCATACTCTTTCCGCACTTCCGGGTCGCTTACCGATATTTTGATTTACATACTATAACTAATGATTCTAAACTATTCGCTTCTAAGTTATCTAATTGAATAGCTGGATAAAAAATCATTTTTTGGGAAATCCATAGAACTCACTCTGATTCAAAGTGATTTCGTAAAAATTTGATATCTGCTCAAACTTTGTTTTATTCTATTGATGAAAATGCAAATCGAAGACGATCTTTGATTGATGCTAATCGTTCTTTTCAAGCTGCAAGCAAATTAGTGTGCTTATGGGGACTTTCTTAAGCCTTGCTTCAGTAGGTAGTTCAACTTCCTCCCCTTACTTTGCAAGATCAGGATGTAAAGAAAATAATAACGACTAATAATGAAACTAAATGCCTTAGAGTCGAGATATTGCATATTTTTGGCAATTTCCAGTAAGGAGCTGTGTGAGAATTACCACGATATTTGTCTTAGATTGACGATCTTATTCAAAACCAAGCTATAGATGAGCCCTTTGTACTAAAATTTCAATGGAGTCAAATAGTTGCAAGCTTTTAAATGCCTTTAAAGCAGGGTTTTATTGTTGATTTGCCTAGTTGTCCTTACTAAAGTGAAGCAATGATTAGACACCATTCTTTTCTCTAACTGGATATTTTGCTAGATAAGATCCCAGTTATAGTTAAACTCTTTGATGAACCAACCGCTATACTAAGGAGAGTATTGCTGCTATAGATACTTCAAAATGAGACTGATTATTTCTAGAGCCTGCTCTAGTCTATCCTAATTTATGAGATAAAAATAAAGAGCGAAGACTTCGCGGCTGAAATACTTCAGAACTACTTTTTTGTAGGAGCTTCTAAGGAAATAGTTGATCGTTTCGAGAAATGGATAAGTATATTATTCTTTTTTTACAACGCATTTATGTAGTTATTCAAAAAGCAAAGCCATATTTGTTTGGCTAATACTCTTTTCAAATTTCATGAAGTAACATAAGCCATGCAATATAGCCCCGAAACTCTACTACAAAGAGTTTTCTCGCCTTAAAGCTGCTATTTTTTAAAGATAGAGATAAAAAAGCGATTGTACTTTGCAATTTAAGCAAGGAAAAGCATAGACTCTTTTATGAACTGCTTAGATATCTGAGAAGTACTAATTTTTTTGAGAAGTTAAGGCAAGCTTACTTTTGATTGTCTCAAGCATCAAATAAGTAAACACAGGCTTATAATGCAAGTATATAGAGTTTTATGAATTCAAGTAAGTGTCAGCTGATTTCAACGCCTTGGTTAGCTCCAATATGATCTGCTCCTTTACATTTTGTAGCTAATCATTAAGGTCAGTATATGTACTGAATTAGGCCAACAACTCCTAGTAGAGAGTGATCAGCCTCAGCTTATAATAGCTTGTGGCAGTCTTCAACTTAGAGCAAAAATATCTGAGTTTTTTCAACACCGATTCCTTCTTCAAAACTACAGACTCAGGGAAGATAGGTCTGTAGTTAATAAAGTATTATTTTTCAATATTAAAAGGACCAAGGACTTTCTTATACACCTCATATAAATACTGAGCTTTTCCTTGCAATTTCTTTTATAGGTAGTAGTCATAAAGGGAGAAATGATAATACCTGAAGTAGTCTCGATGGTGCTACTCCTAATGGCTTTAGTAGTGCAGAACCATTTCCATCTTTTTTATTAGGTACAAAATGAAGCAAACAAAGTCTGGCAAATAACTTATTTTGCTTTTCTGTAAGTTCTTATTGATAATTGACATGAGATTTGTCTCCAGTTCCTCTTATTTTTTCAACACCAGAAATTACTATCTTTTTGGCAATTTTTGTATAATCAGCTACAAGAAGTAAAGCTACAGATCTTCTTTGTTTTTCTCTTTAGAGTGCTGACTAATAAACGAAGAGATTATGCACAATAGCTTCTAAAGTATTTCTTCGTACTTATACCTGGTAACCATTTTGAAACTTATCCACTAAGTTGCGATTAGAAAATAAAGAGCCATTTGGGCCTTTTCTGATTTGTTTAAACTGTTAGTCCCAAAAACCAACTAAAACAACTAAATGAGTTCATTTTGAGTCACCAGCTATAAAATAACCAAAGAGTTCAGTATATTCCTCAAAACCACCATTTTTTTATATTACATATTCTGCTTCGAGTACTCCAAAAGCTGAAGAAGGCACACTTACCATACGCTACGCTAAAGACTATAGCGCAAGTTATAATGTTTGACCATTTTGTGCGCTAACTTTAGCTTCTGAGAGTGCGATATTATTGGGCATAGAGAAGATGTGACATCAAGTATTTCAGATTGTAAGATAAGCTACTGAGGTTCATAGCTTTCATTAGATTTCTGTAGCTTTTTCTTGAAGTTCAGCAAACACACAATATTTTTATAATACACGGTGCCCCACTCTCTGGATTTTTCTTGGTTCAACCTTTACTTCAGCTTCGCAAACCGCACATTAAAGAATAAAAACCTCGACTAATATGTATACTGTGTGTATTGATTAGGTCGATCTTTAGCTTTGAACCTAAATCTCAGCAGAAGTACCTTTTTGAGATGAAGGGCTGCCTATCGTACTAATGACTCTGCCAATGTTACATTAACGTTTTATAAAACAGCTTGCCATTAGTTTCATAAATAAAATTAATGAGCTCCTGCTTGTGCACATTTATGAACTCTTAGCCCACCTCATACTTCTTTAGATTGTCCAAAAATGTGTCGATGTGCATTCGCTCCAAAATCCATCGCTTGAGCAAGAACAAGATCTGAGTAGAAGAGCAGTCGTTCACGAAATCATACATATTTTCGAGTTTGCTTGAAGAATACATCTCCAAAATGTGGATCCTACTTAGCGTAGCCTTCAAGCAGACTGCATCATTGAAGTAAAGATCGACCGGCAACTTGCCTTTGAGGAGGAAACACTACTTCATCTATTGAGAACTGTAGGTATAAGAACCCCTGAAGCTTGTGAGAGTCATCTAGCCCAAACTTTATTTAATTATTGATGAGATACCGAAATCGATAAAGATATATTTTTTGTATTCAGGGCTATAGCCTACATTCGTTTACTTGATGTCACAGTGCACCATGTTGAAGCTATGCATCTTCAGCAGTCCTAATTTTAGATCTACTTCCATTTTACTTATATTGATATCGCTTTCTATTTCGCAGCTCTCCATCATAAACTAAATGCAGTCTTTGTAGATAACCAAATCGAAGCCAATGCAATCCTAGGGATAGTGTGGACCGGTTTTTAGCCTGGCCGCAAGTTTCACAAAATAAAGTTCGTGAATGGCAGCCATAAGCACTTTAGTAAAGGTTGAGTCCTTATATCGTAGACATTTGACAACTAAGGAATGTCCCAAAGCTTACATTTTATAGACAGAGCCAAAGTTGCCCTGCCACAACTTTTTCATCTAGTGATAAATGCTCACATCTTAGACAAAAAGGAGATAGATTTTAAAATTGTGGTATCCGTACCAAACATCCAGAATAACTGCCTAATTGTTCTTTGTTTTCTAAATTTTCTGGATAGTGAGCGAGCTGGTAAAAGGGAATTTTTGCCATTCTTTTTTTGTTTTTGTAAATATAGAAAACGAGGCAATATATTTGCTATCTTCATCTTAGCAATAACTTGAAAGAGCACTACAGTATTCCTCGATATGGATTGATCGCATCGAAAATTTCCTCTTCTTGTTTCTCGGCAAGAGATCTTCGTTGTCTTCCACTCCCACTGAGAATTCGCTGTGCTCAGATGCTGAACTTGATTGCTCCTACTATTTTTACATATAAACCTTTATAATATAATAAGGGCGAACTGAAAGCTATTTTGCAAAAGGTCACCTTTCCCATCTCAAACCGATTCTTTCTCCCTAAAGTTCCAACATAGCCAGTGTGTCGCTTCCTGAGGCATCTTCGGCGTGGCGTAGAAATAAAGCAATCAATAGATTTGAACATATTTGACATACCTTTGTTAAATAGTTGACTTATTCAATAATGAAAAACTAAAACTCTTTGCAAATAGCAGCAGATTTGCCTCTTTTTGCACTTTAGCTAAAAAGATAATTAAAAATTATTAGATCTTTAATCACGTTCTGTCGAAAAAAGTAAACAACGTCTTTTTGCAATACCGGACTGCTCTTTGCTTGGTCTAATTGTCAAGCTTTTTGAAAAGACGATTACTTAGCTCGTTACCCTATTCTGCTGTCTTCAGCAATCGCACTAAGTTAGATTCTCTCTTTTGCTTTATTTTTAATATCTCTGCACCCTTTATCGTAGTCGTTTCTCTATACAATTTTTTAGCAGCAGGTTCCAACTCCACAGCCCTATCTTCTTTGATAGGTTCAACATTTTGCACAATTAGTTAGCCTCTGTTGTCTAAAAAAGCAGATGGTTATTATATTTTAAAACCTCTATGTTTTAGCTTCATTTCAGGCAAACGCTTATGCCTTCTGCAAAATTGCTAGCTCAACCTCACGTTCATGTTGTTGGGCGATTATGTCTAATTTACCTCAACCATTTATTCTCTTTTGATTGAGCTCAATGAAGATTTCTCAGCTTCGATGTTTGATTCTTCTTAAAGCTACTGGTCAACAATAGACTCACACTTAAGCCTTATTTACCTTATCTCTGCAGGAGTTTCTGGTTTCTTCAGCTGCAAAACATCTAAATGGTAATTATCTAAGATTTTGGTGAGACAGTGCTCAATAAAAATGATCCTTTTCAAGAGCTTCTTGATGTCCAGTTGTTTGAGTATTTAGTCTTTGCATTATTGAGCATACTTGATCTCAGGTGAGTCATATTGATAGCCCAAGAAATCATAAAGTTTATAAGTATAAAATCTCAGAAAAGAGAAGAAATTTATAGACATTTAGTGATATCTTTTTTTTGCTGCTCTATCTTGTTAACTTTGACTGTTTTCGTTTGTATTTTCATTGATCATTTATAGCACAGTTTGAGTATTTAGTGGGTTTTGAGTCTTTGCCTCAGGCGGCTTGAATATTTCAAAAGCTACCGAAAACTCGAAGGCTACATTAGTATAAATCTTTATGATGAAGAGTACAGCCGAAACTGCTCCAATCATTCCGCCCATAAACGAAAATACCGCAGATAGTTTTTGGACTTACCGAGAGTAAATTATTGAATTAGTCGACTTGGCAATATACCAAGTTATGTAGGTTCCATTTATGTTTGTCTGAAAGGGATGGTTTATGCCCAGATCCGCAGCGAAGACGCCCGTGTCTGTGGCAATATTGCTGAAAGGCCAAATACTGTAATCTGTTTGAACGGTATAGTCAGTAAAGTAAAGGAAGGTCTCACAGCCAACGTTGCTCCCAAACACAGCGTAAGCCTAATCCTCGAAATAGTACTGTTTGTAATCCTTCTTGTCAGGGTTAATCTGTGTATTAGTAAAGTAAAAAGTGAAGTAAAAGAAGTTCCCATTTTACAGAAAATATTTTTCAATTTCATAAGGTGAGGCACAAGGACGAGAGGGGTCAGTCTCATTCTTACAAGCGGACACCTAGATAACATACTGATTGTAATTTGCTGAACTGTACTTGCCTTAGAGAATTAAAGTGGTGTTCAAGGTGGGGCATAACCATTCCTCAGCCATCAGATTTTAGAAATGATCAGTGATCTCAGAGTACGAAGAAAAGTGGTCTTTGGTACAGGGCTATAGGGGATAATAGGTGGTAGCGTTGAGGAGTCCATTGTTTTCGTACTTGAGGCGAAAGGTTATGTCGAAATATCGCTTGGAATCAGTTATATCCTGTCTCCAAATTTATATAGCAAACCTAAAAGAACTTTGATTATTGATCTAGACAGCTGAGGAGGTGGGGACTTTGTTTTTGACGATTTCAGTGGAGATAGTAAAAGTGTTTAGGTCCAAAGTGTTTAGAATCATGCTAGCAAAGCCCACAATAATGGTAACTATGATTGCCAGAGAAACTATCCCTCCGGTAAACGTTTTGAACTAATTTTAATCCTCATAGCGGAGCATTTATGTGGAATAGAAGAAATCAGTTATTTTCACTAAGTGCTTGAGCCTGCGCAAAAAAGTCATTTCAACTGTGCGAGTTTTCAAATTAATTTATATTATAAATGACTAAAACTACATCTCTGCGAGTGAGGATCTGCTGAAATCATAATAATTTGTGGGAATCCTTTGTTTGGAGGAGAAGTTATTGCAATTCGCCCATAAATATTATATTTTAAAAAAACTTAACTCTTTTTCCTTGGCTGTCTAGGCTGCAAATAATAATAGCTTGCTCCATTCTTTCTTTCGTGGCCAGATTCTTTGGTTTATCTAAACGCTGCAGTCGTTAATTTCGTTTTGGCTTAATTATCATTTCGTTTGTTCTAAAATTTTGAAAAGAAGTTCTAGACTTTGAACGTTGCATTTTGAGTTTTTGAAAGAAATCGAAGTCAAATGCAATAGTTGATCCAAAATTTGTAAGTATCTTAACTGCCAAAAAAAACGCATTCCAAGAGTAGATTTGAGTAATTAATCCTCAGCTCAACCCTGCAAAATAACACCACATTCCCAACCTCAGCTCAAAGTTATACCTTATCTTGAAATAAGATCTCTCAAGAAGGAGCGCAGAGAATTAGGAGCACTCTGACTATATTGATGCCTATAAGAATGACTTGGTCTGGGATTATTGCGCGAGAACCGGCCCAGATTCAGCCCAATGAAGACTGTTTACAATTATTCTTTCGCATTTTCTTACCATAATATATTTCCAGCCAACTATATATAAAAACTCAGCTTTATTAAAAATGGTGAAAGTTCGATTATTGAGCTCATCTTTTGAATATTAATATAGATCATTCATTGAAATAGAGGTATTTAAGCTGATAGCAACCTTTTCTCAATCTAAACCGAAAAGCTGAATAAAAAAAACCAGTAAACTTCGGATCCAAGACAATAGGAAAATCTAGCACCTTGATTACATATAAACCTCTATATAACTGAATGAAGCTCAACTTTAAAAACTCTGCGAACAGGCAAGATTTCTATAAGTTCAAGCATCTTCTATTTGGTTTTCAATCAAGGTCAAACTTGAGGCACTTATCACTTTTACAACCAAACCTTCGGTCTTTAACTCTATCAGTATGCTTTCAATCGAAAATAATTTACGTAGAAATAGAAAACACGGGTAAAAGATTCGAGACATGAATAATTTGAGTATTTATAGGTCAACATGGTCAAGAAAGCACTCTTTTAAGCATACATTCTGTTCTTGTATATAGATCTTTAGGAAGTTGTGTTATAATTTTTAAAAAAGTTCGAAAAATCGGCAAAATGACTATTCTCAATAAACTCAAAAATTTGATCAAGGTGACAGATTTCTTCTATTCGACTGAAATGCTGCGCTATGAGAATGATCTCTAATTCAAAACCCTCACCGGAGGCATAGTTTCCTTAGCGATCATAATAACAATAATAGTAGGGTTCGCAAGCCTAATCCTCGACACTCTTGACCTCAACACCTTCATCATTTCCACCTAAACCGTCAAGAACAAGGTCCCCACCTCCTCGCTCATCGAAATTAGTGATGCCAGTCCTTTTAGATTCGCCGTTTAGATTTGGCAACAGAATATTACTCAGTCTAAGAGATACTTTGATATCACCTTCAGGCTTGATCTGCAACAGAATGGCGTCCTCAACTCTAGCACGTATTTTCCACTAGAACCATGTACTAAAAATTTCTTCAAGGGCTACCCTTAAATCACTAATCATTACGAGCAACTTGGAGCTGGTGGATGGCTATGTCCAACTTTGAACACAACTCTCAATCTCCAAGGCAAATACTCTTCTGAAAACTATTACCAATATATTATACAAGTATCTGCGTGTAAGAACGATACAGACCCTTCACGGCCTTGCGCTTCCCCTGGAGAAATTCAAGACTACTTCCTTTCGAATAAAAACTTCTTCTACTTCTCTTTTTACTATACCAACACCCAAATAAATCCTGATAAAAAGAGCTACAAGCAGTATTATATCTAAGACTAGAGTTACGCTATATTTGGCAGCGATGTTGGCAGTTAGACATTCCTTTATTTGACTGATTATACCGTTCAAACAGACTATAGTATTTGGCCGTTTTCCAAAATATAGCAGGATTCTGGATGCTATGCCTAGGATTTGGGGATAAATCACCCATTTTAGACCAATATCAATGGAACCTATATAACTTGGAACATTGCCAAAGCTACTAATTCAATCATCTATACCCGCTCTGTTCAGAAGCTATCCATGGTTCTCTCTTTTATGGGCGGAATGATAAGTGCAGTATCAGCTGTGCTCTTCATCATCAAAATCTACAATAACGTAGCTTTTGAGTTTGCTATTGCATTCTCAATATTCAAACCAAAGTAGGAAACAAATTAATAGTCTTAAGCCACTTCAAACTCTTCGAATTACAATGATGTGATCTAAAAGTCAAAGAAAGATGTAAGTATGAACAGAAAATCAAAGTAAGAAATCTCCATGAATTTTTTCACTTTTATCAAGTTCCATACCTACAAGCTGTTGGGTACCATTGGCTATCATTATGATGATCCTGAAATGAAGTATGCGAAAGAGTGCAAAGACTAAATACTCAGCCAGCTGGACATCAAGAAGCTCTTGAAAAGGATCATTTTTATTGAGCACTGTCTCACCAAAATTTTGGATGATTACCATTTGGATGTTTTACAGCTAAAGAAGCCAGAAACTCCGGCAGAGATAAGGCAAATAAGACTTAAGTGTGAGTCTATTGTAGACCAGTAGCTTTAAGAAGAATCAAACATGGACGCTGAGAAATCAACACTAAATGAGCTCAGATAATTAGAAAAACTGCAAACGAATCTAGCATAAACGCCTACTGCTTTGAAAAGGAGCTAGTCAAAAGAAACAACCGCATAGCGGCAAGATGCAAGAAATGCGAGATCTTTTTTCAGATAGAGATAAAAAGCTTTCGATGTAAAAAATGAAGTAATGATCTTGGACATGGAATAGATCAAGTAAGAGAAGTCATAGCACCTCGAAGACACTCTCAAAAATCTATACCACACCAAAAATAACAAAGTGGCAAACCACTTCAACAAAGATAAGAAGAGGTAGTCCAATTTGGTGCAACTTTTGAGCACGGCAGAAGAAGGCAATGCCATCAGCAACACCATTTGGAAGAAGCTTGACAAAGAGACCAAGAAAAAAGCCGCACGCTGCTCCAAACTCGAATATAACAATTTGTGAGGTAGACCAAAATCATGATAATCAGCAGATCTAATGAAATCACTATTAACACTATATATCATAGTTACTAATTACTAAGCTATGAAGAACTCAGTCAGTTTGTTCATAATTTAATGTAGCTATATCAAATCACTATTTTGAAAAACTACCATGGGGTTGGGGTTGGGGT
>Ga0316217_10007408_pt1 | contig 10488 bp, 8 predicted proteins | sample 1anoAmetaG_FD_203633 | JGI IMG/M metagenome (GOLD analysis project Ga0316217, IMG submission 203633) | Freshwater microbial communities from Trout Bog Lake, Wisconsin, USA - 1anoA | ecosystem: Environmental > Aquatic > Freshwater > Lake > Hypolimnion/Profundal zone | place: USA: Wisconsin... | reverse complement strand
CCCAACCCCAACCCCGTAATTTGAAATCAAAATATGTTGATTTCTGATGATTCAATTGCATTTTAATCTGCGATATTTTGTATTGAGGAAGTCGATAAGATGTTTCTTGTCATCAAAACGATAAAACATTCAACAAAAGTCATATTTCCTAAATATACGAGAACATCCACATAGTCCAGCAGGTTTCTGCAGCAACTCTTTGCAGATTTCATTAGGCGTGAACTTTAACATCAGCTGATCATTTAAGTTATCTCAACCTAATCTGGCACAGACCAAACTTTGATATTTAAAGTTAAAGACTATTCCAAAAAGGGCAGTTTGTAATTTTACAGGGATCAGCACAGTACAAGTTTACTAAGATCATCTCATGAGCCCTGCTTCATCGACTCTTTTCAATGTGTTGCACTACATGCATATGATTTCCGCATCGAGACATCCCTCACAGAAGAAGGGACTCAAACATAACCCTCCGGCAAGTGAAAAAATGGCACAGAAGAACCACGCGATGTTGCCTCCCTTCTTCTATATGATGCAAGGGGTCTGCCGATCACATTTTTGGCAGTAGACCAGCTCTTAGAAATACGCTGGGTCTTAAACGGTCTGCTAGTACAGACTCAACTTCTTGGGACGTTCCTGTCTTGCGGAACGTTTGCCTGCGGATCTGGAGCGGGATCTCCTGAGCTGCGTTTTATTGAGTTGACTTTGGTTGATGTTACTTTGCTACATGGATTATAGTGTGATTTGAAACCTCGATTTTGAAATTGCAGCACAACTCAAACCAACTAAACATCTCACTATTTTCTTGTGATTTATAATAAGTTGTAAAGACTTTTGTAGCATGTATAATTAATAAGATGTTGGAATGAGTGGCTGTCAACTAATTCAAACTAGCTTTCCTTCTCTTTACTATCAATAGAAAATTATCTCAATCAAACCATACTTGAACAGAAGGCTACTCGGTTATAGCAATAAGCAATCGAAGTGTTGGCGCAGACCACATTGATGATGAATTAGGTAAAGTTGCACTCTTTTCCCTCACTAGCCAGTCGTCCTAGTAGTTGATCTTTAGACCATCCGTTCCACCGATCTCTGTTTGATATAAAGGTAAATGACAGATAGAGTTGTTGGAAGATAAACCTCATACAGGATTGCACACAATTTAGATACTTAGAGCTGTGGCTGCCTATAGCCGTTAAAAAAGGCTCACAAGATTGATCAAACACGAATCTAGCTGATAGGCAATATATGGAGCACAAAGTTTGAGTACATAGCCATGGATTCAAGGATGCATTTCACGAAAGAACTGCCTCCAATTCGTTCTTATCGTTATCCTTCAAAAAGCCTAATGTTTGCTGATCAAAAATAATGAAATCGACCCATCTGCAAAACTGGAAAAGAAATAAGGGCCAATTGCATTCTATTGGTTAGATCACACATATTTACTCGATTTATCTCAAGTGGCAGCCAAAACCAGCAAATCCATGATGCTGGGTGTTGAAATGTCGAGGAATCATAAACTTCGGCCTTGCATACTCAGTTCGATGTTGATAAAAATATCGGAGAAAGTTGGAACAATAATCAGAGTATTGATGAGGTATAAACAAGGAAACACTCAGGATACAAAAATTGTGGGATTCTGGTTTACCATTCATTTCATTCCAAATTCTTTCAGCAATATCATTCTTCTATTATTACCGAAATTGACTTTCGCTAGGTCAACAATCAACAAAGGCGCAGGTACGGGCAGCAGAGTAGGGAACTTCAATCACGTTCATCTGAAGCGCCTTTCATTAGCTAGAAACCATGGCTTCTCTCGCGCTGGCTCAACTGATGCTTTCTGACAAACATTTCTAAACTGAGCAATATCCAAGATTCGGGCAGTGAGCTAGGCCATGCCGATCTTTTAGATATCTGCCCCAATTGGAATCGCTAGAGTAGCTGAGAGAGTAAAAATTTTAACGACATTTTCCAGTTAGTAGCTTGAGAAACCAAGCTGAGGAAAACTGGATAAAGAGGAGTAGTAAGATTGTTCTTCAGTCGGGATTTCCACCAAGAGCTCTGTTCTAGCCGAAAACCCCAAAAAGCATGGGTTCATGATTTGTAAAAATTAAAGCCCAAAACAAGAATTTATAAACTTTTTTGCAGTATTTCGGCACACAGCTTGGTAGCGGTCTGCAGTTTCAGCAGTAGCATAGCTCTTGGATTGTTGTATATGGAGTTGTTTATTGAAAGGATGAGTAGCTAATAAACCAACTCAACTCGATATAATGGAAGAAAACATAACTATAAAGTGGCCCAAATAAGCCCACTTTTCACCTCAAGTATTTTGAACTGATCTTGAGGTGACTTTTAATTGGGGGTTGGGATAAGCGTTGCGGAATAAAGTAATATTATTTTTCTCGACGGTTTTTTCTGGATAGATCAAAACGTATATTTAAGCGCATATTACGTTTCAAGGGTTCTCAAACATTTTTCTACCAATTTTTAAACATTTTAACTCCCCCCTCGATGTAAGGCGATATGGGAGAAAAAAAAGAACGATTTAATGGGGCTTCATCAAGCAAACCAACAAAACTTTTCAAATCTGTTTGCTAAAAACACGTTTTAGAGTTTACATTTGTCAAAAGATCAGTGTGGTCGATTTGCTGGAGCCACTGAGTATTTTGTTTATAGCATAGTTCGATTAACAAAACTCCAAATCAACAAACACAAAAATATCGAAAAGGGAGGATCGAATTAATATTTACGTTTCATGCACTCTCAGTATCCATTTTATTCAGTAAAAATGTTGTGAGTCAGGCGAACCACCGACAGTAAAAATCTTTTTGCCTCAATTTGACGCTTTTTTAACGCAAATAACCTAAAAAAGGTGAGGCTAGTAGCCTCGATAAAGCTGACCCTTTCGCCATTGCTCCGGTCTAACTTTTCTAGTCTGTTAAACGCAAATCGATGGCATCACTTAATCATAATAATAAATTGATTCCTGATCCAGATGCAAAACGCAGTCAGCTTGGCAGCAATTTACAAAGGATCTGATCTTCCCCTGTTCGGACTCAACTCCCACCCACCCCATTCCTACTACCCTCCAAATTTCCTTGGCAATTAGCAGTTCGAGTATAATCCTTTCGCGAGTTACCGGAATTACTGGCGCCCTTCGAATGAGTACCAAATGCCTTCTCAATGCTTCAGTCCTGGCCAGAATTATTGGAACCAATGTTTTATGAACCCGCAAGGGTTATTACGTCATTAAAATTTCAACGATTATAAGTAGAACAAGGTTGAGGCGTCTGAGGTAAAAATGGAGAATTCGGAGGAAGCTTAGTCTGCCAGCAGAGTCCCAAAGTTGAGGCAGCCCGTCCGCAGACCTCACCTGCATAAAAAGCATCGCAAAAATAATGCTTGCTACTATTGGAGCAGTGAATAAAACAGGAGATACACTGACTTTCTGGACGCCAATGCCCCTCTGTTCAACATGAGCTTGACTGAGAAGAAGAACGTGAGGATCAATGTGCTGATGAGCAAGAAGATCAAGACAAGGAACCCTCAGCAGTGCCACAGCCACCATCAGAAAATGGTCAAGAAGTACGGTTCCATTGAGAGTATTGTGTAGTAGGTGAGGAGGAAAGCACTTGAATCGGCCTAGATCAAGAGCACTTAGGGTTGCCTTAAAATGCCGGTGGAGGATCAGGTGCATACCGTCTAGAAAGAGGAGATGGATCTATGATTTTTATAAGCGGCTGACTTGTGCATAATAATTTCTGTTATCGAGAATGCCTGCCCAACTATACTTTCTGGGGTTCTGTGGCCTTATAATCTTTAGTACATACGAACAAACTAAAAGATGTTATTCAAAGACGGCCAGCCAGGAATTTGCTGTTCTTGGTTTCATCTATCTCTTACTAGCCATCCTGTGTAAACCAGAACAGCTGCGACATATTGAATATGTTGACCATCTTTTTTGAAAACGCAATTTACTCCACAACCATAGCCTACGTAAATATGTTGGCGCAGTCGTCCATGCACGTTTCTTTGTGAATTTATTGATTTGGTTTGGCCCAAGCAATAAATCAATAACGCAAGATAGATGTCCATGCAAACCAGTAATCTTCAACTTGCTTGATCTGCTATCGAAAATGGACCAGTTGGCACTCTCTTGGTCTTTGCAGCCACTAAAATAGTTTTTGTGCGTTGGGGATTTATCATAGGTTGGTGAAGCGTTTCATAAAAGATATTCTTTATGTTTTACTTATATTTTAATTGGGCTTAACAAAACGCTGGTTTAGAAGAAGTTTGCAAGATCTAACGCGTGCAATAAACTTGATCCTCGATTAAATTCTTAAAAACGCATTTTTCCGTATTTTGGAAGCATTTAATTTTTATTAAAGCTAACAATATTATGTTTTGATCAATAATGAGACATCAGATGTCTTTGGGAAATCTGATTAGACATCCCGAAGGAATAAAAACCCCTTTTACTTTAAAACACAAAAAAGACCATTCTTTGATAAAAATTAAAAACTTACAATTACGTGATAAAGCAGGGCTATTTTCAATAAAATCTGCAAATGTGTCTATCTATTCAGTGAGGCACCAAAAACCTTACAGAATATGTAAGTGAAGCAAGGCTTCGGCTAAGTTTGAAGTCTTTGCTTCTGCACAACTTACGGAACTCCTTCTGCTAAAGTGACCATTCTGGATAAATGGGGTGAGAAGAAGATGCTAGCTTAACATAAACAATAGTTGCATTATATTATAAAGAATTTCTTAAGAAGCTAATAAATTAAATTTAATAAATCTATTCTCACGAATTATTTTTACACTGATAACAGCACTCGGGCATTTCTTTTGCCAACTCATACCTTTCTTGCCTGTTTTACTGCCTCATTGAAAAATAGTTACAGTCTGTTTGCTATTCGATGCCATTTATCCTAGCCTTACCAATCTAATTAATCGATATAAACACGACGATTGGTGCTTCTTGCTGTGCCCACAGAACATCCGGAAGCCTCCATATTTCAGGAACAGCAGTAACCCGACGGAAGCTGTTGTCTTATATTCTAATCTAACATCATTCTTCTATATTATTAACTAAGGCGGATTTGATTTGAATGAATCGGTAGAAGATCAGCTAGGCTTCTGCTTCCCTCATCAGCCAAAACCAGAGGGCCAAAAAGAGAAGGTAGAAATAAGTACGGAAGCATAGCGCCTATCGATATAACTTATTTTCCAGTATCGTATACCGGACCTAGAAGTACAAGGTCAACGGGCGGGAATCTGAGTCATTCAACAGGAGGACCTACTAGCTGCCGATTGAGAGTTTGAAGCACGTGACCAGATAGACTGTGGGTTTCACGAACCAAGTGCTTTGCCAAAAAGGCAAGGAGTAGATACACATATTCGTGCCTGTTTCAGTGACCATGAAGGTCAAGAACATCCAGGAGATATCGCTTGATGAGTTGTTCGCTAAGATAGGCTGCGTTCTCATCATTTTCATATACGTGGAGGGGCTGCCAAGGGAGATAATCTCGCATCTGAGCTAGAAGATTATGGTGCAGACGAATCGAGGCGATAGCTTTCTGCTTCGGGCCACTGAGGAGTCGGGGAAAATAACGCTCAACAAAAATAGGAAGTTTTTGACTTTTACTATCAGGGATTCTTTCCCAGTGCAGATCATAGATGACGTCTTCCTGTCTCCCTTTGAAATCCTAAATTTGATTTTTTCCATAACGGTCAATTCGACAATAGTAAAAATTGCCAGCAAAGGAGAAGGGTTGCTATAGAATAGCATTGGCAGCGTTTCCTAAAATAGTAGTCAGGAGTATCACATCAGCTTTAACAGCATGAGACATCCGATGGAGATACCTATCACTTACGCCAGTGAGTGCAAACTTGGGATTTATGATTTGGCTGAGCAGCTTCTGGAGATTTACTCTACCAACAAACCCACGTTTCAAGAAACTATTGGCCACTTTGAAGATTTTATTGTCAAGTTGGAAGGTGAAACTTCTAACTCATCCAAGGCTAATCAAAAAGGCGATAAAACTAAGGAAGGGTCAAAAGCAGATGAGGTTTAAAAAAAGAGTGAGATATGTTAAAGGATTCACAATAAAAATTCGTATAATTTTGAGGTGCCAGAGTCTAGGGAAAACGAGGCTTTAGAATTGGTGTTGGAATAGAAGAAAATAAAGAAGGAAAAAAATGTAAAATACTTTCAGTACACGCACTTTGTAATCCCCCTGTACAAGCTACCAGGCAACTCTTTCTCGACTATCTTCATCCCAATGTTCATGCTCTCAGTTCTCAGCATCTTCATCTTTTTACAGCAAACCAGCTCTTTCTAAGACCAACTAGGCTCAATTGCGACTTTCGTGCTCGGATTCATCGCTTTGATTCCAAGCATCAAAAGCCAACTCCCACCTTCACAGAAAATAACCATCTCTTAAATCATAGTCTACACCGAATCGGTGAATTGCATGCTGAGTCTACCAGACAAGTACTGGAACACAAGCAAAAAACCAAGAAGTTTATGGACAAACAAGCTGTTTCTTATTTCAATGACAGTCCATTTGATTTGCTTGATGGTGGTGCTGGCGCTTTTGTCTCTGCATTACTTCGTTTGGTAGAGAAGGTACAATCTGAATAAGGAACCGGTTTTGTCCTCACCCAAGGATCATTTTAAGGCCTGGAGTAATCCTTACTGTGATTAGTAGTTCATAAAATTCAATGAGATTGCGAGGAGGGAGAAAAAGTATGACAAAATCATTGCGGCCTGGCCCATTTAGAATGTGTAGAAAGTGAAGAAGCAGATGGCAGAACAAGAGCTATGATAGCATATACCATACTATTATAATCTCAAATACAGCCAATATGTATCACTTAATATGACAGCTAAAATCACTCACTCAATGCAATTGGAGTGGCTGAAACCTTCTAAACTATTTCTAAGACAGATTGCGTCTTTTTTTGATTGAAATCATTCAGCCTTTTTGGTTCTTTTTATTAGCTTAGGCAGAGAGTTAAGAAACTGGCCACAGCTAAAAGCGTATTTTGTAGAGATGCACTCCTTCTTTCCTCCTTTTATCTCTAGTACTATCTTTTACTTATCTGCCGCCCATTTAAGTATATGCTGCATTGGATACTATCTTTTGATCTGATTGTTTTCAACCAGATACAGCTTTTTAGGCTTGAAGAATATCTTCGTGCTCTAATCAGTAGGCACTGCCATCGACATTGCCAAACGACATTCATTACATATCTCCAGAAAACGGTATTTGATTGATAGGATTGATAAGCCCTCTGCTTATATTTGCTTTAGGTTTTCGATCATAGACATAGCTAACTACTATTTAGCAAAGTTTGTGATCATCTATTTCGGGTAGCAGCCCGCAATTTAGTTTTCAGGCTGATTTGGAAGTTTGATTTTCTTTATGCAAGCTGCCAGTGCTGACATTTAGCTCAATTCCAGTCTTATCCTTCCGATAAAGTAGTCATAATAGCACTGCGCAAATGCCAGCTAAATGCCCTAAACATCGTCCGGATACACTTCATAAGCGTAAGCAATCTTAACCATCAAAAAGAAGGCAGGTGGGCTGCTGTTGGCATTTTTGTACTGTTACTTAGCCAGTTCCCAATATGCCAACATATCCCAGACAAGTTGGTTTTAGTTGAGTGGAGATTCTTAAATCTAGTCTAGTTAGAAGTTGATTATTTCGAAGAATCTGAACATCTATACTTTCATTCGCCGAGGGTTTATCCCAAATTACTCTATTAATCTTTATTTGATGTCTTTGAAAGTTTCGTAGGACTACACTTTGACTAGAATGCAGTTGCCGGCAGGAAGATAGACTGCAATCGAGATAGCTCTCTTGCACATGAGCGCCATCAGTTGGTACTTTACAGGCATATACCTAATAATGTATGGGTTTTAGACTCTCTTCAACATCTTTTTGAACAGATACCGGAGATACTCTTCTTCCTTGTCACTGCTTTACTGATCTTGCAACTTCTGATAAAATAGATAAAGGGCTGCCGTAATGAATTCCTGGTTAGGATTGTAAATATGCAGAAATACTGCTAATGACTGATAGATTCTGATTGAGGCGAATTCGTGGGAGGCATTTGACTGTTTTATTAGCTGCAGAAAGATTTAGTTTTTGAGCTATTGGCTGGTAGATTGGCTAAGGAGAACTAGGTTTTCAATCAGTCTGAAGATTCTGTCGAATTTGGACTATTACTCTCCAATATTCAAGATGATTTTGAATGATTTCAATGCTTTTTCTTCATCTTATAGCCTCAGGAGAGTCAGACTTTTTGTTAGAGGTTTGCTTTTGAAAACGAGAATGCTCTTGTAATCTCTTTCGATGCCGATGAAATTGGTTCTCTTTCTGAGCACCCGCTTGAAAAACTATTCCGCTTTGAAGAAAATGATGTTAGTTAGCCATTACTAAGGAGTGTCTTGAATTTGAAAGGCGCAGTCTTCACTAAATAGTACAGACTACTGCTAATTGACATTTATCTAGGGTTTATACTGCTAAGACAGTATCTGCTGAAGTTTCTATAGATTGTGTTCCTTGTTCTAGCACTCAAACCTATCAAGAGTAATGTTCTTCTCAAAGAGGACTTAAGGGTTGCTGGAAATATAGATTGATTCTCCCTCACGAAAAGATGCGTTGAATTGGCCAACTTCAATATCCGAAATATCTAGGTCTATTGGGCGGCTAAATTTTTTATACTCTTTTGGGGATGTTTCAATTATGAATGACTCATCAAATCGCTAACCTTACTTTTCATTTAGGGTATGTATACTCGCATTTATAGTATTAGAGGTGTTGGATATGATTTATTTATGCTAATCTTCCAGCGTTGGTTGGTTGATGGTTTGTTTTTCCTCCAGTTGTTTGATATTGGTCTATTCTTCAACTTTTTCACTCTTCTACTTGAATTATTTTTATTTGTTCTTTCGCTCAACAAAAAGAGTTTTTATTGATTCAAAGCTTTATTTAGTTATTTGTCTCCTCTATTTTGCTTCGAACCTTCTCCAGATATTTTTTCTCTTCACCAAAAGCTTTATTTTTTGCTTTATTATTTTTCTGACCCTAAAAACTCTGAACTGTCTTTGAATCTGTATTGCTTTTTATATTTTGACCTTGAAAAATAAGTAAAGAGCTTTATTCAATTTCGCTTATAGCTATTTATTCAGATAAATTCTTTTATTACCTAATAAGTAATCTTTTTAGTTTGATTTTGCTTCGATCAATATGGCTAAAATGGCCTCTTTCCCAGATTTACCTTTACCACTCTCGAAAGCTGATTGAAACTTTTCAATAAACTCTTCATAAGTCTTTCTAGCTGGAAATGTTTTACGTCTGATTTGAATAGTTTAAAACACGCCTAGATATCGAATTTGGTTCAATAAGTAGGTCTGATGTACCTTTTGCGCAACTTTTTACTAGTTCGGCTTGATGCACCTCACAAAGTGGTTGGAAGCAGACGACAGTTCGGTAACAAGGTCTTCTATTTCCTTCACAAATTTAGTGAGCAAAGTTTTTCCAGATTGGACCTTATTTTCGTTCATAAATAGCATGCTGTAGATTTATTAGATTTCTGAGTTGACTTTGTCTTGGTTTTTGAATTTAAAGCCTTCAATGTTGTAGGTGACTTCGCATTGAGAATGCACTATTGTGAAGTTGTTTTTATTTAAAGGGTCCAGCTTTAAGAGACGGTTTTTGGAATAATCTCTTTGGAAACCATGCATCATGTCTTGGTCTTTGAACTGAGTGTTCGGAGTATAATCATTGATGATCGAAAACAATGATCTTTTGTCACTGAGAAGCGCAATAACGTCATCATTTGTAGGTGGACTAATCTCCTGAATTTACTTTTGGAGCCCATCTTCTCTCAAAATCATCATTTCGTTTTCGAAAACATACTTATTGTACTGTTTGAGAAGTTTTTCGTTTGTGAAGTTTATGCAGAGCTGCTCCAATGAGTTAGATTTGAAGTTTTAGAAGCCGAAGATGTCTAGCAGGTTTATGGAGTCTAGGCTTTATTTTGAGAAAGGGTTTAGCAAAAGCTGAATCTTATAGATTATGAACTAGAATATGGAATTATAAATGGCTTTGCTTAGAGTATTCCGGTTGCCCATACATCCCTGCTTAGAATAGGGCTTGAAGGAAATCTCTTTTAGTATCACCTTTTTCTCAAAAAGTAGTATTTTTTATAGCACCTAGGGATTCAGGTCTAATACTTGAGCTATCTTGGGAATTTCAGTTTTATTGACAATCTAACAGGGCTTAGATTAGTTTTCTCGATGGATCTTATCATCAAACTAAATGTTGCCAAGCTCTAAAATAGCACAAACCAAAGACCAAATCTTTTCTCGGTCACTCTCATCAAAACCTATCTCATCCATCGAACTGTTTATCTCTGAAAAGTACTTCAAATCGTCTAAGTTGGCAGCTTGGTAGCAGTTGCTTTGCTTCAGATACT